>Ga0302322_100000002_pt1 | contig 163798 bp, 142 predicted proteins | sample Fen_T0_2_FD_203757 | JGI IMG/M metagenome (GOLD analysis project Ga0302322, IMG submission 203757) | Peat permafrost microbial communities from Stordalen Mire near Abisko, Sweden - Fen_T0_2 | ecosystem: Environmental > Terrestrial > Soil > Wetlands > Permafrost | place: Sweden: Abisko...
CGAAGCTCTGGGTTGGCGGGGCATAGACCTGAATGGCCTTGATCTCGGGCGAGAGGCCCTCGATGCTGACGCCATAGTGCGCGGCCGGGTCCATCACCCGCACCGTCGTGGCCTTTTTGACCCAGTGGAGAGTATTCCAGTTGTCGTCGAAGAAGACATTGCCCAGCGGTGCTCCGGCGACGGAGCGCAGATCGAACTTGGTGCCTTCGACATTCGTCACCTTGCCGGTGGGGAAGACGTTGTCGTAATTATCGACTTCGGCCACCTTGTCGGCGGGCAGGCTGAGCCGGGCCTGGGTGCGGTCGCCGGAGGGTAGGTTGAAGTAGGGGTGCCAGGCGATGGCCATCGGCTCGTCCTCGGTGCCCTCGTTGCGCGCCTCGACGGTAACGTCGACATCTTCAGCGGTGAGCCGGATGGCGATCACAATCTGAGTTTTGGAAAGCCAGTGACCGCCAAAGTCGCCGGCGTGGATGATGCCGGAGACCATCTGGCCGCCGGGGATCTTTTCGATGCTGACGTCCTCGGTCTTCGCCTTAAGGATGAGCCCGTGCATGGCGTGGCGCTCGGCGGTGGGCAGTCTGCCGATGTTGTTGGCCGGCAGAGTGATCGGGTGGCCCTGCCACTCGGTTGTCAGCGTCTTGCCGTCAGCTGAGAGCTTGCCGCGAATCCGGTTGGGATAGGGAACCAGAAAGGCCGAGCCCAGCCGGTAGCCGAGATTGCCAAAGGCGTCGTCGTCGACGTCGAGCATCTTCTTTGCCTGGGCCAGGTCGGGCGAGGCCAGCACGTTCACATTGCCTTTGCCGGGGAAGTTGGCGGTGATCTGCAGAATCTCCATGCCGCGGCCGGGGGCGAGGGTGACGGAGGTGAACTCTGGCTTGGTCTTGCTCGATGCGGCGCGCGTGAGAGTGACGACCTTTTGGCCGCCAATCTCGACAGCGGGCTGGCTGCCGGCCGCCGGAGTGGTTTGGGCGTGGCCCATGAGGACGAAAGAGCTCGCCAGCAGGGCTGGCAGGGCAAGGGGCAGCAGGGAAAGTACGTGCATCACGGTTTTCCTTTCAATCCAGCTTAAGAATGTGCAATCGGCGTTCCGGAAGATGCCCTCCGGCGGCGGGATTTCCCGGCGTCTGAAAACGTCTTCAAGGGGCGATGCCATTTTACGACAGGCGGGCCTGTTTTGTGCGTTTGTATATCTCGCACTCCGCGCCATGTCCTTCCCGCCGATTGCTCCGCCATTCCACCCTGTGATAAAACGGTGGGCAATGAAGCCTCAATCGGCGCTGATTCTGCTCGCTGCTCTCGCATGCGCTCCCCCGGCGTTTTCCCTTCGCCTGGAGCAGGTAAGAAACGACCACAACTATCCGCACGCCATCGTGGACATCGAGGACGCCGACAGAGGTGTCGTCGCCCAGCTCTACGTCATGCCTGGCGAGACCATGAAGCTCGACGCCAACGAGACCCCGGTCGCCGGAGCCGGTTATTATCAGTCGACTCCCGGCCAGGAATACTATATTGCCATTCTGTCGAAGTTCACCCTCCCGCGTTACCGGTCCAATCTCTGCCCCTGCGTGCTTGAGGTCGACAAGATCGGCTGGGATCACAACGGCAACCTGACCACCGTCACCGGCCTGCGTCCTTTTCTCTTGACCGCCACAGGCGACAAGATCCCCATTCTCTCTGATGTGAATCACCCCCGGATGGCCAAGGGCAGGCTGTACTTCAAGCTCGAGGGTCACAACTTTGCCGACTACTGGGTGCTCACCCGCTACGGCCAGGTGGTCGAGGTCGGAGGCCCCTGGGGACCATGGGAGTTGATTGTTTTTCTCTCGACGACCATCCTGCCGATCGTGCTCGCCTGCGCCCTCGTCTATGGCGTGGCAGGCGGGATCGTCTACCACCGCCTCCAGATCGCTCCGGACATGTCGTTCATCCAACTGATGCAGTTGAGTTTCACTCATCCGCCCTTTCTGCTGAGAAAGACGGATCAGATTGAAAAGAGCGAGTGAGAAGAGCGCCGTAGCGGCATCGATATTGTGGGCTGTGTCACAATTTGAGATGGGGTGCGCTGGTGTACACTTCCGTTCATTGTTCCTAAGCCACAACTATGCCCGTTGAAGAAGAAATTCGCACCCTGAGCTACAGGCGCGGCCCTGACCGGCCGCTGCTCGATCTAACCCTCGGCGCCCTGCTCGAACGCACCGCCAGCCGCTTTCCCGACCGCTTGGCCGTGGCCTCCCGCCACCAGCAGAAGCGCCTCACCTGGGCCGAGCTGAGTGCCGCTGCCGACAGCGTTGCGCGTGGCCTCTGGTCGCTTGGCATCCGCAAGGGCGACCGCGTGGGCTTGTGGTCAACCAACTGCATCGAGTGGGTAATGATGCACATGGGCTGCGCCCGAGCCGGAGTGGCTCTAGTCAACGTGAACCCGGCCTATCGCTCGCACGAGTTGCAGTTCACGCTGCAGCGTTCGCGCATGAAGGCTCTCTTCCTCTGGCACAAGGACAAGCATGCCGACTATGAGGAGATTCTGGGCCGCGCCCGCCATGGCCTCGACCTCGAACTCGAGCACACCATCTACTTCGACACGCCGGAGTGGCCTGCACTGCTCGAGGCTGAAGGCCGCCTGCCGGACCATGTGGACCCGGATGATGTGGCCGACATCCAGTACACCAGCGGAACGACCGGGCTGCCCAAGGGCGTGATGCTGACGCATCGCAACATCGTCAACAACGGGCAATTCCTGGCGCAGGGCTTTCATTACACAGAGGTCGACAAGATCGTTGTGCCGGTACCGCTCTTCCACTGCTATGGGTGCGTGATTGGCACCATGACCGCAGTGAATACCGGAGCGGCTCTGATCTTGCCCAACTGGACCTACGATGCGCGGGCTACGCTGAAGGCCATTCACGACGAGCGCGCGACTTCGGTCTACGGAGTTCCGGCGATGTACGTCGCCGAGTTCGGCTTGCCGGACTTTGCCGACTACGACCTGACCAGCCTGCGCACCGGCATGATGAGCGGCGCGCCTTGCCCGGTTGAACTGATGAAGCGCGTGCTGACCGAGATGCACATTGGCGAACTTGTCATTGCTTACGGGCAGACCGAGACCTCGCCGGTGACCACGATGTCCGACGCCGGAGACACGATTGAAATCCGAGTCAACACGGTGGGCCGCGCCATGCCGCAGATCGAGCTTCAAATCGTTTCGCCAGTTACTGGCGAGGTGGTGCCGACCGGCGAGCAAGGCGAGATCTGCATTCGCGGCTATACCTTGATGAAGGGCTACGACGGCGACCCGGAAGCGACCGCGGCGGTCATTCACGAGAATGGCTGGCTCTACACCGGCGACCTGGGCGTAATGCGCGAAGACGGCTGCATTCACCTGACCGGCCGATCGAAAGATGTGATTATTCGCGGCGGAGAAAACATCTATCCCCGCGAGGTCGAGGAGTTTCTCTACACGCATCCCAAAGTTGGCGAAGCGCAGGTCGTCGGCATTCCCAATGCGCGGCTTGGCGAAATTGTGGCCGCGTGGGTGCGTCTGAAGCCGGGTGTAGAAGCGACGGAAGAAGAGATCAAGGAGTTCTGCAAGGGACAGATCGCTTACTACAAAATTCCCGAGCATGTTCGCTTTGTCACCGAGTTTCCGGCCACGCTGAGCGGCAAGATACAAAAATACAAGATCCGCGAGTTTGAGATTGAGGCGCGCGGGTTGCAGTCGGTGGCTGACGCTGCTACGGCGTAGGCGCGTTACACAGCGGGATCAGGTTCGTGGTTTCCCAGGTCATAAAAGTTGAGACTTGGGGCGACCGCCATGTATTCAGTGGAAGGTCCGAATGAGAGTGCCGTGGTTTTATGTCTGCATGACTGTCGCAGGGCTTTTTATGATCGGCGCTGGAGGAATGTGGTGGCTAGCTCCGGAGAGTTTTGTTCGTTTCTACCGGAAGATGGCCCCTGCAGATAAAGCTGCCAAAACGGCTGGGTGGGAGCGAGCAGTGCGCAGTCCCTCAGGCCGCTTCGTCGGGATATTCATGCTGGCTTTCGGCTGCATCATCCTCTGGCTTTTGTACTCGCCATTTTGTTCAAAGTAGGCCGAGTGCCGGTACCTCACATCTCGACTTTGGGATGTGAGAAGCCCCGAACGTCAACAGACAATCTCCAACAAAAACTCAAGCCGCGCGAACACGTTCAACAGCAAGCCGAAGCCCCATGGCCTTGAGAATGGCGGAGAGGCTGCGCAGTTCCGGGTTGCCCTCTTCGGACAACGTGCGATAGAGCTGAGTGGGGTTGAGGTTGGCCTTTTCCGCTACGCATTGCACGCCGCCAAAGGCCTTGGCCATCTGGCGCAGAGCGATCAGCAATTCGCCCTGTTCGCCATCGGCAAGAATCTCGTTGAGCAACTCAACCGCGTAGGCTGGCTTTCGCTTGAACTCTTCCGCCATCGCTTCGTCGTGATTCTTGTCTCTCATTGTTGTGTCCTTCCTTGCCAGTCCAGCCAATACGAGCAGGCACGGTCGATATCGGCATCTTGCGTTCGCTTGTCGCCTCCCGAGAGCAGCAACACAATCTGCGAACCTGCAATGGCGTAATAGATGCGATAACCCGGTCCAACGTCGATTCGCATCTCCCACACGCCGTCGCGGCAAAACTTGTGATCGCCAAAGTTGCCTAACTCCATCCGGTTGACTCTGCGGTCAACAGCGATCTTTGCCTTCGTGTGCGGAGTTGACGACGCCACTCCATGAAGAGGTCTTTCTCGCTGTCGGTCAGGTAATGGCGAATCTCGTACATATTCGAACTATCGTTTATAAACGAACAGATGTCAAGCGCCGGGTGCCCCACATTTCGATTTGAGATGTGGGAGATGAAGAACCTCAACCTGTTATCTGGACGGGCGGCCCTCTCTGACTACCCCAACAGGAATGGGTACCCCAGGTCCCGCCTTTGGGACCTGGGAGACGATGAACCTCAACCACCCTGTAAATGAAGCGGTGCCGAGATCGCCTACTTGACCCGTTTAGCGGTGAGTTCTTCGGTAGCGAAGTCGCCTACCTTGCGCGTGAACTTGATCTCGTCGCCGCTGATCTTGCCGGTGTAGTTGATCGTGATGTCCATGCCGTTGAAGTTGAGTTTCTCGACAAAGCTGATGTTGTCGCCGTCGATCTTGCCTTCGGTGATGGCGGTCTCGCCGTTTTCGTTCTTGGCTTTGCCGGTCAGCGTTGTGCCGTCGACGTGGAAGTCGTAGGTGTACTTCTGCAAGCCGATTGCGGTGTTGAACTCGGCGGTCCACTTGCCGTTGAAGTCGGCGGCGTGAGCTCCGATGGCGGTGAAGGCGACGAAGAGAAGTGCGAAAGCGATTTTGCGGATCATGCTTTCCTCCTGACCAAGTATAAGGGAGCCAAGACTCCTCTGTTCCTGCGAGGACGCGGCCAGGCATTACGAGCCACAGTCGTCGAGGTTCCGCGTCAGAGAAGGTCATAGGGCTGTCAAATATGCGCAATGCAACGTGCACTGCTCCGAGCCTTTAAAATCGCATCGATTCGTGATTTCTGCTATACTGAGATCAATCTAAAATGACCGGCCAAAAAGGCCGGTTTCGCGGCGCCCAGGCCACGAGCGAATCGTCCGTCAACCCCTTCCTAAACCCAACCGAACAAGTGAGTCAGGAGGAGTGTATATGGAACAAGATAAAGCAAGAATTGCCAGAGAATTTCTACTGGTCAGCGACTTTGACCAGACGTTGAGCTTTAACGACTCGGGGATCGTATTGAGCGATCTGCTGGGTCTCTCGGGATTTGAAGAGCGCATCGCCGGGCTTTCGCGCATCCACATGGTGCAACAGGGTGGAGAGCTCGCGTATCTGCTGCTGCACGATCCCGAGTTCCGCCGCGTACGCCGCGAGCATCTGGTCGAGGCCGGCAAGCGGATCCGCTTGAAGAAGAACATTCGCCTGCTTTCGAAACTGATCGAGAACCTGGACGGCGACCATTTTTCGTTTTACGTGGTTTCAGCCGCTCCTGAAGAGGTGATTCAATCGGCTCTGGAAGGCATCGTGCCTGCCGATCACATCTTCGGCACTCGCTTCCGCTACGCTGCAACAGGTGAGATTGAATCGATCGTGCGTGTGCCTGCCGGCTACGGAAAGGTGGTCGTGGTGGAGGAGTTGCGCAACCATCTGCGCGTTGGCCATGACCGCATCGTCTACGTGGGCGATGGCAGCTCGGACGTGCATGTGATGCTGCACATCAACCGCCTCTCCGGGCTCACCATCGCCGTCTCGGAGAACCCCTACATCACGCCCATCGCCAGCCGCACGATCCTAAGCGAAGACGCACTCAGTGTGCTGGTGCCCATACTTGAGGAAATCGCCGGATGGGACGCAACAGCCATCCGCGCCTTCTTTGAAACGCATGGGCTGGTCTTGCAGGAGTGGGACAAGGTGCGTACCGATTCTCTCACCATCTGCGCAGCCGAGCCGAGGGCTGTCCGGGCGGTAGCCTGATGATGAGACTCGACTGGATTGGATGGGTCGCTACAGCCGCCTTCGCCAGCTCGTACCTATGCAAGCAGCCTGCCTCGCTGCGCCGCGTGCAGGCGGCTGCGGCCTCGCTGTGGGTGGTCTATGGCCTGATCATCCACGCCTACCCGGTGATTGTGGCTAACGTCGTGGTAGCCGCGATGGCCATGCTCTCATCGCCGATGATGCGGCGCAAACCGGCCGCATAAAGCTCCGTGCTGGATTGCAGATCCGGTACGGGCGCTTTGCGCCCTACTGCGTTTCCACGGCATTTCGGGCTGTATCGACCGGCTTGTCGTAGCGTCCGCAAAGGGCGTTCCAGCGGACGATGGCCAGCTCCTCAAGCATCTTCATGCCGTCGCGGAGGTAGCTCATGCGGCTGCGCTCATCGTGGGCCCAACTCACCGGTACCTCGATGATCCAGTAGCCGCGCTTGAGGGCGATGAAGAGAATCTCCGGGTCAAAGCCCCAGCGCTCGATGGTCTGAAGCTGGAAGACGGTTTGCGCAGCTGCGCGCGTGAAGGCTTTGAAACCGCATTGCGTGTCGGCAAAGCGCAGGCCCATAATGGTGCGCGTGACGGTGTTGAAGCAGCGGCCAAAGAACTGGCGGTAGAGGGGCTGGCGCTGGGTCTGGCGGGCGCGGTCGAGCCAGCGGGAGCCGATGGCGATATCCGCGCCTTCGGCGATGGCGGCGAAGAGCCGTTCAGCCTCCTCGATCGGCGCCGAGAGGTCAGAGTCGGTGAAGAGCACGATCTCGCCCCGCGCCGCAAGCATGCCCGAGCGCACGCTGTAGCCCTTGCCGCGGTTGCCGGGGTTTTCCATCAACCGCACCTCGGGCGCGCGCTTGGCAAAGGACTGTACCACCTCGGCCGTCGTGTCCGTGGATCCGTCATTGACCACCAGCACTTCGGCATCCCAGCCGAGGGCGCGGATGCAGCCGACCACTGATTCGAGCGTTGCGGGAATGCGGGCGCTCTCGTTGTAGGCCGGAATCACAATGCTGTATTTCGGTGTGGCGGCCGTCTTTGCTCCGGCGTTGCTTATGGCTTGGTCTGTCACGTCTCTGTCCTTGTGCGGCCACTTCGCCGGTGTCGAAAAATGTCAGCGAATGGCTCAGGTCATGATAACGCCGCAAGGGCGAAGCTGGCCTGGCAATCTGACGGGCGGGGGCCTTTTCGCCAACCCATTGAAGGGAAGAGAGCTAAATCAGCAGCCGGGATTTCTTTTCCGTGCCAGAATGGACCGAATCCGGTTATGCTGAATGCGGAGGTATGGGCCATATGACAAAAGCAGATCTGGTGGAAAAGGTGACCGGAGTGGGTGACCTGACGCGCCGCGACGGCGAGGTGATCGTCGAGACGATCTTCGAATCAGTGATCGGAGCCCTCAAGGGCGGAGACAAGATCGAGATTCGCGGTTTTGGATCCTTCCGCATCCGGCAGCGCAATCCGCGCATCGGCCGCAACCCAAAGACCGGCGAACGTGTCGAGGTTCCCGCCAAAAAGGTGCCCTACTTCAAACCCTCCAAAGAGCTGCGCGACCTTGTGAACCCCAAGGAAGCAGCCAAAGCCTCCTGAGCCTGGCGAGTGCGCCCATTCCCCTCTCTCAAGGGCGGGCGCACACACTCCCGCTTCAGAGCAATGAACCGGGATGACAGATAGGGCTCTCTCCGATCTCAACAAACTGAAGCATTACGCTTTGCCTGTCTCCGGGCGAATGCCGATGACGCTCATCATGCGTCCGGCATGGCCCTGCGAGCCGCGATGCGAGAAGAACATCTCCGGCTGGCAGTTTGTGCATCCGCCTACAGTCTGGATCGCCCCGGGCTTAAGACCGGCTGCGATCAACTGGCGGCGGTTGGCCTCGACGAGATTCACATGCAGGCTGGGGCCGATCTCGGAGTGCCCCGGCGCGCGCTGCGTGAGGAAGAGCATCGGGTAGCGGGTTCGGATCGGATCCGAGTCGTAGACCTCGCAGAAGAGTTCGCGGCCATAGGTGAACTGCGACTCGAACTCTGAGAGGACCTCGTCGCCGACGGCATAGCAGCACGGGCCGATGCCGGGGCCGATGGCGGCGATCAGATCCTCAGGCCGCGACCCGAAGGCAAGCCTCATGCGCCCGATGCCGGACTCGACGATGCGTTTGACCGTTCCACGCCACCCGGCGTGAAAGGCGGCCACGGCGCGACGCTTGCGGTCGGCGACCAGTACGGGGATGCAGTCGGCGGTCTGAATGGCCAGCAGCAGGCCGGGCTGGTCGGTCATGAGTCCGTCGCCCTTTAAAGGCTGCGGACGGACCACGTCCTGAGCGCCGGCGAGAATGACGAGGTTTGAGTGAATCTGCCGCAGGGAGACCAGCGGGGTGGCTGCGTCCCCGGTGATTGCTTCGGCCAGCAACCGGCGATTCGCGGCGACTGTCTCCCGGTCGTCGGCGGCGGTGAAGCCGAGATTCAATTCACCCGGTGCGCCGTCGGGGCAATAGACCCGGCTCAGCCCACCCCGGCGCGTGCTGAAGCCATGCCAGAGCCAGCCTGTCCGCTGCCAGGCCGGCACCGCCAGCCACTCGACGCCGTTCTGCGCCACGCTGGGTTCAGGCGCGGACACGGCGAGTTCCTGCGGCGCGGCGCGTTCGAAACGCATGCGGCGTGTGACGCCCGCTGCATTGCCGCGCAGGCTGTGTGTCAGACCTGCGTGCTCAAAGAGCGCGTCGATTGCTTCGATTTTCTGATCAGGAAAAGTCTTTGGAGTGGAGGAAGCCATCTCGTTCTGATTTTATCTTGCCCATACAAGCAGATGGGCCTACCTTCCGGTAGGCCCGCTTGAGAGGCAATGAAGGGAGGGGGTCAGAGGGGAATTTTGAGAAGAGGCCCTTTTTGAGGGCCTTCAAGAAGGAATGGGTACCTTTCTTGGCGGGGAATATTTCGAGGAAGCCTCTGCTAATTACATCTATAGATGCGTCGAGATTGAAAAGGTTGCGCGGTTTTCAAAAGAAATATCCCGCGCTGGCCGCAGTTTTCGGGAATCGTGACGCATCTCACTGATGAAGAATGCTTTACTTGTTACGTTCTCTCTAGCGCGCTTGATGATTCGGCCACGCGGTCTTTGCACTGGAGCAAAGATCGCGCCTGAAGCTGCCCAAAAAGCATGAAACCGCATTCCGGACTGCCCGTCATTCGTTCTTGATCTCTGTGGCCTGATTTTTCACATAGGTCACGGTCCAGTGCTTGCCGTCCTGGTCATAGGTCACGGTGCGGTTGCCCTCGACTCCGCCGACCGGGCGCAGGTTTCGCCCAATGGACATGCGGGTTTCCACCTCGCTCATCCCGGCCTTCACCTGATGCGCATCGACGGCCGCCCACACGTCTTTGGGCCAGTGATCGTAGATGGTGTGCGGATCGTCGTAGTAGAAGACCATATCGGTGTAATAGCCCTCTTCGTTGCCTTGCATGTAACCGATGGGCGTGGCATAGAGCGTGGCACTGCCCAGCAGCGCGAAGACGGCAAAGGCCTGGCGGCTTCCGTGCTCGATCTTGTCCTCGACCTTGGCGGGGACGGCCGCCTTGACAATCTTCTTCACATCCATCCGCTGGGCTGCGGGAATCACCCCCACACGCTTGGCAAAGAGCACCTGACCGCCGGTATAGGCGAAGTAGGGCATGACATAGCCGTTCTTCTCCCACACTGTTGTGCCTTCCAGCCGCTGCGTGTCCTCAAAGTGCGCGGGAAAGAACTCGCGCATGACCACCAAGTCATCCTTGCTCAAGGTCTGGCGGCTGTCAGCCTGAGGAATCACTCCGGGATTCTGGCGGCGCTTCCAGATGATGCCGAGATAGATGCCGCCAATGATCAGCACGATCAAAAGCGAAATTAGGATCTTTTGCCAAGCTTTCACACGTCCTCCGGATGGACTTCTCTTTGACTCGATTTCACGAGAGCTGGAACCAAGTGAGCAAGCGAACAGGCTAACTCTACTTCTACAGCTTTTCGGCGACGCTCTTGGCCTGGGTGAAGAGCAGCAGGTAATCAGGGCCGCCGGCCTTGGAGTCGGTGCCGCTCATGTTGAAGCCGCCGAAGGGATGCGCCCCGACCATCGCGCCGGTACATTTGCGGTTGAAGTAGAGGTTGCCTACATGGAAGTCGCGGCGGGCACGGTCGAGCTTCTTGCGGTCGGTCGAGTAGATGGAGCCAGTGAGGCCGTACTCGGTGTTATTCGCGACCTTGAGGCCTTCTTCGAAATCGGCAACCTTGAGGACGGCCAGCACGGGTCCGAAGATCTCTTCCTGTGCGATGACAGCATCCGGCGCTACGTCGGCGATGACGGTCGGCTCAAGAAAGTAGCCGCCGGCCTCAGTCTCAACCGCATCTCCGCCGGCAATTAGACGGCCTTCTTTCTTGCCGGTCTCGATGTACCGCAGCATGGAGTCGAGTGCGCTTTTATTGACGACCGGGCCGAGATTCGAGTTCTCTGCCGGATCGCCGACGGTGAGCTTTGCGACTCTCTCTCGCAATTTCTCGATGAAGGCATCGTAGACCGGCGCTTCGACGATGGCCCGGGAGCAGGCCGAGCACTTTTGCCCGCTGAAGCCGAAGGCCGAGGCTACGACGCCGTCCGCTGCGGCATCGAGATTGGCGTCGGCGCAGACGAGAATCGAATCCTTGCCGCCCATCTCGAGAATGGTCCGCTTGATCCAGATTTGATGGGGCTTGGTTTTTGCGGCACGCTCGTGAATCTCAAGACCGACAGCCTTGGAGCCGGTAAAGGAGATGAAGCGGGTCTTGGGATGCTCGACGATGGCGTTGCCAAAACTTGCGCCAGCGCCGGGGCAGAAGTTCACCACGCCGGCGGGCATACCCGACGCCTCAAGAACCTCCATGAACTTCGCGGCGATGGTCGGCGCGTCACTCGATGGCTTCAGAATGACCGTGTTGCCGGTGACGATGGCGGCGGCCGTCATGCCGGCCATGATGGCGAAAGGGAAGTTCCACGGAGGAATCACCGCTCCGACGCCGAGGGGGATGTAGTGCAGTTCATTGCGTTCGCCGGGAAATTGAATGGGCGGTTGCGAACCGGCAAGGCGCAGAGCCTCGCGCGCATAAAAATTGAGAAAGTCGATGGTCTCGCCCACGTCGGCGTCGGCCTCGGCCCAGTTTTTGCCGACCTCGAAGGTGAGCCAGGCGCAGAATTCAAAGTGTCGCTGGCGGATGGCCTCGGCGGCGTTGAGGAGCAGAGAGACTCTTGTTTCGACCGGGGTCCGGCTCCAGGACTCGAAGGCAGTGAGCGCGGCATCCATCGCCTGCGCGGCGTGTTCCAAGCCGGCCTTCTGGTGAATGCCGACGATCTGGGAGGGGCGGGCCGGGTTCAGTGAGCGGATCTTGGCTTCGGTTTTGAGCTGCTGACCGCCGATGACGAGCGAATACTCGCGGCCAAGCTGGCGGGCGACCAACTCCAACGCCGCCTGCATGGCGCTGGCATTTTCAGGGAGCTTGAAGTCGATGAAGGGTTCATTCTTGAACTCGCCCTGAGGCGAACGCGGCTGAATTTTCGAGGTAAGGGAAGTGGTAGCCATAACGACTTGATTGTAGACCAATGAAAGGGATCAGGGTCTTGTCTTCAACCACGCTTGCGTGCCGAGGCTCTGGCAGGAGAGGGTGGCCAGCTCAGAGGCCTTGCGAAGAGCCGATTCAAAGCCGACTCCCTGGGCGAAGTGGTGGACGAAGGCTCCGTGGAGCACGTCTCCGGCGCCGAGCGTGTCGGCGGCGTCGATCTGGGCGACTTCGATCTCAAAGTGGCGGCCTCGATCGCTGGCGAGGATGGGGCGCGGGCCGCGCGTGAAGGCAACGTGAGGAACTCCCTTGGCGGCGAACCAGGCGAAGAGTGATTCTGGATCGGCCGGTTGGCCGGGGATCGCGAAAAGTTCGCTGCAGATGGCCGCGGTGAGCAAGGGGACGAGCTCGGCGGTTCCGGGCTTCCAACTGCCGCCGTCGAGGCAGAGTTTCACTCCGGCGGCGTGGCAGGCAGCGAGGAAGGGAAGAGTCTGGTCGAGGTGGAAGCCATCGGTGAGCAGAACCGGAGGCAGGGGCTGCCAATCGGTGGGGATCTCCTGCCGCCATGGCGGAAGTTGGATTGTGGAGAGCGGCGGATTGACGATAGTGCGGCTGCCGGTCGAGGTGTTCACCATTACAGTGACGAGCGGTGTCTCGTACGCCGTGCCGGAGGCGAGATCGTCGAGAGCGATGCCATGTCGGCCGAGTTCGGCACGGACCGCGTCAGCCCATGGGCCGCCGCCGACCGCTGTGATGAGCATGGCCTGGCCGCCCAGCAGGGCGTGGGTAATGGCGGCGTTGAGGGCGGGACCGCCGGGCGCGGCATGGAAGTCGCGGGCGTAGACCTTGGTGTCTTCGGCGGGAAGAGCGTCGAGGCGATAGAGAACGTCGAGAGTGCTTCGGCCGACAAAGAGGACGCGCGGGAGATTCATGGGCTTGGGGTCATTGTATGGGAGTTGAAGGCTGCCGAGTTGAGATCTGTGTCTTCTCGGCCCCCGGATTCGGAAGCTGAGAAGACAGACACTAAACCGTTTCGGTCAGCGCCTCGGTCTCTTTGCTCATCTTTGCCGTGCGCTCCAGCTTGTCCCAGTTGAAGGGCTTGCCGTCGATGGCGCGCTTGAGGGTCTTGAAGAGCACGATGGAGAAGACCTGGCGGTAGGCGAAGCGTTGCAGCCAGATGTGGAAGAGCAGCCAGCCGTCGCCTTTGTTGGCCGGGTGGCGGCGTTCCAGACTGAAGGCAATCGACGAGGTCACAAAGTCGATCAGCAGGAAGCCGACGAAGTAGACCAACAGCTTTTGGAAGTTGGCCGCCGAGGCTGTCTCGGGGTGGAAGTAGCGGTCGCCGAAGTAGTGAATGATGCCCGCCACGAACATCACGTCGATGAAGGGCGAGACCAGCGGCAGCAGCATCTGGAAGATGAGGATGTTGGGCAGCGCGAAGAGGCCCATGGCCTTGTTGCGGACGAATGCGGCGCGATGCTTCCAGATGGCTTGCAAGGTCCCGAATGACCAGCGGAAGCGTTGGCGCATCAGCCCCTGCGCGTCGATCGGGGCTTCGGTGAAGGCCAGCGCCCGGTCCTCGTAGACCACCTTGAGACCGAGTTCGAGCAGAGCCATGGTCAGGTCGGCATCCTCGGCGACAGTGTTGATGGGATAGCCGCCGACGGTCTTGACGGGGCCTGTGCGCCACGCGCCGATGGCTCCGGGAACAACGGTGACGACATTGAAAAGATCCAAAGCCCGGCGCTCGAAGTTCTGGCTGGTGATGTATTCGAGAGCCTGCCAGCGGGTCCAGAGATTGACGCGATTGCCGACCTTGGCGTTTCCAGCGACGGCGCCGACGAGCGGGTCTTCGAAGTGGGGAATGAGTTTGGAGATGGCGTCGGGTGCGATCACCGTGTCGGCGTCGATACCGACATAAAACTCCTCGGTTAGGCGGTCGAGAGCGTAGTTCAGAGCAGCCGCCTTGCCGCCATTGGGCTTGGTGATTACCTGCACGCGTCCGGCTGCGATCTCGGCCGCGTAAGCTTGGCGGGCGACCTCGAAGGTGCGATCGCTGGAGCCGTCATCGATCATGATGACGTGGAGGTTGGCGTAGTTGGAGTTGAGCACCGAGCGGATGGTGCGCACGATGACTGTCTCCTCGTTGTAGGCGGGGACCAAAACGGCGACGCGCGGATTGAAGCCGGGCGATGCTTCCCGGTGGGGGCGGCGCAGGCGGTCGATGATGGCCAGGATGCCCACCAGCAGCAGGCGCCCACTCATCAGGATGTTGCCCAGGAAGAAGAAGAACACAAGGAACTTGCCGAACAGAGCCATGCTGGAGAAGGCGATGGAATCGGGCAGGGCGCGGAGGTACTGGCGGAAGGTAATCTTGGGCATCACATCGGCGGTGGTCTTGCCCATGAGGGCGGAGACCGGCACGATGGAGTAGCCGTGCGCGCGCAGGGTGTCGATGAGCATCGGCAGGGCGGCCACCGTGGCCGAGCGGTCGCCGCCGCCGTCGTGGAGCAGGATGATCGAGCCGCGGAACTGCGGCTTGGTCTTCATGGCTTCCAACTGATCGAGGATGGTCTGTGAGATCTCGACCGGCGTTTTGCGCGGATGCTCGTTCCAGTCGTTGGTGTCGAGCTTGCTGCCGATGATCGTGAACCCGTCCTGCTGGATGCGCTCGACCGGAGCGGCCTGGTCGTCGGTGTCGGGCTCTTCGTCGATGTCGTAGGGCGGGCGAAAGTAGAGCGGCTGGATTCCAAGCTTGCTGGCAAAGAGGCGCTCGGTGAGCTTGATTTCGAGATCGAGCTGGCGGTTGGAGATTTCGCTGATGTCCGGATGGGTGTAGGTGTGGTTTCCGATCTCGTGGCCTTCGCGGACCACGCGCTTCATGAGTCCGACGTTTTGCGCGGCCTCGGCACCGATCATCAAGAAGGCTGCCTTGACGCCTTTGTCGCGGAGAATATCGAGGATCTTCGGCGTCCACTTGGGGTCGGGTCCGTCGTCGAATGAGAGCGCAACCTTGTTTGGATGGTAGCCGTACTGCTGGATGGTGTAGGTGCGCGGGTAGGTATCCATGCGCTCATCGATGATGAGCTTTTTGCGCGGGTCGGTCTCGTCGGTGTCGACGGTGACAACGCGCTTGCCAGGCTGCGGCAGGCCGGTGACGCGGATGATGTCGCCTTCGTTCTCGTTATCGACGTCATGGCCGGGTTGTACGGAACCGAGCGACTGGAGCGCATCAGGGCTGGTGGGCTTGTCCCAGATCTCCCACATTGAGCTGTCTTCTTCGCCCAGTCGCCAGAGAGCAAAGGTTTGCAGGCCGAGGACGCGAGCGGCGCGCAGTTCGTTGAGCACGGTCACGCCATCGAGGAACCAGACCACGTGGCGCTGGTTTGCATCCTCGTCGATATAAGAGAAGTGCGGATTGAGGCTGTCGTAGTCGAGGTCAAGATCGGCGTCGGCGTCGGAGGCGCGCTGCAAGACTTCAGAGACCGAAAGGTCCTCTGTATTGAGAATTCTGGGCGCTTCGGGGTGCTGTTTGGCTCTGCTTTTTTTAGGCGGGCCGGGAATGGAGAGCGTCCAGTCGTATCCGTAGTTGCCAATGGCGCAAATCAGCTTTTCCTTGGGCACGATCTTCAGCGTGCGGATCAGATTGTTGACGAACCAGTCCTGCGGGGCGATGGGTCCGGGGTCGCTCTCGATCTGGTGCAGGTCATAGTTCATCAGCACCACGCCGTCGGAGTTGGCGGCGATCTGCCTCAGGTCGTCGTCGGTGGTCAAGGCGGCTGTGTTGACATAGAGCCGCAGATTGCGCGAATGCAGGTCGCCATAGAGTTCCTGAAGGAATCTCATATAGCTTGGGCTGTCTTTGTCGGGCAGATTCTCGATGTCCAGCGAAAGGCCGCGATAAAGCGGGAAGGCGGCGAAAAAGCGAACGATTTGCCCGCGCAGCGCGGCGCGCCTGCCGGGATCGTCGAGGATGCCGGCGATGGCTGGATCCCAGCTCAGTGTATTGGGGTTGAAGTTGTTCAGATGAGGGAAGATCTCAGTGTCTTCCTTCTCTGCCTGCATCACGCGCTTGACCTTGTTCGCTTCATCGGGATCGCGCACAACCGCGCCTTCGATGATGGGGTACTCGCGATGGGTATCGTTGTTGATGCCCAGCAGGATACCCTGGGGCGCATTAATGTGCAGCCACTCGGGAAAGAGAAGATCGATCTGGTGAACGTGCTGTTTGAGCGAGGAGTAGCTGGCCTGATCGTAGGGCACGTAATAGGCCGCGCGCAGACCTTCACCGGTATTGAAAGGAATCTGGGAAGGCTTGCGGCCGGTCTTGCGGCGCGCCGGGCGCTGGCCGTTTGCGCCGTGCAAAAGCGATGGGTGCTCGGGCAACGCCTTGTAGTTGTGCTTGGGCGTGGGCAGCAGCAGCTCCGGCAATTGCTGATAACGCAGAACATTGAAGATAAAAGCCGCAAAAACCAGCGTGGAAAGCACGGCCGTTACATCCAGTACGCGGCGCAACCGCTTCCATCGCTTGCGTTGAGGGTCGAAAAATATTTGCTTATCGGGCATCGACAGTCTCGTTTTCATGTGGGCGAAAACCGGGGAGACGGTCTACGCTATACAGTACGAATCGTATGGAAGCTGCCTCCCCTAGTCAATCCGCAACCCGGCTCTGGACCCCGGTCCTCTCGTTTTCCGGCCTCTCTGCTGCGCTAGCCCTTGCTGCCGGCCTAGCTCTGCGCCTGTGGATGCTGAAGCAATACTTCCTGGTGAACGGCGATGCGCTGATCTACGGCGGCATTGCCAAAAACCTGCTGCGGCACGGCCACTATGCTTTAGACGGAGTTGGCAGCGAAATCTATCCCACGCTGATCCGGCTGCCCGGCTACCCGCTCTTTCTGGCCCTCTGCTTCCGTGTTTTCGGGATGGAAAATTACATCTCGGCCTGTTGGGTACAGATTGCGCTGGAGTTGGCCGGCTGCCTGCTCTTGGCCGACTTTGCCCGGCGCATTGCTCCTGCTTTTCTCAGCCGCGGCGCGGCGCACTGCACGCTGTGGCTGGCCGCGCTCTGCCCCTTCACGGCGATCTATATCAGTGAGCCAATGACCGAGTCGCTGACGCTGTTTGTGATTGCGCTGGCGCTTTGGTCGGCGGCGCGCTTCCGGGAGCGTTCGAGCTGGGGACCGGCGCTGTGGTTCACCTTTGCGGTCACCTATGCCGCCCTGCTGCGGCCCGACGGCGCTTTGGTAGGCGTAGCGCTGGCTCCGGCGCTGCTGATCGGCCTGAGACGGAATGAGGGCCAGATCGCAGTTTCCGGCAAGAGGCTCTTTCGCATTGCCGCCGTCTGCGCTTTGCTGGCGTTGCTGCCCTTTGCGGGATGGGGCTGGCGCAACTGGCAGGTCTTTCACGTCTTTCAGCCGCTGGCGCCCCGGCTGGCCACCGACCCCGGCGAAGATACGCACCCCGGCTGGGAGCGCTGGGTCAAGAGTTGGTGCCTGGATTTTGTCTCGACATACGACGTTTACTGGAATGTCCCCGGCGACACTCTGGACGTTGGCAAGCTGCCGAGCCGGGCCTTCGACTCTCCCGCGCAGTACGCCGAGACGGCCGCGCTGGCCGCCGACTACAACGTTGACAATGCGATCACGCCCGAGATCGACGCGCGTTTTGGCAAGCTGGCCGACGAACGCATCGCCGCCCATCCGCTGCGCTCCTCTCTCTGGCTGCCGCTGGGGCGGGTGGCTGACATGTGGCTCAGGCCTCGCGTGGAAAATCTGCCCATCGATCTGGATTGGTGGGTTTATTCGCACCACAACGCAGAGACCCGCCTCAGTTGGGCCTATGCCGGCCTCAATGCGGCTTTTCTTCTGCTGGCGATTGTGGGGCTTTGGCTGAGGCCGCGCTTCTGGCCTTCGATGCTGGCCTACATGCTGCTGCGCAGCGCGTTGCTGGCGACTGTGCAAGCTCCCGAGGCGCGCTACACGCTGGAGTGCTTCCCCATGCTCTTTGCGCTGGGCGGCCTTGCGCTTTGGTGTGCCTTGGGAAAGAGTGCGGAACTTTGGAGGGGAGTAGGTAAGGTGCGCTCGCCGAATTAGGTTCGTGGTATCCCAGGTCCCCAAAAGCGAGGGACCTGGGGCACCCGGCGTTGCGCTCTACCGATCCACAACCTGGGTCTGCTTGTTAGTATCAAGCGCGAAAGCGTCTGGGGGGAGAGTCTGATTGGTCTTGATGTTGTAGTAGACGCAGACCCGGTAGTGCTCTGGATCTTGTTCAACAACCTGTTTCAGGCTGACTGCACGAGTGGTATCCATCCATAGGGTCACCTTGGAGGCATACTTTCTTGCTGATGGGTCTTTGGCTACTAGTTCAAGCTTCTCGGTCTTGACGCCATCGAGGGTCTCCGGGCCGAGGTACTTGATCTCCCACTTCTGCTCGAGGTCTTTGCCGCTGGCGCCGAAGCCCAGCATCAGGTAGCTCTCGTACTGGCTGACCTTCTTAAATCGGGTCACTTGGTTGGTCAGCTTCTCGTAGAACTTGAAGACTCCGCTTGTGTAGGAGTAGACCTTCTCAGAGATTTTGCCATTCAGTTGGCGGATGTGGGCGGCCATCTGGAATGAGCCGGCCGTCCGTTCGAAGTAGATCGTGCCCTTTTGCACATCCTTGTCGGCGATCGGAGCGGTTTCGACAACGTCGAACTCAAAGTCGGCGGAGGTGGTATGGAAGTTCTTCGCGCCTTCGTCGAGCTTGCGCAACACTCTTTCCTTCTCCAGATCTCCAGAGGCTGCCGGCGCGGCAAAGGCTGCATGCACGCAAAGCATAAGCATCGCGACGAAAATAGCAGCAACGAGTTTTCTTGCCTTGTACATGGCTTTCCTTACTCTGTTAGACGCGCCAGGCGACAGGAGGTCGCGATTAGTGGCGCGCCCACACCTTCCAGGCCCAATTGCCCTGGGCATCCTGCACGGTCTCCCAATAGTCCACCGAGACGGCATCGCCTGTGACAGGTTCGATGGCCTTGCGCAGAGCCTTCTTCACCGTCTGGTATGAATCCTTGGTCTTCAGGTCGAGATTCACGTCCGAGGCTGGCACGGTGACGATAATCCCGCGGCCGCCGTCGCCCATCACCTGGATCGGATGCGGCGGCCCGGCGGCGTCTGAGGGCTTGTCGCCGTAGTTCCACAGATGCGGCGTGACGAAGATGAAGACCAGGATCATCGTCACCATCACGTCATAGTGGAAACAGCCGCGCGGATACGTCCAGTAGAAATAGCTCTTCAGAATCTTGCTCATGGCGCCTTTACTTTGTGATGCGCTCAAGCCCGCCCATGTAGGGGCGGAGAGCCTCTGGGATCAGGACCGAACCGTCGGCCTGCTGGTAGTTCTCCACAATGGCCAGCCAGGTGCGTCCCACGGCCAGTCCGCTGCCGTTGATGGTGTGAACAAACTCGGGCTTGCCCTTTGCGCCTGCCGCCCTGTAGCGTATGTTGGCGCGCCGCGCCTGGAAGGCCTCGAAGTTCGAGCAGGAGGAGATCTCCCGGTAAAGCTGCTGGCCGGGAAGCCAGACCTCCAGATCGAATGTCTTGGCCGAGGAGAAGCCTGTGTCTCCGGTGCAGAGCAGAACGCGGCGATAAGGCAGGCCGAGGGCTTCGAGAATCTCTTCTGCATTGCGGGTCAGCTTCTCGTGCTCGGCGTCGGAGTCCTCGGGCCTCGTGAACTTGACCATCTCGACTTTTTGGAACTGATGCTGGCGAATGATGCCGCGCGTATCCTTGCCCGCTGCTCCGGCCTCGGCCCGGAAACAGGGTGTGTAAGCTGTCAGGCAGATCGGCAACTTGGCCTCGTCGAGAATTTCGTCGCGATAGAGATTGGTGACCGGAACTTCGGCTGTCGGGATCAGCCAGTGGTCATTGTCCTTGAACTCGCCGCGACCAACTGCGTCAAGATCCGTATCGGAGCAGCGAAAAAGATCTTCTGCAAACTTGGGCAACTGCCCGGTGCCGAAGAGGCTCTTGCTATTAACCATGAAAGGCGGCAGCACTTCGGTATAGCCATGCTTCGCAGTGTGCATGTCGAGCATGAAGCTGATCAGCGCGCGTTCGAGGCGGGCGCCGGCTCCCATGTAGACAGCAAAGCGTGCGCCGCTCAACTTGGCTGCGCGTTCGAGATCAAGAATTCCGAGTGATTCGCCGAGTTCCCAATGCGGCTTGGCTTCAAAATCAAAAGCAGGCTTATCGCCCCAGGTCTTGATGGTGGGGTTGTCGGCCTCGGACTTGCCTACAGGCACTTCGTCGCGAGTGAGGTTCGGCACGCTGGCGAGCAACTGGCGCAACCGGTCGTCGAGAGTCGCCGCGGTCGTGTCAAGATTGTCGAGCTGGTCTTTGAGGGCGCGGGTCTCGTCCATGACGGCGGTCGCGTCCTGGCCAGCTTTCTTCAGCGCGCCGACCTGCTGGCTCAGCTCGTTGCGGCGGGCCTTGAGGCGCTCTGCGGTAGTGATGGCTTCGCGGCGGCTCTGGTCGAGGTCGCGAAAATCACCCAGCAGCGCAGCCGGATCGGCATTGCGCGCGCGCAGCTTTTCTTCAACGAGTTCCAGGTTGCTACGGACAAATCCAAGATCGAGCATCGCTCTATTAGTTTACTAGACCGGATTGGAGGGGGAGCGTTCCCAACTCCGAAGATCGAGGCAAACGGCGCAGCCCCGGTTCACGGCTGTTGTCTCCAACCCTTCGGACTCATCGGGTAAGGCACTAGCGGGTCTGCCAGGGCGACAATCGATCTTTTCGCAAATGCGCGATCAACCTGCGGCGTGCCTAAGCCTGGGGAATTTGGATTGCTCCGCTCATCTGTGCATCCACCACCGCAGTCGCAAGCGCCTGCGCACTGAAATTGACGGTGTCTCCACGAACTGGAGATGCGGGAGCCTGTGCAGGTTTTGGGCTGGGAGTTGTCGCTTCAGGGAGCCGTGGAGAGTAAGAAACGGGATTGATCAATGGGATACCTCGCAGATCTCTCCATCGGCATTTGAACAGAGGAAGTTCATTCTGGCTGCGGATGCCGTTCGAGAAAGAGCCTGGAACGGATCGAGCATTTTGCCGATATTTCAATTGCAGCCCTGCTGTTTGCGCTTGCGGAGCTGAATTGTGGCGCCAGACATGTAGAGAAGCAGAAGCACCGCAGCGAAAGAGAGCTTGAGCATAACCATCAATCCGGCTGGGAGCGGCCCCTCGTGGAACGAGGATCTGAACCTGTGTCTAGCCGCCGCGCGTGCGGCCCAGTTCGCTGCCATGGCTGCGGAGTTCGAAAGCGCAGGCGCGCCCGGCGCCGATCGTGGCGCGATTCCAGGACAAGGTCCCACGCCTGCTGGGGGGACGGGATTGCCTGTGCCTCCGTCGGGAGCGGATGCTGGCCTTGCTTTGCGCGGTATGCCGAGCTTGGGAATACCGGCGGAGGATTGGTTCGAATCGTCGCTGCCCGGTATAGAAACTCCCGGCGCTAAGCACGTGGAAGCTGGCCAAATAGCTCATCCAACCCATGCCAGCCTGATGGTCGACAACCAGCCAGAGGTCCCGCGATCGAATGGAGGGCTTTTCCCTGGTGCGATCGAGTTGGGTGTCCATAGGCAAATTCCAGAAACCGTTCTTGCTCAACTTGCGACGGCAGAGACAGTAGCCGCGAAATCCGCGCCAGACTGGCAAAGCTCCGTGTGGTCAGGCATCCGTCAGGACGATCAACTCATGAGAGAGATCCCGCTTCTGGTTGGAGCGCTTCCGGTAGAAGTGCAAGCGGCGCCGATCGCCTTGCGGCTTACGGCCGTTATGGTGGATGGAGCGCTGGCAGCCGGAGCGGTTCTGGCAACTCTGCTGGTGGTTACGCTGAGCCAGAAGGCGTTGCCCGGCATCAAGGAGATTGGGCTCGGCGTAGCGGCAGCAGCGGTCGTCCTTGGCGCGGCCTACCAGATACTCTCTCTGACGCTGGGCAAGGCCACGCCGGGCATGAGATTTGCTCACGTAACCTTGCGCACTTTTGCCAATGAGCGCCCAACCCGTTCGCAACGCCTCGGGCGGTTAGGCGCGCTGCTACTTTCTCTGCTGCCGGCAGGGCTTGGCGTTCTCTGGGCGTTCTTTGACCGCGACCGCCTGAGCTTGCATGATCGGCTGTCGCGAACGTACCTGCGGAAGCAATAAATCCTTCTTGCGTTTGTCGCAAATTTGGGCCTCAGACACTGCTGAAAAGTGATCTTCGAGGGTCAACACCTACCACCGGAGTGCGGCAGTTTTCAGCTTTAAATTCGCGGCGACTGGGTTGTCTGGATGGACGCGCAAAGCTCGATCTGCGTACTCGATCGCGAGCTCGCGGCTTGCGGCGGCCTGTCTCACCATGCCCAGCTTCATCTCGGCATTCGCATTCAAGCGTGGTTATTGTTGCGTCACTCGCTTTGGTAGATGTGTAGCCACATCTGTGATCTTGTCAGGCTGCTCAGCAGGCGCCGTGGACGAAATACCCGTTGGCCTTACTTCTTCGTTGGGAACCTCAGTTCCTGGTGAAAAGACAAGTATCTGGATTGAGCCCCCGCCTGCGGCCGGACCTGGCTCTGCTTGCTTGCCCAGGCCCAACGTTTTCAACCGACTGTCATCAAAGCCAAAGTTCTCGACCAGATAGTCGCGCAACACCATAGCTCTTGCCTCAGTCAGCACCAAATCCTTTTGAGTATCGCCTTCCATGCCAGTTGAGACAACCACCACCGCAAAGCCGAATTGATTCTGCGCCAGATATTCTCCAACGGAATTCAAAGATTTCTCGCTTCTTAGCTTAGCTGAATCATGGTCATCAAAAAGCTGTTTTGCTGCAAATGTAAATGACTTTACAGGCTCTGCTTTCGGAAGCCCGGCAATCCTGTGCGCACCTAGTTCAGCTGAGTCTTCGTAACCGCGCTTTTTGAAATATCCCTTCAATAGAAAGTTGTGTTTCAAAGCTTCCATATTTTCCCGGAAGTTTGTTACACCCGTCTGCGCCTGAACCATGGTGGTCTGCAAAGTCGCCGTGCTCCGCGCCAGGTTGCTATAGAGCTGCTTATCGTTGACCAGAGCTCCCACTGTCCCCTGGCCCGAATCGATCTTCGCGCTCACAGACTTCAAATGCTCGGTTGCCAAAGTCGCGTTGCCGATGGCCTGCTGGCTGCTGTCCAGGATGCCGCTCGCCTTCTTGAAAAGTTCCGACATCTCCAGTGGCGGTTCACTTTGGATGATCTCGCCATCCGTAACCTCGGGTTGCCCTGTAGATCCAAACGAGATGGCCACGTATTGATTGCCCAGCATTCCCGCAGTCTCGATCGTGGCCACAGAATCACGCTTAATAATTTCATGTGTCGATCTGTCCAGATCCAGGACCACAGTAACTTGTTCACCCGGCTTGTGAGGCAGTTCGATGCTATGCACAGTTCCGCTGTGAACTCCGCCTACCTGCACGTCTGCTCCGGTTGCGAGGCCAGCCACATTATCGAACTGTGCCTTCAGTTGATAAGTGGAGCGAAACAAGTATTCCTTACTTCCGATAACGAAGACTCCAGCTGCAAAAATTGCCAGAGTTAAAACGACGAATGCTCCCAGCCGTGCTATTTTCGACATAGATCCCCCTACGACTGCTTCAGAAATTCCTTTACAAATGCGATGCCGCTTTTCTGAAGGTCGTCATAATTGCCCTCGATCACCACGTTACCCTGATCCAGCAGCGCCAGGCGGGTGGCGATCGTCTTTGCACTATGCAAATCGTGAGTTACTACGATGGATGCCATTTGGCGTTCTTCTTGCAGCTTCAGAATCAAATCGTCTATCTCTCCCGAGCTGATGGGGTCGAGGCCAGCCGTGGGCTCGTCGAGCAGCAGAATCTCCGGCTTCAACGCCAAAGCACGCGCTAAGCCGACGCGTTTTTGCATTCCCCCAGAAATGTCCGATGGCATCTTTCTCGAGCTGCCTTCCATGCCCACCTCGGCCAGCAATTGCTCCACCCGGTCGCTGCGCTCGGAGTTGGACATCTCTCGCTGATGATGTTCAAGCGGAAACGACACGTTTTCGGCTACGGTCAGCGAATCGTAGAGTGCCGCATGTTGAAAAAGGAAACCCATCTTCTTTCGGATTTCATTCATTCGATCGAGAGCGAGCCCGGCAATCTTCTGTCCAAAGATGGAAATCGACCCGAAGTCGGGCGTTTCGAGACACATGATGAGCCTCAGCAATACGCTCTTCCCCGTTCCACTCCGCCCGAGCACGGCAAGGGTTTCTCCAGGATTCACGCGTAGACTGATCCCATTGAGAACCATGTGGCTTCCAAAGGCCTTCCGCAGTTCCGTGACAGCAACGATAGGCGCACAGCTTTCTCTCTGAGAATCTTCTTGCCTTTCCGCTGTGTCATAAAGTGTGGTCATTTGATCTCTCGAACGAACGCATCAGGAACGCCGCGCCAGGGGTTAGTGGAAGACAACAAGGATGAACTTCACCAGTACGACGTCGGCAAGGATCACGAAGAGCGATGCAAGGACAACCGAGTTTGTGGCTGCGCGGCCGACGCCCTCGGCACCACCGCGCGTGCGCATTCCTTCAAAGCAGGCTACGAGCCCGATAATCAAGCCGTAGACCGCGGTTTTGAATGTGGGCGGCACGAACGCGTTGAAGGTGGCGCCGTGAAACCCGCTTTCGATGAACTGATAGAACGACAGCGGTTCGACGAGAGTCTGTGCGAACCAACCAGCCAACAAGCCGGAGGCATCCGCGGCGAGAGTCAAGAGCGGAAGCATCAGAATGCAGGCTAGAATCCGCGTTGCAGCCAAAAGTCTGTAAGGATTGATTGCGGATGCCTCGATGGCATCGATCTGCTCAGTTACTTTCATCGACGCCAGTTCCGCACCGATGCCGGCTCCCACGCGCCCACTCACGATGAGGCCTGTCATAATCGGGCCCATGACCTGGATGACGGAGTAGACAAGAGTTACAGGAAACATTGACTTGGCGCCGAAGCGGCTAAGGCTGTAGCGCGCCTCCATCGAGAGCACAACGCCGATTGCGGCGCCTGCCAATGCGACTAGTGGCAAGGACATCGACCCAACAGCGTCCAGTTGTCGAACCAGTTCGCGCCACTCGTATGGAGGTGTCACCGCAGCTTTGAGCACCTGCCAGGAAAAGATGCCAAGGCTGCCGAACCATTCGAAGAAGCCTTCCACTGGATGCGCAATGGAACTGAGCAGCGAAGGCACCGGTAGCTCCAGTCGCGTTGGCTGCGACGGTTTGACTCCTGAGGCGGAAGTGATTCCATCGCTCAATTTTCTGGACCAGGCTCAGGGGTGCGGTGAATTTTTCCGAGATGTACGCGCGAGAGAAGTGAGTGGGGCCCACTATAGAGAAACTCCATGGCAATGTTTCCACCCGCATACGCCAACAGACTGTAGTTGCCCATCCTGAACGCGTCCTTGGCACCGTAGCGGCCGGGGTACCAGCCGTAGACCGCAGTCATTGATCCCGCATAAGGCGCAATGAGTGCAGGGGCAGAGAAGACGCGATGGCCGTCCATGCCGCGGCGCGCTGTCAAAGTGGCAAGGGTGGCATGGCGCAGCCGCGGGAATACTCCCTGACATTCACAGCGGTAATACAGTTCATCTTCCTTGAATGCCTCTGACAGCGCATAGCGCGTCGTTGTGCTGACCATTGCAATGCCGAAATCAGACCCGAATCTTCTGCCGTATCCTTCAGCCCCTTGATGCCACTCTGGCGGAGTGTTACTCAGTTGGTTAATACCTGCCGCAAACCCAGCGGCGACAAACGGGTATGGGCCGACCGCATCGAAGGCATAGTTTTTGAATTTCTGCTTCTCTGTCGGACGCGAGTACGCGGGGAACGATCGAACTGACGATGCGGTTGTCACAGTGTTGGAGGCGACGTCTGCTTCGGCCAGAGCTTGCGATCCGGCAATCGAAGGAAACCCGACAATAAACGCAAGGGTGAGAAGAATCGGCTTTGCCAAACCATTCATTGTGCCGGCGAGTAATCCGGTGGATGGGAGCCATTGGGTGGCTGCTAGGTCTGCGCAATCATTGCGCCTTCGCTGACGAAACCGCATTTGTAGGGCAGGAATCAAGATCTATTCTCCAATTGCCGTCGAATTCTTCATCTCGATGTGGACGCGATAGCCAGATAGGTCTGTCTTCCAGCATCCTGAACGATAGTGGCAGAGTTGGAGTTTCCAGGAATGGTCAGATTAGCTCGCAACTGTCGTAGGCGTCGCAATCCAATCTCTCAGTACTATTTAGAAAACAGAGCAAAACAGATCAGACACCGGATAAAGCAGTGACGCATAATTGAGAGTGCTTGAGTGTTGCTACTCTCAAGCACGGGGCGGTATGCCCCAATGGCGACGCAAAATCTCCCTAAAGCCTCCCGAGACTGCATTGCCGATGCCAAGACGCGAGTCGAGTCCAGATAATTGTGTCTGCGGCCCCTCTTCAGCAATCCCTAGTGGATTTGCAATCATCACCGGTCTTTTTTCAAAGTGGATTCTTCTGGGAAATCATCCAGCAGGCCAGACAAACCTTTTAGAGCGGGGCAATATTTTGAATATCAGTGGAACGCAAAGCACCTTCGATTCGGCTGCATTTCTTGCTAACGCAGGACTCGGCCGTAGAATCGTCAAGTTGGAACCCAAAGATACTTTCTTCTCACAAGGAGACCCGGCCGACACAGTCTTCTTTCTACAGAGGGGCAGGGCAAAACTCACAGTCGTTGCGCAAAGCGGCAAGGAAGCTACAATTACTCTTCTTTCCGATGGCGATTTTGTTGGCGAGGAGTCTCTGGCAGCCATTCCTGGGCTGCGCCTGGCGACGGCATCTGCCGTGAACTCGTGCGTTGCGCTCAAGATCACGCGGGAAGAGATGATTCGCGTGATGCATGATGAACCGACATTCGCCGACTTGTTTCTGAAGTTTATCCTGACCCGCAGTATGCGAATTCAGGCAGATCTTGTCGATCAGTTTTTCAATTCCAGCGAGAAGCGCCTGGCAAGAATTCTTCTCATCATGGCGGAATTTGGCAAGCCCGGTGAACGGGATACTTTCATTCCTCCGATTTCACAAGAGACACTTGCAGAGATGATCGGCACGACACGCTCGCGTGTGAGCTTCTTCATGAATCGCTTTCGCACACTCGGCTATATCAACTACGATGGCCGCATCCAGGTAAACAAGTCTCTGCTGAATGTGGTTCTTCTTGACCAGTTCCCTGGGCACAATGCGCAAAAGCCACTCTTGCCCAAAATTGGGGATGATATAAAGATCGTCATATCCAAAGTCGAAACGATCCTGAAACCGGTCGTCCCGATTGTAAAGACAGTCATGAAACCTGTCATTCCGATCGTTACAGCCGTAAGGCGCAAGCTTTCGGCAACAGCCGGAGATTGAGAAGAAGACGGCTGTTATCGGACTAATTCGCCATCGGCATTTGATCTCTAGTTTGGGCGAACGCCGGATCGATTTGGGCAATATCTCTCCAGCCTTTATTGTCTATGCGCATGAACAACGAATCGTTCAGGAGCAGCACCGACATAGTGGAATGGATAACAGGTCACGAGGGTTAGAGCAGATACGTTTGTATGAGAAACGATGCCAGCGTCGCCTGGAGCGGTGATCTGTATCCAATCGACCTCGTACGTAGTAATTCCAACAGCAGTTTGAATTTGTATCTCGTCATTCGCGCGAATATCTTTCAGCGCGCGGAAATATGTATCGCGATGCCCAGCGATTCCTACGTTTCCAGCTTCACCGGGCAGTGCTGTTCCTTCAATATGACCCACGCCATGTTGAAGAGTCTGCGCTGTGGTCCCCTCGAGAACAACGACAGACACTCCAATCCTGGGAATCTCAATGCGGCCTAGAATATCCCCTTCCTTCGCCTCTGGCCGCGAAAGATCCGCCTCGTTCCTCTCTTGCGCGTGAATTTGCCTTTCGAGGATCAGTTCGGCGTTTTTCTGATAGATCCTTGCATCGAGCAGTGTAAGCCCGACATATGCGAGAGCCAGAACACCGCAGATCACGAAGACGCGCCGCGTCCAACGCAGTAATTGCAGGCCGTGTTTTGCGATGATTGCTTTGTCAGTTATGGAAATCATGGCCGATGGATCCTGGTTGAGGTGGTGATGTCGATGGCAAGAAGTAGCCAGATCGCGTACGGACAGTTAGCCGCCCATGCCCGCGTGCGCTCGCCCGCACATCGATCGTCTGATATCCGGCATCCTGTTTTGCAATCATTGGCACATAGGCCAGTGTGTACTGATTGCGAATATCGTGTGCGATTCCTTCGCAAATCGAAGGAATCTCCTTCGACGTTTCAGGAAAAAATGCCAATCCACCTGTCTCCTTCGCAAATCGCCTGAGCACGCCGGGTTTCTGATCGCCATCCTGCTCTAAAACGCCAATCGTATAGATCGTTGCAGCCGAACGCCTGGCCATTTCGATCACCTGGTCCAGGGTTTGCTTGCTAGCGTTGTCGCCGCCGTCGCTGATCACGATCAAAACTTTTTTGTCGCAATTGCTTTGCTTGAGATGATCGAGGGCCATGGCAATCGCATCATAGAGTGCGGTCTCACCGGCCGCCTGAATCGCAGAAAGAGCCAACAGCAACTGATCGCGTCGATCTGTGAACAAAACTTTGACCGGAAGGCCAAGAGTAACGTGCTCATTGAAATTGACCACAAACATCTGGTCCTGCGGATTGCTGGAATGAGCGAATGACAAAGCAGCGGAGATCACGTCTGCTCTCTTTTGTCCCATACTTCCGCTGTTGTCGATCACTAAGCCGACAGCGACAGGAATATCCTCATGGCTGAAGTTTTTGATCTGCTGAAGAGAGTGATTCTCATAGATCTGAAAATCGTTTTTCATCAGTCCGGAAACCAGCGCATTGTGATGATCCACAACGGTCGCGCTCAAAATTACAAGATTTGTATCTACCCGGATTGTGTAGTTATCGCTTGATGCGTTTTGCGAAGTTGAATTCTGAGAGGATGCAGAACAATGAAAAGAAAGAAAAGCAACAAATGTCAGAAGAAAGTGGAGTGATTTGTTGAACTTGAATCCGCTGAGACAGTTCGTCCAGAGATCGCCTGGAGCCGACAGGACGATTCCTTCTCGCATCTGTGTTTCGGACGCGCTCCGCTTCGTCATCTGAACGTTCCTCTACCGTGGCTCGATGTTTCCCAGCGTGAATCGATTCTCATTCTTCAACAATCATGAGAAAGGCGGCATTTGCATGCCGCCCGGTTCCCACTTGAGCCCGGCCAACCCGAATGGCCGGGAGTGTTGCCTGCAACTTTCTCGTTCTTCGAGCTAGACAGACTTCTTGAACAACACGGGAAGCAAGAAGCCGGCGCCCAGCAGCATGATTCCGCAAAGCGCAATCAGGCCCAGATTGCTTGCCGTTTTCGGCAAAGTCGCAACGAGCACAGGAGCAGGAGCAGGCGCTGGCGGAGCGGCAGCCGCAACGGGCGCAGGAGGCGCTTCAACAACCTGTGCGACATCCACAGTTTCGCCGCTTGGGTTGACTGCCTCGACAGGGGCTTTTGTCATGGTTTCCATGGGCGCAGCTTCCTGCACGAAAGGCGTCGATAGTACAACTTCATTGGTTTCCTTGGCCAATTGAATTGCTTTGGGCCTGTCATAGACGAATTGCTCGCCCCATTCACGGCCGGGATAGAACCATGCTTTTAGAGCCTCAGGCTCTCCGGCAGGCCGCTCCCGAAAGGTTATGACCGTTTTGTCGGTAGCCTTCAAGCGGAAGTTGGCGATTGCAAGGACGATGGTGTAAACGTGGGTTTCGTCCCGATTCGAGATCTGAACAACATGGAGGTTCCCTGGCGAGTCCATGATCTTGAAGACATAAGTGCCGGCAGGCAATACCTGGGCACCGGAACCTCCGACCTCGACTGGCTCGCTGAAGGTGACGACGGTTTTTCTGTTGAAATCGTCGGCTCTTGCTTTCGGCGCGGCGAGCACACAGAGCACGGTAAGGCATAGTCCCGTTGCGATTCCTTTGAGCAGCACCATTGTTTCTCCAATAATTCTCCGACTCACTGCACGGCTGTTGTTATGCATCCTCTTTATGTTGTCGGGTTCACAAGAGTCTGCACGCCGGAGATTCCGGCAGCCTTCTATCCGTGACGTGTACTGATTACGAGTATTCCGTATTGAACACGGATTAGCTGACCAATATTGACCGTGTGAAATGGGGACCCTCGTTGTTGTCTTGACCGTCGATCTGCGTGGTCACCCTTTCGGTGGGGTACCGCAGAGTTGCGGAGAGTGGCTAAGCAGCTAGACATAACAGCAATTGCGAGGAGAAAATAATCCTGCGGTTATGATCGTGCCGGAATTTGGATACGTTTGCAGACGATTCAATACCAGCCGAGGGAGTTGCGGCGTCAGAGCCATTGGGCATTGTGGCCGAATCCTCGGCAACAACGACTTCTGTTCTTATGTCTATTTTCTTCGAAATAACTGGATTGTTTCACTGCCATCGACGAGAGCATTCTTCTCGAACATCGCGCCGAGGAATCCGGCAATTCTCATGCAGGAGACGAGCGTCCAGAAACCTCGTGTAGTGATTTCCATTATTAAAGACGTCCATTCTAGATAAGGGGGGAACACTTTGTTGTTTGAAGTGTGGCTGGCGGCGCAACGTACATGAGCTGCGCCGCCAGCTTAGTTAGAAGGTGATTTTCGCGGCGAACTGAATTTGGCGCTCAGTCCGTTGAAAGGTCGATTCAGAAGCTGCCGAGGAGATGGTTCCAATGGCGGCTGTGCCAGCGGTTGCGGCCGGATTATTGAACTGCGGTGTGTTGGCGAGGTTGAAGACCTCTGCGCGCAGTTGAAGGACCTTCGATTCGGCCAGGTGAGTGTCCTTGAAGAGCGAGAAGTCCACGGTCTTTGTGCCCGGACCTTGCAGAATATTGCGTCCGGAGTTGCCCCACGTCCCTGCGGCGGGAACCGCGAAGGCCTTGGTGTTGAACCACGGCTTGGTCGCAGTGAAGCCACGCTGGCTTTTTGGCAACGATCCATTGCCGAAGCCGGGAAGCAGTTGTGCGCGGGGCGACAGTCCATCGCCCAATGCGACGCCCGAGCCCACGGAAAACGGCAAGCCATCGAAGAACTGTGCAATGGCGTTCACCTGCCACCCACGCTCAATCGGTCCCAGCACCCCTCTGCCCTTGAAAGGCAAGTGGTAATTTGCGCTGGCGACAAAGCGATTCGGGACGTTGTAGTCCGCATTTCCGTAGTCGTAGCGGAGGTTATAGGGATTCGTAACGGAGGCCTGGTCACCCGAACCTTCGTCCAGAGCGTGACTGTAGGTATAGGAGGCGAGAAAGTTCAGTCCATGCGCACGACGCTCAGCCGTAACTTGCAACGCGTTGTAGCTGGAGGTTTGCCGGGTCTCAAGTTCACTGATCTGAGCAAAGAACGGGTAAGGGCGCACTGCGGAAACAGTGGTCGCGCCATTCAATCCCAACTGACCCGCGTTGATGTCACGGAAATTGTCCAGGTGGGTGCCCTTCGTTCCGACATATGCAAATTTGAGGACGGTCGAGAAGGGGATCTGCTGCTCGATGGCCGCATGCCACTGCTCGGTGTATGGAGTTTTGGCATTCGGATCGACGGCATAGGCGGGTGTGTTGGGGTTCAACGCACTGCCCGACGGGACAGCGGTATGAACATATCCATTCCTCGCGTAGTTGAATGGAGTACCGTTGGTGGCGGCCCCGAATGTGGTCGAATTATTGAAGGCCCAATAATCATCCACGGGAACATTGGCCGACAAAGTGGACGAATTGCCGACGTCAGGCGCCGCGTGGTAGATGCCAAAGCCGGCATGGAAGACCGTCTTATCGGTCACACGATAGGCGAACCCAACGCGAGGCGCGAAGTTCAGGTTGTTGCCGCTCAGGCCGCTGCGCGGAATGCCATTGGTTCCCACCTGCTCCAATGCAGTTGTCGAGATGGAGGGAACGAAGGCCCACTCTTTGTTGTGAACTTCGGTCCAGGGCCAGCCGAGGAAGTTCTCATAGTGCACGCCCAGGTTCAACGTCAGCCGGTTACTGACCTTGTAGTTGTCTTGCACGTAGAAGGACAGATCGCTCTGCCTTAAGCCGACCTCAGACGGAAAAGAGTAGCTGCCGCTCGTCGGAGCTCCGAAGAGAAGATCGCTCCAGGGCAGACCGGTATAACGCGCGCCGAAACCTTCAGAGCCGTGCTCCGCGCCGGTTTGGAACATATTGTATTGGAGACGTATCAGATCAAAGCCGAGATCCAGCGAGTGCTTGCCGCGAACCACGGTGAGATCGTCGTCCCATTGATAGTTGTTCGTTCCGATGTTCGTGGGGCTGTTGCCAGCGTCGCCGATCGACGTGTAGCCCGAGAAGCTCATCACCGGCAATCCGTCGGTCTGAGGTCTGTTTGAATCATAAACACCGGGAATGTTGAGGTTGGAGGGGGAGGCAAGTTGCTTACCTGCATTCCAGTTCTTGGCATAGACAAAGAAGCGAGTCCAGCCGTAGCGCGCCGTGTTGACGATGGTCGGTGAGAAGACGTGTGTTTCGCTGAGCACAGCCTGGTGCGCAGGGTCCGACGCAGGCCCGCAGATGACGGCGCCCACCAGAGGCGTCGGCAAGATGCCGGGCTGGGAGAAGATGTCACGGCCTTGACTATAGCGAAGGAAGGCACTGTCTTTCTCGGTAAATTTGCGGTCGATCTTCACATCGAAGTCGTCTTCGTTGATGATCAACAGCGGGCCATAGAAGAAATTGTTCGCTACCGCATTCGCACTCCCATAATTTGGCTGCGCATATTTCTGATAGAAATTCAGAATATTCGCGCCGGTTTGATCGATCAGCGGATCGGTGTTTGGAACGAAGTTGTTGGCGTACGCAACATGAGTTTGCGGGTTCTTGACAGCAGCCGAATATTTGGAGAAATCATACCCCCCGGCGGGGCCCGTGGTGATAGTGACGACCGGTATGCTCACCACATTCGTCTGGCCCTGAGCGAAGCGCTTTCCAGCATAATCGGCAAAGAAGAAGGTTTTGGGGTTGGCCTGCTTGTAAAAGACCGGTCCGCCGAAGGTGGCGCCAAACTCGTTTTGACGCAGAATGGCCTTACGTCCTGTCGGTCCTGCTTTTTTAATATTGAAATAGTTTCTGGCGTCCAGAGCAGTGTTGCGCAGAAACTCGAAGACGTCGCCGTGATATTGATTCGTGCCGGACTTGATGACCACGTTGATGGTGCCGCCGTTGCCGCGTCCATAGCGCGCGTCGGCGTCCTGGGTCTCTTCCGAGAACTCCTGAATGGCGTCGATGGGCGGGAAGACTGCCGTCATGCTGTTATGGTTCTCGTTGTCGCCAATGCCATCCACAAGCGTGCGATTCTCCTGAGGGCGAGATCCGTTGATGGCGAAGTACGAGGGGCCGCGTTGCTGCGTATAGGGAATGTTCTGGGATTGGGTTGTCGTTGGTACAACACCAGCGCCCAGGCTAAATAGCTCATTGAAGTTGCGGCCATTCAGGGGCAGATCCCTGACGGCTTCCTCGGTGCGGAGATTGCCGACGCTCGAACTCTCAGTTTGCAGCACGGTACCCGTCGCCTGAACCTCGACTGTTTCAGCTGTTGTGCCTACAGCCAAAGTGGCATCCGCAGCGACACGCTGTCCGACTTCGAGTCTGACTTTTTCAACAACCTTGCTGAAACCCGTCACTTCGATCACTACCGAGTAGTTGCCAGGATTCAGAGGAGGCGAGACATAGATTCCTTGCTCGTTTGTGGCTATATTGCTCGTCAATCCGGTACCATCGTTCCGGATATTCACGTGCGCACTGGGGATCACCGCGCCGGTGTTGTCTTTCACTACTCCGGTAATAATTCCGGTTTCAACGATCTGCGCATGCATGGACCCGGCCATCACAACGGCCAAGAGCGCGATCAGCAGGCGCGAAAGGTTTTGTTTGAACAGCGTGTGAAGAAATGATTGTGTAGCTGACATGCTAGCCTCCAAGGGTGCAATCGAAGTTGATCGCACAAGAAAATGGCCCACGAAGTGTTCGTGGGCCTTGGCAATTGCGTTGATCGCATACTGCCGTCAGATGGGAACAATGCACTTGCCCACGACGCAAGGCGCATCCGCTTTGAGCGTTTGGGTCGTGCGACAACAACTTGCGGCTTTGCGGCCAATCTGCAATGAGATCTTCATTTCCTCGTCCTCTTCATTTTCATTGAATCCAGGCTTGCGCGCTGGCTTTGAAGGGCTGAATCTATCGCGCACGATAAACAACCGGTGATTGCTGTGCCTCTGCGCATGCGGCCACTGGTCTCTATCAGACTGAATGCGATAGGATGCCACGCTTCCGCGTGCCGATGCACAATATCAACTAGGTTTTGATGAGAGAGTATGCGGGCGTCAACAACACGAGCGACAAGGAGTCAGCTCGGAGGTGTTCATTGGGACTGCCGGGATGTTGATTCGCTCCTGCATATCTTGTATTGAGCCATAAAGCTGAACTCATGTCAAGCGCGGTAGTCGAATTCTTCCGATAATACGCATAAGACTCTTTGCGGATGGCTTGACATACTTTTCATCCCCATGCATTATCAAATTAGTTCTCGTTTCAGCAGCGCTTCACAGTAAATGTGAACGTGCCTGAACAAGAGAGCCGGAGTCATATGCTTCATCGCCTCACATCCCGCGGTTGTTGTTGCCCTGTCGCTCTACCGGCAGTCGAGCAGCCTCGTGGGATAAGGGAATAGATGCGATCTTGAACTGATTAGCATCTCCTGAATCTTCGCAATATCGGCCCACGAGCCTCTGTCTCGTGGGCTTTTTCATTGGGCGATCCGCCCTTATTGCGATTCAGGAAGAGAGCTGCACTCCGATGAAGCCATTTCACATCATGGCCAAACCGCATGGCCCCATCTGCAATCTCAATTGCACCTACTGCTACTACCTGGAGAAAGAGAATCTCTACACGGGCAGCGGGCGTGAATTCCGCATGGCCGATGATGTGCTCGACGCCTACATTCGTCAATACATTCAGTCGCAGCCCGACGAGCATGTCAGCTTTGCCTGGCAAGGCGGCGAACCGACATTGCTCGGAATTCCATTCTTCGAGCGAGTTGTCGAGTTGCAGAAGCAACATGCAAACGGCAAGACGATCGACAACGCATTCCAGACCAACGGAACTCTGCTCGACGACGAATGGGGCGAGTTCCTGGCGCGCAACAAATTTCTCATCGGTCTCTCCATCGATGGACCGGAGGAGATTCACGATGCCTATCGCGTGGACAAAGGCGGCAAGCCAACCCACGCGCGCGTGATGCGCGGTCTTGGCATTCTCAAGAAGCATGGCGTCGAGTTCAACACGCTGACTGTCATCAATCGCTTGAACTCTTATCGCGCACACGATGTCTATCGCTTTCTCAAGGAGATCGGCAGCAAATATCTGCAATTCATCCCGATCGTCGAGCAGCTAGCCAAGGAGCCTGACGCCAATGGACTGGTTCTCCTGAAGCCGTTTTCTCGGCAAGAGTCCGCAGTCTCCGAGTGGTCGGTTGAGCCTCTGCAATTCGGGAGATTTCTGCAGCAGGTCTTCGACGATTGGGTCATTCAGGATGTCGGCCGCATCTACGTGCAAGCCTTCGATGTCGCGCTGGAATCGTGGTACGGCGTGCCGCAGACGCTCTGCGTTTTTTCGCCAAAGTGCGGCTCGGCCCTGGCTGTCGAACACAACGGCGACGTCTATTCCTGCGACCACTTCGTGTATCCGGACAACAAGCTGGGCAATATCATGCAGAAGCATCTGTCGAGCCTGGTGAGCTCACCGCAGCAGACGCGCTTTGGCAATGCAAAGGAGATTGGACTTCCCTCCGACTGCCGCGAATGCGATGTGCGTTTTGCCTGCAACGGCGAGTGTCCCAAGCATCGCTTCACGCAAACGGCGGCAGGCGAGTATGGGCTGAACTATCTCTGCGCGGGCTACAAGCATTTCTTCCATCACATCGATCCGTACATGCGCTTCATGGCTGAGGAATTGAGACAGAATCGAGCGCCAGCGCGGGTGATGGAGTGGGCCAGATCCCGAAGAGGCACAAGTGCCGCATACGCCTCGCCTCTCAAGAAGCATGGAGTAGTTCTCGCCTGACAGCTTGTCATGTGAAGTTATGGAGTCTTAATCAAGTCATCTCTGAGTGACTTAGACCAACAGGAGATTTATGAACGAGAAAAGCGTATTGAATGCGATGACATCGACGTTGATCCTTGCGGCGGGTGCGAGTCTCCCACTGCACGCACAAACGGCGCAGCCCTACCAAGGCGTGGTTGGCAGAACCCTCGCCGAGTCAAAAGAATGGTGGCCGGAGCCTGTGAAAGCGCCTGGCGCCGCACCGAACGTGGTGTGGATTCTGATTGACGATGTGGGCTTTGGCGCTCCTGCAGCATTTGGCGGGCTGATCCAGACTCCCACTCTCGACAATTTAGCCAACAATGGCTTGCGCTACACCAACTTTCATACGACCGCCATTTGCGCTCCAACCCGTTCTGCGCTGCTGACAGGACGCAACAGCGCATCGGTGCATGAATCAGGCTTTTCGCACATCTCAGCTTCGGCCGGCTTCCCCGGCTGGGACGGCCGCGTTCCTGCGACCGCCGGCACTATCGCGGAAATCCTGCGCGACAACGGCTACAACACCTTTGCAGTAGGCAAGTACGGCGTGACGCCCGACGAAGAAGCGACAGATGCCGGCCCATTCGATCACTGGCCAACAGGCAAAGGATTTGATCACTTCTTCGGGTTCCTCGGTTCACAGACTGACCAGTACAAGCCGGACCTGGTGGAAGATCAGGCGCACGCGACTCCCGATGGCCGTCACTTGAGCGACCAGATTACCGATAAGGCGATTTTCTATATCGATCGCCAGAAGAAGGCCGCACCGGACAAGCCGTTCTTCCTCTACTATGCGCCCGGCGCCACGCATGCCCCGCACCAGGTGGACAAGTACTGGAGCGATTTGTACAAGGGGAAGTTTGACAAGGGCTGGGATGCATATCGTGAAGAGGTCTTCGCGCGCCAGAAGAAACTCGGCGTCATTCCCGCGAATGCCGTGCTTCCCGATCGCAATCCTGAGATCAAAGCCTGGGATAAGCTGACGCCGGAAGAGCAGAGGCTTTATACGCGATTCTTTGAAGTGTACGCAGGCTACTTGACCTATACGGATTTTGAAATCGGTCGCCTGGTGAATCACTTGAAAGAGATCGGACAACTCGACAATACGCTGATCTTCGTCTCCATCGGCGATAACGGCGCAAGCAAAGAGGGAACTTTCAACGGCGTGATCGAACGTTCCGCCCCCGGCAAGAATTTGTCGGAACCGGAACGCATCGCCAGCAACATCGCCAAGAGTGATGAGATCGGAACGCCCGCCGCCAACAATGGGAATTACCCGCTAGGTTGGGCACAGGCCGCCAACACGCCATTCAAATACTGGAAGCAGGATGCGAACAGCGAAGGCGGAACGCACAACCCGCTCATCGCCTTTTGGCCGAAGGGCATCAAGGACAAAGGCGGCATTCGCACCCAATACAGCCACGTGATCGATCTTCTGCCGACGACGCTTGATCTGGTTGGCATCAAGGCTCCGGAAGAGATTCGCAGCGTCAAGCAGCAGCCGATCGAAGGAACATCTTTGGCTTACTCGATTGACGACGCCAAGGCACCCAACCGTCACACACTGCAGTACTACTATATCTTCGGTTCGCGGTCGATCTACGACAACGGCTGGAAGGCCGAACTGGCGTATCCGAACGATTTCATCTTCGGCAAGACAACCAATTCGCCTTTTGATGAAAATGCGTGGGAACTCTACAACCTGAACGACGACCCCACCGAACGTATCGATCTGGCCAAGAAGTATCCGGAAAAGTTGGCGCAGTTGAAGGCCGAATTCGAAGAGCAGGCCAAATCGCATCATCTCTATCCCTATATCAACTGGGACGATTTGCGTAACGGACGGACTCACCATACCTACCTGCCCCAGTGGTATCTTGATCGGCAAAAAGAAGCGGCACAAAGCAGCAGCAAGTAACATTGCCGGCATTTTTTGTTTTACGTGAAAGCAGTCAGTTCGCGGCCATGAGCGAACTGACTGCACGATTTGCAGGGTATCCGATCATCTGGTCATCTCTGAATGACCTAGGCCAATAGGAGATTTATGAACGAGAAAAACGTATTGAGTGCCATGACATCGACGCTCATTCTTGCGGCGGGAGCGAGCCTTCCACTGCATGCTCAAACAGCACAGCCCTACCAGGGTGTTGTTGGCAGGACCCTTGCCGAATCAAAAGAGTGGTGGCCTGAACCGGCAAAAGCTCCCGGCGCGGCACCGAACGTTGTCTGGATTCTTATCGACGACGTTGGCTATGGAGCAACAGGCACATTCGGCGGACTCATCCAAACTCCCACCTTAGACAATCTGGCCAACAATGGCCTGCGCTATACGAATTTCCATACGACCGCGATCTGCGCTCCTACGCGCTCGGCGTTGCTGACGGGGCGCAACAGCGCATCCGTGCACGTTTCAGGATTTTCACACACGGTGTTATCCGCTGGGTTCCCCGGCTGGGACGGCCGCGTACCCCCCACTGCAGGAACGATCGCCGAGATCCTGCGCGACAATGGCTACAACACATTCGCGGTGGGCAAGTATGGTGTAACTCCCGACGAAGATGCGACGGATGCAGGCCCATTCGACCGCTGGCCAACGGGAAAAGGTTTTGATCACTTCTTCGGATTCCTTGGTTCGCAAACCGATCAGTACAAGCCGGACCTGGTGGAAGATCAGGCGCACGTCCGTCCCGATGGCCGCCACCTGAGTGACCAGATCACCGACAAGGCGATCTTCTATATCGACCGCCAGAAAAAGGCCGCGCCGGACAAGCCCTTCTTTCTCTACTACGCGCCGGGCGCCACGCATGCGCCGCATCAGGTCGACAAATATTGGAGCGATCAGTACAAGGGCAAGTTCGACAAGGGCTGGGACGCGTATCGAGCGGAGGTCTTTGAACGTCAGAAGAAACTCGGCGTGATCCCTGCCGATGCGAAGCTACCCGATCGCAACCCGGACATCAAAGCCTGGGACAAGCTGACGCCGGACGAGCAGAAACTCTATGCGCGCTTCTTCGAAGTCTATGCAGGATATTTGACCTACACGGACTTCGAGATCGGCCGCCTGGTCAATCACTTGAAGGAAATCGGGCAACTCGATAACACGCTGATCTTCATCTCGATTGGTGACAATGGCGCCAGCAAAGAGGGCACTTTGAACGGGGATATCGATCGCTCCTTGTGGAACAAGTCTCTATCGGAGCAGGAGAATATCAACTACAACCTGAACAAGATTGGTGAGATCGGTACGCCCGCTGCCATCGAAGGGAACTATCCACTCGGCTGGGCGCAGGCTGCCAATACTCCTTTCAAGTTCTGGAAGCAGGACGCGAACAGCGAGGGCGGCACGCACAATCCTCTCATTGTTTTTTGGCCGAAGGGCATCAAGGACAAAGGTGGAGTTCGCACGCAATACAGCCACGTGATTGACCTTCTTCCGACGACGCTCGATCTAGTGGGCATCAAGACGCCTGAAGAGATCAGAGGAATCAAGCAAGATCCCATCGAGGGAACTTCGCTGGCTTACTCCATCGACGATGCAAAAGCTGCGACCCGCCACACCGAGCAGTATTACTACATCTTTGGTGCGAGGTCGATTTACAAAGACGGGTGGAAGGCAGAACTGGCCTACCCAAGCAGCTTCATCACCGGGAATCTGCAAAGCGCAAAACCTTTTGATGAAAATGCCTGGGAGCTTTACAACCTGAATGAGGACTACACGGAACGCATCGATCTAGCCAAAAAGTACCCTGAGAAGCTGGCTGAGCTCAAAGCTGAATTTGAAGTACAGGCCAAAGCCCATCATCTTTATCCTTACATCACCTGGGACGATGTGCTGAATGGACGAATTCACCGTACTCCGGGCTCTAAGTCATTTCTCGATGCTGTCAAAGATGTGACCAAGGCCGGCGAGAACAAGTAGTTTTGGTCGATCACTCGACTGTTCACCATCTGGTTGTTCGAGTGAGCTGAGCCAATTGCAATCGATCCATCCTGTTTGGTGAGTGTTCATGCCAGACAGGATGGATTCATCGATACAAAGAAGAGATCTTAGTAAGGGATATCACTATGTTTTACAAACTACCGGAAAATCTTCCGGCTGAACTCGAAGAGCTTGACTCCTATATTGCCCGCTATCAACGTGGCGAGATCGATGCCGCAACACTGAAAGTTCGCCGTGTTCCATTCGGCTGCTATGAGCAACGCCAGGATGGCACCTATATGGTGCGCATCCGAACGACTGGTGGCGCGTTGACGCCGAACCAACTTGGAACGATTGCTCGAGTCTCAGCGCGTTACGGAAGCGACTCGATTCATATCACCACGCGGCAGGAGTTTCAGATTCACAATGTCGCTCTTGAGAACGTACTGCCCGTCATGCGCGAGTTATTGCCGGTCGGCCTATCGTCGCGCGGCGGTGGCGGCAATACAGTCCGCAATGTTCTTGTCTCACCTGATGCAGGAGTTGGCATTGACGAAGCCTTCGATCCCAGCCCGTATGCTTTTGCGCTAACCAGCCGATTGATCGCCGAATCGGATTCATGGCTGCTGCCGCGCAAATTCAAGATTGCATTTTCCAACTCCCCGGCGGATAGTTCCTATGCCGAGTTCAACGATCTTGGCTTTGTAGCTCACCTCCGCGACGGACAGAAGGGGTTTGGAGTCTATGTCGCCGGTGGGCTCGGCACAAAGCCAGAGGTCGGGCATCTGCTGCACGATTTCATCCCCGCTGAAGATGTGTACGTCGTGGCCAGCGCACTAAAGCACCTCTTTGACAAGCACGGGAATCGCAAAAATCGCCATGCGGCGCGACTGCGATTCTTGTGGAAGACTCTCGGCGAAGCGCAGTTCCGCGCCCTCTATGATGAGCAGTTGCAGCTCGTTCGCAATGATTCTCCGGAGCCGCTCTCGATCGAAGAACTTCCGCAATCGAGCGACCTGCCGCCGTTTGCCCCCCTGCAGGAACATTCTCCTGAATTCGATCGATGGAAGGATCGCTACGTCGAGAACCAGAAGCAGTCCGGCCTGGTTTCCGTGCGCATTCCCATCTTTCTCGGCAACCTGGAAAACAAAAAAGCGATTCGCTTGGCGGAGTTTCTCTCACCCTTTGGCAATCATGTTCTCCGCGCATCCTTCGGCCAGAATCTCAGGCTGCGCAACATTCCAAAAAGTTATCTGGCTAATGTCTTTCACCTAGTTCAAGAAGTCTCCCCGCTATCTGCAGGCCCTAGTCTCGTTGGCAACTCCATTGCTTGTACCGGCGCGGATACTTGCAGACTCGGCATCTGCCTATCCAAAGGCGCGTTGACAGCGACCGTCGATCGGTTAACGGCCTCCGATTTGGATCTCGACTCAATCGCCGATTTCAAGCTCAATCTCTCTGGATGTCCGAATACTTGCGGTCAGCATATGCTCGCCGATCTTGGCTTCTACGGTAACGTCGGACGTACAGAGCAGGATATGTTTCCCGCCTACATGGTTGTGGCAGGCGCCGAGATCGGCGAAGGAAATGCGCGCCTTGCTCTGCCGATCGATCGTGTAAGCGCACGGGATCTGCCCGAATTCGTTTATGAAGTTTTGAAGCAGTGGATCGAAAAACAGAGCGAGTATTCCTCTTTTGCTCGATATGTCAGCGCGGATGGTGCGGAGAAAATCCGAGGGATCGCTGCCCGTTTTCGGGTTATTCCCGCCTACAGCGAAGACGAGAGCTACTACCGCGATTGGGGTGCGACAGCTACATTTTCACTGATTGGAAGGGGCGTGGGTGAGTGCTCCGCCGGACTTTTTGACCTGATTGAAGTGGACCTCAACAGCGCCCGTCAGGTTCGCGAAGAGCTTCGTGCAGGCGATTCGCAAAACGAAGCAGCGCTGTATGAGATTGCTCTGCGCAGTGCGCGCGCTTTGCTCATCACGCGTGGCATTGAGGCAGCGACGGATGCGGCGGTATTTACAAACTTCGCACAGCACTTCATTGAGGCAGGATTGATCGACAGGCGCTTTGCGCCCGTGATTGAGAGCGCGCATCGAAAGAATACAGAAGAACTTGTTCATCGCGAAGAGGATGTCTTTGAATTGCTCGGCGCGGTCGAAGTACTCTATCGCAGCATGGACAACTCGCTTCGCTTCCCCGCTGAAGCCAAGGTGACGGCATAACGGATGATCATGACGAAAACAGCACCACTCGGCGTTAATTTGGCACAGCGAATCGGAGGCACGCCTCTGCTGCGCGTCGAGAGCATATCCAATGGAGTTAGGGACGTACAGATACTAGCAAAAGCGGAGTGGACGAATCCAGGAGGCTCGGTGAAGGACCGAGCTGCGTCAAATATCGTGAGCGAGGCATTGCGAACGGGAAGGCTGGGAGCGGATAAAACGCTTCTTGACTCCACCAGCGGCAACACTGGGATCGCGTATGCAATGCTGGGTGCTGCATATGGAATCCCAGTCACGCTGTGCATGCCCTCGAATGTCTCCAGGGAACGGAAACGCATTCTTCAATCCTACGGCGCAACGATCATCTATACCGATCCCAGCGAAGGCTCCGATGGCGCGATTCGCAAAGCGCAGGAGATCGCCGCTGCAGAGCCGGAAAAGTATTTCTACGCCGACCAGTATTCGAATGACGCCAACTGGCGTGCGCATTATGCCAACGGAACCGCTGATGAAATCTGGCAACAGACCTCTGGTCGCGTAACGCACTTTGTGGCCATCCTCGGCACCAGCGGAACCTTCGTCGGGACTTCGCGCAGATTGAAAGAACTGAATCCGTCGATTCGCTGCATCTCTCTTCAGCCCGACTCTCCCTTCCACGGAATTGAAGGAACCAAGCACATGGAGACTTCGATCATTCCAAAGATTTATGACGCAAGCATTGCCGATGCAGAGTTGGGCATCGAAACAGAAGCAGCCTATCGAATGGCCAGGCGACTGGCGCGCGAAGAGGGTCTACTCGTTGGCGTCTCCGGGGCGGCCGCACTGGTCGGCGCCGTGCAGGTCGCACGCGATGCTGCGCCGGGGTCGGTTGTTGTTACGATCTTCCCTGATTCCGGGGACAAATACCTCAGCGAGCACTTCTGGGATGAGAACGCATAAGTGAAGGAAGGAAGCATGGCACTGACGATACCCAATGCACTCTACCATCAACTGCGCGAGCACGGCGAGGCGACCTATCCGCACGAGTGCTGCGGCGTGCTGGTAGGCGAGTTCGGTGAGACCGGCGAAAAGTCAGTCAAAGCTGTCGTGCCCTGCGGAAACACGCGTATCGACTCGCTTGCCAATCGTTATCACATCGATCCGGCCGAACTGGTTCGCGTTCAGCGGGAGGCCATGCTTGCCGGCCGTGACATTGTCGGCTTTTATCACTCTCATCCCGATCATCCAGCCAGATGGTCTACAACCGATTTGTCCGAAGCGCACTGGATCGGCTGTTCGTATGTGATCACCAGTGTCGAAAACGGGCACGCCGTATTAACCAACTCTTTTCAATTGCTGGGGCCGGAGGAGAACAAGCGCTTTGAAGATGAACACGTCGAAGTTGTCGAGCAATGATTGAAGTCTTACAACCCCGTACATTCAAGGAAGGAACGAAATGCCGATCAAAGTCCTGATTCCCACGCCGCTCCGGCCTTATGCCGGAAAGCAATCCACGATCGAAGTGACCGCACAGACCGTTGGCGAAGCGCTGAACGATCTTGTCGCCCAGCACCCGGATCTTCGCAAGCACCTCTTCTCTGAGGACGGAAAGCTGCGCTCCTTTGTCAACGTTTATCTGAACGATGAAGATATTCGGTATCTGGCCAAGGACGATACACCGGCCAAAGAGACCGACACGATCACCATCGTCCCCTCGGTTGCCGGCGGACAATAGTGCTCGATCCGCTTCTCACAAATGAACAGAACGAACGATTGCTGGAGAGGAAACAGTGGCTGAATTGATTGATGGTAGTCAGGCTAAACTGAGCAACGAAGAGATACTTCGCTACTCGCGTCACCTGATCATGCCCGAAGTGACACTTGAGGGGCAAAAGAAACTGAAGGCTGCGCGCGTTCTCTGTGTGGGCACGGGCGGGCTCGGATCGCCGCTGGCTCTGTATCTAGCCGCGGCCGGCGTGGGCACAATAGGACTCGTCGATTTCGACGTGGTCGACTATACCAACCTGCAACGGCAGGTGCTGCATCACACCAGCGACGTTGGCCGTCTCAAGCTCGATTCGGCAATCGACAAGTTGACTGCGATCAATCCCTTTGTCGAGATCAAGAGATTCGATACATATTTGAACAGCCAGAATGCGCTGGAGATCTTCAGCGACTTTGACATCATTGCCGATGGCACGGATAACTTTGCCACGCGCTATCTGGTCAACGATGCCTGCGTACTCAGCGGCAAGCCCAACGTCTATGCGTCGATCTTCCGCTTCGAAGGTCAGGCCAGCATCTTCGCCACAGAGGCTGGTCCTTGCTATCGCTGCCTCTATCCCGAGCCACCGCCGCCGGGATTAGTTCCGTCATGCGCAGAGGGCGGCGTACTGGGCGTGCTTCCTGGATTGCTCGGAGTCATTCAGGCGACCGAAGTCATCAAGCTGATCCTCGGCGCGGGCGAGCCGCTGATCGGCCGCCTGGTTCTGGTGGATGCTCTGGCCATGCGCTTCCGCGAGTTGCGCGTGCGCAAGAATCCCGAGTGCCCGGTCTGCGGCGCAAATCCTACAGTCAAAGAACTGATCGACTACAACCAGTTCTGCGGCATCCGCGGCGAGGAGTCAGAAGCAACCACCAGCGCGAAGATCCCCGAGATTCAGCCCGAGGAACTCAAGCGCCGTCTCGATGCTCACGAGGACATCTTCGTACTCGACGTGCGCGAGCCGCATGAGTATCAGATCGTCAACATCAAGGGGCATTTGATTCCGCTCGGCGATCTGCCGACGCGCGTGCATGAACTCGACTCGAGCCGCGAGATCGTGGTGCACTGCAAGAGCGGCGCTCGCAGCGCCAAGGCCGTCGATTTCCTGCGCAAATCTGGCTTCAAACACGCAACCAATCTGACCGGCGGCATCCTGGCCTGGGCCGACCGGATCGACACCTCGCTGCCAAAGTATTGACTAAGCGCAGTGTGGACAGTCAAATTGCACTCAAATGTCACGGTGAAGATATGAAGTGATTTAAAAGACGCTAGTCGGGCTGGAACTACTGGATAGATTTCTTTCAGTGAATATCGTCCTCTGACTCGCAGTACATTCATGGGTCAGATGGCGCTCAAAGATTCGAGCGCGTCGCCGATAGGAAAGAATCATGCTGACGGCTCCGAGAGTTGCCTTCGAAGCAACAGGCCTAATGCCAGAGTCGACTTTCCATTGAATCTATATCAGCCACTCAGGCGGATTCGTGAGGCTGAAACCCAGCGACTGATGGTCGTCACCAACCTTCAGTCGGAATACACCTTTCATTATGGGGAGAGGGATTCGAATCCCCGATGCCCTTTCAGGCACAACGGTTTTCAAGACCGCCGGTATCAACCGCTAACCCATTTCTCCGCAGGGGGATCTCTTCGATTGTACTTCGAAATGAGTTCTCTCAGGCAGGCTGGGTCCCTGGCAGGTTCCTCCCTCGTAAGCAGGTCGGCGCTCCATGGCGCATACAAACAAAACTGGGAAGCTTGTGAGGCTTCCCAGTTTTGTTGTCTGCCGCGATCGTGTTTGAGCTACTTCTTGCCTTCCAGTTCGTCGGCCAGGGTGGCGGCGCCATAGAGCTTGCGCAGCCCCTCGATCATGCCAGCCGAATGCACTGCAACCGCACGGTTCTTGCTGCCGTCGTAGACGAAATCGCCGGCCAGCGACTCGATGTTGCCGTCGAAGATGAGGCCCACGAGTTCGCCATCGCGATTGACCACCGGCGAGCCGGAGTTGCCGCCGATAATATCTCCAGTTGACACGAAGTCAAGCGGGGTTGATAGATCGAGCTTGTCGCGGCCGGCCACTTCTTTGGGCGTCAGGTCAAAGGGCACCTGATTGCTGAAGCTGGCGGCGCGGTCATAAAGCCCATAGAAGGTGGTGAAGGGCGGGGCAATGGTGCCGTTGTAAGGATATCCATCGACCGTTCCATAACTCAGCCGCAGCGTGAATGTGGCATCGGGATAGGCGTCTTTGCCATAGACCAGGAAGCGGGCTTTGCCGAGCTTTTCGCCGGCCGTAGTGAGCACGCTCTCGATCTCATCGTGCTGCCAGCGGCGGTATTCGCGTGACAGAGGGTCGGTGCGTCGTGCGGCAACGATCATCGGATCGGTCGATGCAGCAACGGCTGCCTCGCCGCCATCGAGCAAAGCCTTGCGCACGGCAATGTCTGAGAGCTTGGTGCCATCGATGACTGAGTTGACGAAGGTGTTCACATCATTTCCATCGAGCAGCTTGACCAGATATTCGTCGTTCTTGCCAAGTTTTTCTGCGGCCAGATTGAGCGCCGTGGTCATGTAAAGTTTCTCAGTGGCGGGATAGATCTTCGCAGGCGACAGAAGCTGAAATTTGACAGTTTCGAGCTGCGAATCGTGGTAGCCGTCGAGACGCTCACCGTCGGGCTTCTTCACCTCAACGACGTATTGCACGATCTGGCGCGCGATGCCGAAGAGGCGGCTATCGGTGCGGCGGAAGATCATGGCTTTTTGCCGTGGGGCGTACTTCTTGTTGACGGCGTCGATCGTCTCCCATGCGTCGCCATAGGCTTTCTTCCATTCCTTATTGGCGTCAACCTTGGCGCGGAAGTCGGCTTCCTCGGCCTGTTTCTTGGCCAGGATGGACGGAGCGGCCAGAGCCTCAGCGCGGCCCAGATAGACCTTGAGGCTGTTTTGCAGGCCAAAGATGGTGCTGCCCACAAGCCGAGCCTGTTCCGGACCCTGCTTGGCGAATTCCTGTGCGGCTGCGATGCGGCGCTGGAGGTATTCGGTCACTGCCGGTCCACTCAGATCACGGTCCATCAGCAGTTGCGAGACGGTGTCGTCGCGCTGCGTGGAACCCGGATGGCCGGAGATGAAGATGAGTTCGCCGGGTGCTGCGCCCTTGGCGCTCCACTTGAGGAAGTTATCGGTGTGTAGCGGCTTGCCATCGTCGTAGACGCGGAAGAGGGCCATGTCGAGGTCGTATCGCGGATAAGTGAAGTTATCCGGATCGCCGCCGAAAAAAGCCGCCTGTTGCTCGGGTGCGAAGACGAGCCGCACGTCGGTGTAGGCCTTGTACTGGTAGAGCCAATATTCGCCGCCCTGGTAGAAGGAGACAACATCGGAGCGCAGGCCAGTCTTGTCTTTGCCCTCTTTTTCGATGGCCGCAATCTCGGCATCGCGGGCCTTCAGCGCCTTGGCCTCGTCGGCAATGCCTTTGGCTGCGCCCTGTACGCGGGCCGTCACATCCTGCATGGCGACGAGCACGTTGACTTCAAGATCGGGCGACTTCATCTCGGTATCGGGCGTTGTCGCATAAAAGCCGTCGCGCACGTAATCGTGCTCGGCAGTCGAGTTCTTTTGCAACTGGCCGCGGGCGACGTGATGATTGGTCAGCAGCAGGCCGTTGGGACTGACGAACGAACCGGAACCGCCGTCGTTGAGGCGCACGCTGGAGAGACGCAGATGATCGAGCCATGCCTGCGAGGGATGGAAGTTATACTTGGCTGCTAATTGTTTGAGCGGCGGGTTGTCAAAGGTCCACATGCCTTCTTCGGCATGAATCATGGGCGCGGCGGCCAGCAGGAATGCGGCCGGCAGCAGGACGATGGAGCGGAGATTACGAGTGAACATTTGGAGCCTCATGAGTTGAAAATCAGCTGCTAGCTACTAGCCTTTAGCTTCTAGCTGTGAATCGCCTTTGGCGAAGTTATCTGGCTGCCTGTAATCGCCAGGCGGCCAGGAAAAGCTGAAGGCTAAAAGCTAGTAGCTAGAAACTGCTGTTACGGCATCACCAGCACTTCCACGCCGCTGGCCGCGTCCTTCTGGCGGAAGATCTGCTCGGTAGCCTTTTGGAAATCTTCCGGCCGGGCGTTGGGAATGTCGGTGAATGTCTGTGGGTTGCGATCCGTCAACGGGAACCAAGAGCTTTGGACCTGAATCATGATACGGTGGCCGCGGCGGAAGGTGTGGAATAGATCGGGCATGGTGAAGTTGAGATCGGCCTCTTTGCCCGGCGTGAGGGCTTCGGGCTTCTCCCAACTGTTACGGAATTTAGCGCGGAAGGGTTCCCCGCGCAGCAGTTGCTGATAGCCGCCCATGTGGACCGGCGGCGCCGCTTGAATGCGCTTGTTGCCGTGCGACGTGTCCTCGGCGTCGGGATAGTTCTCCGGATAAACGTCGATCAGCTTTACGTCGAAGTCAGAGTCAGTGCCGGAGCTTGCGATCTTCAGCCGAGGCGAGATCGGACCGGCGATCGTCACGTCCTCTTCGAGCGGCTCGGTCTGGTAGACCAGCACGTCGGGCCGGTAACTGGCGAAGCGCTGATCGTCCACCATGTAGCGCTGGGGAACCGTGTCTGTGGTGTAGCCGACGAAGGGTACTGGATGATTCGGATCGCTCAGATACTCGTCCACGCCGACCTTTTCCATCGGCGGATCGAAGCTGAGCTTGCTGCCGGCGTGAAAGTAGAGCGTCTTTGCCGTCGCGGTCTTGGGCGGCCATGCATCAAAGTTGCGCCACACATTCGTGCCCGTCTCGAAGACCACTGCGTGCGGCAGTTCTTTTCCTTTGCCTTTGAGGTAGTGTTCAAAGAAGGGAAACTGCACATTGGTGCGGAAGTGCTCGCCGGTCTTCGAGTTGAACTCGACGTCGCCCAGGCGGTTGCCGTCGCCGCGCGCCCAGCCTCCGTGCACCCACGGGCCTTCAACCAGCGTCGTTGGCGTCTGCGGATTGAATTTATTGATCGCATTGAAGGTCTTGTAGGGGCCGCTCAAATCCTCGGCATCAAACCAGCCGCCCACAACGAGCACCGCACAGTGAACGTTCTTCATGTGCCGCTCAAGATCCCGCGCCTTCCAGTAGTCGTCATAGGTGGTGTGTTTGGCCTGGTCGGTGAAGAGCCAGTTGGAATTCTTCAGGTAGAGCTTGTCGAGGTTGGCGATGTTCCCGGCCTGCAGATAAAACTTGTAGCTGTCCGGCGTGCCAAAGTCGAAGGGAATCGTTGGCTTGGGAACCTGTGGCCCGTCGAGCGGATGGAAGAATGGTGCATAGAACCCGAAGTTGGCCGCGAGCATGAAGGCTCCGCCGTGATAGCCATCGTCGCCCTGAAAGAGATCGGTCATCGGCGCCTGCGGGCTTGCTGCGACCAGAGCAGGGTGAGAGTCGATGATCGATGCCGAAGTATAAAAGCCGGGGTACGAGATTCCCCAAATCCCGGCTTTGCCGTTGTTGTTCGGCACATGCTTGAGCAGGAATTCGATCGTGTCGTAGGTGTCCGAGGCATCGTCCACGTCCTTGGGCGACTTCTTCTCGTCGATGTGAGGACGCATTTCGAGGAACTCGCCCTCGCTCATCCAGCGGCCGCGCACATCCTGATAGGCGAAGATGTATCCGCCTTTCTCAAACTCGTCGGAAGGCCCCAGGTGGCGTGGGTACTGGTCTTCGCCGTACGGCCCGACATCGTACGGAGTGCGTTCCATCAGAAACGGATAAGGTCCGCCGGCCAAATCCTTGGGCACGTAGACAGCCGTGAAGAGCCGTATGCCGTCCCGCATGGGAATGCGGAATTCGTACTTGGTGTAGTGCGCGCGGACGTAGTCTTCCTTGGGCGCCTCAGACGGCTGCTGGGCGCGAATCACAGGAAATGCAAAGGCAAAAAAAGCAAGAATGGCGAACAGGAAACGGTGCGGTTTGAGCATCTTCAGCGGGATCTCCTAAACAATCAGAGTACTCCAGCGGGGCGGGGTTTCGCAGGGTTCAGCCCGTGCAGCCTCTCCAGTGCGCATGGGGCATATCCCCCGCGTTTCCTAATGGATTCCTTATATCGGGCGTGATAAAAAAATCGCAGGACACTGCTGAGAACCTTGGATTCGATGAACGTGAGGAGCTTTTTTCTCCCACAATGTGCTTTTTTTGTTGAATGTTGGGTGAATTTCGGACAAGATTGAGGGGACTTCATCCTTTCGCGCCTCTCCCCGATAGCGCATCGTTCAAAAGTATTCGTTCCAGAGGGTTAGCTGGGCTTCGCGGATGGGCTTTCTTCCCGCGATGTGGATATGGAAAAAAAGGAAGAGCATCTGCTGCCCGCTGACAGAGACTGTCTGCCGCGCGCCACGCTTAGGACCGCACTGCAGTGACATGCTCCAGATCAGACAGGGCATCACAAGAAACACAATGCAACACCATTGGAGGAACCAGCCGTGAGACGACTACTGTGGAGAGCACTTCTCTTTTGCATCCTATCTGCCGCTACCCTCGCATCTGCTCAGACAGCCACCACTTCTCTTCGAGGCATCGTCAAGGATCCCAGCGGCGCACTGGTTCCGGGAGCGAAGGTCAAGCTCGAGGACAAGACGAATGGCAAGACGCTGAATGCCACTGCAAACAGCTCTGGTCTCTACCAGTTTCCGCAGATTCCCCCGGCGCGCTATCTCATCACCGTGTCGGCCTCTGGTTTCAGCGAGGAATCCAAGACGGCCGAATTGCTGGTCAATCAGCCGGCCACCATCGACTTCACGCTTTCAGTTCATGGCAGTTCGGAGACTGTGGATGTGACCGACACGGCGCAGACGCTCAATCTGACCGATGCTACCATCGGCAACTCGGTCAGCAATCAAATGATTGAGGCTCTGCCGATGGACGGCCGCGATCCGGTCTCGCTGCTGAGCTTGCAGCCGGGCGTGCTTTACCTTGGCGATACCCTATCGATCTCCGATAAGACGACGCCCGGCTCGATCGACAGCCGGCAAGGCGCCGTTGCCGGCGCACGCTCCGATCAGGGCAACGTTACGCTGGATGGCGTCGACGACAACGACCAGATCAGCGGTTTTGCCTTTAACGGTGTCCTGCGGTCCACGCTGGACTCGACCGAGGAATTTCGCGTTACCACCTCCAACGCGAACGCCGATGCCGGCCGCTCCTCCGGAGCTCAGGTATCCCTGGTGACCAAGAGCGGTTCCAACGCCTTCCACGGTTCGCTCTATGAATACAATCGCCCCTCGAATACAGTGGGCAACGATTGGTTCCTTAAGCAGCAGCAACTCTCGACGGGTGAGAAGAATCGCCCCACCAAATACATCGTGAACACCTTTGGCGGCAGCGTTGGTGGCCCGATCTACAAGAACAAGCTCTTCTTCTTTTTCAACTACGAGGGCCAGAGGCTGGCCACCAACAAGCTGGTTCCCATCGTCACACCCTCGGCGAGTTTTCTTGCCGGGCAGATTGGCTACTTTGCCGAAGACGGGTCCAGTGTGATGCTGAGTTCTGCGCAGATTGCGGCCCTGGATGCCAGTTGCACGCTTTGCACCAAGCCCGGCGTGAATGCGGCATTGGAAAGTTATTACTCCAAGGTACCTGCCTCTACGGTGCTGTCAAACGGCGATTATTTCAACAACGGCTCATATAACTTCAGTTCTCCGGCGCCGCAAACCAAGAACACCAATATCTTCAAGCTGGACTACGATCTGAACGCCAAGAATCATCTGTTTGTCCGCGGCAACCTGCAAAAAGATACCGAGGCTGGTGCGGAAAACCTGCCAGGCCAGCCCTCAGAGGACTGGCTGGAGGACAATACGAAAGGCATCGCCCTGGGTCATACCTGGACGGCCAGTTCCACGCTGGTCAACGACCTGCGCTATGCCTACATCCGCCAGGGCTATTCAGACAGAGGCATCGGCAAAGGCGACTTCGTCACGGTGCGCTTCCTTCAGCAGCCGGAATCGCAAAGCCGCAGCGTGATCGTGAATGTTCCAGTGCAGACAGTGGTCGACAATCTCACCTGGACCAAGGGGCCCCACAGTATCTCAATCGGTGGCAGTTGGCGGCTAATCAATAACAACACCGCCACAGACTCCAACTCCTACAATGGCGCCAGCACCAATCCTTCCTGGCTGAATGCAAACGATGCTCCGGACCCGACCACTATCGGTATGCCTGCCGTAGGGTCCAGCTCTCTGTCTTCCTTCCAACAGGCTTATGCCACCATTGTTGGTGATGTTCCTGAGTTGGAAGCCAGCCTCAACTATTCCGTAACCGGACCGACCACCGCAACCTTATTGCAGGACGGAGCCATGATCCAGCGGCACTTCAAGGGCAACGAGTTCGAATACTACCTGCAGGACTCGTGGCGCATTCGTCCCAACCTGACCGTCACCCTCGGATTGCGGCATACGCTGCTGCAAGCTCCGTATGAGACAAAGGGGCAGCAGATTGCTCCCACCGTCGATACCGACGCATGGTATAAGCAGCGCGGCAAGGCGGCGTCTCAAGGGCAAGTGTACGAGCCCGACTTGTTCTTTACCCCGGTGGGCAAGGCCAACCATATGCCGGGTTACTGGGCCAAACAGAAACTGAACCTGGCGCCCCGCGCCTCCATCGTCTATTCGCCGGATTCCAAGACCTCGATCCGCGCCGGTGGCGGTCTCTACTTCGATCACTTTGGCGAAGCGCTGGTGCGCCGTTTCAGCACTCTGGGCTCCTTCGGACTCTCGTCGCAATTCCAGAGCACGCCGAATGTGATTGGATATGAAACGGCGCCCCGCTTCACCGGCCCGCACAACCTGCCTGATCTGCCGATCGCGCCTTCACCCCAGACGCAGACCTATCCTTATGCCGTTCCGGATGGCTCATTCGGCATCAACTGGGGCATCGACAACAAGGTGCATACACCCTATGTTGAGGCCTTCAATCTCTCCGTGCAGCGCGAGCTTCCAGACGGCTTCCTTCTCGAAGTAGCCTACGTTGGCCGGCTAGGGCGCCATCTCTTCCAGCAGATTGATCTGGCGGAGCCGGTCAATTTCAATGATCCCAAGGGCGGGGGAGACTACTTCTCGGCAGCGACTAAGCTCTCAAAGATCTCCGATGCAAATGGCGGCGATCCAAATAAAACCGTCCAGCCGATCCCGTACTTTGAAGATGTCTTCCCGCAGATGGCAAACACCGACTATGACGGCCAGAGTGCAACGCAGGCCATCTACTCTGACGAGTGGGCGCCCTACCGCTACAACTACGGCGAGACAGCAGCGCTGCAGGATATCGACTTCCTTTGCTATTACGGATGCCCCGACGGCACGCGGTTCTGGAACACGCAATTCTCCTCGCTGATCTCACTGGCCTCGATCGGCAAGAGTTCCTACCATGCGGGGCAGATTACGCTGCGCCACCCCTCACGCCACGGCCTGACCGTGGACTTCAGCTACACCCTCTCGAAGTCCATCGATATGGGTTCCGATGCAGAGCGGGCTGCGACCTCCTACGGCGCCATCCAGAACACCTGGAATCCCAAGTTGAGCCGCGGCATCTCGGACTTCGACACCAAGCACCTGGTGACCGTCAACTGGGCCTATAACCTGCCCTTTGGCCATGGCAAGGCTCTGCTCGCCAACTCCAGCCGCGTCGGCGAAGCGATATGGGGCGGCTGGCAGTTGACCGGCCTGGGCCGCTGGACCAGTGGATTGCCGTTCTCCATCATTGAGCCCGGCTGGTCCACCAATTGGGAACTCCAGGCCTGGGCCGTTCCCACCACCAAGATCAAGGTCCACAAGCATGTTGATGGCGGAGCGCCTCAGGTCTTCGCAGACGCTGCTGCGATCGATGGCGGCTACTACACAGGCAGCCCCATGCGTCTGCCCTATCCGGGCGAGGCTGGCCCGCGCAACATCTTCCGCGGCGATGGCGTCTTCGACATCGACTCGTCGCTGCTCAAGAGCTGGAATGTGACCGAGAAGGCGAAAATAAAGTTCGCCTGGGATGTTCTGAACGTCACCAACTCGACGCGCTTTGACACCAACAGCCTCGGTACCGGTCTTGGTTATTCTGGCTTCGGTTTCTACAGCTATCGCCTCGGCGACAGGAACTTCCGCCGCATGCAGTTTGGCCTGCGTGTGGACTTCTAACACTGCCAACGCAAACCCGCACAAGCAAAGCCGCCGGAGTTCGTACTCCGGCGGCTTTGCGTTTGTGGCCTTTGGATCATTTGGCTTCGAATCGGCTGCTCGCATTTTCTATACTGAAGATATGACGAAATCCCCGGTTTGCGGTTGGACGCTGGAAGAGGAGGCGCGCGAGCGCGGTGCACTGCGCATTGCCGGACTGGATGAGGTGGGACGTGGGCCGCTCTTCGGGCCCGTCGTAGCCGCCGCCGTCATACTTCCCAGAGGCTGCCACCTGCACGGCCTGAACGACTCAAAGAAGCTAACGGAAAAAAAGCGCAACGAGCTTGATAGGGAGATTCGCGCAACCGCCGTGAGTTGGGCGATTGCCGCCGTGGATGCCGAGGAGATCGACCGCATCAATATTCGCCAGGCATCGCTCTTGGCCATGCGCCGCGCCGTCGAGCAGCTTGCCCTCAGCCCCGACTTTCTGCTGATCGACGGCCGCGACACGATCGACTGGGATTGCCCACAGCAGGCTGTGATCAAGGGCGACGGGACGAGTTTTTCTATCGCTGCGGCTTCTGTGCTGGCCAAGGTCTATCGCGACCGGCTGATCGTGGAACTGGACTGCGAGTTTCCCGGTTATGGGCTAGCACAGCACAAGGGCTACCCTTGCCCAGCGCACCTTGAAGCCCTGGAACGGCTGGGGCCGACGCCGTTGCACCGGAAGAGCTACCACCCGGTGGCGCAGGCGGCGTTACAATTCCCTGAGTCCTGAGATTCCAGTGGAGGCTTGCGATGAGGCGTTGGGGTTGGCTATGGATTCCCGCGTGTGTTTGCCTCTTCGCGTGCGGCTGCGACAAGCACCCCGCCAAGAAGCCAGACGCAACCAAGGGTGCGGTTAGCGGAGTCGTGATCTGTGCGGATACCGGAAAACCTGCGCGTTTTGCTACCGTCAACCTCGTTGCGGTTCCCAAAAAGGACGCCAAGGCTGACGAGCAGGCTCCCGCCACGGAGAGCGCAGGCACGGATCTCGACGGACGCTTCCGGCTTGAGGCTATCGAGCCCGGCCAATACCTCGCATACGCTACTCTGGAAGGCTACCTGGACCCGGAACGCGGTCTCGATTTTGCCCGGCTTGAGGCGTCGGGAAACGACCGAGCGCAGGGGCTGGAAGCAATCAACCAGTGGAAGGCTCATCTGGTCGAAGTGACCGTGACCAGGCATCGCACCGCCGAGATTACGATCCAGATCGAACGCGGGGCGGAGATCAACGGATTGGTGACTTATGACGATGGCAGCCCGGCCATCGGGATGCACTTTCAGCTTCTTCGCAAGGCTGAAAAAAGCGAATGGACCAGCGTCGGCCTTGCGCTCTTCCGAGGCTGGTCGATCGAATCGAAGAGCGATGGACACGGGCACTATAGCCTGACTAATCTCCCCGCCGGCGAGTACAAGGTCTGCGCTTCGATGCCGGTGAATCATGAAGGCGCCGCTCCAGCGATCTGCCTTGGAGATACCTTTCGCAAGAAGGATGCCAAGACTACCAAACTGACAGCCGGGGAGGTCGTGAACGGCGCAGATATCATGATCCCTCTCTCCGGGTTGCATACCGTTTCAGGCACAGTGGCAGTACTCGCTGACGGCCACACGCCCACGCATGTGAAGGTCCGGCTGCTGTATGCCGACGATCGTGAGGATGCGCGGGAACTGCCCGCGGGCGATGATGGAGCGTTTGCCTTCGAGTATGTTCCGGAAGGCAAGTACATCCTCCAGGTCAAAGGCGCAGAGGACGTAGAGCAAATCAATGCTGCGCCCGGCGCGGGCAACTCCGACGCTGCGCCGCCTAAGCCGAAGGTGGTTCACTACGTCGATAAAGAGATTCCGCTGACGGTTGAAAACGATCTGGACGATTTGGCGGTTTCGCTGGTTCCGGTTCCACCTGCTGCTTCAGCCGCGCATTGAACAGGTCCTAAATCAATCAGCGGCCCGCGTGGCTTTCACGCTCTGCATCCGTTTTTGCCACAAGGTCAGCACCGGGCGTGCCAGCAGCAAGATAGCCAAAGTGAGCGTCATGTTCAACGGCGCGAGGACGCCGGGCTTGACCTGCCACCAGTAGTGAACCACACCGCAGATGGCGGCGACGTAGACGAGCTTGTGCAGGCGGTTCCAGCGCTTGCCGCCGAGCTTGCGAATTGCCCAGTTGGTCGAAGTTGCGGCCAGGGGCACGAGCAGCAGCCATGCAGCTACGCCGACGGTGATGAAGCGGCGTTTGGCGATGTTGGTGGCCATGGTGTTGATGTCGAAGTTGGCATAGAGGGCAATGTACGTCGCAAGGTGCAGCGTGGCGTAGAAAAAGGCGAAGAGGCCCAGGAGGCGGCGGAATTTCGCTAGCCAAGTTAATTCGGGGATCAGGCGTCGAACTGGCGTGACGGCCAGCGAGATGATGAGCAGGAGCAGTGTGATGTAGCCGGTGGTGAGTGTGATTTTGGCTGTGGGGTCGGCACCGAGGTTGTTGGTTGCGGCGCCATAAACAAGCTGAGCCAGCGGCCCTAGGCAGGCCAGCCAAGTGACGGTCTTGAGCGCGATGAGGGTTGATCGTTTCATAGTCCTCTTGCGAGCGAAGTCAGCTGAGCTTGCGGAGTTGATTCGAGTGTCCCTTGCGATTTGAGTTGAGGTGACATACAAACGTTCGAATGGTTACACAACCCTCAAGAAGCAACGAACACCGCGAACTCCGCTAACCACGCCAACTCCGCTTAAAAATACTTCTTCAAGTTCATGCCGTTGTAGAGCGAGGCGACCTGATCGCCATAGCCGTTGAACATCAACGTGGTTCGGCGCTGCGCGTAGAAAGCCTGGCCGATGCGGCGTTCGGTCTTCTGGCTCCAGCGCGGGTGATCGACGGTGGGGTTAACGTTTGAGTAGAAGCCGTATTCGCTGGGTCCCATGTTGTTCCATGTCGTTGGAGGCTGCTGGTCGAGGAAGCGCACAGTCACGATGGACTTGGCCGATTTGAAGCCGTACTTCCACGGCACGACGATGCGCACCGGAGCGCCGTCCTGATTGGGCAGGACTTCTCCGTAGAGGCCAAAGGTCATGAGCGTCAGCGGATTCATGGCCTCGTCCATCCGCAGGCCCTCGGAGTAGGCCGAGTAAAAGGAGGCATCGGTCGCCCACTTCTCGACCTTGCGGTCGTAGTAGGAGAGGAACTGGACGAACTTTGCGCTGGGCAGCGGATCGCACTGGTTGATGAACTCCGAGAGCGAGTAGCCGACCCAGGGAATGACCATGCTCCAGCCCTCGACGCAGCGATGGCGATAGACGCGATCCTCGAGCGGACGCAGCTTGAGCAGAGCCTCGATGTCAAAGGTCTTCGGCTGCTTGACTTTGCCCTCGATCTTGACGGTCCAGGGGCGCGTGGGCAGCACGCCGGCGTTCTTTGCGGGCTGATCCTTGTCCACGCCAAACTCATAGAAGTTGTTGTAGTGCGTGATGTCCTGAAGGCTGGTCAACTGCTCGCCAGTGGTGGTCAGCGGGCTCTTCACGGTTTCGAGCTTTGTCCCGGCCTGCGCGGTAATGCGCGGCGAAAAGAGCTCGGCCAGCCGCTCAGCGCCTGCTGCGGTTGCTCCTGCGGCCAGTGCCGTGGAGGCAGCTGAGCGCAGAAAGCGGCGGCGATTGAAGTACTGTTTGTAGTCGTCTCGCGAAGTGATCTCGGAGGAGGGGATGTCGGTCGGTTTGCCGATGAGCATGGGGAGTGACCTCGCGCGGGGAAGCGCCGATTGCAATTATTAGACACAGTGAAGGGGCTGGACGTTTCAGGAATACGTGGAAGTTGGTGCGTCTATTTTGCCGGGACAAACGGCCATTGGCCGAGCCGTCGCGCGCGAAAGAGGTAAATCCCTGTTCCGGAGATGGCAACCCCCACGGCCAAGGCCAGTCCGCCCAGAGCGTGGCTGCGGTTGATCAGCATAAAAAGGAAACCGGCGATAGCGATGAGCGGGGGCAGGGGATAGAGCGGCATCTTGAATGGACGGGCCAGCTCCGGCCTCTGTATCCGCAACAAAATTACCCCCACATGCTGCAAGAAGAATTGCAGCAGGATGCGCGTGACGACCAGCATCGTGATGACCTGTGCCAGTGAGAAGAAGCAGAAGCACGTGGCGACCAGGCCCAGAGCGACCAGCGACCTGTGGGGAATTGCGTGCTTTGGATGAACGGCGGCGAGGAAGCGGAAGTAGTTGCCATCGCGGGCGGCGGCGTAGGGCACGCGCGAGTAGCCCAGCAGCAGCGAAAATACTGAAGCAAAGGCTGTCCAGATAATGAGCGCGGCCATCAGCCATCCGGCCCACTTGCCAAACGCCGAATGCGCGATTTCCGCAACAAGCCTCAACCGAACAATGGCGCTCTCTGCCGTGTGTGCAGCGGCGTCGCGCAGCGAGGGCAGCACGGCCAGGTTCATGGTCACATAAAACGCCGCAACAAAAAGAACCGATAGCAAAATGGCGCGTGGAATCGTCCGCTCCGGCCGCCTTACCTCACCGCCCAGAAAGGTGATGTTGTAGTAGCCCCAATAGCAGTAAGTAGTCAGCAGCGTGGCCTGCGCCAGCCCACCCAGCGCCGCACTTGTCGGCATCGCCGGAGCCACCGGTATCTGCCATCCGCCCGTCGCCGCCGCATGCGCGAAACCGGAGAAGATGACTCCGGCGATGGCCACCAGCACCCCGGTAAACATGACCCATGCCATCCACGTAACGGACTTAAGATTGCGATAGAGAAGCCAAGTCATCATTAGGCAGGCCGCAGCCGCCGCAAAGTTCGAGTAGTGCAGTGTCGGCCACGCGGCCAATGGTGCCTCATCCAGCTCCGGCCAGAACACGCCCAGAAAGCTCGAAAGCCCGATGCAGCCGGAGGCGATGGCCAGCGGCGCAGTGAAGCTCAACTGCCAGACGTAGAGGAAGCTGAGCCAGTTGCCCGCACGTTCGGGACCGTAGATTTCGCGCAAAAAAGCATACGAGCCGCCGGCTCTGGGGAAGGCTGCGCCCAGCTCGGCCCAGACCAGGCCGTCGGCGACGGCGATGGCTGCGCCCAGTACCCACGCCCACACCGAGAGCTTGTAGCCCGCCGCGGCAATCACCAGTGGGAGAGTGATGAAAGGGCCGACGCCGATCATCTCCAGCATGTTGAATGCCACGGCCGAGCGCAGGCCGATGCGGCGCTCAAGGGTGTTTTCGGAGGTGGAGGTCGCAAGATCCATGAGGCTCTTTCGCTCCCCGAATTGTACACTGACGGCAGGTATGATCCGAGCCAAGAGAGTACTACTCACAATTCCGTTGGCAGTCTTTGCGCTCCTGTTGGGAACAGGTGCATCGCCTCAATTCGGGCAAATATTCGCGCCGGGAACCGCGAAGCAGGACGTTTCCAGCCAGGCCGAACAACTGCCGGCGATGCGGACTCTCCCTCAGCCAGAGCCGAGCGAGATTGCTTTGCCTTTGCCCGAAGACCGCGGCGCGGCAGCTCTTGAGCAATCGCTGCGAAGGCTGGGAACGACCGCCAGCGTGATGATGATCGTCGCGCATCCTGACGATGAAGACGGCGCGCTGCTGACTTATCTCTCGCGTGGCCTCGGAGCGCGGGTCATCTTGTATACGCTGACACGCGGCGAGGGTGGGCAGAATGCCATGAACGCCGACGCCGACGACGCACTGGGGCTGATTCGGACTAATGAACTGCTGAAGGCCAGCGAGTTTTACGGCGCAAAGCAGCTCTGGGGCACCGAGGCCGACTTTGGCTTTTCTAAAACTCAAGAAGAGTCCTTTGCCCGTTGGGGCCACGAGCGCGTGCTTTACGACGCCGTGCTGGCGGTGCGTCGCGAGCGGCCGCAGGTGATCGTTTCAACCTTTGTTGGCGCGGTCTCTGACGGCCACGGCCACCACCAGGTCTCCGGCGAGATCGCGCAAGAGGTCTTCAAGGCCGCAGGCGATCCGACCGTTTTCCCCGAGCAATTGAAGGACGGCCTCCAACCCTGGCAGCCGCTTGCTGTCTACTCGATGGTGCCCTTCGCGCCGATCACTGAGAAGGGCATGTTCGACTACGCGACCGGCAAATGGGCTCCGGCTCGCTTTAAAAATTATGTAACTGGTGCGTGGATTGAAGGTGCGCTCTCGGCGGATGTGACGCTCCAGGTAGGCACACTTGATCCGGCACTCGGCCGCAGCTACGCGCAGATCGCGCGCGAAGGCTGGGGTGAGCAGAAGTCGCAAAACGGCGGAGCCAATCCAGCGCTCAGCGGTCCAGCGTCGACGAGCTATCACCTGTGGGCGGTTGCGCCGCAAGCGGTAGCCAAACCAGGAACGAGTTCAAGAAACGACGATCTCTTCAACAACGGCAAGGTGAATATCGACACCAGAATCGTTGGCATTGCACATCTGGCCGGGTCCCATCCACCTCTCTATCTTCTCGATGGTTTGGGTGAGATTGATAAAGGCCTGGAGCAAGTCGTAAAGGACCGGCGAGAGTTTGGTACCCTTGAGGCAGCGCACCGCCTAGCAATCTTATATCGCAAAGCGATTCAGCTTACTCATCGTGTCAGCATGGAGAACAACTATCAGTTCTCGGCAAATACGTTCAATGAACTGAGCGGTAAACAGGAGCAGTTTCAATCAGTCTTAATGGAACTGCTCGGCCTTGACCTCATAGCCTTCACCACCAAGGCTGACAGCGTGCAGAGCGGCGGCCCCTTCCGTGGCGGCTCAGCCGATGAAACACCGCGCAGTGTGATGCCGGGCGAGGAGTTCAAGGTTCACGTCCATACCGCGAAGGCCAGTTCCGAATCGCGTCTTGAAAAGGTATGGTTCGACAGCCACGCAGGCGATCCATGGAAGGCCGAGAGTATCACTGGCGCAATGGACCCTTCAGCTTCGGCAGCCGATTCCATCTACCGCGTGCGAGCATCCGAAAATGCCCAGCCGACTCAGCCCTGCTTCACTCGCCCAAGCATCGAACAGTCTTACTACGACCTGCTGCAGCCTGAATGCCGCTTACGCTCCTTCGCGCCCTATCCGCTTACGGCGTGGGCGGAGTTTACCTTTGATGGGTTGCCAATTCGAGTCGGCCAGGTTGTGCAGACGATGGAGCGCGTGCAAGGGCCGGGCGGAATCTATGAACCGCTGGTGGTCACGCCTGCCATCGGTGTGCGTATGGAGCCCGATGAACGCATTTTGCCTCTTGACGGCAGTGCGCTTCCGGTCAAGGTAACCGTGCATACCCAGGCCGCGGTCGAGGGTACCGTTACGCTGGAGTTGCCGGCCGGGTGGAGTGCCCAGCCAGCCGAGGCGAAGTTTCACCGCGACAGCGCCGGCGACACAGAGCCCATGCTCTTTTTGGTTACGCCGGACAGAGCTGCCGGCTTCTACGGAATCCAGGCCGTCGCGCACTCCGGCGGGCACGATTACCGGACCGGCTGGCAGAGCGTTGGCTACGCCGGCTTGCGGCCTTATAACCAGTACAAGCCCGCGCAGTTGAAGACCCGCAAAGTGGATGTGAAGCTGGCGCCGGGGTTGCGTATCGGCTATGTGATGGGCACCGGCGACCTTGTTCCCGAAGCCATTGAAGCCATGGGTGTCACGCCACACCTGCTTACTCCCGCTGAGCTGAAATCGAGCGATCTCTCTGCCTGGAATGTCATCGTCATCGGCATTCGCGCCTACTCCGCGCGCCCCGAACTCACTCACGCCCAGCCCAGACTGGACGAATTTGTCCGTCGCGGTGGAACCATGATTGTCCAATATCAGAGCGGCAACTTCCCGGCTCCGTTTCCGCTTTCAATGGGACGCATGGCGGAGCGGGTGGTCGACGAGACTGCGCCGGTGAAGCTGCTCGACCCGATCAACTCCTTGCTCTCCTGGCCCAACGCCATCACCACCGCAGATTTCGATGGATGGGTGGAAGAACGCGGCCATTCCTTCCTCGATAGCTGGGACGCGAGTTATACGCCACTCACTGAGACCGCCGATCCCGGTCAGGATCCACAGCGCGGAGGCCTGTTGGTGGCGCACCCGGGCAAGGGAACTTATATTTATGTCGCCTATGCGCTCTACCGCCAGTTTCCCGAGTTAGTACCGGGAGCGTACCGCCTGATGGGCAACCTGCTCAGCGCTAATCGGAGTAACTCCACGGATGCAGAAAAGGCTCAAGCTCCGCGTCCATAGGAGCTTGAGTTTTTCCGCAATGTTGTCTGTCCGGATGGTTTTTTGAATGTTACATAGAGATGAATTTATCTTCTGTTCATAAAGATTGCAGTCACATCGCCAGCATAAGTTAGAAACAAGCGAGTTATTCGTAAAATCGATTTTGTTAAAAGTAGATGAATTCGTCAAATATTCATCATCTTCTGCGAGTCTTGAAATCGGAAGCGGCCGGAAAGATACGCATGCGTGGTTCTGCACTTTCCGGCCGTGAATGTATATTCCGCGCGAACGGGGAGACACTTTACAGTTCCATGTTGAAGATCTCCGGAATGCGGGAGTTGAGGGTGCTCGATTTGCTGTTCGAGCTCAGATACTACCCAACGTGATTTCAAAAGGAAGATGAGAGGCCTCATGAACTTCAGACTTAATATCGCTGCCGCGGCAATCCTGGCAGTTTGTGTTGTTTCCGCCCATGGGCAAACAAGCGAAGCAAAACCTGCGATAAAGAAGCACATTGCAGCCAAGAAGGAAAAGGCGCCTGCGCCGCCCACAGTCGCCGAACAGATTCAGGCTCTGCGGCAGGAGATGGAAGGCAAACTTAACGCCCTCAAGACAGATCTGGCCAATAAGGACGCGCAGTTGCAGAAGGCGCAGCAGGCAGCGGCCGATGCACAAGCCGCAGCCGACAGGGCAAATGCAGCGGCTTCGGCGCAGCAGCAGGCGGTGACTGAAAACGCAGCCGCCGTCAGCACGCTTCAAACCTCCGTCACCGACATGAAGTCCGGTAATGCCGCTGTCGTCGGTTCCATCCTCGACGAGCAGGCCAAGTCGGCAAAGAAATCAGAACTCTCCGATATCGCTTTCGGAAAGTTCAAGATCGGCGCCACCTTCTTCGCCGACTATAGCTACTGGTCGGATTATGACGGCTCGACCGCCTTCGTCGACAATCAGACCAAGCCCTCCTCTGTGGCGGACAGCAACTACAACACCTTTGAAGTAACCCGCACCTACTTCAACCTGCTCTACACGCCGAGCGACGCCGTATCCGTGCGCATCACGCCCGACATCTCCCGCAACAGCGACGGTAATCTCTACTTTCGCCTGAAGTACGGTTTCGTTGACTTGAACAAGCTGTTCGCCTCCAGCACATACTTCAAGCATGACAAGATCACCTTCGGCCAGACGCAGCAGCCTCTGACAGACTGGGAAGAGGGCCTGACCGGTCACCGATACACCTACAAAATGCCCATGGATTTTTCAAGCGGTCTGAGTTCCGCCTATGTGGGCGTCAGGGCGCGTGGCCCGATCGAGTTAAGGGGCAAGGAATACCTCGACTACGATCTGGGCGTCTTTACCAACGGCTCTTATAGCACCACAGAGCTGAGCGCTGCCAAGCAGTTCATGGGCCGCGTAACTTACTATCCGCTGGGCACCAAGACCGATCGCACCGGCTTTGGCGCGACCATCTTCGGCGACTACGGCACCACCAATGTCGCGCCCAGTTCAGCCGCCTCCGGTCAGTATGGATTGGACCGCATGGTCGTCATGGGCCACTACCAGACCGCCGACAAGGCCTACCTGATCACCGGTCAATTTGATCTGAGCCACAACGTCAAAGCCAATAATGTCACCCAGAAAGGTTTCGCTTTCGAGGGCAACGCCCGCCTCGGCAGCGCCAAGTCGCCCTTCCACGCCTTCGGCCTCTATCAGCACTACGAGCCGAACAGCAACCTCACCACCAACGATGCCTCGAAATACTCGCGCACCGTCGGCGGCATCGCCTACAAGTTCAACAAGAACCTTGATATCGCCCTCACCAACTCGAACTTCCACTACAACAAGGCCGCCAACAAGAACGACGCCAATGTCGTCTCGATCTTCACCCAGTACAGCTTCTAAATACTCTGCACTATCTTAGAAACGCAGGGGGAGCCACCAGCTCCCCCTTCTTATTTGCCCTGTGCGTGAATGGCAGGAACCAGCGGCGACGCTCTTCACTGCACGGGCATCGCGATCTCGCTGGCGGACAATTTCCGCGCAGCCGAGATCGTATGGCGTAACGCACCCGGCATGGCATACGCTGCGTATATGAGGAAATCCTCAAGCCGGAGAGCAATTCCGGCGGGAAGAGCTCGGGGCCGCAGGATGAAAGACGCGCTGAAAAAACTGGAGCGGATTGCCGCACTGCTGCGCGAAGAGACGACGCTCTCGCTGGCCACGACCGGCCAGGACGGCGAGGTTTCCGTGGCGCCGCTCTTCTACATCGCCGATGGCGATCTCTCGCTCTACTGGCTCTCTTCCGAGGACAGCCTGCACAGCCAGAACCTCAAGAGCCAGCCCCGCGTGGCCGCAACCGTCTACCGTAATGCCATGAGCTGGAGAGAGATTCGCGGCATCCAAACGCGCGGATCGGTGGGCAAAGTCACCGATTCGGAACTCCGCCGCCTGCTGATTGCGGCCTACTGCGAGCGATTCAAGCTGGGGCGGGTTCTCCAGTTGGCCGTCCGCCAAAGCGTCCTTTATTCCTTCAAGCCTGAGTTTTTCCGTTACATTGACAACGCTAGAGGCTTCGGCTGCAAGTTCGAGCTCACGCGACAGCCGGCAGGCTGGTCTCTTACACGACCATAAAAACCAAGGAGAGTGCGCTTTCAAGTTCCTCGCTAGATTTCATCCGTTTTTTAATTTTTCTTCATGATTTTCCTCAAGGTGTCCGATTATGAATCAAGAAAGAGGACACTCTGTGGAAATTTCGAGCCTAAAACGCCTTAAATGCATGAAAAAAGAGTTGTTCAGTCTTCTCAAAACGGTTTTTTCGCCGATAAGGTTCAAAGGCGGAATCTGAACAGTGTTTTTATGCATCGGAAGCAGGCTTTCGATAACCGGCTCCCTAAACTGACATCATCCAGCGTTGAACGGCAGGTACGTATGGTGGTCAAGACGCAAAGCAAGGGACGCGGAGTCACTGGACTTCATGTGGGCGCGAACAACGTCCGTCGTTATTTTCCTCAAGGCACTTCGAGCATCGAGTTGGTGTTGGGTCATCTGCAGATCGAGTGCGGTCTGAAGCCCGCCTTCTGGCAGGGCGAACCGGAGATCTTCGATCCCCGGCTGTGCGCCTGGCTCGAGTCCCGGCAAATGAATGCAAAACCGGGCCACACGTCCGTCCCCATGGCGATGATCCCAGAGGGAAGGAACTCATTCCGGCTGCAGCCGATTCGCCCCAACGGACAGCCCAGAGGCAAGGTCGATCATCCGGTCGCGGCCTGAGTTCAAAGCTATGATGCTCGCAACAGCCAACCAGGCTGGCGACAGAGGGTTAGTGTAACCAGGCGTCTATTTGACAGGCTGTCTTTGCGGATCTTTACTCTCCGGTCCCTGTCAGTTGATAAACTCGTGATGGAATGACCATCACCCAACTGCAAAATGAAATCGAAGGCTACTTTGCTGCCGGCCCCGCCGTCGTCGGCGACAGTTCCGCTATGACGTCTTTTCGGGCTCTCAGAGCAGCCTTGGAGGCCGGCGAAGTCCGCGCCGCCTCGCCCGACGCCGCCTCGCTCTCTGGCTGGCGGGTCAACGCCTGGGTCAAGCAGGGCATCCTGCTGGGCTTTCGTCTTGGCGCGTTGGAAGAATTCCCCGCTGCAGGCCTCTCCTTCGTCGACAAGAATACCTATCCAGCGCGCCATTTTGGCTCCGGCGACGGGGTTCGTGTCGTGCCCGGCGGCTCCTCGGTGCGTTCCGGTGCTTATGTGGCCCGCGGCGTGGTCTGCATGCCGCCGATGTACATCAATGCCGGAGCGTACGTCGATGAAGGCACGATGGTTGATTCGCACGCGTTGGTCGGCTCCTGTGCCCAGATCGGCAAGCGCGTCCATCTGAGCGCCGCGGCGCAGATCGGCGGCGTGCTTGAGCCGGTCAACGCCAGCCCGGTGGTCATCGAGGACGACGTGCTGGTCGGTGGCAACTGCGGCGTCTACGAAGGCGCCATTGTCCGCAAGGGCGCGGTGCTGGCCGCCGGAACCATCCTCACGCGCGGAACACCGGTCTTCGATCTGGTCAACGGCGCCATCCTGCGCGCCACCGCCGATCTGCCGCTGATCATTCCCGAAAATGCCGTGGTCGTCCCCGGCTCCCGAGCTGTTACCAAAGGCAAGGGCAAGGAGTGGGGTCTGAGCGTCTACGCGCCGGTCATCGTGAAGTACCGCGATGACAAGACAGATCTCAGCACCACGCTTGAAGATCTGCTTCGCTAACAGGCACTTCGGATTTCCCCTTCTGGAATTCTCTACCGAATTTGCCGATAGCAACTCTGGATCGTCTGAACAAGACGCTCCACCAGCGCACTGGCATTCGAGGAAGAGACAGGCCCATTGCACTGCAACGTCCCGGTGCAAGGTTTCGCGGGCACATACTCACTCCAAAAGGGAAGATCCCTATGCCTTTAATGGAATGGACTGAAGAGATGAGCGTCAGGGTCAAGGTCCTGGACGATGATCACAAGACCCTGATCGAGATGCTGAACGAATTGAATGACGGAATCGAGGCGAACCGTACCAGGGTCGTCCTCGAAGACGTGATTGACAGGCTGTCGAACTACGCCAGGATTCACTTTGCGCGTGAAGAGCGGATGTTTGCCCAAACCGGTTATGTTGGTAGCGCTGCGCACAAGGCGGAACACGCAATGCTGGCCAAGAGGGTGATGAATCTGCAAGCGCGCTTCGAATGCGGCCAGTCGCGAGAACTCGGCCTGGAAACGATGGCATTCCTGAAAAACTGGCTGATCGAGCACATCATGATCTCCGATCAGATGTACGGCTCGCACTTCAACGCCAAGGGTATCCACTAAACAGCATCCGCATTGAGCCCGGCAGACTTCGCTTTGCCGTACGCCCTGCTGGAGCGCGCAAAAGGATGCTCTCCCTAGAATCTCAGCAGGAAGAAGTTGCAAACAAACGAGCAGAACTGCACGTTTAACTCGAACTCCGCGCCTTTTTCCCGGCGCGGCCGAACTGAAGGCGGCTGCCCCACCGCAGGTGGTGGTAGCATCAAAGATGACAGATGCAGACTAAAAAGCTGAAAATCATTCCCCTGGGCGGCCTTGGCGAGTTTGGCATGAATTGCCTGGCTATCCGCTGGGAAGACGACATTATCGTGATCGACGCCGGGCTGATGTTCCCGGAGTCGGAGTTGCTTGGAGTGGATGTCGTTGTTCCCGACATCACCTACCTGGTTGAAAACAAGGCGCATGTCCGCGCCATCATCCTAACCCACGGCCACATGGACCACATCGGCGGCCTGCCCTGGATTCTCAACGAGATCAAGGTTCCCGTCTACGCCACTGAATTCACGCTGGCCTACGTCGAGGGCAATCTCGAAGAAAACGGATTACTGGACGAGACCGAGCTGGTCGAGATCGTGCCCAAGGAAAAGTTCACCATTGGGCCCTTCGTCATCGAGCCGATCCACGTCACCCACTCGGTTGTCGATGCCGTTTCGCTGGCCATCGAGACGCCGGTCGGCGTCATCGTTCACACCGGCGACTTCAAGATCGACCTCGCGCCGCTCGATGGCAAATCTTTTGACCTGCACACCTTTGCCGAGTACGGCAAGCAAGGCGTGCTGGCCCTGCTCCAGGACTCTACGAACGTAGACCGACCCGGCTACACGCCCAGCGAAACAGCCGTCATTCCACGCCTGGACGAGATCTTCTCGCGCACCAAAAAGAAGCTCTTCTTCAGTTGCTTCTCCTCGTCGATCTACCGCATTCGCATTGCTCTCGATCTGGCTCGCCAGCACGGACGCAAGGTAGCCGTCATCGGCCGCTCCATGATGGAGTCCACCGAGATTGCGCAGGACCTGGGCTACATCGACATTCCCCAGGGGCTCATCATCAATCCCGGCCAGATGCGCGACTACGCGCCCGAGCAGTTGATGATTCTGATCTCCGGCACGCAGGGCGAGCCGATGAGCGCGCTGAGCCGCGCAGCGATCGACAACCACAAGCACGCCCACATTGAGGCGGGCGACACCGTGCTCCTCAGCTCGCGCGTCATTCCCGGCAACGAAAAGAGCATCTTCCGCGTCATCGACCACCTCTATCGCCGCGAAGCCAATGTCATCTACGACAACGGTTCGAGCGGCCTGATCCACGTCAGCGGCCACGGCTCTCAAGAAGAGCAGCGCCTGCTCATCAACCTCTTGCGGCCCAAGTTCTTCATCCCCGTCCACGGCAACTATGGCAACTTGCGCAAGCACGCCCAACTCGCCATGGATACCGGAGCCGTCGAGCATGCCATCGTCATCGAAGACGGCGACGTGCTCGAACTCGACAAGAAGGACGCCCGCAAGAAGGACAAAGTCACAACCGGCCGCGTGCTGATCGACTCCGGCTCGAATACCGACGTCGTCGAAGATATAGTGCTGCGCGATCGCCGCATTTTGTCTGAAGACGGTGTTGTGTTGGCTGTCATGGCCATCAATAAGCGCACCGGCAAGGTCGAGCAGCAGCCCGAAGTGGTGATGCGCGGTTTCGGAGGCGCAGACATCACCGAACAAGCCCGCGAGTTGGTCCTGAAAACCCTCGACGGCCTGACAAAAGAGCAGCGAGCAGACTATGGCACGGTCAAGGAAAAGGTCCGGTCTGAACTAAAGCGCCTGATCCAGAAAACCACCGGCCGCAGGCCAATGATTATGCCGGTGATCCTGGAAATCTGACGGCGGAAAGACAAACGGGCAAGCAGGAGCGCGGCGAAGGTGATTTCACCTCCGCCGCATTTCATTTTGGATAAGGAAACAGACGGAAATTGCCAGGATGGAATCTCTCCCAGCGACCCGCCTTCGTCCTGCGCAGAATGGAAAACTTTTTCATGCTTGCTGCAATTCATTGCATATCTACGGAAAGTCCCTCCTGTAAGTTGTTGAAAAAATTGAATTGACAATGGAATTCAAATTGCATCAGTAGCAGACAGCACTCCAAATGTGTCTTCCTTCGACTCTGCGCTGCAGCGTCATGCCTCGGCTGGGGATGGCATCCGGCATTCATAACGTTATCGGGTTTAACCCTCAATTGCACCAAGGAGATCGTATGCGTCGCCTCAAATTCGCAATCCTTGTCTTAGCGGCACTTTTTGCCTCTGCTTCCCTCGCCCAAGCTGAAGATATTGATTTCACCGGACTTGCTTATGGCACGTCCGTCAGCAGCCAATACCCTGGAGTGACCTTCTCGCTCGCGGGCGGCACAAGTGGTTCGCCAGCGATCGGTTCCTTCGAGGGTTCAACTTACGGATTGACGAACACCACGAGTGGACAATATCCGACCGCCAACATCCTTGACATTGTATTCACCTCGCCGGTCTCCAATTTGTCGTTCACCTTTGACAATTGGGGCAGCGGTAATGGCACCTTTTACACCGCCTTTGACGGGGCGACCGTTGTTGGCACTCTCGACATATCGAACACGGCAGAATGGGGACTGGTCACGGTTTCGGGCAGTGGCATAACCGAACTGCAAATCAACAACAATGCAGGCGGAAACAGCTGGGAGTTTGCAGTTGGGAAGCTTTCGTTCACGCCCGAGACAGCAGAAACGCCTGAGCCGGGTTCATTCCTCCTCTTAGGCACCGGGATTGTGGGCATGGCTGGGATGCTTCGCCGCAAGATTTTAGCCCGTTAGCCGGAAACCTCACATCGGATGCCCGTTCCGGCAAAAAACAGTTCAACTCCGGCGCGGCAACTGGTAGAACACGTGATCAACAAATGGCTGGCGTGCCCCAGGTCTCGCTTCTGAGACCTGGGATACCACGAACCACAAGGCGCGCAAGCGCCGTCTTCCTCACCGCAGGTGGTTGCAGATCATTTCCCTTCGTCGGCGCACAATGGAAATGGCCAGAAGTGTGGAGTAGCCGATCTCTGATCTCTGGTGCCTACCCCCCCCCCCTACCCCCTGGAAATCGTTCTCAGATCAGTACGTCGACAAGAACTATAGCTTTTTCAATAGTTTGTAGTTTTTCCATTATCGAATCAGTCACAGAAAATCCCCGATTTTACCCGCTTTTTGGCCCAAAAACCGCTAATTCTCACGAAAAATCACGCCTTTTTGTGGCCGTTCAAGCTCGGTCCTTGATACGAGCGTTCATAGAAGATAATCAGCTCATGGCAGACCAATTGGTTTCCCTCGCCGAAATCCGCGCCGCCGCCGAGCGTATCTCAGGCATCGCCGTCAAAACTCCGCTCGTGCAAGCACAATTTCCACGCATCTCCGGCCACGGAACTGGCAGGCAGATCTGGCTCAAAGCCGAGAGTCTTCAGCCAATCGGCGCATTCAAGATTCGCGGCGCAGCCAACAAGATTCTTCAACTCACTCCAGAAGAGATTCGCCGCGGAGTCATCACGTATTCGTCCGGCAATCACGCGCAAGGCGTAGCTTACGCAGCCCGCGAAGTGGGAGCGAAATCCGTCATCGTCATGCCCTCGAATGCGCCTGCCATCAAGCGCGCGGCTACGCTCGCTCTTGGTGCTGAAGTCGTGGATGTTGGCCTCGCATCGAGCGAACGCCTCGCCGTCGCCGAGCGGCTCGTCCGCGAACACGGCTATGTCGTCATTCCGCCTTACGACGACGAGCAGATCATCGCAGGGCAGGGAACTTGTGGTCTCGAAATCATAGAAGCTCTCCCTGATGTGGACTTGGTTCTCGCGCCTGTCTCCGGCGGCGGTCTGCTCAGCGGTGTAGCCGCAGCGGTCAAGCAACTCAACCCCAAAGCCAAGGTCTTCGGTGTCGAGCCGGAACTGGCCGGCGATGCCTCAGAGAGCTTTCGCGCCGGCGTGATCGCCACATGGCCTGCGGAGCTTGTCAGCCGCACTATCGCCGACGGCCTGCGCACGCAGAGCGTAGGCCTGCGCAACTTCGCCCACATACAGGCCTTTGTAGACGGCATCGTCACCGTGACTGAAGCCGAGATTCGCGCAGCCATGCGCGCCATCGTCGCCGCAACCCGCCTCGTCCCCGAACCTAGCGGAGCGGTCGCCACTGCGGCTCTGCTCTTTCACGCCGCAGAGCTTCCGCACTACACCAAGGCAGTAGCTGTAGTCAGTGGCGGCAACGTCGCGCTGGAGATGCTGGCTGAAATCCTCACCGAAGTGTGACAATCATCGATAGACTTCGCGACGATTGCCGACCTGCAAGACCAGAACCGTCAACACGCGATCTTGAATGTCGCAAATGACGCGGAAATCGCCCACGCGATAACGCCAAAGATCGCCTAACGGCCCCTTGAGTGCTTTTCCAATCGTGCGCGGTTCATCGCTTGCGGCAACGCGATCGTCCATGAAGTCGAGAATGCGCCGGGCAGCGAGTCTGTCGAGTTTTCGCAATTGTTTCCTCGCGGTTTCGGCGTACTCAATTGTCCAGGCCAAGGTCTTTCCTTATCGAAGCCGCTGAGTGCACTTTCTCCTGCCCCTTGCTTACCCGCGCTAGCGTCCCGGCAGCCAGATAGTACTCCTCCGCCTCGGCAATGCCGCTCTCAATGATCTCGCGCAGATAGAAGGCCTTGGTGCGCCCGGTCTTCAAAGCCAACCGATCCAGCCGGTCAGAGAGTTCTGGCGCAAGCCTGATGGAAGTAGGCATATCAGCCTCCTTTACGAATACGTGTATTCATTGTATCGCAATTGCCGTCGCTCACTGGAAACGCACCGAGGCGTCCCTGAACTATGATTCTGTCTGTGAAGAAATCACGAAACCTCGCACTCGCATTGGCTCTGCTTTGCGCAGCCATGCCCGCTCTGGCCGAAAAGAAGCCTCCGCAGCCGGTCAAGCCTATCGCCGGTCCGCGCGCCACAGCCCTGCGCGTGACCTGGCTCTACATCTCGCCCGACAAGGGATCGCAGAAGGTCGATCGCGTGCAAATCGGCCGGGAACTGGTGGTCTCAGATCACAGCGGCGCCTGGCTGCGTGTCTTTGCCAATACCGACATTCAGGAAGCGACCGCAAAAGATGCTCCCATCATAGGAAGCAGCGAAGTGCCGCCGCCCATCTCCGGCTGGATGGAGGCGCGTGGAGTGGTCATCGAGACGTCGCCAAACGGCGACCGTGTTCTGATGGGCGAGGCGGCCAATCAGGAGTCGCTTGCGTCGGACCCTCGCGGGCCGGTCAACGCCGCGCAGAGCGCAAGGCTTCTCTATCGCCGGCTGGCCGAGATGTTCCCCAATTCGCCTCTGGCCGCGGAGGCCGCATGGCGCGCGGCGGACATTCAGTGGCAGTTGCTGAAGGCCGACGCCTCCACGCGGCCCTCGGCCAAGGAGCGCGAGCCCTGGATGCGCGACCAGATGGACGAGGACGAGCTGAAGAAGGTCATCAAGCTCTATCCCGGCAGCCGCCAAGCCGATCTGGCGGCCTTTGAGTTGATCGACAACAAGCTCTGCGGCGACTGGCAGGGCTCGACGAAATGCCCCGACAAGGAATCTGAGATCTACGAGAAGTACGCAGCCGAGCACCCTGACGGCCCGCGGACGGCGCAAGCCCTCTACCAGGCGCTCTACAGGCAGGCAGTGCTCACCGACATGTATGCCGCTGACGGCAACGACAACAAGAGCAACGCCGCCCACAGCCGCGCCCGCGAACTGGCTGCACGGTTGCAAGGCAAGTTCCCCCAGACGGATTTCGCGGCCCGAGCCGCGGCCCTCGTGTTCAAATTAGATGAGGGTATCCCTGTCTACGGCAGTGACCGGGAGTAACGCGCCCTGGAGGCTTCTTGAACCCGTATCTTCAGTCTGTCTTATTGGGCATTGTGGAAGGCTTGACCGAGTTTCTTCCGGTCAGCTCGACGGCGCATCTGCGCATCACCGAAGCGTTGATGAAGATTCCGCTGGATGACGCCTATTGGAAGATGTACACCATCGTGATCCAGTTGGGAGCCATTCTGGCTCTGTTGCTGCTCTTCCTCAGCCGCATTATCGACTTCCTACGCAGCTTTCCCAAGGGCGAGGGCGGCGACCGCAACTGGCTCAATCATCCACTCTCGCTGACACTGATCGCGTTCTTCTTCACGTCGGTTCCCGCATTGCTTTTGCACAAATGGAGCGAAAGGAATCTTGGCAGCCTGAACGTGATGGCGCTGGCTCTCGTGATCGGCGGCATCGTGATGTGGATCGTCGATGTCCGGAGCGATCGCTTTGACGCCAGCACCACGCACGTCGAAGAGATGACTCTTCCGCAGGCCATCTGGATCGGTCTCTGCCAGACCCTCTCGGCGGTCTTTCCCGGAACCTCGCGTTCCATGTCCACCATCGCCGCCGGTCAGTTGGCAGGCCTCGACCGGCCCGCCGCGCTCGAGTTCAGCTTTCTGCTCTCGATTCCCACGATGGTTGCGGCAACGGGTTGGGATCTGCTCAAGGAGATTCGGCCCCACAAGGCAATTGAAGTTGCCGGAGCCGGGGTCGCACATGTCGATATGACCGGCGAGCGCTGGATTGTGCTACTCATTGGGGCTGGAGTTTCATTCATTGTGGCTTTGGGCGTGGTCGAATGGTTCTTGTTCTGGGTGCGCAAGCATGGCTTCACCATGTTTGCGATCTACCGCATCCTGCTGGGCGGTGCGCTGTTGATCTGGGGAGCGAAGTTCATCGGCCAATGAAGAGGTGTTACCCGAAAGGCAGAACGCAATGCAAGAGTCCTCCAAGTTCCGGCAGATTTTTCGAAGCAGAGGGAACTACCTGTGGGGTTCGATGCTAGGCCTTGCGTCCTGCTGGATATCACTGAACATGCTCCGCGAAAGCTTCCCTAAAAGTACCGCAGGTTTTGCCCTGTTTATCTCGGGAAACTGGATCTTCACCCTGTTGGCTACTCTAGGAGTCCTGCTGTGGGCTCTCGCAACTTGGCAACGTCTCTTCCGGATTGCGGTCTCAATTTGGGCAGCGACTATTGGCACGATTTTCTTGGCAGTCATTTGGGGAAACCTCTTCCGCTACCGGATCAGCCTGCCTCTCGCCTTAGGACTGTTTCTCATTGCACCCCTGCCATTGGCGGTGCCGAAAGGTGGCGAGGAAAGACGCAAGGAACCGCCGGAGGAAGCAGAAGAAATTCTCTGATGGAAGACTTGCCACTTTCCCAAATCCTAGCTAAGATAACTTAGCAGGATAAAAGCGACCATGATCTCCTCCACCATCTTCGAGGCAAAAACCAACCTCTCGGGCCTCATCCAAGAGGCCCAGAAGGGCGAGGTCGTCATCATTACCTCCGGTCGTGAGAAAACGCCCGTCGCACGTCTGGAGGCGATACGTCCTCAGGCCAAAAAGCGTCTGGGGCTCCGCGAAACAGCCGGCTTCATGCTTCCCGATTCCTTCTTTGAGCCTTTGCCTGACGACGAACTCGATCTGTGGGATGGGGGCGGCGAGTGAAGCTGCTGCTCGACACCTGCACACTGATCTGGACGATCTATTCACCGGCCCAACTCGGCAAGCGATCGCGGCAACGAATCGCGGACGGTTCCAACACTGTCTTCGTCTCCGCCGCATCCGCCTGGGAGATCGCTACCAAAGTGCGGCGTGGCAGATTACCTGTGGCACTTGAGTTGGAGCGGAATTTTCTCGAAGACATGGATGAAGCGGGCTATTCTCTGCTCTCCATTGACGCTGCCTCGGCCCTTCGCGCCGGCAGGCTCACAGCTGAACATTCCGATCCCTTCGACCGCATGATTGCCGCTCAAGCTCTCGATATGGATATTCCCGTTCTCAGTCCCGACACCAAACTCGACCAGTTTGGCGTCCGGCGCATTTGGGACTGAGAGTTTAAATCTCAACGATGTCTCCAGGTCCGGGGGTCCACACCGAGGTTCCTCCCGCGAAGTTTTGCCCAGGAATGGCCTCCTGCACAGGGATAATAGAGACTGCTCTGGGAGTCTCAGGTCCGCTCTTCAAGCTCGCTCGCGGCAGGGTCCCAAGCGGTCAGGGAGACGGAGCGCCGACGCCATGAAACCTATTCGAATCGTTCTCTCGCCGACCCGCAGCCGCCCATTCAATATTCTTTTGGGTCTTGTGCTGGTCCTGGCCGCGCTTCTGCTTCTGCTCTCCCTGGCCACCTATCACCCGACCGACCCCTCGTGGAATACAGCCTCGGGCGCGGCCGGACCCCACGCCGCTCGTAATTGGGTTGGCCTCTTCGGCGCCTGGTCCAGCGACCTGCTTCTTCAAGTTCTCGGGATTACAGCCTTTCTGCTCCCCTTGTGGATCGGCGGGCTGGGATGGACCTGGATGCGTTCGCGTCCCGGCGGAGCGGCATGGCTTCGCTGGTTGGGCACCGTGCTGGCGCTAACCTTCGTCCCCGCAGTTCTTGGCCTGCTTCCCTGGGGCTGGCGGTGGCTTCATGCCGTGCCGATCGAGGGCCTGGTCGGCAAGCTCATCGCTGGGGTGCTGGTCACTTACATGAACATTCAAGGCGCATGGCTGGTTGCTGGAGTGCTTGCCGGAGCAGGACTCTGGTTTGCCTCGGCTGTCAGCTTCTGGGCCTTCAAAGAGGGAGTTGGTGATCGCTGGCTGCAAGCCCTCAATCTGCGCGACCGCTGGCGCAACTGGCGTGAAGAACGCGCGGAACACAAAGAAGAGCAGTTGGCCGAGTTCGAGTTGTTGCGCGAGCACGAGAGCCGGAACGATGCAGGTCCGCAGCTTGTCTCTCCGCAGATCGTTTCAGACGCTGCGCCACAGGAGAATCAGCCGCAGCCGCTGGAGGAGCCTCGCCCTGGCTTCTTTGCACGGCTCTTCCGCCGCAAGCGCGCCCCCCAGATCGACCCGCAAGACATTCCGGCCTTTCAGCGCGCCATTCCTTCGGCAGAAGCCGAAGGTGCAAGCACCGCGGCAGCACGCAAGCCCAGCATCTGGGAGCGCGCTCCCGGCGAGCCAACGCCTGTGCCCGTCGAGCAGATTCCGATCACGGCGAGCCCAGTCACGGCACATGTGGAGCCCGTGCAGGCGATGCCCGCCCGGCCCCAGCCTCCGCAATTCCAGCCTCTGGAATCACGCTTGAATGAAGAACGGATTGCCGCAGCAAGGTTTGAACCGGCTGCGGCCGAACCCAGGTTTGCGCCATCTAGCCCAGCCGTAGCAGCGCAGAGTGAAGAGATCGCCATCCACCTGCGCGCCGATGCCGAGATGCCCACGGCGATTGTGCCGCCCAAGCATGTGAGCGGCTTCAAGCTGCCACCCAGCACTCTGCTCAATGAAGGCGATGGCCCGCAGGCCGTGCGCGAGAACGAACTCCGTGACGAAGCCCGCGTTCTCAAAGAGAAATGTGGCGAGTTCGATGTGCGCGGAGATGTGGTCCAGATCAACCCCGGCCCCATGGTCACGACCTATGAGTTCAAGCCCGAGGCTGGTGTGAAGTACTCGCGCGTTACCGGTCTTGCCGACGATCTTTGCCTGGCCATGCGCGCCGAAAGCATTCTCATCGAACGCATGCCCGGCAAAAACACCGTCGGCATTCAGGTGCCCAACCATCGCCGCGAGACGATCAGCCTGCGCGGATGCTTGGAGTCCGAGGAATTCAACAAGGCCAAATCGCGCCTGACCATCGCCATGGGCAAAGACATCAACGGCCGCTTCAGAATCGCCGACCTGGCCGGAATGCCTCACGTGCTGATTGCGGGCTCGACGGGCTCAGGCAAGTCGGTGGCGATCAACGCCATGATTATGAGCCTGCTCTATCGCACTACGCCCTCGCAGGTGCGGCTCATTCTCGTCGACCCCAAGCGCGTTGAACTGGGCATGTATGAAGGCGTGCCGCATCTCTTTACGCCGATCATCACGGAGCCCAAGCTGGCTGCAAATGCACTTCGGAATGCCGTTCGCGAGATGGAGCGGCGCCTCAAGCTGTTGGCCTCACGCAGCGTGCGCAACATCGACCAATACAACAAACTCTTCGAGGGAGTGATGCCCTCGCTCTTTGACGATGGCGCGGACGAACAGCCTCTGCCCTACATCGTCATCATCATCGACGAGTTGGCCGACCTGATGATGCTTGATCGCGCGAATGTTGAAGAGTCCATCACGCGCCTCGCGCAGATGGCCCGCGCCGTCGGCATTCATCTCATACTCGCCACGCAGCGGCCCAGCGTGGACGTCATCACCGGCCTCATCAAGGCCAACATCCCAACACGCATCAGCTTCCGCTTGGCGACGAAAGTCGACTCGCGCACCATCCTCGATACCAACGGAGCAGAGTCCCTGCTGGGTCGCGGCGACATGCTCTTCCTGCCGCCGGGAACAAGCCGCCTGATGCGCCTGCACGCGCCTTATGTGAGCGAGAAGGAGACTGCCGCAGTCGTCGATTTCTGGAAGGCGCAGGGTCAGGCAGAGTACGTCGAAGGCTTCCTCGAATCGCCCAAGGACGATCGCGCCCAGGTCGACGGATCGAACGCCGACCCAGACGAAAATGATCCGCTCTTCAACGATGCGGTGACGCTGGTCTTCGAGTTCGGCAAGGCCTCGACCTCGCTGCTCCAGCGCCGCTTGAGAATTGGCTACGGCCGCGCCGCGCACTTGATCGATCTAATGGAGCGCGACGGATTAGTCGGCCAGGCCGATGGCTCCCGGCCAAGAGAGTTACTCAAAGCCCCCGGCTGGCTGCATGAGATTTCGGCTTCAGCCATCGAATAACGTCTGTGGGCAGTATACAGAGGACAAAGCCTGGACTTTTCTAGAAAGGGAAATAACCCGTTTTGGTATATCCCGATTTGGGCTATATGCTTCTTCCACGGATCAATCTCAGTGGAAATCGACGAATACGCCAAGCTGCGAGAACAGTTCATCCAGGCGAGAAAGAGTACGGGCCTTACCCAAGTAGATTTGGCGGACCGGCTCGGTCGCCCGCAATCGTTCGTGTCGAAATATGAGCGCGGGGAGCGCAGGCTCGATGTAGTCGAGTTCTGCGAGGTTTGCCATGCCCTCGGGGTTAATCCCGTTGCGTTCCTGCAACGCTTCTGTAGCGAGGGATCATGAAGATCGTTAAGGTCTATACGCTGAAGAACCGCGGTGCATATGCTGCGTCGGAACATTGGAAGATCACCCGCGAACAAATTCACACTGCTATCCGAAGTTGCGAATGGCCGGTAGGAAGTGGTTCTTTCACAATCTACCCTGAAAGCGGCAAGGCGCGAGGAAAAGGAAATGGCGTCAGGCCAATTCGCAATCGATTCGTTCAGTCGCTGAAAGCTGTCGGATGGACAATTGAAGGGAAAGCAAAGAATGCGTTGGATGAGCGTCTTGGTGACTTTGACGCGCTTCTTTCGGGACCAGAGAAGCCAATTGTAGTGGAGTGGGAAACCGGCAACATCTCTTCATCTCATCGGTAGATGAACAAGCTAACATTGCTCTTGAAAACCGGAATCATTTCAGCAGGCGTACTCGTGCTGCCTTCCCGAAAGCTCTACGTCTACCTGACAGACCGCATCGGAAATATTCAGGAGATCAAACCCTACTTCGCTCTCTGGAGATCTGTACCCATTCGCAATGGAATCCTCGAGATTGTCGTCATCGAGCAGGATGCCGTAAGCAAAGACGTGCCAAGAATTCCGAAGGGGACAGATGGACGAGCACTTGCCTAACGTTCGACAAAGTCATCGTTCTTATGGGATTGGATCATGCCAGATTCAATCCGGTCTATGATTTCATCCGCAAAGTCAATTTCGGTTCCGAGCCAGTGACGGTGCTTTTTTTCGCATACCGCAAAGGTCGTGCCACTCCCCCCAAAAGGATCAAGCACCAAGTCGCCAGCGACTGTTGACATTTCTATGACGCGGTCGAGAATCTTGGTGGAGAGAGCGTTAGCGGGTCGATCTTTCGACTTGTACTTCCAGTGGCGCACTGGAGGAATATCCGTCCAAACATCTTTGAGCGTTACTCCGTTCGGATTCATTGCATCGCGATGGCCGCCGTAGTCCTTGACTTCTCCGCCACAATGGCGGCATGTCTGAATTGGCGTCCGGATACGGCGAAAGGTATTTGGCTTCCCCTTCGAGTAGTAGAGGAGGCTGTAGTGAGAGGGATGAAGTCGCCCCGGAATCGGCAAACAGGCTGAAATTTCTACGGCAATCCAGTGACGGAATTCCATTCCTAGTGTCGAGAGGTAACTTCCAAGAAGCACATTCCATTTGGGAAGGTTGTAAAGAAAAAACGAACTACCAGGTTTCAACGTTCGAACGCACTCCGTTACCCACTCGTGGCACCAATTCAAGTAGGCTTTCTCGGAAAGTGAATCATTGGATCGAGTGCCGTATTCCTTCCCGAGGTTAAACGGCGGATCTGCGAAAACCGTGTCGACAACGCCATCTCTTATCCAAGGGAGAATTGCCATGCAATCATCTGCATAAAGCGCGCCAAGGCTGGAAGCGTAAGTTGGGGAGATCCTGGCTTCATCCATGATGAACGGGCTTGGATCAAACGGTAAATCATCCCATTTAAGAGGGGATTGATGCGCCACGGCTTTATCGCTCCATATGTATAATATCCCAAAATAGGTTAGATGCCCAATCGTATTCTGTGGAAATCGAGGCGATTCCGAGAACGGGAACGCCATTCCCGTCCTACCAGCTACCCCAGGCGCGGCTGATGTAGTCGGCTAGTGTCATCGAGATCAGCACCAGAAACATGAAGATGCCCGAGAAGACAGTCAGCTTGGTCAGCTTCGTCGAGTACTTCACGTGCATGAAAAACAGCACTACCAGCATCGCCTTAGTTGTTGCGATGGCCAGTGCGATGACGGGATTCCATGGGCCCAGTTCGAGGAACGACGCCCAGACCGTGAGCCCCGTGCCGATCAGTAACGCGAAGAGAATCGTCACGTATACTGCGGGTCCTACAATGTGATGCTCACCGTTATGCGTTTGTTCGTTCGGTTCGCTCATGCCGTTTTCCTTCATTGGTGCCTACTGATCAAATAGAGCAGCGCGAAAAGATAGATCCAGACGACGTCGACGAAGTGCCAGTAGAGGCCGAAGTTCTCGACAAATGTTACGTGTCCCGAAGTGTATGCCCCGGCTCTGGCGCGCACTATCATGAATCCCAAAATGCCGATGCCGATGATCATATGCAGCGCATGCATTCCGGTCATGAGGAAGTAGAGCGAGAAGTAAAGCTCGGTATGGCGCGCCATATCCAGCGCCAGCGGCTTATCGTGGTATTCCTTGAATATCTCAGGATCGGATACGGGATCGACAAACGACTGCAAGCTGAAATGAGTTCCCGGAACGTGATGCTTCTCGATCTTCTCCGAGTACTCGATGGTTTTGATGCCCAAGAATCCCAAGCCAAGAATGAAGGTGAGAATCAGGCAGAGAACCAGCCCGCTTTTCCGCCGCGTCTCCGCACACCACACCCCCATCGCCATGGTGAAGCTGGAGAGGATCAGCACGAATGTGTTGGTGGTTCCCCATATAACGTTCAACTGATGCGAGCCGGCCACAAATGCGGGATAGTACCAGTTGCGATAGATGAGGTACGCAGCAAAGAGTCCGCCGAAGAACATGACCTCAGTCAGCAGGAAGAGCCACATGGCAAAGTTCGAGGCATCGGCCTGCTGTTCGATGGAGTTGAAGTGATGGCGCAGGTAGGACGGATGCTGATCGAGATGATTGTCAGCGTTGTGGCCAGTCTCTTCGGTTTGATGGGCCATCACGGGGCTATCCGGCACTGGTCACCTCCGTCTCTTTGCTGGCCTCTTCCTGTTGCTGTTTTTCCAGCCACTCGTAGTCGTAGGCTTCGTGGTCCATCACCGGCATCACGGTGAAGTTCTCCGTCAGGGGTGGCGATTGCGTCTGCCATTCGAGGCCCGTGGCCTGCCATGGATTGTTGCCCGCGACTGCGCCGTACTTCAGCGACCAGATCAGATAGAGCACAGGCATGAGATACCCAACGCCCAGAATCGTTGCGCCCGCAGTCGAGAAGACATTCAGGATCTGAAACTCCGGCGGATAGGATGCATAGCGCCGCGGCATGCCCAGCGTGCCCAGAATGAACTGCGGGAAGAAGGTGAGGTTGAATCCGATGAAGGTGACGACAGCCGCCATCTGCGAGATTTTTTCAGGGTACATGCGGCCGGTCATTTTGGGCCACCAGAAGTGAATCCCCGCCAGGAAGGCCATCAACATGCCGCCCACCATCACAAAGTGGAAGTGAGCCACGATGAAGTAGGTTTCGGTCAGATGAATGTCGGTTCCCGAAGTGCCGAGGAAGACGCCGGTCATGCCGCCAATCGTGAAGAGGCCCAGGAAGCCGAAAGCATAGAGCATCGGCGTCTCGAATGTAATGGACCCTTTGTAAAGTGTGAAGGTCCAGTTGAAGATCTTGATGGCCGAGGGCACGGCAACCAGCATGGTGAGCAGCGAGAAGACTAGCACGGCGTAATTCGAGATGCCCATGATGAACATGTGATGAGCCCAGACGAAAAAGCCGAAAACTGCAATCGCCACTGAAGAGAAGGCAACCGCCGTGTAGCCGAAGACGCGCTTGCGGCTGAAGGTCGAGATCACTTCAGAGATCACGCCCATGCCGGGCAAGATCATGATGTAGACGGCCGGGTGCGAGTAGAACCAGAACAAATGCTGAAACAGCAGCGGGTCGCCGCCCTTCGTCGGGTCGAAGACGCCGATGCCGAAGGTACGCTCCAGAGCTACAAGTACGATGGCAATGGCCACTACCGGAGTTGCCAGCACCATAAGGATACTGGCGGCGTAGTGAGCCCACACAAACAGCGGCAGACGGAACCATGTCATCCCCGGCGCGCGCATCTTGTGGATGGTGACGATGAAGTTCAGCCCAGTAAAGATGGAGCTGAAGCCAGCGATGAAGGCTGCGAGGCCCGTGGTCAGCACGTTGGTATTGACATAGTGAGTCGACAGCGGCGTCGTGAAGGTCCAGCCGGTGTCGACGCCGCCTGTCGCCATAGTATAGATGGCCAGGATGCCGCCCGCCATGTAGAGATACCAACTGAGCAGGTTGATTTTGGGCAGCGCAAGATCCTTCGCACCAATCATCATCGGAATCAAAAAGTTGCCGAGTGTAGCCGGCACCGACGGTACCAGGAAGAAGAAGATCATGATGACGCCGTGCATGGTGAAGACCTTGTTATAGGTGTCGGTTGCCATCAGATCACTTTGCGGCGTCAGCAATTCGAGGCGGATGAGCCCCGCCAAAGCTCCGCCGATAAAGAAGAAGAAGCTCAGCGAGATCAGATAGAGAATAGCGATCCGCTTGTGGTCGCCGGTGAGCAGCCAGCTCATCAAACCATTTTCCCGAGTGATGAAGTTATCCTTGGGAATCCTGGCCGTCGACTGGTCGGGAAGACTGACGATGGTATTCGAGCTCATGGCTTCACCGTTCCTTTCGAGACTGGGGCTTGTGCCGCTGGAACCTTGCCTTCGCTCCCCGGCAGCATGTCCGTGGTGTTCAGCGTTTGCTGAATGCGATAGCCGGAGTCGAGGTTCTTGATGTACTCAACCAGCGCGATGACGCCCTCTTCGCTGATCTGCCCTTGATAAGTTGGCATGATGGGCGCGTAGCCCTGAGTCACATGCTGCGATGGATTCAGAATCGCTTCGCGCAGGTAGGCATCGTCTGCGGTGACTGTTCCGCCGGCCGACAGAGCCAGCTTCGCTCCGTAAACTCCGGCCAGCGAAGGTCCGCGCGCGTCAGGCCGCGAGTTATGGCAGGCCGCGCAACTCAAGCTCGCGAATAACCGTTCGCCGTTCTGTGCCAGCGACGCGCCACTGGTCGAAGAGGCCAACCACTTTCTGTAGTCCTCTGGCGTCAGTACAACGATGTCACCGACCATCTGCGAGTGGTTCGTGCCGCAGTACTGTGTGCAGAACAAGTGATACGTCCCCGGAGTGGTGGCTTCAAACCATACTGTCGTGTAGCGGCCGGGAATCGCCTCGCGCTTCACACGAAATGCAGGAATTGAAAAGCTGTGAAAGACATCCTGCGAAATCAGCGTCAGTTGAATCGGCTGTCCTGTCGGTATGTGCAGCGCGTTGATCTCATGCTGCCCGCCCGGATGCTCAGCCTTCCACATCCACTGCTTGCCCACCACGTAAATGTTCATCGCGTTGGCTGGCGGGGTGTACACGCGGAAGTAAATTAGCGCGCCCCATACGAACATCACCAGGAACAATCCCAGCGGAATGATGGTCCACGTAGCTTCGAGCAGTGTCGATCCCTCGATCTGCACCGCGACCGGATGACGTCTCTTGCTATAGAGAATCGAAAAGCTCGTGACGAGAAGAATTACGATCGTCAGTCCGATCAGGCTCACCAGGACCATGAAGAAGTAGAGCGCATCCATCTGCGGCGCGATCTTCGACGCCTCCGGCGGAAACAGCGCGAAGTTCGTCAGCCACTTGACGAGGAATTGCCAGATTGTTGGACTGATATGATCCATTCCGTTATCCGTTCACCTTTGTCCCTGTCCCTGTCTTGCCATTGCTGCGGGCATCCTTGCGGAACATTGTCAGCATGAATCCACCTAGTGTAAAGACCGTTACAAGTCCACCCAACTGGACGACTCGTGCAATGATCAGCGTGTGCTTGTTGACTGTTGGATCGTAGTGGTAGCAATACGTCAGGATGTTATCTACCGGCGAGCCGATGCGATTGGCCGAGGCCTCAACCAAACCCAGCCGTAAATCCTTGGGCGAGTACTCGACGCCCATGTAGTACTGCGCCAGCTTGCCCTCCGGCGTCACGATCTGAATCGAGCTTGCATGAGCAAACTGCGTGAGTCTGCCGTCGGGTCCGGGGATCTTTACGTAGCCGAAGCCAACTGCCTTGGTGAGTGCGTCGATGTTCTCTTGCGTGCCGGTCATGAAGTGCCAGCCTGATGCCGTCTCCGGACGGCCGTATCGCTTGAGGTAGCTGCGCTTCTTGCTTGCGGCCAGATCGGTTCCTTCGCTGGGATCGATGCTCACGACGATCACGTTGAAGTCCTTGCCCGGTTCGAGCTTCACCATCTGCAACGCGCCCGTCAGGCCGTTCAACTCTTCCGAGCAGAGCATGGGGCACTGATAGTAAACCAGCGCCAGGATCGCCGGCTTTTTGCCGAAGTAGCTGGCCAACTGCACCTGCTTGCCCTCATCGTCGGTGAAGGTGAGCGCAAGAGGCAGTTGCTCATTCAGCCGCTGCGCAATTCCAACCTTGTTGAGAATTGCCGGTGGCTTGTCGCTCACTGGCGCCATCTGCTTCTCGTCGTAGCGCGAAACCTGCGCCATGAGCAACGGCGTGAACAGAGATGCGGACAGCACCGTCGCCAGAGCCACGCTTCGCCAGTTTTTCCGGGTTGTGTCTCTGCCTTGCATGATGCCTTCTTTCATTACTCTGGGTGCCCCACCCTTGCCGCGTATTTGTTTTTGCGGCTAGGGTGGGAAACCATGAACCCTTATCCCGCACTTACTTCCTATGCTGCCGATCTTCAACCTTCTGCTCGGTTGCCTGATCCAGTTCATAGCCGGTGCGAGCAAAACCACTGGTCAGTGGCACGGCCACGGACGGCTTCTCATCTCCGGTCATCAGCGGCGCCTGCTCTGCCGCTGTCGCTACCGGCAAGCCTCGCTGCGCGATCAATTCCATAGCACGCTCGATGGGAATTCTTACCTTGCCCTGCGATTGATCCTGAGACTGACCAAGCCAGCTATAGTTCGAGAGCAGCAAGTCCTCGCGCGCATGAAGGTCGGCCACATCCTGATTGCCGTCGTCGGTCTGCACTCGCGGTGTGGGAAAGTTCTGCGTCATCTCGGCCAGCTTATTCTGCATCTCGGGACTGTTGGGCATATTGCCGAGCTGACGCACATCCACAGTTTTCGTCCATTTGCTCGGCGGTCCGTCTTCCTTCGTCATGCGCGCATTGATCACCTTGCCGATGCCGTAAGCTAGCACCGCTGTTACCACCGCAAAGATGCTCAGCGCCACCAGAAATGTCACCACGCCGGAGACGCGCACATCAGAGGACTCGAAGCCCTTCGATGCGTCGATCTCTTCCGGCTTGTGATCTTCCGGTTCGTGCGAATTATGCGTGGGCATGTTCAGGCTCCAGAATCTCCGCCAGATGCGGATCGTTGGTCTGCACCAGCGGGCGCGTCTTCAACTGCGTGCAGAAGTAGGCCACCCAGAAGGCCACCATCGCCACCGGAACGGCCACGTATTCAAGAATTCCCCAACTGAAATGCAAATTGCGCGCCGCGTCTTTGAAGTTCGGCTCAATCAGCCAGAAGAGATCGAAGGCGCGTGCGAAGACCATAAACTGGCAAACCCGGACCAGACGTTTCTTGTTCCGCTTCAAATCGCGCGAGAGCAGCAGCGTGAAGGGAATCAGCCAGTGAAAGATAAAGTCGAGTGTGATGATGATGCCCCAGTGGCCGCGAATGCGATCCAGATACCAGGGAATCTCTTCCGGCAAATTCCCCGACCAGATGATGAGGAACTGCGAGAAGGCTAGATAGATATTCAACATGACAAAGGCAAACGTAAACTTGCCGAGATCGTGCTGCTCGGTCTGTCGCAGAATCGTCTTGAACGGCTCGGCCTTCGAGAGTGAAATGACGACAATGATCGAGAGCGCCAGCACTCCGTAGGCTTGGCCGACCAGGAAGAGCAACCCGTAGACCGACGAGTACCACGTGGGATCAAGCGACATCACCCAATAGATCACAGCAGCGGTCATCGTCAGCGCATAGATCACGATGCCGGGACCGCTGATGTTTTCAAGTCGCTTGATCCACTCGGGCGTGGTCGCGGGGGAAGCCGCATCCCGTTGAAGTCCAAGAACATTGAGCCGCCAGGTATAGAAGCCCCAAATCGCAAAACACACCAGGCCGGCGATCCAGAACGCCCCGGTGTTTAGCATCGGCCGCTTAAACTCGATTGCGTGTGCTTGCACTTCGTTGATGAGGCCAGCCTTCAACGCGGCAGCGGCGTCATCGATCTGCGCCCAGAGGTAGAGCTTCTTTTGAAAGAGCGCAATCACGACCCAATAGCCAAAGACCAGCGGTAGCGTGCGGCTCATCGCTTCCAGTGGCCGGCGCAATAGCAGGCCCCACTTGCCGCCCGAACAGTACTGCAACATCAGCAGCGCCAATCCGCCCACCGCGAAGCCAAAGGTCATCATCAGGCCCAGCAGCCATGCGCGCACCACATGATCGACCGAGCCATCTGCGAAGGCCAGGCCAGCTGCGATCACTGAAAAGACCGCTCCAATCGCCAGCGCGCGAGTTCGCCAGCCGTCCACAAAGGGCGGTGCGCCTAACTCGGCGGGAAGCGTCTTGGCGTGTGTCTCGTGAGCCATTCTCTTCGTCCTTACTTCGCAGCCGCAGGGGCTGGTTTGGTTATTGGAATTTTGATCGCAGGGTCGGCCGGATTTGCTGGGGCCATCGCAGGTGTTCCTTGCTTCACATCATGCGGATAAGCCTGAATAGCCGTCGCAGGCAGTGTCCATGGCTCGGCAAACTCAGGGTGCCCGCTCTCCGCGGCAATCTCTCTCAAGCTGTGAATCTGCGCGCCCGAAGCAACGTCTTCCACCTTGGCCGCCTGACTCAATTGCAGCGCACGAATATACGCAGCGACTGCCCATCGATCGACTGGCGTAAGCTGCGCTGAGTAGTCCGGCATCGCGCCGTAGCCATGTGTCATCACGTAGTAGTAGTGCGAAATCGGCTGCGAGAGCCGCACCTGATCGTGCAGATTGGCCGCCGGCTTGTAGCCGCGCTGCACAATCTCGCCTAGTCCGTTGCCCACGCGAGAGTGGCACGGCGTGCAGTAAATGTTGAATCTCTCCTGCCCGCGCTTGAGCACATCGCGTGTCACCGGAAAAGGCATCTCGTTCTTCTCTTCGCGATAGCCGTCGGCGCCTTGCACTACTCCGGTGTAGAAGTAGCTGTCCTCGTGCAACTGGCCGCGGGCCACGGTGTTCGCTACCTGCGGCCGCGCGCCACGATGATCGGCAAACATCTCAGAGCCGCGTTGCGAGATGATCTTCGGCTGGTCCTGCATGTCCTGCCGGCATCCGGCGACGAACAGCAGCGACGAGATGCCAGCGCTAGCGGCGATGCGACCAAGCGAATTGAGGCGGCTCACTTTCATCAGTACTCCACCTCCACCACCGAGATCGGCTGGAAGCTCTGCAAATATTTCTTCGCCTCTACCAAATCGAACTTGGGGTCCAGCGCCTCCAGGCACAGAAAGAACTTATCCGTCGTTGCCCCATCGCGAAAGTTCGGTGCGTTAAAGAGCGGATGATAGAGCGCCGGCAATCCATTCAGCGCCAACATGCCAAAGGCCGCGGATAATCCCGCAAACAAAATCGTCCACTCGTATGCAGGCACGATAAACGCTGGCCACGAATACAAAGGCCGTCCACCGATGTTCAACGGATACGCCAGCACCGAGACCCAAACCTCCATCGCAAACATGGCCGACAAACCCATCAGACCGCCGATGAGAGTGATCAGTGGCACTTTGTTCCGATGGAAGCCAATCGCCTCGGCTGCTTCTTCCACGGGGTAGGGCGTGTAGCAATCCATGCGTCGCCAGCCGTCATTGCGCGCCTGTTGTGCTGCGCGGACCAGATCGCTTGGCGTATCGAATTCGGCCAGCAGGCCGTAAGTGCCTTCGCGTGCGGGCATCAGTCACCTGCCTTTGCCGTTGTCTTGGGCGTGATCTTGGGACCGATCTTGGCGCCGGGCAGCATCATGCGGATCTCGGACATCGGAATCATGGGCAGGAAGCGCACAAACAACAAGAACAGCGCCGTGAACAATCCCAGCGTTCCTACATAAGTCATGTAATCCCACTTGGTCGCGCGATAAGTGCCCCACGCCGACGGCAGAAAGTCGCGATAGAGACTTGTTACCACGATTACGAAGCGTTCAAACCACATGCCTGTGTTGACAACAATTGAAATGAAAAACATAAACGGCATCGAGGTTCTCAGCTTCCTCGACCACAGCGTCGTCAGCGGAATCGCCAGGTTGCAGGTGATGAGCACCCAATACGCCCAGCCCATCGGCCCAAACATGCGATTCCACATCATGAAGGATTCCCAGTGCGAGGCCGAGTACCAGGCCATGAAGACTTCCATGCCGTAGCCATACGCAACGATGAAGCCGGTCGCCAGCATCACCTTGCCCATGTTGTCGATGTGCCGCTCGGTGACGAGTCCCTCAAGGTGATAGAACTTGCGCAACGGAATCGCCAGCGTCAGTACCATCGCAAAGCCCGAGTAAATCGCGCCCGCAACAAAGTAAGGCGGAAAGATCGTCGTATGCCAGCCGGGCAGCACGGCCACAGCAAAATCAAAGCTGATGACTGTATGCACTGAGAGAACCAGCGGCGTGGCCAGCCCAGCCAGCAACAACGAAGCCGTCTCATAGCGTGCCCAGTGGCGCACCGATCCGCGCCAGCCCAGCGATAACAAGCCATATAAATACTGCGCAACCTTGTTCTGCGAGCGATCGCGCATTGTGCCGAAGTCGGGCACCATGCCGATGAACCAGAAGACCACTGAGATCGTCGCGTACGTCGAAACCGCGAAGACATCCCACAGCAGCGGCGAACGGAACTGCGGCCACACCGTCATCGTGTTCGGATAAGGCAGCATCCAGTAAGCCAGCCAAGGACGGCCCACGTGGATCAGCGGGAACATACCCGCACAGACCACGGCGAAGATCGTCATCGCCTCTGCGAAGCGGTTGATCGAGTTGCGCCAGCTCTGCTTGAAGAGCAGCAGAATCGCCGAGATCAGCGTGCCCGCGTGGCCGATGCCGATCCACCAGACAAAGTTGATAATTGCGAAGCCCCACGCTACCGGCTGCGTGATGCCCCAGATGCCGACGCCCACGAGGAACAGCCAGGTCATGGCCGCCAGCAGCACAGTCGCCACCGCGCCCGCCACGCCGAAAAGCGCAAACCAGCCCAGCGGTGTCGTGGGCGTGAGCACAATGCGTACGATCTTCTCGGTGACCGACTTGAAGGTCTGGCCGGGCGCGATGACGCGGTACTCTCCCGTTGCGGGATCGAGTCTCGTGTTTTCCTTCAGCTCGGTTGGCGTCATCGACTCTCTCAACCCTTCGCCGGCTTATGCTCCACCGGCGTCTCTTCAAGTTCAGGATTCGGATTCAAAACTGCTGCGACGTACTTGGTCCGCGGACGCGTATTCAAATCTGCAAGCACCTGGTAGCTGCGCTCGTCGGCTTGCAGCTTCGCCACCTTGCTCTGCTTATCGTTGATGTTGCCAAAACTGATCGCGGATGCCGGGCAGGCCTGCTGGCAAGCAGTCACAATCTCGCCATCGCGCACTCTGCGGTTTTCCTTGTCGGCATCGATCTTGGCCGACTGGATGCGCTGCACGCAGTAGCTGCACTTCTCCATCACGCCGCGAGACCTGACCGACACATCAGGGTTGCGCATCAGCTTCAGGCTCTCCGTTTCAAAGTCGGAGAAGAGCAGGAAGTTGAAGCGCCGCACTTTGTACGGGCAGTTGTTCGAGCAGTAGCGCGTGCCTACGCAACGGTTGTACACCATCGCATTAAGGCCTTCGGGCGTATGCACTGTTGCACCCACCGGGCAAACCTGCTCGCACGGAGCGTTCTCGCAGTGCTGGCAGGCCATCGGCTGGAAATGCGCGCGCGGTGCGGCCAGATCGCCCTCGAAGTACGTATCAATCCGGAGCCACTGCATGTTGCGCCCAATGCGCACCTGCTGTTTGCCGACGACCGGAATATTGTTTTCCGCGTAGCAGCCCACGATGCATGCGTTGCAGCCCGTGCAACTGTTCATGTCGATCGACATGCCCCAGGCGTTGGCCTCGTTGTACTCCCAGTTGGGGAAGAGCGTGTTGTTTTTGTCTGTCTTATCGCGGCCAGGGCCTTCGTTGGCAAAGCCGGGATTGGCTTTGTACTCATCAAGCGTCGCATAGCGAATGATGCCGCGCTCGCTGATCGCCTCATCGGCTTCGAGTGAGTTATTGCCGTTGCCCTGCCCGCCAAACTGCTTCGGCCTATGATCCTGGAAGTGGCTCTTTGTAATCGCCACGCCCCACTTGCCTTCAACCTTCTTCATCGAACCAACAGCGTAAAACGGGGAAGCCGCTGGACGAATCAGATAAGCATTGAAGCCCGCACCCGAACCCACGCGCCCCGCAAACGAGCGCCCATAACCCATATGCACAGTAACTGAGTTATCAGGATGTCCTGGTGCAACAATCACCGGCGCCTTTACCGAGCGGCCATTCACAGTCAGTTCGACGATGTCGTCTTCTTCGAGTCCGTACTTGGTCAGCGTAGCCCCGGAGACGATCGCCGCATTATCCCAGCTAAGATTCGTGACCGGCTTGGGCAGCTCCTGCAACCAGCCCACATTCGACCACCGCCCATCATAAACATTCGGGTCCGGGCGGAAGATGATCTCCAGCGAATCCTTCGGATTGGGAGATCCAAGATGATACGAGCCTTCATGACCATATGGGCCCGACGCACTCATCTTGGAAGGCATCACCATGTCGCTAGCACTGCCGTCAATCCATCCCTGGTGAAGTGCCTTGCGCCAGCCTGTCTCAAAGTCACCTTTGATTATTGGCTTCCACGTCTCGCGTACGGCCTCATACGGGCTTAGCCCCGGCTCCGCGAGCAACGCCTGGAAGAAGTGATGCGACGTCTTGCCGCCATAAAGGGGATCGATCATCGGCTGAATGATCGAGGCTGTTCCATCGTATGCCCGCGCATCCGACCAAGACTCCAGAAAATGCGCTGAAGGAATGTGCCAATGAGAGACTTGACCTGTCTCGTCAACATGCGCGCCCAAATGAGCTACGGTCTTCGCCTTATTTAAGACGGTTGCAAATTCAAGATCAGCAGGCGCTGAGTAGATCGGATTAGCGTTTAATATCACTAGCCAATCAACCTTGCCCGCATTCAGGTCCGTAATCAGACCTTTCATTTCGCCAATCTGGTCACTCCCAATATCGCTCCCTGCCCCTTGCCAAGCCGTCACTGTCTTGCCCACGTTGTTCAACGCCTTGTTGAGAAACTCCGCCATCATCCCCAAACCAGGGGAGAGCCCAGGGATGATGACGCATTTTCCGGCATGAGCCTTAAGGTCTTTCACCAATGCGGCGATGAACTTGCTCTGCTCGGCCGTCCAAACATAGGCGGGCGCAATAAAAGACTCCTCGTCATTAATAGCGCAAAGCAACTCGTTCGCAAACACCGGAATCTCACTCGCCCGCAATCCAAGCCGATGCTCCGCCTTTAGCCCCGTCGTCGTTGGCGTCGACTCAATCGCATATAGCCGGTTCAGACTCTCTGGATTCTTGCGACGTGCGGCATACTCGCGCACCAACTTGTGGAACCCAGGATAACTTGCACCGGAGAGGAAGTCCGCGTCGAGAGATACGATCACGTCGGCGTCGGCAAGGTTGTACTGTGCTGCAAAGCCGCTCTCAAACGGTGTATCTGCCCCGGCAATCGCCGGGTCGTACTGAACCAACTTAGCCTTGGGATAGGATTTCTGAACTTCGCGCCACTGCCGCGCCAACGTTGGCGAAGTGATTGTTTCGCTGAGGAAGTAGATCCCTGTGCCGTCCTTGGTCGAGAGCACCTTGTTGCGAAACTCAACGGCAAACTCCGCCCACTCGCGGTTCTCGCCGCGATAGGTCACATGCTGCGAGCGGTCAGGATCGTAGAGGTCGAGCAGCGTCGCTTGCGTAAACGGGTCCGACGAGCCCTGGTTATATGGATGCTCCGGGTTGCCGTCGATCTTGATCGGGCGGAACTGATCGGTCTTTACCAAGAGCGGCACCGCGCCCGTGACAAAAGGGTGGGCGGTGGCAAAGTACATCGGCTTGCCGAGGATCAGATCTTCAGGCTGCTTGACGTAGGGATAAATCGGCTCGTCTGGCTGCTTCGTGCATCCGGCAAGTCCGGCCAGCGCCAGCGATGCGCCCATCAGCTTCATGAATCCGCGCCGCGAGACCGGATCGACCCACTCCTGCGCCGCCGAGGGGAACTCCTTCTCGACCGCCGCCTGAAACTCCGCCGTCCCGGCCAGCTCGTCGATCGAGCGCCAGTAGCGTTTGCCCTTCACGCCCTCAAGCTCTGCGCGCACGGCTGCAAGCGTCATCGGCGCTTCGGCTTTGTTCGTTTTTTCTCCACCCATCTTCTCGCTCATCGGTGGCAGACCTCGCAACTGGTCAGATCTTTCGGAGTGCGAATCTTGTAGTGATCCACAAGGAAGTGCCCCAACTCGTCCTGGCTGGTGAACTTTTTATACTGCGCCGAGGGAAGTACACCGCTTGCAGAAAGATTAAGGGACGCCATCTCGACGCTAGGTTCCTTCGTCGTGCAGTTCACGCCCTGCGCCGTCGGCACTCCGCTCATCAACTCGTCACCCTTGCCGCCCACTGCGCACCAAACAGGTTTATCCTCCGACGGCTTCTCCCAGGCGTTGTTATAGACCTCACCCGTCGGCCGCAGATTCTTCGCGGGATTGCGATGACAGTCCAGGCACCACTCCATCTGCAATGTGTTTTCGGCATACATCAGCGGCATCTGGTCGACGCGACCATGGCAGCTTGCGCAGCCTACGCCCTTGTGCACGTGAATTTCGTGACTGAAGTAGACGTAATCGGGCAGGTCATGCACCTTGGTCCACGGCAGCGACTGGCCGGTGACCCAGCTCTGGCGAACTGGCTCCAGCAGTTGGGCGTTGGTCCAGATCTGCGCGTGGCAGTTCATGCAGGTTTTGGTTGGCGGAATTCCGGCGTAGCTCGACTTCTCAACCGTCGTGTGGCAGTACTGGCACTGCAGTCCCAGTCCCTGCACATGATGCTTATGGCTGAATGGTACCGGCTGGTCGGGACGCTGACCCTGGCGCGTCACCCAAGGTGAGCGCTGCAGTTGGTCCAGCGTGACCCCGAGTGCGATCACGATCAGCCCCGTCAATACCAGGCTCGCTCGAGCCAAGGCGTTGGAGCTGCGATCGAATATTTGCGCCATGCGTACGTTACCCGGCTGCCTTTCACTTGATTGATGTGTGCGAAGTGCCTGTGGATACACAATTTGTGGGTGCAACTTGCTCTAGCGCAAAGAGCACCCGCAAGATGGATCGCCTCGAAGACCCAACATAGCAGCCGTATGGCGCCTCATCAGGTCGCGAACCCTAAAAAAGCTGAAAGATCGCGTACCGGAAGAGGATCGTGAAGCGTTGAAAAACTCCCCTGGGTCAATTGCCGCGAAGGCTAACTCTACCATTTCAATGGCCGACTGAGCTCCAGAGATCTTCATCTGAACAGAAAATACCATACCGATTGTGGACCTCGCCAGTCCAAAAAGAAAAAGCCAGCATTTATTCTTCTGCAAGGCAGGGAAGGGCATCTCTGGAGGGCAAGTGCGAGGCATCGGCTCCGCGGCCCAATCCATGTTTTCGGTCAGCATCCTGACGCAAATCCGGTTCGGTAAGCCCACTCTGCCCAGATATAGTGGGATGGGACTCTTGTATGCTTCGACTTCTGCGTTGCTTCACTGCCGGCTGTCTGTTTGCGTGTGTATTCGTGCCGACCCAGGCCAAGACCCTCCGTGGCTCTGGTCGCAACCCACAGCCCGCGCCGGTGCAGGAGACAGGCTTTCTGAACCGCACCGTCGAATTGCACGGCGCCACCTATCATTTCCAGGTTTATCTGCCCGAGGAGTTCCGGCGCGACGACAAGAAACAATGGCCGGTAATCCTCTTCCTGCATGGGCGCGGCGAGCGCGGCTCAGAGGGCATGTGGCAGACGCAGGTTGGGCTGCCCCAAGCAGTGCGCGACCACCCCGAGCGCTGGCCGTTTGTCATCGTCATGCCGCAGTGCCCGCAGGCTAACTACTGGACCGATCCTGAGATGCTCTCGATGGCCACGGCGGCTCTGGACCAGGAGACGAGCGAGTTTAGCCTCGACACTCAACGCACATACCTGACCGGGCTCTCGATGGGCGGTTATGGCGCCTGGGAACTGGCGCGGCTGCATCCGCACCGCTGGGCGGCTGTTGCAGTCATGGCTGGCGGCATCTTCTGGAGCTATGAGCCGGAGCGTTGGCAGCAGGCCTCCACACTGCCGGCCCAGTATGCGCATGGGGTGGGTCGCCTGCCGTTCTGGCTCTTCCACGGGAGCGACGACAATATCGTGATCCCACGGCAAAGCGATCTGATGTTCGAGGCCGTCAAAGCCGCAGGCGGACGCGTGCGTCTATGGATCTACCAGGGGGTCAGGCACGACTGCTGGACACGTGCTTACAACGAACCGGAGTTGCCGCGCTGGTTTCTCTCCCATCGTGGCAAGAGACAATCTGACCCGGAATTGCCACCCTTTTCCATGCGGGCGATCATTCCGTTGCACCCGCCTGCCATCAAGTTGCCCGCGACGGTGCTCGACTCGCTGGCTGGGGAGTACCGCGATCCTGCAGGCCGCATGGCAGCGACCATCTTCCGGCAGGGCGATCAGCTTTACAGCAAGAATTCGCTGGGGGAGGTGGCCGAGCTGGCCGCCGAGTCGCCCACGATTTTCTTTTATCCCAACGGATCGAGCCTCACCCGGCTCACCTTTGAACGCGACGCGGACGGACGCATTGCCTCAGCCCTCTTTCACGACGACCGGCACGAAGAACGATGGGAGAAGCGGCCCTCGGCTTCCGGCCACTAGAGCGGTTCTCCGATAGATATACCCTGACCGGCCTCAACAGAGGTGGCTTTTTCTTGAGGAAAAATCCACTTGAGGGCAATGGTTCCGGAGTACAGCAATCGGAAAACCGCTATAACTTGCGCCTTTTACGCTCGGACGGCAGCAGCCTCAGCATTCGACTTGAGAGCCTCCTGTGTCCAGGCGATGGCCTCGGCATGGCAGCGCATCAGATTCTCGTGTCGCAGTCCATGGGAGCGGACGATCTTGTCGCACGCCGCCCAGTTGCCATGCTCCTCGCAGACGATCCAGTGCAGCAGGATACCTTCCGGGAGATCCCGGCCCAGCAGTGCGTCGCAGGCTGACTGGCGCAGAGGCAGCATCTTGACCATATCCTCCATTAGTATCCGGAGCATCGCCGGAAACAGGCTGACCATGCCGATCAGATATTGCTCGCTGGGAGGAAGCCCGCACAAGCCTGCGGCCAGTTCGCAGAAGCGCGCCCGCTCAAAGGCCATGCGTAGAATCTCCGCCGACTGATTGGCGTTAAAGTCGCTGGCGATGGCCAGCATGGCGATGCGCCGGAAGGTCGCTTCTCCCACCAGCATCAGCGCCGACTGGATCGACGTTACTTCCTGGCGCATGGCGCAGAGCGGCGAGTTGACCAGCCGCAGCAGCCGGTAGGTGAGGGCGGCATCGCACATCACCAGCTGGCTCATCCGTTGCAGGTCCACCGGGTCGTTTTGCAGCAGTTCGAGGATCTCCAGATGCACCAGGCGGTTGCCCGGTATGCGGTGGCTCTCCAGCGGCTCAGGGCGGCAGAAATAATAGCCCTGAAAGAGGTCGAAGCCCTCCTGGCAGGCCAGTCCGTACTGCTCCTGCGTCTCTACATTCTGCGCAATCCGGCGCACCCAGGAGCCGACGAGTTTGCCAGCCAGCTTCCGGCGCTCGGCCGCGTCGATCCTTACAATGTCTACCTTCACGTAGTCGGCCAGCTCGGCCAATGGCAGGGATTGCTGCTTCCCCACAAAATCGGCCAGAGCAATCCGGAAGCCCATTGCCTTCAGCTTGCGGCAGGCAGAGAGCAGCTCCGGCGTAGGCTCGGTCTCGGCCGGCAGTTCCAGCACTGTCATCTTCGGCGGCAGCACCTGCACCCACTCCTCGGTCAGCGAATCCGCCGTGCAGTTCACAAAGGCCTGCTGCCCGTGCGCCAGCTCTTCCAGCCCGAAGACCACAGTATTGTCCAGCATCGTGCGGGTGGCGATCTCACTGCCGGCACGAATAATCGGCTCGCGGCCATTCCAGAAGAGTAGCTCGTACCCGTGCACCTTGCCGCGCAGGTCCAGAATCGGCTGGCGTGCGACATAGCGGAGTTCTCCCGCCTGTTTTTGCGTCGAATCCCCAACAAGCTCTCTCGTTGCGCGCATCGCCATCCAAACCATCTCCTCTTCTGTTTATCGTTGCCTGCCGCTAAAACGTGAGAGCTATTCCGCGCATCGGGTGGAACTTCTGGCATGGATCAGCCGCTCGAATGGCAAAGAGCGATTCGCTGGCCGCCCGGCGCAGGGCAATCGCATGAACTCCATCGAAGTCATGAGGCTGGTTCGTGCCGCCCCTCCGGGGCGGACTGATTGGACAAACACGTCTTCCCAGGATTCCGCTTCGCTCCATCCTGGGCTATTCTCGACGCGTCCCTCTGGGACGACAGAGCGGATTTGACCTCCTTGCGGTGGAAAGAGACCCATTCCGACAACAGATTTTGTTCATGCAATTGCCCTATCGCCCGGCGCCTGTGGAACACATAGCCACATGGTTGCGTAGTAGACTCAGAACGATTTGTTTGTGGAGGCAGCTATGTTTTGCAGCGGATGCGGTCAGCCTTTGGCGCAAGGGCAGGGAAGCTGCTCTCAGTGCGGCCGTCCCACGGCCCCGGCAATTCCACCCGTGCCTGGCCTCGAATTCCAGCTCCAGACCTATGCAGGCAAGGTCAAGGCGCTCAGCGTCGTCTGGTTCATCTATGCCGCCTTTTCACTGATCACAGGATTTGTCGGGCTGACCTTTGCAAAGGCATTTTTCGCCGGCCACTTCGGTCCGTGGATGCACGGGCCCTGGGGAGGCAACCCTATGCCGCCGATGTGGTTCCCGCCTCAGTTGCTGCATCTTGCCTGGATCTTCATTCTGCTGCGCGGCGGCCTTGCGCTGGTTGCCGGATTGGGCCTGGCGGAGCGCGCGCCGTGGGGGCGGGTTGTGGCTATCGTGGCCGCCTTCCTGAACCTGCTCAAATTCCCCTTCGGGACCGCCTTGGGCATCTGGACCCTCGTGGTGCTGATGGGATACCGCAACTCGACTCTCTACGACCAGCTTGAAGGCAGTTGATGGCTGGTTAGTGACGGTTCCGTCGAAACTGGCCGACAATTAAGATGTGAAGGTATAGTCTCCAATCAGCCGGTCACAAGTCCGCTGGCTTGAGGAGTAGCACCTCATCTGGGGTATGGACAGTGCTATGATCCTGCTCAACATCGCCGCAGGGAATCGCGGCGGCTTTAAATAGAGCGATGAACGGTCGAACAGGCGGGTGAGATGAATAGTCCTCGTTCCTGGAATCGCAGGGAATTCAACGTTACGGCCAACGGGTACTTTACCGTCCTCAGGCCTACGGGCTGGTTTTCCACCGTGCCTCTGCCGAGTGGGTTCCGCTATCTCGTGGGCCAATCCAGGCGAAGTCCATCTCGGCAACTGCTTGAGGGATCCCCGGAGAATCCGACACGAGCGCTCCCGTACGGTTCGACATCTGAATCAGACCTGGATGCCCAAGGTCATGCTAGTGGGCAGGAAACGGCCGTACTCTCGCAGAGCATGATACCGGGCACGCTTGACCACGGATTCATGCGGATTTTGATGCGGGCTTCGTTCATCGTCCTGGCAGCAATTGCGATCACATTCGCGCTGCTGTGGTTTAGCGGCGACTGCGATGACATACGTGGATTCCTGTCCATTCCCAGAGGGTGATCTCCTCGCCGCAATTACTTCTGATAGCATTGCAGCCATGAATTGGCGGCGAGGACTTCTGTTGGCTGGGATCAATCTGGCGGTGGCCATACCCATGATCTTGATGATGGAGGCCAGGGACCAAAAGTACGCGCTCACTCAAGAAGAGATCATGGCGAAAACCGCTCGCGTAGATACTCCCAGGCCACCTGAGCTCCCGACGCTGGAGCCTCACATGGCCAGCTCCAAGCAAGCTGAGGAAGAGCAGGCAGTCGGATTCGACCCCTGCGCTATGTGGGGTCATTACCCTGTACAGGTCGTTGTCTTGCAGGCAGCCAATATGCCGTCTGTTGCGTTGGCCGGGTGGGAAGAAGTTTGCCCCCCGCAATGGTCGCTTGCGGGGAGACTACACGGCAAAAGTTCATGGCCGCCAACGCCCTTGTGGATGGAGACGCAGCGCGAAATTGACGCCGGCCTGTGCTTGTTTATCGCCGTGCAGTGGTTTCTCTTGGGCGGATTTCCCCTCGCACGAACTCAGAAGTGGTGGGCTGACCCTGGCTCCTTCATTACGGTCTGTGCAGTTCTGGCGGGTGCGATCACGTTGATTCCCGTCGTGGGCGGCTCTGCGAGCCTGCCTGCGTTGTTTGCAATGCTGGCTTGGCTCTGGTGGTTCGGTCTTCTCGTTTGGAAGACATTTCAATTCGGATGGAGAATGACAACAGCTTGGCGGGCGTCCCGATCAGATTAGGCGTTGTTGCCCACTGTCTTTATTCCACCGACAGGCTGTTCCGCCCCGATAGTCGCCTATTTGGAATCTGACGCCCCTCAAGGCCCAGCAATTCATTGACTCCAGCCCCCAATTCGGGTATTCTGAAGTCCTTGCGCGGTGTTGCGCCTGGGGTCTGTGTGTGTGTTCACCCAACCCAGCCTGTCGATGGCCTCAGTTGATGTTCTGAGGGATCGGCTGGCACAGGCAGCCGGCAGCCGGATACGAGTCTTGTAATGAGCGCTCTTTGGCGCTTCCGGCATGGCCAGAGCCCTCTTGAAGGGCCAGCTCCCGCACTCCTCACCCGAACAGATTTGTTTGGCAGTGGGTGGAAATTGGGCCCGTGCGCTTTTTCGGCGTGGGCACAAGCGTTTTGCGTTGGATTTTTGGGATTCGCCGCGCGGCAGGCCGGGCGGTTTCATTTGAAGGCAGGCGTCTTCGAAGGCAGGAGAGAGATGGGTACCTTTGTTCCGAGCGGCAAGGACATTGTCCGCAAGTTTTTCGTGATTGATGCCAGCGGCAAACCGCTGGGCCGTCTGGCGACCAAGGCCGCCGACGTGTTGAGCGGCAAGCTGAATCCCCAGTACGTGCCGTACATCGATGTGGGCGACCACGTAATTGTGATCAACGCCGAGAAGGTTCGCCTGACCGGTCTGAAGGCCCAGAGCAAGGTCTATCGCCGCTATACCGGCTTTCCCGGCGGTTTGCGCGAAGAGTCTTTCATCCGCCTGTTGAACCGCAAGCCGGAGATGATCTTGGAGCAGGCCATCAAGGGCATGCTGCCCAAGAGCAAGATGGGCCGCCAGATGGCCACCAAGCTCAAGGTCTATCGCGGCGACAAGCACCCCCACGCGGCCCAGCAGCCGGTGGCACTGGAAATCGCGTAAAAGCAGCCGCTAGCTGCTAGTTTCTAGCCGCTAGCTTTGAGAGATCGAGAATCACAGTTTTGTGGCTTTTAGCTAGAGGCTAGAAGCTAGAGGCTAGGAGCTAAAAAGCATGGCAGATCTGGTTCAGTATTACGGGACAGGGCGGCGCAAGTCGGCAATCGCGCGCGTCTTTCTGCGTCCCGGCACGGGCGAGTGGAAGGTCAACGGCAAAGCGTTCGATGTGTACTTTGTCACCGAGCAGCAGCGCGTGGCCGCCAAGCGCACCTTGGCTCTGGTCGAGCTCTCTTCGAGCTTCGACGTGGTCACCACCGTCAAGAGCGGCGGAGTTGCCGCGCAGGCCGATGCCGTCAAGCTCGGCGTTGCCCGCGCATTGGTACAGTTCAACCCCGAGTTGCGCAAGGCGCTCAAGGCCGAAGGCCTGCTGACCCGCGACTCGCGCATGAAGGAACGCAAAAAGTACGGGCAGAAGGGCGCTCGTGCAAGGTTCCAGTTCTCCAAGCGCTAATTGCTGTGTGGAAGGAGGCCAAATGGAATCGGCTGATAGGCAGAGGAAGTTTGGCCTCTTTGTCACGGGCAATTCAGAGCCTGTGCAGACCTGGAAAGGGGATTTGATCAAGCTTGCCGACAAGGACAAGGTTGAGATCTCCAAGATCGACGGATACGGCGGCGCAGGGTTAGTGGTCGCCATTGTCAGCCTCGACAAGGGGCAAAACATCAGTGAGTTGACCGGCAGTATTTAGGCTTTTCAATTTTCCCGCATGAGCGGGTTCAATCCGGGCGCCGGCATCGACCACCCGGATGCAATCCACGAAGGAGGCCAATGGCCACGATCACAATGAAGGAGCTGCTCGAAGCTGGTGTTCACTTCGGGCATCAGACCAAGCGCTGGAACCCCAAGATGAAGGAATACATCTTTGGCGAGCGCAACGGTATCTACATCATCGACCTGCAAAAGACGCTCAAGCTTTTCAAGGATGCGTCGAAGTTTGTCACCGAGCTGTGCGCCAGCGGCAAGACGATTCTCTTCGTCGGCACCAAGCGCCAGGCTCAGGAAGCAGTGGCCGAAGAGGCCAACCGCGCCGGGATGCCCTACATCAACCAGCGCTGGCTGGGCGGCCTGCTGACCAACTGGGTGACTGTGCAGAAGTCGGTGAAGCGCCTTCAGGAACTGGATGAGATGGCTACGGATGGCCGCTATGAACTGCTGACCAAGAAGGAAGTCATCAAGCTGGAGCGGGAGCGCAAGCACCTGCAAGCCAACCTGGCCGGCATCAAGGCCATGAAGCGGCTGCCCGATGCGCTCTTCATCGTCGACTCGAACAACGAGGCGATCGCCGTGAAGGAAGCCCGCAAGCTGGGCATCCCCGTCGTAGCCGTGGTCGACACCAACTGCGATCCGACTGTGGTCGATTATGTGATTCCGGGCAACGACGACGCTCTGCGCGCCATTCGCCTCTTCACCTCCAAGATCGCCGACTCGGCGGCCGAGGGCGTGAATCTGGTTGGCGACAAGGCCTTCCAGGAAGAAGCACCTGCCGAGATTGCCGACGTGGCTGCTGAAGCAGCACCTGCCGAGGCAGAGGCCGAGGTGGTGGACCTGGAAGCTGCCCTGGGCGGCGGCATTCGCAAGGCGCCCGCCGCAGTTGCGGCGCTGGACGAGGCGGAAGTGGCCGGCGGCGCTCTTTAATTTTTGCAATTCTCAGTTGTCAGTTGTCAGTTCTCAGTTTTCGCAGACACTGAGAACTGAGAACTGTGAACTGTGAACGGATAGCTGACAACTTAGAAAAGAGAGAACAATCGTGAGCGATAAGATTGATGCCAAGCTGGTAAAAGAGCTCCGGGAAAAGTCCGGCGCGCCCATGGGCGACTGCCTGAAGGCGTTGCAGGAGACCAAGGGAAACATCGAGGATGCCTTTGTAGTGCTGCGCAAGCGCGGCATGGCCTCGGCGCAGAAGAAGGCCGCGCGTTCGACCAATGAGGGCGCCGTGGGCACCTACATTCATGCCGGCGGCAAGATCGGCGTGTTGATCGAGTTGAACTGCGAGAGCGACTTCGTGGCCCGCACCGACGACTTCCAGAATCTGCTCAAGGACATCGCAATGCACATCGCGGCCTCCGATCCGCGCTTTGTCAGGTCAGAGGACGTGACTGCGGCCGATATGGAGCGCGAGAAGGAGATCTACCGTGCGCAGGCTGCCGCCACCGGCAAGCCCGCTCCGGTGATCGAGAAGATCGTCGAAGGCAAGATGGCCAAGTTCTACGAGGAGGTCTGCTTGCTGGATCAGCCCTTCATCAAGGAGCAGACGGTCAGCATCAAGGAACTGATCGGACAGACCGTGGGCAAGCTGGGCGAAAACATTACCGTTCGCCGCTTCGCACGCTTCAAGGTCGGCGCCCCCGACTGGACCGTCGCCACCACCAAGGCCGTGGAGCCGGCTGCCGAGTAACTCCATCACTGATTCGCAAACGACCAAGGCCCAGGATGCAAATCCTGGGCCTTTTCGTGCCTTGAACGGAACGAAAAACGATGGTGAGACCGCACCAGCCGCCGGTATGCGATACTCGAAAAGGTATGTATAAACGGATCGTTCTCAAACTATCGGGTGAGGTTTTGGCTGGCGTGCGCGGCTTCGGCCTGGATGCCGGCAAGGTTGCCGAAATTACCAGCGAAATTGCCGACGTGCACGCGCTGGGCGTGGAGATTGGCATTGTTGTCGGCGGAGGCAACTTCTTTCGCGGCGTCGCAGAGCAGGCCAAAGAGATGGACCGCGTGAGCGCCGACAACATGGGCATGCTCTCCACCATCATCAACGCCATCGCCATGCAGGACTCGCTCGAACAGCGCGGCGTTCCCTGCCGGGTGATGAGCGCGGTCTTCATGAACCAGGTGGCCGAGCCCTACATCCGCCGCCGTGCCGTTCGCCACCTTGAAAAGGGCCGCGTGGTGATCTTTGCCGCTGGCATCGGCAACCCCTTCTTTTCTACCGACACGGCAGCCAGCCTGCGTGCCATGGAAATCAAGGCCGACGTGCTGCTGAAAGCGACCAAGGTGGAAGGCGTCTACAGCGCCGATCCCGTGCTGGTGAAGGACGCCGTCAAGTACGACGAGATCACCTACATGGAGATCCTGCGCCAGGGGCTGAAGGTGATGGACCTGACCGCCGTGAGCCTCTGCAAAGACAACAACCTTCCTATGATTATCTTCAACATGAACCAGCCGGGCAATATACGGCGTGTGGTGCTGGGCGAGAAGGTCGGATCGCTGGTGACGGCGTAGTACAGTGAACATTTGCCAGTGAACAGTGGCCAGCGACCCGCAAATCGCTGTGACTGCTTGATAGCGGGATCTTCTTCTGTTCACTGTCCACCGATCACTGTTCACTGTAAGGATGCCGAGTGGAGATTACCAAGCCAGAAAAAGTGGAGATCACCAAGCCTGCAAAGTTGAATGCACTGACGGGCTTGCGCTGTTTCGCGGCCATCAACATCGTCCTCTTCCATTTTTCCAATCCACTCTGGTTTGGCTGGCTGGCCCCGGTGGTCAACGCCGGCTACGTCTCGGTAAGCTACTTCATCCTGCTCTCGGGCTTTGTACTCGGCTATAACTACAATGCCCGCGCAAGGGCCGGGCAACTGGATCGCAAGCGATTCTATGAGGCGCGTTTCACGCGCATCTACCCCATCTACTTGCTCAGCCTGATCTTGAGCGTGGGCACGCTGCCCCGCGAATACGGAAGCCACACCCACGCCATGTTCTGGACAGGTCTCGTGCTTACGCCGCTGCTGATCCAGGGCTGGATTCCGGCCATCGCCACCTTCATGAATACTCCGGCCTGGACCATGTCCGCCGAGGCCTTCTACTACTTGATCTTTCCTTGGCTGGCCCGCTGGAAGCGCCCCGAGCGTGTGATGCCGCATCTCTGGAAGATGGCGGGCATCTGGGTGCTTGGCATGGTTCCTGGGGCGCTTTATATGGCCTTCAATCCAGATGGTATTCAGCATCCTGACCGCTGGAGTTACGGCCATTGGCTTTGGGCGCTCAAATACACTCCCTATGCGCATGTGGCTAGTTTTGTGTTTGGTGTGATGCTGGCTGAATTGGATGAGATCATTCCCCGTCAGGGCCAATTGCGACTCTGGCTGGGACTGGGCGGATTTGCCGGCATCTACGGCCTGCTTTCGCTGGGGCCGCTGGTACCCTATGCCATCATGCACGACGGCCTGCTGATGCCCCTGTTTGCCTGCATTGTACTTGGGCTGGCGGGGCAGAACGCGCTCTCCAGGGCGCTCGGCGTGCGTCCTCTGGTCTTTGTGGGCGAAGCCAGCTACTGCCTTTATTTGCTGCATTTTAACTTCTGGGAACTGCTTCACACCACGCATGTCCTGGACTTGTTGAGGCTGGGCGGCTACGATCCCTGGATCAGCTATGTGCTGCTGATCGTGCTGGCTCTGTTGGCGCTACATTTTATCGAGAAGCCGGCTCAGCGGAAGCTGCGCGACTGGATGCATGTCTGGAGATAAGTTCGGCTCGATTCCGCGACTGATAAGTTCTTCATCAAAGCAGAGGAAAATTTGCCAATTTTTGGGCGAATTTCCGCGTTTTTGAGCGTCCCGGCGTTTGACTGGGAGAAGCGCAGAGGCCGACCGCAAGCCTCGGGAATATCCTGCGCTTCCGCAGGATGCAAGGCAAAGAAAAAGCCCAGCCTCGAAGGCTGGGCTTTTTCTTTGTGGAAGAGGCTCTCGTTACGGGGTGACCAACTGTGTGGAGTGGTTGCCGCGGGGGATGGAGATGATCGCCTTTGGCTTTTGTCCGGTGGAGTATGGCGTGGACTGGGTGTCCTTCAGCGTGCCCGCCGTTGAATCCAGGCGGAAGCCGGAGACGGAGTTGCCCAGATAGTTGGCGGTGTAGACGAACCTTCCCAGAGACGCGTCCACGTTAATGGCGACCGGCTGGGTGTCTGTGCTGTTGATCTGGCTGCCGGTCACATTGACTGAGGCCGTTGGGTTTCCGGTGGACTGGGTGATCGAGTAGGAAGTGACTGAGGAATCCAGAGCATTGCTGACATAGATGAACTTGCCGCGCGGGTCGATGACAATTGCCGAGGGCTCGTTGCCGGTCCTGAAGGGGCCGTTGGTCATGAAGTTCAGCGTGCTGCCGCTCAGAATCGTGTATCCGATCAGCTCGTCGGAGGCATAGTCGGTGACATAGACAAAGCGGTTGGTGGGGTCCGAAGCGATGGCCGTCGGCTTGATGCCGGCCTCATATGGGCTGTTTGCGGTGGCGGTCAATACGCCCGCGGTGCCGGCCGTATAGCCGAAGACCCAGCCGGGGTTGGCGCTGCTGGTTGTGGTGCCGCCGGGGTTATAGGCCGACTGGTCATAGGCCGAGACGTAAATCCCGTTGCCTTTGACCGAAGTGTTGTTGGCCAGCACGGTGATACTGGTCGGAATGAGAATATCCGCAGAGTTGGAGCCGGTGAGCACAAGCGTGCTCTGCGAGGCCGCCGCACCGATGGTGCCGGAGGAGGAAAGCGCATACTCGGTCAGCTTTCCAGTCGTTTTGCAAAGCAGCGAGGGCGAGGTGGCCGAACTGGCGCAGGAGGCCACATAAAGATATGTGCCTGCGTTGTTGATCGCCAGAGAAGCGGCGTTGTCGCTGAGAGTCAGGGTGTCTTTGGCTGTCAGTTGGCCATCGAGGCCGATGGCGAAGTGGACGATGGTGCCGGCAGCGGTAGTTGTTCCCTGATTCGCGACGTAAAGATTCGCATAGTCCGAGGTGACGGCCATGGCCACTGGCGTACTAACGCCTGTGCTGACGGTAGCTGCGCCAGGGCGCAGCGCACCGGACTGGGAGTCTACGTCGAAGGTCTGGATGCCCGAGGTACTGGCGACGTAGACGTAATCGATGGTGGTGATCGAACAGGCAGTCAGGAGGGTAGCCGCTAGCAGGCCGATGAGAGAGACCGGGATGAGCTGCCTAAATTTGCTGAACTTCATGCGCTTCCTTCGTCGTGGGCTGTCAGGTCATGTGCCCAGAAAACTTGTTAGGTTGCCCCGTATGGATTGTAAAAGCCCGGTACGGGGTGATGCTAGGGCGGAGTCGAACCCCTCTACTGCGAGGTCTTGTGCGGAACTGCGGCCACAGCAGTTGGCTGGGCGTTGGACTTATACGGAGAGCGTTGTGCGTGAACAAGGGCGCCGGAGGTCGCGTCCAGTTGAAAATCGGAGACGTTGTCGCCGAGGAAATTGGCGGTAAAGACAAAGCTGTTGGTTGACGGGTCGATGCCGATGGCCACCGGCTGTACGCCGGCCGTGTAGGTGCCGATGCTGGTCAGCGTGCCGCCGCTCGCAATCGAGTAGCCGCTCACCGTTCCGTCTTGTGCGTTGGCCACATAGAGGTAAGGGTGCTTGGGATCGGCGGCGATTGCCGAAGGCTGATTGCCTGTGGGTATCGGGCCAGCCAACTGGGTCAGGCTTCCATTGGAGTTGATGGTATAGGCATAGAGCTTGGCGGTCGCTGCGTCTGTTACATAGATGTACTTGCTTGCCGAGTCGCTGGCGATCGCCGAGGGATGTGCTACTCCGGCCAGCGGAGCGCCGCCATTGAGGGCGGTCAGCGAACCCGAGGCGATCGAAAAGCCGAAGATGTACCCGGTGCCTGCGGTCGTGTCGTATGCGGTCACGTAGGCGAAGCTGCCCGATGCGAGGATGTTGATCGCTGTCGGCAAGACTACGTTGCTGGGATTGCCCGGCGCGGCCAGCGGCCAATATTTGGCGCCATTGGCGGGATTGGTGAGCGGCGTTCCCAATCCGCCGGCTGCGGTTGCGGTCGAGCCTGTTCCCGATGCTGCCAGGAGGGGAAAGACCGCCACCGAACCAGGGCACGGCGCTGCATTGGAGCAGGTGGGAAGCGGCTGGTAGGTGTCCAGTACATACAGATTTGACCCGTGCACGGCGACCGCGAGCGGGTAGATGCCGGGCGTGTTCACAGTATTCTGGGGGTAGAGCTTGCCGTCGGGGCCGATCTTGAACTGAACGATGGTGTTGTCGTCCTGATTGACCACATAGAGATTGGAGTAGTCGGAGGAGACGGCCTCTGCCACGGGGTTGCGCCCGCCGGAGGGAAAGGGCGAGGTGGGAATCTGACGCATCGAGCCGGAGACCACGTTGATCTCAAAGACATCGATTTCGCCGTAGTTGTCTGGGCCGGCGGCCCTGGAACTGGCCACGTAAACAAAATCAGTTGTGAGCGTTCCGCAGGCGGTCACCAGTCCGGCCGCCAGAAGGCTGGCTGCGGAGACCATCAGCAACTGGCTCGATTTGTTGAACTTCATGCGCATCTTTCGTTGGCGGCCAGGAGTTTTGGCGCGCAGAAAACGGGTTTGGAATCGAACTCCGGGCAGGCGTTGCGGCTTGTCCGGAGTTCGGCTGCGTTCGTTGAAAACTGCGGGTTGCGATCCGCCTGGATCTGGGACAAGCCGCTGTCGCCAGGCGCAACCGCATCCAGCGGCAGTTTAGTTGGTGCGGCCATCTATCAGACACCAGGTTGGCTGGCCGGTCAGTTTATAGCTGTTGGGCGCATGGGTCGCGTCAGAGAGCGGGCGGAGGCCGCCGGACTGCTGATTGATCTGCGTCCCGGTTACCGTTGAATCGTTAAAGTTGGCCGTATAGAAGAACTGATTCGAGGGATCCTCGACCAGGCACTGCGGGCCGCTTCCGCTGCCGAATGGCGAACCGGCCAGTTCGGTGGCTGGATTGTTCCCGTTGAGGACATAGCCGGCGATGCCGCTGGCAGTCTTGTTTGGCGTGTTGTTGCCCTGATTGGCCACATAAAGCCATTTGCTGGCCGATCCTGCTCCATTGAGCAGATAGGTCGGGTTTGCCAGGCTGGGGTTGATGGGGATGGGCCCGCTGGCTTCTGCTTGCAGCGAATTGCTGTTGAAAGAGAAGGGGAGGACCTGGCTTGTGGCGTTTGTGGCGTTGGCGCCGGCCGGCGCCTCGTTGTCGAGCACGTAGATCACACCGCCGGAGTTCACGATGGCCGTAGCCTGGTACACGCTGCCGATTGTGTCGGAGCTATTCGAGGTGATCGTCAACTGCCCGTCGACCGAACTAGCCTGGTAAGCAAAGACTGCATCGCCGGTTGACGGCGTGCCAAACAGGGTCAGGATATTCGAGGAAGCGTATACGAAGTCGATGGGATTGGCCGGGACAGGGAAGTAGGTCAGATTCTGGCCGAGCACTTTCACCTGGTTGTTCAACTTCAACTGGAGCCGTCCGGTATTTGAGTCCACCTGGAAGACAGTAATGTCGCCGCAGGAGGTCGGCGTGCCACCCAGCGCGAGCGGGCATGCGGCGCTATTGGGCGCATCGTGGTCGAGCACATAAAGATAGCTGCCGGAGCCGTCGGCCATCATGCGCATCGGGTTGATGCCCTGGGTATAGAAGGTCTGTTGCGCGGTGAGAATGCCGTTGGCGCCAACCGCGAATTGCGTGATGTTACCGCCGCTGCAGGGATACTGCGTGGTGCATTCGGAGGTGCCTGCGGGATTGGCGCTGATGCCGCGGTTGAGAACATAAAGATAGCGGCTGCCGTCGAGCAGAATGGCACGAATCGGGTTGGAGCCGCCGGAGGCGACAGGCAGACCATTGACCGCGATCAGCTTGCCGGTATTGTGATCGATCTTGAATCCGCTGATGATGCCGTTGCCGTTGGATTGAGACGTCACCGTCCCCATCACATACAAATAACCGACCGAATAACTACGAACGCAAGACGTAACGCTGAGGATAACGCCAGCAGAGAGGGCGCTGATCAGAAGGGCCTTGCCGAATTTCGTGAACTTCATGCGATTCCTTCATCCTGGTCGGGCGTGCGCCGCCAAGTTTGCTAGTTCCACAGCATAGCTGGGTTGGGACGGGTCCCTGTTGCATTGTAAAAGCCGAGGGCAGGTTGTGCCTAGTTTTGGCGGCAGTCTTGATCAATCAGCCCATTTTTCTTCGCATTTCCGCGTTTTCAAGAGGCGGAGAGCGCCGCATTTCCGGCTGAGCGGTCCATTTTCATGCGTGCTAGCGTTTTGGACGCCTCGGGGAGAGGAAACGTCATCCAAGAAAAGCGACGGAAAAGGAGGCTTCGGAGCCGTGAGAACTCACTTCACGGCTCCGAAGTTTGCGATCTGCCGGCTTTACCAGACCCGGCAGGACTTCGCCGGGTACATCGGCTGGCCTTGCTTGCAGCCAAAGGCCTTGGCGAAGGCATCGAAGTTCTGCACGGAGCCGTTGACGCGCCAGCGGCCGGGCGAGTGGGGATCGGTGAGCGCCGACTGGCGGGCCGACTGCTCGGTCTGGTTCTGGCACCAGACCTGCGCGAAGCCGAGGAAGTAACGCTGGGCCTCGGTGTAGCCGTCGATCTTGTCGTCGAGGCTCTTTCCCTCGGCGGCCAGTGTGTCGAGCAGTGCCATGTAGGCGATGCGCAGGCCACCGTTGTCGGCTGTGTTCTCGCCCAGGGTCAGGTCGCCTTTCAGCATTTGAGCGGGGACATCATCGTGCGCGGCGGCAGCCTCAAAGCCGCTGTATTCGCTGGAGACGCAATCGGTCCGCTCGGTGAATGCCTTGCGGTCTTCGGCTTTCTGCCACTCGCGCATGTTGCCGTGGCCGTCGAACTTCGAGCCTTCGTCGTCAAAGCCGTGCGTCATCTCGTGGCCGATGACCACGCCGATGCCACCGAAGTTCACAGCCGGATCAACGGTGAAATCGAAGAACGGCGGCTGAAGGATGCCGGCTGGGAAGTTGATGTCGTTGAACGACGGGTCATAGTAGGCGTTGACCGTCGGGGGCGTCATGCCCCACTCTTTCTCGTCGACAGGCTTGCCCAGGTGGTCGAGGTTCCAGTTGCGGGCGAAGACCGAGTTACGGTGTAGGTTGCCGATCAGATCGTCGCGGTTGACTTTGAGCGCCGTGTAATCGCGCCACTTCTCTGGGTAGCCGATCTTGTTGCGGATCAGATTCAGCTTCTCTTCAGCCGCCTTCTTGGTGGCGTCGGTCATCCAGGGCAGGGTCTTGATGTCGTCGCCGAGCGATTTCTCCAAGGCGGCGACGAGCTTGTCCATGCTCTGTTTGGCGGCTGGCGGGAAGTTCTGTTTGACCCAGTCCTGGCCCACAGCCTCGCCAAGCGCGCGGTCGGTCATGCTGCTGCACTGCTTCCAGCGGGGAGTCGGTTCTTTCTGTCCGGCCAGCGTCTTGCCAAAGAACGCGAAGTTCTCGTCGAAGAGGGCCTTGGGCAGGTTGCTGGCCAGAGAGTGCACAGTGTGCCAGCGGAAGTAAGACTTCCAGGCATCCACCGGCTCTTTGGCGATCAGTTCGTTCAGCGCCTTGAAGAACTCCGGCATTCCCACATCGAGCGTGTCGAAGGGGCGAACCTTCACTGCCTTGAAGTAGACCGAATAATCAAAATCCGGCGTGAGCTTCTGGAAGTCGGCCAATGTGTAAATGTGATAAGTCTTCTCCGGATCGCGCATATCCACGCGGCTCATGGAGGCCTTGGCCAGCGCAGTCTCAATCTCCATGACCGCAGCGGCTTCCTTGGCCGCACGCTCCGGCGTGTCGCCAGCCAGTGTGAACATTTTGGTGACGTGCTCGATGTACTGCGCGCGGATCTGCTGGAAGCGCTTGCTGTCGACCAGATAGTAGTCGCGGTCGGGCAATGAGAGTCCGGCCTGTCCGATGCCGGCAATCTGCTTTGTGGAGTCCTTTGCATCCTGCTCGACGCCAAAATCGAAGAGCGGCGCAGCGCTGCCCTCGGCCTCGAGTTCGCCCATTAACGTGCCCAGCTTGTGGGTGTCCTTGAGCCCGTCGATCTGCTGGAAGGCCGGCTCGAGCGGCTTCAGGCCCTTCTCTTCCACCAGACCAGTGTTCATGCAGGCGGCAAAGTAGTCGCCATACTGCTTCTCAAGCGGAGTCTTGGGACTCGCTGCAGCAGCATCCAATTCCTTCCAAAGCAGGTAGCGGTTGCGCTCTCCCAGCACGGAGAAGGAGCGCGCCCACCGCACCTGGTCGGAGGGAATGGGATTGTTCTTGATCCAGTTGCCGCAGGAGTATTGATAGAAATCCGTGCAGGGATCGGCCGTCTTGTCGATCGCCGATGCGTCGAAGCTTTTGCTGGTTGCAGGCACCGTGGGCTTCGAGGCCTCAGGGGTTTTGGAGGCGGCGGGCGCCTGCGCCATGGCGGACGCTGCCGCCAGAATCAGAATGGATGCAAATCGTATACAGTTCATCGAATTTTCCTCTTGGTGACACAATCAACCGGCCTGATCGATCGGAGTTTGAAGCGCTCGCGAACGAAGGCCAGGACCGCGTTCTGAATTGAGCCATAAGCAGCCACATCCGTGCGGGCTGCATTCATTAGGAGGCTATCACGGCGGCACTGGCCTTCGCTTTTGAGCGGGCGTACGATACAGGGCAATTGCATGAAGGTTGTTTTGATGACCGAATCGCCGTTTTGCAGCGCCCCTACGGGGCTGACAGGTTATTGCTGCCCACTTTCCCCACGCTGAAGCGCGGGGCTAGCGACCGTTGCGCCTCCGGCGCGATCGAAGTCGGAACCGCTCAGGTCAACAATCTGGATTCATGCGATTGCCCTGGCGTACGATAGGTCGTGATGCGAATCCAAACGATCTTTCTGCTGCTGATTGTGTCTGCCGGCAGTTTCGCGCAAGACGTGCATGTCCGTGTCTCGCCTGATGTGAAAACCGGCATCGAGGCGATCAGCGAGTTTCCTACCATTCAGATGGCGATGGACCATCATCCCTTCGCCGGCGTGGGCAAGGACGGGAGGCCGGGGCGCGTCTTTATTGAGATCGCACCGGGCGTCTATCACGAGCGTGTCATCGACACGCAGAACCACACCAACATCACTCTGCTGGGCATGGGGAAGACTCCAGCCGATGTGGTCATTACGAACAGTTTGAACGCCAAGCAAGCCGGGGGTACCTACTTCACGCAGACCGTCGAGATCAACGGCGAGGGCTTCGAGGCCGACAACATTACTTTTGAAAACACGGCAGGCAATACCGGCCAAGCCGTTGCCGTGGCGGTGCGCGCCGATCGCGTCATCTTCAAGCATTGCCGCTTTCTCGGCCACCAGGACACGCTCTTTGCCGACTACGGCCGCCAATACTACGTCGATTCGTACATCGAGGGCGGCGTCGACTTCATCTTTGGCAACGCCACGGCGGTCTTCGATCGCACGGAGATTCGCGCCAACGCCCCCGGTTATCTGACAGCGCAGTCGCGCACCTCGCCCGATCAGACGACCGGCTACGTCATCATCCATAGCCGCGTGACCAGCGGCATTGAGCACACCACACCGGAACTGGCTGCCAAAGAGGTCACCAGTCTTGGCCGTCCCTGGCGTCCGTACTCGCGCGTTGTCTACATCAATACAGAATTGTCCGCCGATGTGATTGCGCAGGGATGGCATGAGTGGAGCAAGGACGCGGGGAAGACGCAGGCCTACTATGCCGAGTTCAACAGCACCGGCGCGGGCGCGAATCCCTCGGCCCGCGTGCCGTGGTCTCATCAACTCGACGCCGTGCAGGCGAAGCAATTTATGCCTGCAATTTTTTTAGCAGGTTCAGACCACTGGAATCCGGAAGCTGAAGCGCAGAAGCTGCCGTAAGCTCCACTCCACGCTGAAGAGTGGGGCTGAAGGCCGTTTCATAACCGGTGTGGTCCGCTTCAGGGCATTCCCTCAGGGGCTAAAGCCCGTGATTTTAGCGCGTCTCAGCGGCACGGCTAAAGCCGTGCCCTTTTAAACCCCGGTCATGAAACAGCTTCCTACAAACACCACGCCTATGGTGCGGGCGTCTGGCAGTTCACTTCGGAGATGCCGGGGCTTCAGTTAGAATGTCGACGACTTCAAATTCCGGAGGCGTTCGTTGCCAACCAGAAGAACTTCGCTCTGTTTTATCCTGTGGATGTTGTTGTTCTTCGCGGCTCTTCCTGCGAGAACTCAAGCGCCTATCACTTATAACGGCAAGCTGGACGGGCGGCTGCACATTGACCCGAGAAGCCCCAAAATTCGCGCGTGGGATCAAGTAACGGCGAACGACGGGACGAAGTTGGGCATCTCGGTCAAGAGCGGCGACCGCATCTTCAAAGGCACGTTCGAGCTTACCGACGATTTCCCCGAACTGGCTGATTCTCCATTCGGGTATATGGCGGCCGTTGTTCAATCCGCGGATGGAACAGATGCTCTCTATGCGGACCTCAATAGAGACGGCCGGTTCGAGGAAAACGAGAGATTTCAATTCCAGCCGGTATACATCGGATATCCGGGATACAAAGCGATGAAGAGTCACGTGGGCCTTGAACTGCCGCTGACCTCCGGACCTTACCGGAGTTCTCCAATTGAAGTTGCGTTGTTCAAGCCCGGCGCACAGGTCTTTTGGCCGGTGGCATCAAATCAGATGCCGCTGATGTATTCAGCCGACTACTTTGTCGAGGGAAGCGCGCAACTGCCAGATCGCTTGCTGCTGATGCGCTTTGCCTATGACTTCAAGCAGAACGCGATCGACCTTGAGCACGGTGCGGAGTGGGCGGACGTGAACGGTGATGGAAAGATCGATTTAACCACTGGAAGTCCGGAGATTCTGACGTTCAGGAATCATTCTTTCTTGTTTCGCGTGGGGAAGCTGGTGCTAAGCACGAAGACAGTTGATCCAGCGACAAACACGTTTGTGCTGCGCTCAGTACCGCCTGCGGAGTACAGCGGGATCGACCTGCTGGTTGGCTCCACGCTGCCCGATTTTGCTTATACCGACCTCGGAGGGATGACTCACCATCTTTCTGAGATCAAGGCCAAGGTTCTGCTGCTCGATTTCTGGGCGACGTGGTGTCATGGCTGCGTGGCTGATCTGCCCTCCAAGCTCGAGTTCTATCAGAAGTTCCACGATCGAGGTTTTGAGATTCTGGGAATGAACGGAGATCGCGCAGCGATGTTGGCGCCAGAAAATCCTTACAAGAGCCCGCAGGAACTTCTCGACAAGATGCACATTGCCTGGCCTGAAGCAAGATTCGACCATGAACTCTTTGACAACAAATTACATATCAACAATTGGCCGACACTGGTCTTGATCGACGCGGATCGCAAGATTCTATCGACCGGGCAGGATGAGCTTCCCCTGCATGGCGAGTCCCTGGGCAAGACGTTGGAAACGCTGTTGCCTGTTCGCTAGGGGGAGGACTGCGGAGCTTTTGCGAGCGAAGAGTGAGCATCTGCCGCACCGCAGGCGCTTCAAAAAGCTTGCTGATTCATTCGATGATGTGGAAATCGGCGACGAAACTACGGCTATTCGCTCTTGAATTTGGCTTGCAATGGGGCGACGCACCCTGCCACACTAAAGAGTGCCCACCCAAACGATCGTCATCCTGGATTTTGGCTCGCAGTATACGCAGCTGATTGCGCGGCGTATTCGCGAATTGAATGTCTTCTCCGTCGTGCTGCCTTGCACGGCGCCTATCGCAGAGATTCTGGCGCTGAAGCCTTTGGGGCTCGTGCTCTCTGGCGGACCTTCGTCGGTCTATGACGCCGACGCTCCAGAGGCCGACCCAAAGATTCTCGAACTGGGCCTGCCTGTGCTGGGGATTTGCTACGGCCTGCACTTCATCGTGCATCACATGGGCGGCAAAGTGCTCTCTGCGCCGCGGCGCGAGTACGGACACGCCGAGGTGATGATCGAGAACGGCGCATCGCAGCTCTTCGCCGAGCTGCCGCCGACGCTCCAGGTCTGGATGAGCCACGGCGACGAGGCGCTTGAGCTGCCCACAGGCTTTCATCGCACGGCCGTCTCGGCCAATGCTCTCGCCGGGTTTGAAAATGTCGAACGCCGCATCTGGGCCGTGCAATTCCATCCCGAAGTGCATCACACGCCGCTCGGACCGCAGATCATTAAGAACTTCGCGTACTCAATCTGCGGCGCGCGCGGCGACTGGACCCCGGCACACTTCATCGAGTCCACAGTCGCTTCAATCCGCGAGAAGGTCGGCAAGGGACACGTCATTTGCGGGCTCTCGGGCGGTGTGGACTCGTCTGTTGCGGCGGTGCTGGTGCACCGTGCCATCGGCGACCAGCTCACCTGCATCTTCGTGAACAACGGCGTGCTGCGGAAAAATGAATTCGAAAATGTGCAGAAGAATCTGCGAGACAAGTTGGGTCTAAAAATTGTTGCCGTCGACGCAAGCGAGCGGTTTCTGAGCAAACTGGCAGGCGTCACCGAGCCCGAGAAAAAGCGGAAGATCATCGGCGCCGAGTTCATCGCCGTCTTCGACGACGAGGCTACGCGGATTGCCAAAGAGACGGGCGGTGTGGACTGGCTGGTGCAGGGGACGCTGTATCCGGATGTGATCGAGTCCAGCAGTGTCAAAGGCCCGAGCCAGACCATCAAGAGCCATCACAACGTCGGCGGGCTGCCGCTGGGGATGAAGCTTAAGCTGATTGAACCACTGCGGGATTTGTTCAAGGATGAAGTGCGGCGCATCGGCCGTGACCTCGATATGCCGGACGACGTTCTGGGCCGTCAGCCATTTCCTGGGCCAGGGCTTGCGGTACGCATCCTCGGCGAGGTCACGCCGGAGCGCGTCGCGCTGCTGCAGGAGGCCGATGAAATCGTCGTTGCCGAGATCAAGGCGGCAGGGCTTTACAACACGATCTGGCAGAGCTTTGCAGTGCTACTGCCGGTGATGAGCGTCGGCGTGATGGGCGACCAGCGGACGTATGCGTACACATGCGCCGTGCGCGCCGTGCATTCGGAAGATGGCATGACGGCAGACTGGACTCCGCTGCCTTACGAGGTGCTGAAACGCATCTCGAGCCGGATTGTGAACGAAGTCCGCGGCATCAACCGCGTCGTCTACGACATCACCTCGAAGCCGCCTGGCACCATCGAGTGGGAGTAGTTGACGGCACGGGCGGATGAGCCTGTGCCGTCAATGCAGCTACTTCTTTGCGGTCTCCGTCGAGTGGTAGTTTGCATAGCTTGCAACCAGCAGAGTCGTACGTGTTATGACTCCCTTTGAAGGTGAGTCGCCAGCTGCATCTACCTTACTGTGCGTGTAGGAACTCACCGGCACGAGATAGGTCTTGCCGTCAACTGCCGTTGAGCCGTAATCGACGCGCGTATCTTCCTGCTCGACAAAGTCCGACGGTGATAGTTCCGCTTGTATCACCATCCGTAACGTGGTTCCTGAATCGGGATTGATGAAGAATTCCCCATGCAATCCGGCGGTCTTCTTGAAGGGCTTCCATTCAACGTCGAGACTCTTCGTGTCCAGGAAGCAGCAGTAATCAACGACATATGGCGCATTCTTCTTATTGATCGCGAAAGAGAAGACAGCGGCCTTGGTCCCGTTGATCGTCTCCCAACGCAACCAACGGATATTGCCGCTCTCAACTGCCCTATTCATAATCAGGCTCAATGCTGGCTTCGCGCCGTCCTCTGACCAAGGGCTGACGTGCCTCAAACGCGGGTCTGCGGTTGAACTGGCGACTCTCTCAATTCCCTTGTCAATTTCTATGTTGTCCACGTATCTGCTGGTGAGGCCCAGAACCGCCTTATCGCCTCGGTCTTTGACTATGCCGCCCTGCTGAACCCCGCCATAGTTTCCCCAACGGTTGAATTCGTTAACGTGCCCATAGTGAGCGACGGCTTTCGTTGCAGTCAGCTGAGAAATCTGCTGATCGTTCTTGGTAGCGAAGCTGAGGGCCTTGTCCAGAATGACCTTTTGTGCGGCAGAATCCGGAGCGGGCAAGTCAGGAATGTCGGAGGACGGCGGTGCAAGCATGGAACTGCGCGCCTCCAAAACGCAGATTTGCTCGCTTGTAAGAGGACCGGGGGAGGCGAACATCAGATTTGACTTCTCGGTAGCGGTCAGTTCGTCGCTTAAATCAATTTCTCTGAGGCGCGTGGATACCTCGAGGTCTGTCTTCTTACCCTGCTGCATTGAAACCAGCAAATCCTTAAGCTGTTGAACTGTGATCTTGTCGCGGGCAGCCCATGCAGGCGTTCCCATCATCAAAACGAGGAGAATCCAAACAAGCCGTTTCATACGCCCATGTCTCCTGGAATTTAAATTGCAGGCAATTATATCCGATTGGCATCAATCTTCCAGGGCGGACGTGCAAGCCGACAGGGCGCTTAATGCGCCCCGGCCAGCTTGTAATTCTGATAGGAAGCGAGAAAGAAGGTGTGGCGGGGGGTGGAGGTCGCGTTGTTGTTGTCGCCGTTGGGAACCGCCTCCATGGCCGTTACGCTGTCACGGGGGAGCAGATATGCCTTGCCGGCGACGGCTACGGGACCATAATCGATTCGCCTGTCTTCCTTGAAAACGAAGTCCGTGGGCTTCATCTCAGCGCGGGTGATCATGCGAACCACCAGGCCCGAATCCGGATTGATGAAGAACTCGCCGTGGTAGCCGACAACCTTTTTGAAAGGTTCCCAAGTGCTGACTGACATGATGGATCCGACCGACATCATCGGCGACGCATTTCCGACGTGAGTTGCAGAAGAGGTCTTGGGAAAGCAGCAGTAACTTACATCGAATTGGGACTGTTCCTTCTCCACCGCAAAGGAAAACACCGCGATCTTCCGGCCGTCAATCATCTGCCAGCGCAGCCAGTGAATCTTACCCGCAGTCGAGGCTTCAAGAAAGATGGAGCCCAGATTGGTTCCCGGTTCGCCCTCTGAAATCTCTCCGTTCATGCCCCACTTCGTCTTTGCCGTGGAAACGGCGGCCTGCTCGATGCCTTTGTCGGTTTCCACTAAGTCGACATGATTTTCGACCAGTTGGACCGGACTGAGAAGTGAATTGCCTGTATGAAGTCCGATGCTGTTTGTGGTTATGATACTGTCCTCGAAGCGAAGCGTAGTTTTGGAGACCGATAGATGAGGATTCTGCACATACACTTTGGACGCGAAATCGGCGGCTTTGGCCAGAATGGCCTGTTGTGCGGCTGCGTCGGGTGCGGGAGCAGTGGGAAGGTCAGTAGCCGGAGGAGCTAGAAACGCGCTTTGGTCCTTCAAGAATTCAACCCGCACACCGGTGAGGGGACCGGGAAGATAAGGTTTCAGGCTGTTCGCCACGCTGCCTGTCAGCTCTTCGTTCAATTCAATCTCTTTGAGCTGATTATCTGCCTCTGCGTCGGTCTTCTTGGATTGCTGCATGGAAACCAGTAAATCCTTGAGTTGCTGAACAGTGACTTTCTTCTCTGCCCACGCGGGAGCAACTGCCACCAGTAGTATGAAAACCCATCCCAACCGTTTCATTTGCTTACTCCTCCTGAAATTGCGCAGGCACTCATACGCGGCCCAGCCATTCTGCGCTTGAATTCAAATAATGACGCTTGAATCCAAGTACATAGCTTCCGCGAGATATTCACAAGGCTACACCTGCTACGTGGACGTTTAGCGGAGGTTAATTGTTTCGCTCATGCAGCCAAACTCAATTTGCTGCCGGAGTTGCAATACCTTAATTTTGCGGCGTCAGGCTCCTCAACGGCGGCACGAAGGTTGGGGTTAACAGCCGTTACACGCCATCCTCCCGCACCGTCGAGTGGGAGTGAGCGCTGGCCGCACGGGCGGGCGCGGCTTCACCGCAAAGACTAATCTACGTAGGAATCGTGTCGTCCTCTTTTGCCGAGATGATCGTGCCTTGATGGTAGAGAATGCGCCAGCCGACATCTGAGAGTTGCCAGATCGTGGAGCGGCGGGTGCGGCGTCCGGCTTGATCGAGGGTGTAGGTCAGCAGATATGTGTCAGTGCCAAGGCGGCGCAGGCCAAACTCCTCGGTCCGCCATCCAGAGGCTTCCGCGTCGACGAAGTGAGAGAGCGAGCGCTCTGCCGTGGCCAGAATGAACTGCCGGCTGTAACGACGGCCTGATGCGCCGACTTCCCAGTAGTCAGGTGCGGTAGAGCGTTCGAAGTCGGCTGTCGTCGAGCCAAACACTGGATTGTGAAAGATCGGCTCGCGTTGGCGCAACTCGTCGAGGATCGGCAGCAGATCGGGTTCAACCCTGGTAAATGCTGGATTGCTTTCCAGTTTCGACATGCTAATTCCTTTTATGTCGAGGATTATTCGTGGCAGACTAGTCATATTATGGCATAAATGTTGAAATATGTCATAATGTTTAGATGGTGGAACATTATGACAGAAACGGTAGTTTTAGGTGAAAGCGGCAGAATTGTCCTACCGGCGGCAATCCGGAAGGAACTTGGCCTCAAAGCCGGAGACCGCCTAACGGTGAGCAGCGATCAAGGAACGATCCGGATTTTGAGCAGAAGAATGGCACTGCAGAGTATTCGAGCGGGAATCATCCGGCAGCGCGGAAGCCTCGATGGAATTCTGGATGAATTTCTTGCTGAAAAACACGAGGAAGCTGCACGTGAATAGGATTGTTTTGGATTCTGCGGCCGTGCTCGCGATGGTTCAGGGTGAACCGGGTGGTGAACGGGTCGAAGCTATTTTGGATGCCATGGAACTTGGAGCCGATGTAGAGGTCTCCATCAGCTCGGTGAACTGGTGTGAGATTTTAACGAGAACTCAGCGAGACCACCAGGGACTGGCAGCGGATGAGTTGGCGGCTGCATTTGCAGGCATTGAGCTGGTTCCCTTTGACAAGGCAACCGCTGAAATTGCAGCCAGCTATGCTCGTGTGAGTCAAGCACTCTCTTTAGGAGATCGAGCCTGCCTGGCTCTGGCCAAAAGCAAACAGGCGACGGCCTGGACAGCCGACCGGCTATGGAGCCAGTGCAATCTGGATGTGCCAATTGAGTTGATTCGCCGCTGATTTTCGTTCGAATTCAAGCGACAGAAATTCTTCTTCTGGCTATGCACGCAGTGCGGCCACCTCGCGGGTGAGGGCGTCGAGGCGCTCGATCAGCTCGGCGTGGTGCTTGTCGGCGAGCGAGGGATTGAATCCCTCAACGTAGAACGTGCCGTTCGGCTCCAGTTCGCATTTGCGCACCTGGTGCAAGTCTGTGAAGCCCTGCTTGTGGATCACGTCGAGCAGTTCTTCGCTGGTGAGCATCTCGCCTTCCAGTGCTTTTTTGTCGATCTGGCCGTTGTGAACCAGTACGGTGGCGCGGCCCTCAAAGGCGCGTGTCAGCCGCTTGGAACGGAAAAGCACGCGCACCACCAGCCAGTTGATGGCCAGCAGGCTGAAGGCGCCGATCACGCCGCCGGTGATCGAATTGTCTTCGCCGATGATGGCGTTCTGCACGGTGTTTGACAGAGAGAGCAGCACGACGAGGTCGAAGGGATTGAGCTGGGCGAGTTCGCGCTTGCCGAAGAGGCGCAGCAGCAGCACCAGCACGAGGTAGACAATCACCGGGCGAACCAGCTTCTCCAGAATCGGAAGCGGCACCTGAAACATGTGGTCGAGGATCAGCGAGTGGGGCATGACACGAGAATAGAACGATTCTCCCGCAAGTCAAAGAGCCGGGGCGATCTACGGAGTCTGGCGCAACTTGACGAACTGGAGGATGCAGTTCACCTGGTGCGTCTCAGGATCGGCGGAGATCTTATAGCTCGCGGCAACTCCGGAGAGTGAGCGCATCAGAATAGGGTCTTCTTTCTGCGCCTTGAGAACGAAGCCTGAAACATAGCTTTCGTCGAATGGATCGCCGGGGAGCATCTGCCAGATGCGCATCAACCGGACGCGCAGTTCGTCGCTGACATTTTCAAATTTCACGAATTCGAGGCGGTAGACAGGTCCGGGAACAACATCGACGTTATAGTTGACAATGCCAGCGGCCTCGTCGAGTTCCGGATGAGGGATCACGGTACAGTCCAGATAACCCTTGAACTTGCACCGGGAGGCAATCATGAACCAAGCGTCGCGCAGGGGCTGGCCCTTCGCTGTACCGGCGTTCTGCTGAACGGCCTTGTCGATCTCAGCCTGCGTCACGGGAGCGTCTGCGGGCAGGTGGATGTAGCCGAGCTTGTAGAGCCGCCCCTCCTCAATGGTTGCCGAGAAGGGCACGCTGATGGAGTCGGCTGCGGACACTGGATCGCCGGAACGGGAGACATGAGCTTTGGCCGCGCCGTAACCTTCATCGGCGTAGTACTGCTCGATGGCGCGTTCCAGATTTGCTGCCGAGTTCTCCGTATCGAACATCTCGCCGGTGGCATGATTGGCTGCTCGCTGGACCGCACCTTGCATCGCGGCTGAAACACCATCGAGGTGGATTGCGCCGACTTTTACCGGCGGCGCGGTGATGACCAGGCTCATGGCGGTAACTTTGTGGAGTTTCGGGTCGGTGTAGGGCATGGCCGTGACTGCGGCTTTGATCCCCTGGGCGGCGAGCATCTCTTCCAGAACGCTACGCACGCCTTCCAGCATTCCGCCTTCAGCAGGAACTTTGCCGTGAAAGAGCGGGAACCGGTCGTGCAGTTTTGCGTCCAACTCCTTGCCCGGCACCAGTGGCAGGTTCTCCAGGCGTACGGGGTAGAGGGTCGTTGAAGGAACAAGCGTGTAGATGAGATCGAGGCCATCGAATTTGAAGCCGAGGGTGTCGAAGACTCCGGTATCCATCAGCTTCTGAGAGTGCTCTCTCATCTCGGCGAAGTCGAGCACCGTGCCCTTTTTCAACCCAGCGGCGTCAAGCAGTTCCTGGTTGGAGTATTCGGGCGCGCCCTTGAACTGGATGGTCTTGGGCTGGAACTTCTGAGCGGTCGCCGCCCAAGGGGACAAGACAGCCATGAGGCCGGCAAGGAGCAATACAGAAAGACGAGGCATGATAAGGACAGAGTAGCAAAATGCACTCGGGCGGACCAGAAGCCTGTTTTGCCGTCGAGTCTTATTGTTCCTTGCCGAGTGCGGCGGCGGGGATGGTGACTGAGCCCATGCGACCGGAGTTCTCGTCCACCACCAGCACGCGTAGCGAATTCATGCCTGGCTTCAACTGCACAAAGTGGTCGAAGGGAACGCCCTCAGCCAGCAGGCTCTTGTACGTCGAAGACTTGAGCTGGAGCCCGAGTGTCTGGCCGTCCAACTCCGCATGAAAGCCGGCGTCGTCGCGCTGGATGAAGAAGATATCCAACTTGTCCATCCATCGATCACCCTGCTGCCGCAGGCCCAGATCGGCTGCTGCGATTTTGATTTTTACAATCGCTCCTGGAGTTTGAGTTTCAACGTTTGCGGTCAGGGCTACCTCGTCCATCTCCGTCGGCCGCCAGACCGCCTGGTGGAAGCGATCTTTCAGCGTGACCGGCTCTTTTTGATAGAGGTATCCGTTGCGGTAGCGCAGGTTGACGTCACGCTTGTCGACGAGTTTGACGGTGATGGCGTGGTATTTACCGTCCGCAGGGCCTTCGGGCGAGAAGCTCAACTGATAGGTGGCATGGCCCTCTTCGACAATTCTCGACAGAGCTGCGGCCAGGTCGCCGGAACGGGGGATGGTGCGACCGCCGGTAGCCTCTGCGACTTGCCGGATGGGCCCCTGGATGGCGTGGGTGTCCTGATGCATCGCGGCGGTGATGTGGCCTGAATTCTTCCCCCGCAAAATGATTTTCATCTCATCTGAAGTAACGCCGTTGAATTGATCCTGGGCGATCGGCGCCAGTTCTACGCTGCGGTTCTTCATTTCGGCGGTGACGGCCCCGCCCTCAAGCTGAGAAACGTCGAAGGGGAAAACTGCAGCGTGGGCCTCGTTCATGGCCTCCTGCGCACGCAGGGCAAAGCTGTCCAATCCCTTGGTGCCTTTTTCTGTGTCTACGGCCTGATTGGTCCAGTCCGCAAAGATGTTGTCGCTGGACACCCATACGAGGTTCTTGTGCCCCGGAACAGCCGCGAGATGCCGGGCGACACCGCGAAGAATGATCAGTGCATCACGCGCTGGATTCGCGCCCAGATCGCGCAGTTGAAAGTCGACCGAGTTATTCCTCGACTTCTCGTCAACAGTGTTGCCATTCACCGAAAGAAGATCGGAGAGGTTGTGCACATAGTCGAACTGCTGGCGATTGCGTACCTCCTCTTCTTGTGCCTGGAAGACCGATTGCGCCGTTGGCATCCATTTTTGAAGCCGGGCAATCAGGGCTGCATGGTCAGTCGTGATCTCGGTGAGCACATGAAAGCCGACTCCGGTCATGGCATAGAGACCGATGCGCTCGCCGGGGGGAAGACCGGCAAGGAACTTGAGCATCTGCGCGCGTGCGTTGCTCAGATCGCTCCAGGCGATGTTGCTCTCATCGATCAAGAGGATGGTCGCGTCGGCCTCTTGTGCGGGTGCCGCCTGCACCGCTGAAACGGCATCGGCGGTGCGGTTGGAGAAGGACGAGGCCGATGGGCTAGCGTTTGCAGGTGCGGCTTGCGCGTCCCATGTGACCTGGGAGAAGAAACGGAGATCCTGCTTGCGTCCGTTGTCGAAGATTTCGAAGTCGCTCCGCTTGAGATCTTTTACCGGGTGGCCTTTCTTGTCGTAGGCTACAAGGCCGACATCCACAAGCCGCGAGGTGAGTTTCAGCGTGAGGCTCGCATCTTGCGGCGGGCTGGGAACGGATGGCTGATCCGGCACTCCATTGGCTGCACCGAGGCTGACCTCGGGAATCACTGGCTCTGCTGGCGCTGCCGGTGGAGGCGGCGCCTGAGCGACGGCCGGAGCCGGCTGGGGTTGCGAATCGAAAGCAGCGGGAGCGGGAACCGAATCGGCGGAAGCGGCGGCCGCCAGCGGCTGTGATTCTCCGTTTTGCGGAACGGGCGGAAGATCGCTTGGAAGGATACGGGCGGTTGCCGCCAGGCGATGGTAATCCGTGAAGCGGGTCTCATTGAGCAGCAACTTTGGGGCGTTCGACTGGCTTGAAGATAAAGAAGGACCTCCTTGCGCTTCTTCCACCGAAAGGGCCAGTGCACGCAGTGGGCAGATGAAGTTCCGGTCGCCGATTCGAATCGAACCATACTCGATGACGGTAGCGGCTCGCGCAAGCGGACTTTCGGCTTTCATCTCGGCCTCGATGGTGATGCGCAAGATGGCGCCCGTGGCCGGTTCTACTGCCAGAGAGCCGTGATAGCCGGGCGTCTCGCTGATAGCGTAAGTGTGGGGGATCAGCGCTCCCAAGCCGCCTCCCCACTGCCCCGTGGGAACAATGTCCACAGTTGTAGGATCACCGAGAACGCAGCAATAACTGACCGCATAGTGTGAGGCGGACTTGGGCACAGAATAATGGAAGACCGCAGCCCGGCCCGCCGCCGTCTCCTCCCAATGACTCCAACTTACGTTGCCTTTGGTTGTGTCGGTCAGGACCACGGCCAGTGCCGGACCGAATTCGCCCCAGGAAATGAGGCCCTTCTCCTGCTGCTCCCGCGGAACGGCGGAGAGTTTTGCATTGGCTTTCCGTGTGGCCAGCCGGCTCTCTTTGCCATCGCGGAGCGTGACCTCTTGGCTGGACCATCCCACCATGTGCAGGCCTGCGCGAACGGGCCAGTTTCCTTGCGCGAGCACCTGCGGGCTGTCGTCAAACCGGTAGGTGGTGCGAATGGCGAAAAAGTCGATCAGGTGGGGCGTCGTCTGAACGACATAACCGCGCGCCGCATCCATCATGCGCTGTTGCGCGGCTGTATCGGGTGGCGCGGTGGCGGGCAGTTCGCTGGCGGGCGGGTCAAGGAAGGCCGAGCGGTCGGCGAGCAGTTGCAGGGCCAGCACGGTCTTGAGTCCCAAAGGAAGTTTTGCCGCAAAGTGATCGAGAGAATTGCTGGTGAGCCGCTCGCTGAGTTCCATATCTGCGAGCTGGCGCGCAACCTCGGCGTCGTCGCGATGAGCGGCGTTGCCGGCTGCCAGCGTCTGCTCCAGTTGCTGCACAGTAACACGTCTTGCCGCATGGGCAGGAAGGACCAGAACCGCTACGAGCGCAAGCAAGACCAGTCGTCGCATCTGGAAATCACCTCGCTCGTATCTTACTGCTCCGACTCGATGGACGGAGAGCTCGGGCAAAAGTGCGAGAATTTGAGGCGAACGGCTGAAGATACCTACGCCGGAAGCGCGGCTTTATTCTTGAAGAATGGCAGCGACTTGCGCAGGCCTTCCATCAGGTTGACGCGCGGCTCCCAGTCGAGCAGGGCGCGGGCCTTGGCGATGTCGGGGCAACGTCGGGTCGGGTCGTCCTCCGGCAGGTCTTCAAAGCGCAGTTCGCTCTTTGAGCCAGTGACCTCGATGACGGCCTGCGCGCACTCGATGATGGTGAACTCATCGGGGTTGCCGATGTTGACCGGCAGATGCTCTTCACTGCGTGACAGGCGCAGGATGCCTTCGATCAGGTCGTCCACATAACAAAAACTTCTCGTCTGCTTGCCGTCACCGTAGATGGTCAGGGGCTCGCCGCGCAGGGCCTGCATCATGAAGTTGGAGATGACGCGGCCATCGCTGGGGTGCAGGCGGGGGCCGTAGGTGTTGAAGATGCGAACCAGATGGGTATTGACGCCTCGCGAGCGATTGTAGGCCATCACCAGCGCCTCGGCAAAACGTTTGGCTTCATCGTAGACCGAGCGCGGGCCGACCGGATTGACGTTGCCCCAGTAGCTCTCCCTCTGTGGATGCTCGAGCGGGTCGCCGTAGCACTCCGAGGTAGATGCGTGCAGGTAGCCTGCGCCATGGCGGGCGGCGATCTCAAGAGTGTTTTCAACGCCGGCCGAACCGACGCGCAGCGTCTCGATGGCCAGGCGAAGATACTCCGGCGGGCTGGCCGGCGAGGCGAGATTGAAGACGTAGTCCACTGGCCCCACATCGAAGGGCTGGCAGATGTCGCGCTCCTCGAAGCGGAAGCGTGGCTCCGCGGCCAGATGCGCGATGTTATCCAGGTTGCCGGTTGAGAGGTTATCGATGCCGATGACAGTATGGCCTTCGCTCAGCAAGCGGTCGGTGAGGTGAGAGCCAAGAAATCCGGCGGCGCCGGTGACTAAAACACGCATGGTCAAGGATTCATGCTCCAAAGAAACTGAAAGAAATCAGAAAGGAATTGGCTGCGTTTCGAGCGGACAAATGGGATGGAATCGCTCTACCGCTACACCAGCAGCTTGCCCGGCTTGCCTTCCTGCGCCTGGTAGGCTGGCGGCCGGCCCACACTCACGTACGAGAAGCCATGATCGAGCATCTCTTTCGGCTTGTAAAGGTTGCGGCCGTCGATCACGATGGGGAAGCGGACTGCTTTGCTGAGGCGATCGAGATCGATCTCGGCAAACTCCTTCCAGTCGGTCAGGATCAGGACCGCGTCGGCGTCCTTTGCCGCCTCGTAGAGATCCGCCGCATAGCTGAGCTTGTCGGTCGCAGGCAGCAACTCTTTGGTGCGCTCCATGGCCGCCGGATCGTAGGCGGTGACGCTGGCGCCGGCGTCGAGCAGCTTTCTGATGACGTCGATCGCCGGTGACTCGCGAATGTCGTCGGTATCGCCCTTGAAGGCGAGGCCGAGCGCGGCCAGACGCTTGCCAGGCAGGGTCCACAACGCCGCGCGGACCTTGTTGAAGAAGACTTCTTTCTGATTTTCGTTGACCTTCGAGACTTCCTTGAGAAGTTGGAAGTCCACGCCCTGCTGCTGCGCCACCCAGTGGAATGCGGCAACGTCCTTGGGAAAGCAGGAGCCGCCATAGCCCAGACCTGCGGAGAGAAACTTGGGGCCGATGCGGCTGTCCATGCCCATGCCAGCGGCGATGTCTTCGATGTCGGCGTCGACCGTTTCGGCCAGGTTGGCGACGGCGTTGATGAAGGAGATCTTCAAGGCGAGAAAGGCATTCGAGGCATGCTTGATGATCTCCGCGCTCTGCGCCGAGGTGACCAGAAGCCTGGCCGGCGACTGCATCGAGCAACTCCCCTCAAGTGAATTGGGCAACGCGTAGTAGCTGCCGCCGGTGAGCGGTTCGTAGATTCGACGCAGGACCTCGGCGGCGCGCTCGGAGTTGGCGCCGACCACGATGCGGTCGGGATGCAGAAAGTCGAGGATGGCGGTGCCTTCGCGCAGGAACTCAGGATTCGAAACCACATCGAAGCTCTGCGGGTCGACGCCATGACGGTGCAGCACGCGCCGGATCCACTCGTTGGTGTAGACCGGCACGGTGCTCTTTTCGACAATCACTTTGTAGCTGTTGATGGAGCGGGCAATCTCAGAGACGACAGCCTCGACATACGACAGATCGGCTGCGCCTGTATCGCCCTGCGGCGTGCCGACGGCGATGAAGATCGCCTCGCTCTTTTCCACGGCCGCACTGAGATCGGCGGTAAATGTCACTCCGCGCCCCCGGTGCTTGGCCAGCAGTTCGGGCAGATGGTGTTCGAAGATGGGCACGCCGCCTTCACCGAGCGTCTTCACCTTGGCCTCGTCATTGTCCACGCAGGTGACCTGATGTCCGATTTCCGCAAAGCAAACGGCTGCAACGAGCCCCACGTACCCGGACCCGATGACACAGATGGAAACTGGCTTCGACATGTGCTTGTGCTGTCTCCTTTTGCGGCTTTCCGCAGGGGGCGGCAGGCGGGAATCCCGGCCGGCGGACCATGCAGGCAGCGCTACAGCCATTGAGTGGCTCGATCTTCCCCCGAGAGCCTGCACTCCCAGATTGACACAAGGGTGAGAAGGCTACGGTTCCGGCTGTAGAGAGTCTGCTACACCTTAGGTTATTCGTTCGAGCGAGGATGGGGCAAGCAACTCAAGGAATAAGGGAGGATTCGTTGATACGAAGGTCACCTTATGCGAGCCTTTGCGTGCGGTACTGCTCGGCGGTAAAAACCGGCCCTCTGGTAGAGTGAGAGTGCAGCCGCAATGCCGGCGTGAAGCTGAGCGTGCATTTTTTGGAATTGTGTAGAACGAAAATTCGTAGGTTTCCCACCCATTCCGCAGAAAAAAGCGGAATGGATGGGGCACGGAAGTCTAAAGCATGTCCGAAAATGCACTAGTGCGCGGCGGCCTGCTTGTGTACGGTTCGGAAAGAGGCATACTGCATGGCAACTTCCTCGCGATTCAGCTCCTCGGCATGGGCTCCTTTCCGCATCGAGCCCTTCTTTTCCGAGCGGGTATGGGGCTGCCGGGATCTTCATCCATGGTATGACCGGGTTGCCGCCGAAGGCGTGCCGATTGGCGAGGCGTGGCTGACCGGGGACCAGTGCGTGGTCTCGAACGGCGCTCATGCCGGCCAGACGTTGGCGGCGCTCTTTGCCGAGAATTCTGAAGCACTGCTTGGCGCGGCAGCCGCAGTCGGCGCCTCACCGCTGCTGATCAAGGTCATCTTCGCCCGGGAAAAGCTCAGCGTGCAGGTGCACCCTGATGACCGGATGGCTCAAAAGTATGGCGAGCCGCGCGGCAAGACTGAGTGCTGGTATGTGCTCGATGCCGAAGCCGGATCGCAGGTTGCCTGCGGCCTCAAGCCCGGCGTCACGCTGGAGGATGTCAAAGCCGGGATCGAAGGGGGAACACTGGAGAGCAGCCTGAATCTGCTTGATATTGCGCCGGGGGAGATGATCTTTGTGGATGCCGGAACGGTGCACGCCATCTGGCCCGGATCGATTCTGATGGAGACGCAGCAGAACTGCGATCTGACCTACCGGATGTACGACTACGGACGCGGGCGCGAACTGCACATCGCGAAGTCTCTCGAGGCCACGCGCCTGAAGACCCGCGCCGGCAAGGTGCCCGCCGAGGAACTTGCAGACCGGACCATCCTGATCCAAGGAGATTATTTTCGCGTGGAAAGGATTGCAGTGGCCGGCAGCAGAGAGAGCGCCAGCCTGCCGACTGCCGATGAGCCCACTCCCGGCCTGGCTTACCTTTTTGCCGCCCGTGGAACGGCGAGAATTCAAGGGGCCGGCTTTGAGGCGATGGAGTTGCCCATGGGGGCCATTGCAGCCGTGCCTGCCGCCGCGCCCGGGTTCACCGTCGAGGATGTGGGCGGATCGAATTCGAGCAAACTGGAGTTGATGCGCATCTCGCCGCGCTGGCCTGGTTGCCAATCGATCGCGAATTCCGTCTAAAATCAGGGATACTGGATCTACCCCGCAACTGCAATGGATTGAAGCCCAGCACAGATTGGGCGTATCAGAGCTCAGGATATTCGCGGAATCTTTGCCTTGAATTTTCGTTGTGCGGATGTACACTCTACCCAAAGGGAATGCCTCGGGGGAGGGCGTCCGGCAACTTCAAAGGAGACGCAGAATGCGTTTGAAGCCGTTTTTGGGGCTGGCCCTCGTACTTCTATTTTCCTGCGCGGCAAATCGAGTGAATGCGCAAACCGAACCTGCGGCGACCGAAAAACGAACGCCGTTCGCAGTTGGCGTTGGCTTCTCCGGCTACAACCCCGATTATGGGCATGGACACCTGCTGGGCGGCACCGTGTGGATGGACTATTATCCAAGCCGGGTGCCGTCGTTTTTGCAGGGGATCGGTGTCGAGATTGAGGGACGCGACCTCAACTATGGACGCTCGTCCACACAGCCCACTAATCTGCGGGAGGATGTTGTCCAGGGGGGCGTGATTTATTCCTGGCGGCACTTCCGCAAGATTCGCCCGTACGGCAAGTTTTCTGAAGGGTATGGCAACACGGATTATTCGGCAGTCTCCGGGGGGAGGCTGGGATATTTCCATGACTCCCGCACGATCTTCAGCGGCGGCGGCGGCTTCGAGTACCGTGCGTTTCAGTATGTCTCCGTGCGAGTGGATTACGAATATCAATCCTGGCCCAATTTCTTCAAGCATCCTGCCACGCAGACCCACCCAGCGCGTCCAGCGGGACGGCTCAATCCTCAGGGCTTCACCGTCGGCGCGGTCTATCACTTCAGCAGGCCGCGCTTCCATTAAGAACGGAAGAGTGCGCCGGGCCGCGGGAGATGCTTCCGCGGCAGTGCATGTGCTGCCATGGACAAGTGAATGCGTTCCGTGCTGAATGAATGCCTGCAGCGCGCCTTCCTCAAACGGAACTGAAGGTATCCTTCTCGGTGGAGGTTGGCTCCTCCGCCGCATCCGGTTGTGAAATACTTTTAAGTGCCGCTTGTAATGCAAACGGCAGAGCGCACCAGTTGCGAATTCCATACTTCTGAGCGGAAAGACATTGCATCTGCTGCGGCAACGGTGTTTTCGCCCAGGCGTAACGTCACGTGCGGCGGTGGCTCTATCACGGGAATATTCAGGACTGGGGGCAGGTTTTGGGCGTAGCGATCGTCACCGGATCGGCTGGATTGGTTGGGTCGGAGGCAGTCTCCTTTTTTGCTCATCTCGGCATGGAGGTTGTTGGCATCGACAACGACATGCGCAGCCGGTTCTTTGGCGAAGAAGCATCGACCAAATGGAATCAGCAGCGCCTGGAGAAGGAACTGGGAGCGTCTTACCGCTCTGAGAGCTTCGACATCCGCGACTGGGAACAGGTCAACCGCCTCTTTGCCTCGCTGGGAAAGAATGTTTCTCTGGTGATTCACACCGCAGCCCAGCCCTCGCACGATTGGGCCGCGCGCGAGCCGCACACTGATTTCACCGTCAATGCTCTGGGCACGCTGAATATTCTTGAAGCCGCGCGGCAGCACTGCCCGGATGCGGCCTTCATCTTCACCTCGACCAACAAGGTCTACGGCGACACGCCCAACCGCCTGCCGCTTGTTGAGCAGGAGACGCGCTGGGAGATCGATCCGGCTCATGCATACTCTGCAGGCATTGATGAGAGCATGTCGATCGATCAGACACTTCACAGCATCTTTGGCGCCTCGAAGGTGGCTGCCGACGTGATGGTGCAGGAGTATGGCAACTACTTTGGCATGAAGACGGCGGTCTTTCGCGGCGGCTGCCTGACCGGCCCCAACCACAGCGGCACCAAGCTGCATGGTTTTCTGGCCTACCTGATGCGCTGCGCGGCGACAGGGGAGCAATACACGGTCTACGGATACGGCGGCAAGCAGGTGCGCGACAACATTCACTGCTCCGACTTGATCGATTGCTTTCATGAGTTCTACAAGAATCCCCGTAGCGGCGAAGTCTACAACATGGGCGGCGGACGATTCAGCAATGCCTCGATGCACGAGGCCATCGAACTCTGCGAGCAGATCACCGGCCGCGAGATGAAGTGGAGCTACACGGACGAGAACCGCATCGGCGATCATATCTGGTGGATCAGCAACACCGGCAAATTCAAGAGCCACTACCCGGACTGGAAGCAAAACTTCGACGTGCGCGGTATTCTGCAGGACATCTACGAAAAGAACGCAGAGCGCTGGCAGACTGAACTGAAATGATCGATCGCGGGATGGGGAGTGTTCTCGGCGTCGGCGTCCATGCCGTGGATTATGAGTTTGCCGTAGAAAGAATCATGGAATCCGCGAAGGCGGGCCGGCGCTGCACTGTCAGTGCGCTGGCTGTGCACGGCGTCATGACCGGAGCCCTCGACAGCAAGCATCGCTATCGCCTTAACCACCTCGATCTGGTGACTCCAGACGGCCAGCCGGTTCGCTGGGCGCTCAATCTGCTGCACGGCGCCGGGCTTCGCGACACGGTCTGCGGGCCAGTTCTGACGGGCATGCTCTGCGCTGAGGCCGCTCGGCAGGGCGTCACAGTCTACTTCTACGGCAGTGCCGAGGAGACCCTGGAGAGGTTGCGGAAGAATCTCAATGAGCGGTATCCAGGCCTGATTATTGCCGGAAGCGAGCCCTCGAAGTTTCGCAAGCTCACGGAAGAGGAGCAACGGGAGGCCGCCGAGCGCATCCGCCAATCAGGGGCCGGTATTCTCTTTGCCGGATTGGGTTGTCCGCGCCAGGAGGTCTTTGCCTATGAGATGGGCGAGCTGCTCTCCATGCCTATTCTCGCCGTCGGCGCGGCCTTTGATTATCACGCGGGCTTGTTGAAAGACACGCCGCCTTTCTTGCAACGCATCGGCCTAATGTGGCTTCATCGCCTGGTGCAGGAGCCACGGCGTTTGTGGCGGCGGTATCTGGTGACCAACACGCAATTTGTGGTCTTGCTCGTGGCCCAGGCTCTGCACCTGTGGAAGCCGGTTCTGGAAGATACAACCGAGCCCGGCGAGAATATCCGATTTGGGTGAGACTGGCTGCGCTCTGCCCGGCAATGCGATTTTGTTGTACATGCGAGTTTGAGAATCCGCTGGATTGAGCGACAATCAATAGCGATATGACTATTCAATTCTCACTCCCCTCTGAACTAAGCGGCGCTGTTGACCTGGCCGTCGCCGAATGGACCTCCAAAAACAAAGTCGCGCGCTTCTGGCAAAAAGATCCCACACTCTGGACGAGCGACGGCGAAGAGAAATGGCTCGGCTGGATCGACATCGTCGAGCGCCAGCAGGCCAATCTGGCCGCATACGCCGCGCTGGCTGCGGATGTGAAATCCGCTGGCTTCAAATCCGTGCTGCTGCTTGGCATGGGCGGCTCAAGCCTCTGCCCCGAGGTGTTGTCCGTCACGTTTGGACAGCAAAACGGATTTCCCGCTCTTCACATTGTCGACTCCACGGACCCGGTGCAGATCAAAGCCACGCAAGACAAGGTCAATCTCGCCGAGACGCTGGTTGTGGTGGCCAGCAAATCTGGCTCGACCCTCGAGCCCAATGTCCTGAAGCAGTACTTCTTTGAAGAGATGAAGAAGGCCGTGGGCGCGGAGAAGGCGGGCAGCCATTTCCTGGCCATCACCGATCCCGGCTCCAAGATGGAGCAGGTGGCCAAGGCGGACGGCTTCCGGCATATCTTCTATGGCGACCCGACCATCGGCGGCCGCTTCTCGGCTCTCTCGCCCTTTGGCGTGGTTGCCGCAACCGTGGCTGGATTGGACGTGAACAAGCTGCTGGCCGAGGCGGCCAAGGCCGTTGCGTCGGCCAAGCAGGAGCCGGCTGCGAATCCCGCCGTGGAACTAGGCCTACTGATGGGCGTTGCGGCCAATGGTGGGCGCGACAAGATCACGATCTTCACCTCGCCGGAGATCTATGACCTGGGCGCGTGGATGGAGCAGTTGATCGCCGAATCGACCGGCAAACTGGGGAAGGGAATTACTCCGGTCGACCGCGAGAGAATCGCCGAGCCGGCGGTTTACGGCAATGACCGCGTATTTGCCTCGATCCGCTATGCCGGAACAGCCGACAAGGCCGCCGATCAAGCTCTTGCCGCTAAAGTCGCGGCCATCGAAGCCGCAGGGCACCCGGTCGTTCATGTTGAAATCGCGGATCTTTACGAGATCTTTGGGCAGTTCTTCACCTGGGAGATTGCTACCTCTGTGGCCGGCTCCGAGATGGGGATCAACCCCTTTAACCAGCCCGATGTGGAGTCGGCCAAGATCGAGACCCGCGCCCTGACCGCTGCCTATGAGCAGACCGGTAAACTGGCTGAGCGCGTGCCGGTTCTCGAAGACGCGGGCATCAAGGTCTACGCGACTGCGGAGTATGCCGCCACACTCGGAAAGCAGCAGGGGCTGACGGGCTTGCTGAAGGCGCATCTGGGCCAGATTCACGCCGGCGACTACTTTGCCACGCTGGCTTACCTGCCGATGTTCGCCGAGCACGAGGCGGTGATTCAAGGCTTCCGGCACAAGGTGCGCGACGCCAAAAAAGTTGCCACCTGCCTGGGTTTTGGTCCCCGCTTCCTGCACTCGACTGGCCAGGATTACAAGGGCGGACCGAACAGCGGCGTCTTCCTGCAGATCACTGCCGATCATGCGATCGATCTGGCGATTCCGGGGCAGAAACTCAGTTTCGGTGTCGTGATCGACGCACAGGCCGCCGGAGATCTTGCGGTGCTGGAGTCGCGCGGACGGCGCGCCTTGCGTGTTCATCTGGGAGCCGATGTGAAGGCTGGGCTGAAGAAGCTGGCTGCGGCTGTGGATGCCGCGCTGCAGTAAGCCCCCAGAGTATTTTCGGGAATTGTGTAGACAGAAAGTTCGTAGGTTTCCCACCCATTCCGCAGAAAAAGCGGAATGGATGGGGCACGGAAATCTGCAGCAAATTCGAAAATGCTCTAGTGGTGGCGGAGGGCCAGCCAGATGGCCGCCGCCACTACCGCCAGCAGCAGAGCCACGCCGATCTTGCGCAGGCGAAGCTTCAATGCCTGGCGCCGCACCATCCGGTCCTTGCCCACATTCGAGGCGAAGGAGATCCAGTCGCGATCGTCGTCGAGCATCTGTCCTGAGGCGATGTAGGCCTTGAGAAACCGCTCGGTCCAATGATTCTGGTTGAGGCCAACGGCTCCGGCATAGCCGCGCACGATGCCTTTGCTGAGAATGCCGCCGGGCAGCAGGCGGAACCTCTCCTGCTCGAGCGCCTCAAGGTGCCGGGCGCTGATCTTGGTGATCGCCGTGATGTCTTTGAGCGCTATGCCGCGGGATAACCGCTCCATGCGCAGGTCTTCTCCAAAGCTGCTCATCGCGCACCAGACTGCTGTTTAGATCATCGAGGGTTTACACTCCCACCATAAACCCGGATTCTGCTCAGGTCAAAGGGTTTATTGTTGTTTTCCGTTCAATTTGGGAAGTGCGGAAATCTGGATCAAAACGGTCCATTGCATCGAAAATTGTGCTGATTCTTCCTCAAGACTTTGCGATAGGGCTCGACGGCGAGTGCTTTAGCTGGGGGTGGGCAGCGATCCAGTCTCCGGTTTGCAGGTCATACATCCTGGACTCGCTTCCGAACGAACCACTGCAAGAAGTTGAGAAGTGGAAAGACTGCTTGATCGAGTCCATCCAGTGTGACTTCTGGAGTTTCTCCTGGCGTCAGATCAATTTCGAGTCGATCAAAATTGTCACTCTTTGAAAGCTGGAACTTATTCTCTCGAGCCATCCAGTGAACTTGCACCACGGCACTAAACGCAAACAATACAATCACCGAAGCCCCGTCTTCCCTGAGCAGTCTCTGATCCGTCACCCAGAGGAGTCTCTGCTTCTTGTCGCGCACCACAACGATACATTTCTCCCCTGACAATAAGAGCGATGCGATCTGCTCAGAGGCGCGAGGGTTTAGCTCGGCGTTTCTGACGTGCCCCTTGTGCAGTGCTTTGGCGAAGACATTGCGGAGCCGCGTTTCAGGATTCCATGCGATCATTTGGGCGAAGTGTACCACTCCTTCACTGTCGTGTCTTGTGATGTGAGGCTTCACAAGTACTTAGTTGCACGGATCACTGGAATTTCAAGAAGAACTTAATGTCCTCAATCGCGTCTTCCGCTGCTGCTCTGACCAAGGGGTCGGACCTCATTTCAACCAGCCTCTGAAGTACCAACTCCAAATCCAGCTGACGATGGATTCGTGCGAGGTGCCCAAAACAGGTTGCTGAAATCCAGCGCACATTTTGATCTTCATGGCGAGAAAAGGCCAGGCATTGCCCCTGGACCCACTTCCAGTCTGAGTCATAGTACGAGGCACTGAGAAGTGCATCTGCGATCTCAGCTCCGTCGCCGCCGCGAAGGAGCATTTCGATCTCTGAGCGGCTTCGTTCCACGACTGCTTTGTACTCCACTGAGTATCCTCGTCTTCTCGCTCAGTCTATAGCTTCAGACATGTTCCGGTCGTGTAGTCGCCTATTCTGAAACTGCGCCACTGCTGGAAATGGCAAATAATTGCTCGCTCAGCAAATACAAATCCAAACCGGCCTGCCGTGAAGGCTCGGGGCCGCTCTTTCGGCCATGGGCTGTTACCCTTGAGAGGAAGGTCTTTTCGCGCTTCTTGGAGTCTTTGTACGGAATGAACAAGCTCATCTTTGCCAATCTGCTGCACCGCCCGTTGCGCTCGATCATCAGCGTCTTCGCGGTGGCTATTGAAGTGGTCATGATCCTCTCCATCGTCGCCGTCTTCATGGGCATGCTCAACGACCAGAAGCAGCGCACGAACGGCATTGGCGCGGATCTCGTCGTGCGCCCCTCTAACGCCAGCTTTATGAACGGCGTCAGCGGCGCGCCGATGCCCGCCAAGATGGCCGAGGTCTTCCGCCGCATGCCGCATGTGGCCGCGGCCTCGCCGGTGATCACCAACTTCAACATGTCCAACGCGGTCGAGATTCTTTACGGCGTCGACTACGAGAGCTACAACGCACTGAAGCCCTTCACATGGATCGCCGGCGGGCCGTTTCAAGGGCCTTACGACGTGATTGTCGACGATATCTATTCGAAGACCGGCCAGGGCCGCCATGTGGGCGATACGATCATGATCCTGAACCACTCCTTCCGCATCTGCGGCATCGTGGAGAACGGCAAGGGAGGGCGCAGGCTGGTGCCCATCGATACGCTGGGCGAGCTGACCGGCGCCGACGGCAAGGCCTCGGTCATCTACATCAAGAGCGACAATCCGGCCAATCAGCAGGCGATCCGCCAGGAGATTGCCGCCACACGGGGCCTTGAAGGTTACAACGTACAGACCATGGACGACCTGATCTCGCTCTACACGCCGTCGAAGTTCCCCGGCTTTGATATGGCGCTGGACGTGGTGATCACCATTGCCGTCGTCGTGGGCTTTCTGGTGATCTTTCAGACGATGTACACGGCAGTGCTCGAACGGACGCGCGAGATCGGAATCCTCAAATCAATGGGAGCCTCGCAGTCGACCATCGTCAGCGTGGTGCTGCGCGAGTGCGCGGTGCTGGCCGTTGCCGGAGTGCTAGTGGGCATTGCGGCCACCTTTGGCGTCCGCGAACTGTTGAGCATCAAGTTTCCCGCCTTCAGCTTTGAGCTGACGGCGGCATGGATGGCGCGTGGAGCCGGCATTGCTTTTGTCGGAGCCGTCTGCGGCGCGCTCTATCCAGCTTGGATGGCCGCACGCAAAGATCCGATCGATGCGCTGGCTTACGAATAAGGTCCTTCCGGCTGAAGAGATCCATCCAACCATGGCAATCGCATGATCGCTATCGAATTCCCGAGGCTGGTTCGTGCCGCCCTTACGGGGCGGCGGATTCGATAAACGCACCTTCCCAGGATTCCGCTTCGCTCCATCCTGGGCTATTCTCGACGCGTCCCTCCGGGACGAGAGGACGCATTTGACTGGCTGGCCAGTGGAAAAGAACCAGTTCTGACAACAGAATTCATTCATGCGATTGCCCTGCCATCCAACCATGGGTCAAAGACACATCGCGGCAGGCTTAGTACACTGGAAGCGTTCGTTCAGGATTCCCCAATGAAGAAAACTGTCTTCAGCCTCTACGCCGTCGTTACCGTTGCCCTCATGGTCTGGGGCTTCTACCAGGCCATCTACGTCGCTCCGGACGAGAGCACGATGCACGAGGTCCAGCGCATCTTCTACTACCACGTGCCTTCGGCGATGGTGGCCTTTCTCTTTTTTGCCATCAGCCTGATTGGGTCGATTGGGTTTCTGGCCTTTCGGCGCAACAAGCCGGACTGGGCGCAGGCCGCAGACGCCTGGGCGCTGGCCGGAGCCGAGGTGGGCGTCGTCTTCTGCACGGTCGTGCTGATCACCGGGCCGCTCTGGGGCCGCCGTGCCTGGGGCATCTGGTGGACCTGGGACGCCAGGCTGACGACGACTCTAGTGCTCTGGCTGATTTACGTCAGCTATCTGCTGCTGCGGCGCTTTGCCGCCGGGCCGCAGGTGCAGACGCTGGCTGCGGTCCTGGGGATCTTTGGCGCGCTCGACGTGCCCATCGTCTACATGTCGAACCGTTGGTGGCGCACACAGCACCCCGCGCCGGTCTTCGGCGGCGGACCTGACTCGGGCATCAAGGACCCTACGATGCTAGCCGCCTTTGGCTGGAATGTGCTGGCTTGGCTGGCATGGGGCGTCCTTATTTTGGTCTTGCGTTACCGGGTGGAGCGTCGGCAGCAGAGACTAGCCGCCGAAGAAGCCGAGGAAGCACTGAACGCCTACTCCCAGACCGGGGCCTAACCGGAGAAGCGAGGACAAGCATGGATCAAGCAGCCATTCTCGACCACAAGTTCACCGTCGCCGCCTATGCGATTACCTGGACGATTCAACTGGGCTACGTGGCCTGGCTGGGCTTCAAATGGCGGGCGCAGAAGAGCAAGAGTGCCGCGCAGCGCGACTCCCGCTGAAGGGACTTCTCTTTCAACCCGCATGAGCGGGAGAACCGCCCGCGCTGAATGATCGGTTCTCTCAGAAGAGCCTCCAACTCCGCATTCCAACTATTGCTTCCAACGATCTCCACTGGCCTGAGAGCGCCACTCTCGGGCTCGCGGAGCTTTGTCCTTAAGTTTCTTCCAATGTTGCCGATGAGGGAGATGGCTGCGATCGTGCAGCAGCATAAGCGAAGTCCTGTCTTCAGGTTGCGCCGGGCACTGGCCGGGCGGCCGATGCCATGGATGAGGCATTTTGTCCACGCCTGACCGGGAATGAGGAGATCTTTATGTTTGCTTATCCCAATGAGACCGCTCTACACCACGAGCAACAGGCCATCCGCCATCGAACCCTTGCGGGGGCGGCGCGGAAGCGAGGGAGCCTGGCCGAGGCCGATTATCAGACCGAGCTGGCCTTGCGTCACACTCTGGCCGCACAGCAACAGACGGCGCGGGCCGCCGATTCGATGTCTTTGCGGGCCTCGCGGCACTGGCCGCTGGTGGCGCCGACGCCATCTTATGCTTCGGTGTGCATGCGGGCCTTCCAGCGCTTTGCCGGGCGCATGGCATTGCAGCTCTGCGCACTGCTGCCGGGGCGGAGTTCCACCGCTGCTGGCTTGCCGCAGCGTTGATTGCCGGGCGAGGTCGCGGGAGGGGCGCGAGGGGTCTGGCCTATAGTTCCATGAGGATTTCCCAATCTTTCCCCGTTGAGTTTGCCATCTCACCTGCAACAGCCGAGGCAAAGACGGCCATGATTCTCTGGCGCCCTCACTGAGCAGGGGAGAGTGGCTGGCTGATCCGCACCGTGCTTGCCTTGAAGCGGGCAGGCAGAGGAGAGACCCTTGCCGATCAACTTTGGAGATATTGCCCACTACCATAAGCGAATCGCCACTCAGAGTTACCTGCGTGCCCAACTGGCGCGCAACAAAGGAGAAGAGGCCGAAGCCGAATACCACGTCCAGGTGGCGCTACGTTATGCGCAGGCTGCCCAGGAGCAGCGGATGGCCATGAGCCGCGCACCGGGTTGCCCGATTGAAGCTCCCAGATGCCGTTCATGGTTTGAGGAGTCCGGGCAGGCTGCCCGGCGTTGGAGCGTCCGGCGCCTCTGCGGACATCTCGCGGCCTCACTGCGCCGGTTGATCGCGCGGCGCGAGACTGCCATTCAGAGCCTGTCATTGAATTAAGGGCTGCATCACGAGGAGTCTTTTGCGCCGCGACCGTTTCTTCCTTAGTGAAGAGTGAAGGCCTTGACCACGATGGCATTCGGAGCACGGCCAGCCGGGAGCAGGGTAAAGAGCGAACGCGAGCTGGTGCGGACGACTGCGACATCCCCGGAGCGGGTATTGACGGCAAAGAGCAGCAGGCCGGAGCTGGAGAGCGCCAGTGCCGACGGGCCGTCGCCTACCTGCACCGAGCCGATGCGCTTGCCGTCGTTGATCGAGTAGGCAGTGACGTATTGCGACTGGAAGTTGGCCACGTAGAGCATGGCGTTGTCGGCCGAGACAAGGCCGCGCACCGGATACTCGCCGATCATGTAGGCGCCGCCGACGTCGTTGGTGCCGGTGACAACCTCGGAGATGGAGTTCGAGAGCGAGTTCAAGGCGAAGAGTTCGCCGCCGTCTGGCTTGAGCGCCAACTGCAGCGGCGCCTTGCCCACATCGAGCAGAGCTTCAAGCTGGTCGGGCCGGTGCGTTTCCGTGCGCGCCAGGGCGATGGAGATGATCTGATGGCCGGCCGAGCAGGCGATGAAGGCTTTGGAGGAATCAGGAAGTATGACGGCGTCGCTCGAGCCGGGGCAGCCCTCGAAGACCTGACGAACGCGCCGGGCAGCAGGGTCGATGATGCTGACCGAGTTGGCCTTGCGGTTGGCCACGACCAGGGTCTTGCCGTCGGGGGAGAGGCGCACTGCGACCGGCTCCTCGCCCGCGCCGATGGCGGCGATTTCGCGGCGCGCCTTCAGGTCCACCACCGAAATAGTGTTCGAGCCGGAGTCGGCCACATAAGCCAGCTCGCCTTTGGCGTCGATCTCGATTGCGACCGGCTGCCGGTGAAGGGAGATGGTTGCCGCGACGGTGTTGTTCTCAGCATTCACAACCGAGATGGAACCATCATGGCCTGCCGCGCCGGAGTTGACGACGTAGACTTCGTTGCGCGTGGGGCTAGCGGCTACGGCTACGGGATTTTCGCCGACGGCAATTTCGCGGTCCAGGCGTACGTCCACCACATCGACGACGGTGACGGTATTGCTGCCGCCGTTGGTCACATAGGCGTATTCGCGGTAGTTGGCCGGGTATTGCGGGAAGTCGTGGGGGCGGCAGCCGGTGAGGGCCAGGGCCAGCAGCGTGAAGCCAGCAAGGCGGGCGATCGGGTCGTGCGAAGAGTTCATGCGATGATTCCGGCGTTCATATTACGGTAGACCTCGACTTCAGGCTTTTCCAGCCTCGACACGGATGCCGCGGGGCAGCTTGCGGCCGACCACCGGTGCGATCTGTTCAAGCTCGTCCATCATGCGGGCGAACTGATCGGGATAGATGGATTGCGGGCCGTCGGAGAGAGCCTTTTCTGGATGATTGTGGACCTCGACGAGGATGCCGTCGGCACCCGAAGCCACAGCCGCGCGGGCCATCGGCAGAACACTGTCTCGCCTGCCCGTGGCGTGGCTGGGATCAACTAAAACTGGCAGATGGCTGAGCCGCTGAATGGCGGGAATGATGCTCAGATCGAGGGTGTTGCGCGTGTGGTCGGCAAAGGTGCGTACGCCGCGTTCGCAGAGGATGACCTGATAATTGCCCTCGCTCATGACGTACTCGGCGGACATCAGGAACTCTTCCAGAGTTGCAGATAGGCCGCGCTTGATCAGCACCGGCTTGCGCAGCTTTCCGGCGCGTTTGAGCAGCGAAAAGTTCTGCATGTTGCGCGCGCCGATCTGTACGACGTCGGCCCATTCTGCGACCAGATCGAGGCTTTCGTTGTCGATGGCTTCGGTGACGATGCGCAGGCCAAAGCGGTCGCGGATCTCAGCCATGATGCGCAGCGCTTCGAGGCCCAGGCCCTGAAATGCGTAGGGAGATGTGCGCGGCTTGTAGGCTCCGCCACGGAAGAACTGCGCGCCCGATGCGGCTACCTGCTCGGCGATTTCGAATGCTTGTTCGCGGCTTTCAATCGAGCACGGTCCGGCGACAATGGCCAGCCCAACGCCGCCGATTGTCGCGTCGGTCCCGGCGAAGTGGATGACGGTGTCTTCTTCCTTCACGTCGCGGCTGGCCAGCTTGTAGGCCTTGGAGACGCGGATGACCTCGGCAACGCCGGAGAGCTCTTCCAGGTTGCCGCGGTCCACTTCGCCCTTGTTGCCGGTGATGCCGATGGCGGTGCGCTGAGCTCCGGGAAGCGGGTGGGCGCGGAAGCCCAATTGCTCGATGTAATCGCAAACTGCCTGAATCTGTTCCGGCGTTGCTTGCGCCTTCATGACAACCAACATGGCTGGCCCCTCGATCCCTCAGTCTAATGGTTGCGGGTGGGAAGGGCAATTGCGGGGCGGACGAGGGCTCTTGAGACGCGGAATCGGGTTGAGAGGCGACCCCGCCTGTGGGTCTGGAGACCCACAGGACAGCCGACCTGGAGGTCGGCGCTACCTGAAGCGCTTGGCTAGCAACCTCTGCGCCTACGGCGCGGGCGAGTGGCTGTTGTGGACACGGGCGGAACTTTTTGCTGGCGGCCGGGTTGGTAGAGATGACAGCGCTAGACGTTCACCGTCTAACTGAAGGTGAAGCGGGAGTGGAGCTTCAGGCGCAGGAGAGTAAATATGGATCGTTCAATGATCAAAAGGCTGCTTCTCAAGACCATCGCATGGAGTGGTCTGGTCGCTTTTTGCAGCGTAGCTGCTCTGGCGCAGAACGCATCCGGAGCTCAGACCCCAGGGGCGCGTTCCGACGGGCAGATCGAGATGGATGTGGTCCATGCCCTCGATGCATCCAAAGCGCTCAAGAACGATCTGATCACCGCGGCCACGATTCAGAGCGAAGTGACGCTCTCTGGAACTGTATCCAGCGAGTCTTCACGTGAACTGGCCGAGTCGATTGCGTCTCGTGTGCCGGGCGTAACCAAGGTGAACAACAACCTGACGGTGGGCAATCCGCAGACGGCGGCCAATGGCGACGATGGACCGATGACCAGCGACGGGCAGGACGGCTCGATGGCGCCGATTCCGCCTCCTGATTCCGTGGATGGACCGAAGACGGCCCCCGGACAGAGCCCGTACCCGAGTCAGGCGCAGTCTCAGCCTGACCAGCAAGGCAGGCCGCAGTACGTTCCGTCGAACCCGAGAATCACGCGAACGCGGCCTCAACCGTATCAATTCGTCAGTGGCCCGGTCACGATTCCTCCCGGAATGCTGCTCCAATTGCGGACCAACGAACCGGTTGCGAGCAAGAGGGCCAAGGACGGCACTTCGGTGGAGTTTACGGTGATTCACGATGTGGCTGTCGGCGGCGTGCTGGCGATTCCGCGCGGCGTAACCGTTCATGGCGTCGTTAGCGAGGTCAAACAGGCCGGGCAAGGGCAACTGACAGGCAGCTCGGAGCTGGCGCTCACGATTACCTCGCTTGACCTGGGCGGGCGGAGCTACGCGCTCGAATCGGATCAGTTCAAGGTCAAGGGACCGGGGAAGGGTGAACGGACGGCCGGCAATGTCATCGGCGGCGGACTGCTGGGCGCCATGATTGGCGGCATTGCGGGCCGTGGTCCCGGTGCTGCAATTGGCGCGGTGGCGGGAGCTGGAGTTGGTGTTGCGGCTTCGGCGGCCTCGAATGGGCCGGGAGTCTGGATTCCCTCTGAGGCGCGGGTTGACTTCCATCTGGCCGCACCGCTGACGGTGATGCCGGTGAACGAGCAGGAGGCAAGCCGGTTGGCTCAGGGGCTCTATCCCGGAGGCCCAACACTCCATCAGAGAAATTATTCTCCGTATGGTCGGCCGTACCCGGTCTATGGGTATCCCTATGGCTATCCGCCGGTTTACTACCGGCCTTATTACGTGGTTGGCGGGTACTATACCTGGCGGTAAAGACCAGACAACTATGCGAAAAAAAGCGGGCGTTCCGGACTCCGGAGCGCCCGTTCTGTTTTTGCCTTAGCTCATGCCTCCATCGCGCTCGTCTATAATTGCAGAGAATCGCGTCAAGCTATCACTGCGCGACAATTGCGCATTCAGACGAATGCCCTCCCATAAGCCGCCATGCCGCGCAGGGGTGGCAGGCACTGTATGCGCGTAGAGAGTTGAAGGTCCGAGTCCATCCATGATCCGTTTCCTGCAAAGAGATAATCGCGTAACCAAGGCATTCTTCATCGTCGTCATCGCCGCCGCTTCGTTGGGCATGGTGGTGTACCTGATTCCCGGCCTGACGGGCATGGGAGCTCCAACCGGCGACACCTACGCTACCGTTTACCCCCATTGGTACAGCCGCTTCCTCTCTTCGGGCGTGACGGTGAGCCAGCAGAAGGTGAGCCAGCTTGTCCGTCAGCAGATGCAGCGGAACCGCTACCCGGACAATCCGATGATCGAGCGGCTCATCGAGCAGCAGGTCGGCCAGAAGCTAGTCCAGCAGCAGATCCTGCTCACTGAGGCCGAGAAGCTGGGCATCACAGCCTCAGACGAAGATGTAAGGCAGTTCCTGCACCAGGGCCAGTTTGGCGAGTATCTCTTTCCGGGCGGCAATTACATCGGATACGACAAGTACGCAGCTTTCGTTGCCGGCCAGTTCAACATGTCGGTCACGGACTTTGAGCTGGAGATCAAGCAGCAGTACTTGATCCGCCGCTTGCAGGCGCTGATTACCGCTGGGGTCGTGGTTGGCGACAAGGAAGTGCGCGACAGCTACCGCAAGCAGAACGTCAAGATCAAGTTCGACTACGCGGTGATCTCAACCGACGAGATGCGCAAGCAGATCAATCCCTCGGATGCGGATCTTCAGGACTTCTTCAAGAAGAACGCGGCGCGCTATGCCTCGGCTGTGCCGGAGCAGCGCAGCATTAAATATTTCTCCTTTACGCCCAATGATCTGCCGGGCGGGATTCAGCAGCCCAGCCAGCAGCAGATTCAGCAGTACTTCAACCAGCACCAGGCAGAATATTCGGTTCCGGAGCAGTCTCGGGCGCGGCATATCCTCATCAAGGCAGGGGCGGATGCCAAGGCCGATGCAGCAGCCAAGGCCAAGGCCGAGGGGCTGCTCAAGCAGATCCAGGGCGGAGCGAACTTTGCTGATCTGGCCAATCAGAACTCCGACGACCCCGGCAGCAAGGTCAAGGGTGGGGAACTGGGCTTTGCGCGTCGCGGCATGATGGTGCCCGAGTTTGACAACGCCATCTTTACCCAGAAGATCGGCGAGACCAAGATCGTCAAGTCGCAATTCGGCTACCACATTATTCAGGTGGAGGAGCGGCAGACGGCGCACACTCAGTCGATCAACGAAGTTCTGCCTACGATCCAGGCCACGCTGATTCGCCAGAATGCAGCCAAGGCTGAGCAGGACTTTGCGCAGACGCTAACCTCAGAGGCCATCAAGAACGGCCTGGAGAAGACCGCCACAGCGCATCATCTTGAAGTGGCGACGACGCCGCTGCTCGGTGCGCGAGACGTGATTGCCGCGCTGCCTGACTCCTCGCAGATCATGGGGAAGGCCTTTGCGTCCAAGGCCAGCGACCCGGCGCAATTTGCATCGACGGGTGAAGGCTACGCGGTCTTCCAGGTGAAGGAGATTGCCTCGGCCCATGCGCCGGACTTTACCGCATGGAAGAGCCACGTTGCCGACGATTATCGCGACCAGGTGCTGCCGACGATGCTGAGCTTCAAGACCCAGCAGTTGGCCAACAAAGCCAAGAGTGAAAACGATCTGGCCAAGGCAGCCAAGGAAGTGGGCGCGACGATCAAGACCAGCGAGCTGGTCGGCGCCACAAGCCAGGTGCCCGACTTTGGCGAGGTTGGCCAGGTGGCTCCGCAACTGTTCGAACTTTCGATCGGCAACATCAGCGGAGCGATCAATGCCGGCAGAACCGGCGTGGTCGTCAAGATCCTCGACAAGCAGGAGCCCACGGCCGACGAGATTGCCAAGAACCTCGATTCAGCCAAAGGGCAACTGCTCGACGAGCGCCGGGGTGAGGCGTTCAATGTCTTCCTCAGCACGCTGCTCGACGACTACAAGAAGCACAACCGCATCCTGATGCCCAAGCAGAAGACGCAAGGAGCTCCGGACTCAGGTCTATAACCGAACCCGTTTCCGCTCGACGGCAGGCCCGCAGCCATTTGGCTCGCGGGCCTGCTTTTTTTGCTAATGGAAGACTGTTTTTTATCGGTTGAGCGGGCCTTGCGTGATTGTTTGCCCCATCCCGACGATAATGACTCTATGCGATTTCGCCGTTCGTCCGGAGTTCTGCTTCACGTCAGTTCGCTGCCGTCTTATGGAGGCATCGGCGATCTTGGCCCCGCCGCTCATGAGTTCCTTGCATTTCTAGCCGCCGCCAGGCAGCACCTGTGGCAGGTTCTGCCGCTGTGCCCCACCGGCTACGGCAACTCGCCCTACGCTGGGACTTCGGCCTTTGCCGGCAATCCCTTTCTGATCAGCCTTGAGCTGCTGGCCGAGTGGGGCTGGATCGCTCCGGAGCGGCTGGCCAGCCAGGCTGGACCAAACGGCGCCGTGAACTTCGAGGAGATCGAGTGGCGTAAGGTGAAGCTTCTGGACGAAGCCGCGGGGAATTTTCTCGACCGCGGGCCGGCCGCGACGAGCCTTGAGCCGCAACTGGCCTTGCAGTGGGCTCAGTATGAGAAGTTCTGCCGCGCCGAGGCCGCCTGGCTTGCCGACTACGCCCTCTACGCCGAGCTGCGCCGGCAGTTCAACACCGGCGCGTGGACCGTGTGGCCAGAGCCCCTGCGCCGCCGTGAGCCCGAGGCGCTGGCCCATGCCGCCGCTACGCACGCGCGCCGCGTGGCCGAGGAACAGGTTCTGCAATTCGCCTTCTCATTGCAGTGGAACAGCCTGCGCGAGGCCGCAGCGGAGCACGGAATCCGCATCATGGGCGACATTCCCATCTTCGTCAATATGGATTCGGCCGACGTGTGGGTCCACCCGGAACTCTTTGAGCTGGACGAGGAACTTCAGCCGATCCGCATCGCCGGCGTGCCGCCCGACTACTTTTCGCCGACCGGCCAGCGCTGGGGCAACCCGCTCTATCGCTGGGATCTGATGGCATCGAGCGGCTTTCAGTGGTGGATCGACCGCGTGGGCCGCGCCTGCCAGCTCTACGACATCGTACGGCTCGATCACTTCCGGGGCTTTGAGGCTTACTGGGCGATTCCCGCGGCCGAGGAGACAGCGGTCAAGGGCAAATGGGTCAAGGCACCGGGTTTGGCCCTCTTCCGCGCACTGGAAGAGGCGCTGGGGCCGCTGCCGCTGGTGGCCGAAGACCTGGGGCTCATCACCGCCGAAGTGAATGCGCTACGCCAGGAACTGGGCCTGCCGGGCATGAAGGTGCTTCAGTTCGGTTTTGGCGACAAGGGAGCGCACATCCATCTGCCCCACCGCTTTACGCCCGGCACTGTGGCCTACACCGGCACCCATGACAACGACACAACGCTGGGCTGGTGGCGGACGGCTTCCAAAGTCGAGCGCAACGCCGTCAAGGCGTATGTGGGGCCTGTGGAGAGCAGCCCGGTCTGGCCGCTGATTCGGGCTGTCGAGAGCAGCGTGGCCGAGGTGGCCATCGTGCCTGTGCAGGATCTTTTAGAGCTTGGTTCCGAGGCTCGCATGAATACGCCGGCGGTTGCCGCAGGCAACTGGAGTTGGCGCGCCCCGGAGGGCGTCTGGGCTCCCGAACTCGCCGCAAAGCTGGCTGCCCTGGCCGAAGTTACCGACCGCGATAACGATCCGCTGGGCGAGGCCGAAGAGGATAGAGACAGCTAGGGCCTGTTATGAACTTTTCCGCGGAAAAGTTCATAACAGGCCCTGAATCAGAACCGGCTCTATCTCGTTTCTAGAACGGGATGTCGTCGTCGGAGATTTCGGCTTGCTGCGCGTATTCGTCCTGGCCGCCGGCGGGAGCCTGCGGGCGCTGGTCGAAGTTGGTTGACGAGCTTGAAGAGCTGGCTGGCTTGTTGTAGCCGCCGCCGCTGCCACCCTCTTCGCGGCCGGAGAGCAGAACCAGTTCATTGACAAGAATCTCGGTCCGATAGCGCTTCTGGTGAGTCTCTTTGTCTTCCCAGCTATTGGTCGTGATCTTGCCCTCGATGTAGAGCTTTGAGCCCTTCTTTACGTAGTCGCGCACGATCTCGGCGGTGCGGTTGAAGGCCTTGAGATTGTGCCATTCGGTGTGGTCCTGCCAGTTGCCCTGCGCGTCCTTCTGGCGGTCGCTGGTGGCCAGAGCGATATTCGCCACCATGGTGCCGCCGGGGGTCGAGCGGATTTCGGGGTCTTTTCCCACATTGCCTAACAGGGTGACTTTGTTCACGCTTCGTGCCATATTGTTCAACTCCAATCATCGAAAAGAATAACAGAGCATCAGCCTTGGCGCGAAAGCCGCCGGTTCCGCAGCCACTTGGCCAGGCCGAGCAGGAGCAGCAGTCCGCCGAAGGGAATGCACATCAGCGCGACGATCAGGGCGAACCAGCCTGTGTTTGTGCTGGCGCCGGTGGGCGAATAGCCGCCCAGGAGGGTTTCAAGCAGCACTGCGGCCACGAGGCCTGCGCCGAGGATCGTCGCGCCCCACTGCACGAGTTGGCGGGTGCCGTCGGCGGTCGGGGTCGAGTTGGAGCCGTTTGAAGCCATGATCGTTCCTTGCAAATGCTGGTTGAGGTTCGTGGTTTCCCACCTTTTTCACAGAGAACGTGAAAAGGATGGGGCACCCGCCACCTGCGGTGGGGCGGACGGCGCTTGCGCGCCATTGGGGTTCATGGTTTCCCAGGTTCACAAAAGCGTGGGACCTGGGGCACCCGGAATTCTATCCTTGCGCCAGGCGCAGCATCGCCCATGTGATGACGCCGGTGATCGAAACATAGAGCCATAGCGGAAAGGTCCAGCGGGCGACTTTGCGGTGCTGCGGAATTCGACCGGTGAGCGAGAAAAAGAAGGTAACGAGAATCAATGGCAAAGCCACGATGGCCAGGATAATGTGGCTGGCCAAGAGCGGTAGATAGATCGAACGAAAGGCCGTGTGGGCGGGGTAACGCACATCGCCATGCAGCGCGTGATGCAGGATGTAGCTGACCAGAAAGAGCGTGGAGAAGCCGAAGGCCGTGAGCATGGCCACTCGATGCAGCTTGATGCGCCGAGCCCGGATGAAGGTGTAGCCGATGAGCAAAGCCACGGCGCTGAGGCCGTTGAATGCCGCGTTGAGCGCGGGCAAAAAAGCATATTGTGCACTCGATGCCGCTGCGGGATGAATGTAGATCAGCCAGAACAAGAAGACCGTGGCGGCGGCGCTGATGGCGAGAATGGCGGCAATAGCGGGGCGGGTTGTCGCGGATGGGGCTGCGGTCGTCATGGCTCCCTCAGTGCTTCCCGATGGCGCAGAGCATCAGCGTGGTGAAGAGCAGGGGCAGGTAGAGTACGCTGACCTTGAGCAGATCGCGCGCCAGCTTGCGGCTTTCTGTTTCCGTTGCGTGGAGAATGCGGGCGAAGCGAACCGTGTAGGCCAGATAAAGCAGGTCGAGCACGACGGCCAGTACGGCGTAGGTCGGGCTGGCCAGACCCAGCCACCAGGGCGCCAGGCTGACGGGAATCATGGCTACCGCAAAGAACAACGCCTGGGCCACTGTGGACCAGCCATCCGGCTGGACGACGGGCAACATGCGAATGCCGGCCTTGGCGTAGTCGTCGCGATACAACCATGCGATGGACATGAAGTGGGGAAACTGCCAGACAAAAAGGATTGCGAAGAGCGCCACGCCCGGCCACTCGATACGGCCTCGTGCGGCGGTCCAGCCGAGCAGGGGACCCATGGCGCCGGGAAATGCGCCTATGAAGGTAGCCAGCGCAGTGACGCGCTTGAGCGGCGTGTAAATGGCGACGTAGGTGAAAGCCGTCAACAGCGCCAGGGCCACGGTGAGCAGGTTGGTCTGAACCAGCAGCCAGTAGGCTCCGAGAGCCAGCGCGCCGAGGCCTGCGAGCACTCCGTGGGCCAGCGAGAAGCGGCCGGCTGCCATGGGCCGGTCGGCGGTGCGCTTCATTCGCGCGTCGGTCCTGCGTTCGAGAGCCTCGTTGAGCGCGCCGGCTCCGGCAGAGACCAGGCCGATGCCCAGCAGCGTGTCGAGCAGGCCGCGCTGCACGCTGGTGATGCCGGAGGCGATCGAACCGAGGTAGAAGCCGCCCCAGCCTGTCACTAAAACCAGGGCGACGACTTTGACCTTGAAGAGTTCGCGAAGATCGTTGATCAGCGTGGCCGTTGCGCCGGCCTCGGGCTCATGAACATGCGCCGCATCCTGAGCGGCGAGTTCTGGCGGAACAGCGGTCTGGGGGGCGGGAGTCATCTGAACGAGTCGTTGCCTCTCTGCCTGTCTGGCAGCAAAGATAGCTCTGAGAAATCCCGCGCTGCAGACTGTGCGGGGTTAGTCATTAACCCCTGCTGTTCACTATTTGCCGAAGCGGTAGACCACGCCGGTGGTGAAGCCGCGGGTGTACTGGATCGTCGAGCCGAATCCGCTGAAGAAGTACTCGGGGGCAATGCGCACTGCAACCTTGGGCGTTACGTTGAGCTCCACCGGAACGCTGGCGCTGGCAGCGAAGGTATATCCGTCCGGCCAGACTCCGAAAGAGGTGGAGAGGGGCGCGAAGTTGCCGAGGTCGCTCGAGAAGTTGCCGTGTATCATGCCGGCCATTACGCGGCCGGAGACCGAGAACTTGGGCTGCATGTAGAAGCGGTAGGTAGGCCCGGCCAGGGCCGTGTACTGATTGATCGCCGGGTTGGTGAGGGTGTTGTTCGACGGGTTGTAGAGGCTGCCTACATAGGCGCTGGCATAATAGCCGCGCGCCTCGGCAGCGATGCCCAGACGATCGTCGAAATAGCGTGTGAAGCCGGTATCCCATGCGTATTCATGCGCCAACTGGAGCCCGGTGGGCTTCAAGGTTACGGAGGATATCGGGCCAGGGCCGGGGCTGAAACGCAGGTAGCCAAAGCCAAAGCTTACCTCGTAGCGATGCGCGTAGGCCTCGTGAATAGCGTCGGCGCGGCGCTTTGCGCGGCGAGCCTTGATGCGGGCCTGCACGTTCGTCTGCCCTTGTGTCTGGGCGGAGGCCTGGGCTTGATCTGCGTCGGAAGCTTCGGGAGTGCTGCTCGAACTCGAGCTTTGGGCCAGTGCGGTGGTCATCGTTGCGAGACCCAGCGCCAGCAGAAGGGCAAGACGGCGAAATGAAGACATCGGTTCGGGTTACCTCCACGGGAATGCGGAAGCACAAGGCCAATCCATCCAGGCAGTGCTCCCCCCATAGGTATTAAATCACCTTGGGGGGAGCCTTGGGGATGGTCCGGCGCCGGAATGTTCGCGCCGTGAGCAGATTCGTTGCGGCTTCGTCTAGCGGATGGCGTGCAGATCGGTCTGCAACTGGCTCTGGTCAAAGCCGGCAGGCGAGCCTTTGTCGGTGAGCCAGTCCTGGGAGAAGAGGGTGTGCGCCTCGTCGCAATACTTCTTCCAGAAGGCCAGAGTCATGGTCTTCGGCTGGCCCCAGGTGATGCAGGTGAAGCCTTTTGCATCGTACTTGGGCACGAAGACGCAGTGGCCGCCCCAACTGCCTTTTTTGGCGTTGGCGCCACCCTTGGGCACAACATCCCACACAGCCTGGCTCTGCGCCGTGATGGGCAGTGCGAGGCCGATATAGACGCCGCCAAAAAGATAGATGGACTGCCGGATCGCGATCAGATTCGAGGGTTTGGGATCGGCAAAGGCCAGGAGCTTGTGGCCGGCAAAACCGTTCTTCTGGAAGTCATTCAACACGTCGAGTTCGATGCCTCCGTTGTCGGTGGAGGGGTCGCCGGCCACGTATCCGTCCCACTGCTCGTAGTAGCTCTCAATGGTTGCGTCGGGGATGGTGGTGAGGGTGCCGGTATTGGCCGTCCAGACCTGCACGGCGTGGCCCAGGCCGGCGATGGTGCAGTCGCCCAGGCTGTCATTGAGCATCATGCCCCAATCGGCGACGCCCTTGGTCCAGTCGGCGACCGCAGGGGGTGGCGGCAGCGCGGGAGTGAGGTATTTGGCGAGAGCCAGGGTGCGCGAGTCGGTCTTGATCGCCTTCCGGCCCAGCCGCATCTGGGAGTGATCTGTCATGGGGAGATTTCCTTTCAAATCATTGGGGATGGCCGCGGCCGGGAGGAACTTCCCCGCCTGAACACGGACAACCGTGTGCAGGGGAACCCATGCGGCATGGCGAAACTGTGTCAAATCTGATCACTTTTGTCCAGTAAATCTTTTGTTCTGGTTCAGAAGCCACCCTGCGGCCCCGCACAGAGGCTCGAAAATGCTCTACCATGAAGGGCAGCGGAGGCTGGATAAATTATGGGGCGTCTGTTGTTTGGAATCGTACTGGGAATGCTGCTGTTGCCGGCTGTTATCGGCCTGTGGGTTTGGCGCGGACACGTGCCGGTGGCGGTCGCCGACCCGCCCTTTCCCCAGGAGAGGCAGATCACCGGAATGCTGCTGGACTCGCGCATCGAGCGCGAGATCGTCAAGACCTCGCCGATTGCTGTCGATGAGACCAGCCTGGTGGCCGGTGCGCACGTCTACAGCGAGAATTGCGCTAGCTGCCACGGCATTCACGGCAAGCCCTCGGTCTTTGGCGCACACATGTTTCCCGATGCGCCGCCTCTGTGGGAAAAGCATCCGCATGGCGCGGACACCATCATGGGAGTCACAGACGACCCGCTGGGCGAGACCTATTGGAAGATAGCCAACGGTATCAGGCTGACGGGCATGCCGGCTTACAAGGACGTACTAACTGAAACCGAGATGTGGCAGGTGACGCTGCTGCTGAGTAACGCAGACAAGCCGCTGCCGCCGGTCGCGGTACAGATCTTGCGCGGCGAGACGCCGACGCCAGTAGTGCCGGCTCCGCCCGCGAAGACTCCGGTGAAGAAGAAGTAGCGCGGGAAGGTGCAAACCCGAACGGACTTTGGGGTGTGACGAAGAATTGCGCGGAGGGTGAGTGAGGCGATGGAAGTTCTTCTGACTATAGGGGGAGTCATCGTTGCTTTGGTGGCATTTTTCTCAGGGCCTCTTTGGGATGTCGTTGTTGGTATCGTGGATGATGGAGGCAATCGAAACGACCGCGGAAAACTCAAGCGATCCTCCGATAAATACGTATCGCGCTGAGGCGGGGAAGGGAATCGATCGATGAGCCTGCTTGACTCGCTGCGCAAGGGCTTCAATGTTTTCCTGCTGAGCTTCGGCGTCTCTGCCCCGGCGAAGAAGCCATCGGCTGCGCCAAAGCCTACCTCCAAGCCGGAATCCGGCAAGTGACGCAGCCTTGTGTTTGATCCCTGAATTGGAGATTCAACGTGAAGCAAGGAAGAATTCTCAACTGCGCGATGCTCTTTGGTGCGCTTATTTTCGGCTTGAACATACCGGCATTCGCGCAGGGCGGAGATTACTTCGCAAACTGGCCCAAGGACTCCTCGCCACGAGAGGTCGGCAAGAGAGTGGCGGAGCACTTTGCTGCAAGCCCGCACATGGCCTCGCCTACCATCCACTACGCTGAGGTCGCCACTTGGTACGGCGGACTGACCTTTGCGCAGCTCACCCACGACGACGGCCTGCGCACGAAGCTGGTTGCCCGTTTCGATCCGCTGATGCCCGGTGGTGCCGAGGCAGCGCTCAGGCCGCTGCGGCATCATGTGGACGACTCGATCTTTGGCGTCGTTCCTCTGGAGATCGCGATTCAGACCAAAGATCCAAAGTACCTTGCCGAAGGCAAATCGTGGGCCGATCGCCAGTGGGAGAAGCCCACGCCCGATGGCCTCTCTGCTGAGACCCGCTTCTGGGTCGACGACATGTACATGCTGACGATGCTGCAGCTCGAGGCCTATCGCGCCACCGGTGACCGTGCATATCTCGACCGCGATGCCGTGCAGATGGTGGCTTATCTCGACAAGCTGCAACAGCCCAACGGCCTCTTCTATCACGCTCCCGATGTGCCTTTTTTTTGGGGTCGCGGAGACGGCTGGTTTGCGGCGGGTATGGCCGAGATGCTGCGGACGTTGCCGGAAGACCATCCCCAGCGTGCACGGATCCTCACCGGATACCGCAGCATGATGGCTGCGCTTTTGAAGTACCAGGGCAAGGACGGCATGTGGCGGCAACTCATCGACCACGATGAAGCGTGGCCTGAGAGCTCCAGTTCAGCCATGTTTACCTTTGCCCTGATTACCGGCGTCAAAAATGGATGGCTTGATGCCACGACGTACGGTCCCGCGGCCCGCAGGGGATGGCTGGCCGTCATCGGCTACATCGACCAGAACAGCGACGTAACGCAGGTCTGTGCCGGGACAAACAAAAAGAACGATCTGGAGTATTACCTGACAAGGCCGCGCAAGACAGGCGACTTTCACGGGCAGGCGCCGGTCCTGTGGGCTGCATCGGCTTTGCTGCGCTGAAAACAATGACCTGGTTGGAATTCGCTCCCCCGGCGGTTTTTCAATTGGTAGAATCAGAACCATGCCGCTGACGCGCCAACAGGCTCTCGATCACTTCCAATCCCCCGACCTGATCGGCCTTGGGTTTGAGGCCGACGCAGTGCGTCGCCGCCTGCACCCCGAGGGTGTGGTCACCTACGTCATCGATCGCAACATCAACTACACCAACTTCTGCACCGAGTATTGCACCTTCTGCGCCTTCTACCGCCCGCTCACCGGGCCTCGTTCCGAAGAGGGCTACATCCTCGACTTCGAGAAGATCTACGAGAAGATTGCCGAGACGCTCGAGATGGGTGGCACCGGCGTTCTCATGCAGGGCGGCATCCATCCCGACCTGAAAATCGACTGGTTCGAGCGGCTCTTCAGTGGCATCAAGCAGCGATTCCCGCAGATCTGGCTGCATTGCCTGACGGCTTCTGAAGTGCTGGCCATCGCAAGGTACTCCGACCTGACCCTGCGCGAAACGATCATCCGTCTGCGCGCTGCGGGCCTCGATTCGATCCCCGGCGGCGGAGCCGAGATTCTCGACGACGATGTGCGCCGTCGCATTGCCCGCATCAAATGCAACACAGAAGATTGGGTCAGCGTTCATCGCACCGCGCATCAGCTTGAAATGCGCACGACGGCCACCATGATGTTCGGCGTCGGCGAGACCTTTGAGCAGCGTATCAATCATTTTGAAGTCGTTCGCCGTCTGCAAGAAGAGACCGGCGGTTTCACAGCCTTCATCCCCTGGAGCTTCCAGCCTGGTAACACAGCGCTAGGCGGTCGCGGCTGGGAAGAGGCCACCAGTGTTGAATACTTAAAGGTGCTGGCTATCTCAAGGCTCTATCTCGATAACATCGAAAACGTGCAGGCGAGCTGGGTAACTCAAGGTTTGAAAGTGTTAGAGTTAGGCCTCCACTTCGGCGGCAACGACGTAGGTTCGGTGATGCTGGAGGAAAATGTGGTGAAGGCTGCCGGCACCAGTAACTGCACCACCGAGGAAGAGTTGCGCAGGATCATCCGCGACGCCGGCTTCAAGCCCGTCCAGCGCGACACACTCTACCGCACGATGTTTTTAAGTTAATCTTGAAAGTTAGGAGAGGAAGTGAATAACTCGATAATCATATCAATCATTTCCTCTTCACTCTTGGCTGGCATCGTCTGCGCTGTCTTGGGTCATTGGCTATCGAGCGTTCGAGATAAGAAGCAGCGTTTGCGTGAAATGCGGATCACATACCTGATCGACGCCTATCGAGTTTTCACGAAAGCCAATCGCCACCCTCGTATTTACGAAATTGCGGATGAACTCGAACAGGCTATCGCGGACATCCAACTCTTTGGGTCGCCCAATCTCATCGAACTTACGAAGAGATTCACTTTTGAGATGGCTGCACACCACACTGCAAGTCTCGATGAGATTCAGCAGGTGATTCGCACTTATCTCAGAAAAGAACTCGGGGAGAAAGTCATCAAGGAAAAGATGTTTTGGCTGCAAATCAGAAAACCTGATTTGGAGGAATGAACGTGTCGAGCAAACTTGTAGGAGTCGGTTCCCACCACGAATGGGAAGTTCAAGAACTGCGAGAAGATCGTAAGTTCGCGATAGAATACGCAAAAGTAGCAATCGAAGGTTTGAGCAATCCTGAAGAACTAGGCGGCAGCCTTCTCTGCTTGCGCGCCGTCGCAGAGGCCTATGGCGGTTTGGGTGCGGTTGCGGCACAGGCGGGCATCAGCCGCGAGTCGCTCTATCGCGCGCTGTCGCCCAAGGGCAATCCGACGCTCAAGACGCTGGTTGCCGTTCTCAAGACTGTAGGCCTGCGGCTCACTGTCACGCCGGAAAAGCCGGTCTCCGCGCGAAAGGCGAAAGCGAAAAGGGCTTCTGTCGCTGCCTGATTGCTGCAAATCAGTCGTAAGTCAGATTCTAAATTCCGTGCTACCCTGATTCTTCGCTGTCTATCTCGATGATTTGTGCGGGAGTGCGTATGGGCGTACTGAGCAGAATAGGCATTGCGCTGGATTCGGATCTTCTCAAGCGGTTCGATCGCTCGATCGCGCAGCGCGGCTACACCAACCGCTCCGAAGCCTTTCGCGATCTGATTCGCGACCGCCTGGTTGCCGAGCGGACTGCGGCGCCGGACGCGATTGTCGTGGGCACGGTCACGCTCATCTACGATCATCACGAGCATGGCGTTACCGAGAAGCTGACCGAGTTGCAGCACGCACACCATGAGCTGGTGGTCTCAACCAGCCACGCCCATCTCGACCACGACTCCTGCCTTGAAGTACTGATCGTGCGTGGCAAGTCCGCTCGGGTTGAACTGTTTGCAGATCAGTTAATAGGCCTCAAAGGCGTGCAACACGGCCGCCTTGTCATGACCGTTCCAGCCCACGCGATCGAACGCCCTCACGAGAACAGGCACAAGCACAGCCACAAACACTGAGTCCCGGCACGAGTTGGCCATCAGGGGTGCGACTGACCGCCTGCGGCGATCTCGATGCCGTGTGCCAGAAGAGGCAGAATCGCCGCAAGGCTCTCTTCGGCTCCGCGACGGCTGCCGGGCAGGTTGACGATGAGCGTGTTGCCCTTGAGTCCTGCAACGGCGCGCGAGAGCCATGCGAATGAATTCTTCGCGGCGCCGAGTGAACGCATCGCCTCGGCCAATCCTGGGGCTTCGCGGTCGATCACACGGCGGGTTGCTTCGGGCGTGCGATCGCGGGGGCCGAGGCCGGTGCCGCCAGCGGTCAAAATCAGCGCCGCACCTTGCGCGCTGAACTCCTCCAGCTTGTCTGCGATGGCGTCTTCGTCGTCGGGAACGAGATCAGCGAGGATCTCTGCCTGTGGCCACCGACGGCCGAGCAGCGCAGCGACGGCTGGGCCCGCAGTGTCGGTCATCTGGCCCTGCGAGCAACGGTCGGAGACGGTGAGGACAACAAACAGCATCAGAGAGATTGTATCCGTTATTCCGCCAGCCGCATCTCGAATATGTGCAAAGATACCTCCACACAGCCGGGCCTGTGGTTACCATGTCTCCGATTGACCATATTCTTATGTCGCTCCATGAAAGACTCATCTTGTCGCAGCCATCCAAAGCTGCAGCAACAAGATTCACGCGTAGCGCGATGCTTCAGAAAGGGACATATGCTTGGAACAATCTTGATCGTCGTACTGATTCTGTTTTTGATTGGCGCTCTGCCAACATGGCCCCACAGCAGGAACTGGGGATACTATCCATCCGGAGGAATCGGATTGATCGTAATCATCCTCGTGATTTTGTTTCTGCTTGGCCGGATTTGACGCGAGAGTCCCATTCGATGATCAGGCGTTGGCAACTGCGGCTTGCGCGCGCGGCGGTGATTCTCATCGTCGCGCTCGTGTCGGGTGGCGCTTCGTATGCCTACTCCGTCCTTACCCACGAAGAGATCGTCGACCTGGCATGGGTTACGGAGATTCGGCCTCTTCTTGTTCAGCGTTTTCCGGGCATCACGGATGACCAGATCAAAGAGGCGCACGCCTATGCCTATGGCGGCTCCGTCATCCAGGATCTGGGCTACTATCCTTTCGGCAGCAGGGACTTCAGCAACCTGGCGCACTATGTTCGCACCGGGGACTTTGTCCGGGAGTTACTGATCGAAAGCGAGAATCCCGATGAGTACGCCTTTGCGCTGGGCGCGCTCTCGCACTATGTCTCTGACATCGACGGCCACCCGGCGGTCAACGAGGCAGTCGCGATTCATTACCCAAAATTACGAGCCAAGTTTGGTAACTCCGTTCGCTATGCCCAGGACAAATCAGCGCACTTGAAGACTGAGTTCGGCTTCGACACCTGGCAGGTTTCGAAGAACCGCTATGCTCCGGAACAGTACCACGACTTCATAGGGTTCCAGGTCTCGCAGCCGCTGCTGGAGCGGGTTTTTCCGGTTGTCTATGGGCTTGATCTGAAGGACGTGCTGTCGAATGAGGATCTGGCGGTGGGCTCGTACCGATACTTCATCAGTAGCCTGATTCCGAAGATGACCCAGGTGGCGCTTCAAGTTCATGGAAAAGACATGATGCGCGAGACGCCGAACCTTGCCAGGCAGAAGTTTCTCTATCGCCTATCTCGCTCGGATTATGACAGGGAGTGGGGAAAGACCTATACCAAGCCGGGTTTGGGTACGCGAATCCTGTCGACGCTGCTGCGTTTTGTGCCGAAGGTTGGACCATTCAAGGGGCTGGGCTTCAATAACCCAACTCCGAAGACAGAAGACTTATATATCAAAAGCATCAATTCGACGACCGATCACTATCGCGCACTATTGCAAGATGTGCGCGCAGGCAAGATGGCGCTGCCAAACTGCGATCTCGATGATGGTAGCGCGACCAAGGCCGGAGAGTATTCGCTTGCGGACGAATCCTATGCGAATCTTCTGGCCAAGTTATCCGCGCATAACTTCGACCGGACATCGACCCAGTTGCGCGATAACATTCTCGCCTTTTATGCCGCTCCGTCGTCGCCGGTCCAGATCAAAGAAGACCCTGCGCACGGGCAGGCTATTTTGGCCAATCTGAATCTATTAAAGTCGGCAGAACTCTTGCCTGCAGCGCCGCTCAACCAGCCCGGCCGAAAGCCGTGAAGAGTCGGTAACCGTCAGTTGAGTTATGGTCTTGCGTCTGGCGGAATCAGCAGCGTGACGGCATCCGGCACAATCTCAAGCCGCACCGGCAGGTCGCCGAGCAACTCGCCATCTGCTTCCGCAAAGACGCGTGTCGATGAGCCGTTGCGTGGACGGCACTCCACTGAAACCGCGTCGAGCAATTCAATATCTCCAGAGAATTTCTGGCGGCCCAGGACAACAGAGATCAAAAAACAGAAGTAGCGAAAGCGGCTGCGGGTCTTGAAGGCAACGAGGCGCAGGCCGTCGTTGTGCAGCGTTGCGCCGGGGACCATGTGATTCAAAACGCCGCCGAAGTCGCGAATCCGCACAGCGAGGAGTTCCGAAATCATTTCCACACGCGGTTGGGCGCTCTCGCGTTCCACAAAGGCCGCTTCAAAGAGCGGAAAGTCGTGCGTGGCCCAGACACGAAAAGCCTCAATTACATAGAGAAGGTAGCCGAGCCGCCGCTTGAGGCTCGGGTCGAGGCGCGAGAGAAAGAGCGCGTCTGCGCCCACCCCGGCCGCCACGGTAAAGTAACGCGAACGGGTTCCGCCCGCGTTGTCCGAATAGGAGATCTGGCCCACTGAGAAACGCACAGGCTCGGCAGTCAGCAACTTGCGTACCGCCTTTGCCGGAGTGGATTGCAGGCCCAGATTCGCGGCCAGCGCATTGGCAGTGCCCAACGGCACGACGCCCAAAGCCACGTTTGTTCCGACAAGGCTCTGCAGCACTTCGTGTACGGTTCCGTCGCCGCCGCATGCCAAGATTGTGTCGCAGCCGCCGCGCACTGCCTCCGCAGCCAGTTCGCCGGCGCTGCCAGGAGCAAAGGTCTCCAGCGCTTCGACTTCGACGCCGGCTTCGCGAAGAACAGCGAGCGCCTCGTTGACTGCGGCGCGGCGTCCTCTGGAGTGCTGGCCCGAGGCCGGATTGTAGATGAGTGCGACGCGTTGCATCGCGAGCTTCCCCTGAGGGCGAACGCCCCGAGCGGGAGAATACGTGGAGACCATGACTTAATCTTCGCATCCCGCGGCGGTCCGGGCGGCCGGCAAATAGAATTCATGCCTATTCCGCCAAGACGATCCCATTCTGGCACCGCTTTACTTGAAGGCCAAAGCCTCAAGCGCGCCGCCATGGAGCCGCAAATTATTTTCGCCACGCGGCAATTTCAACGCCGATCCGCTGCCGAGATCGCGTTCATAAATCTCGCCATAGTTTCCCGTCGCCGCGATCACTCGCGCCGCCCAATCGTTGTCGAGCCCCAGCGCGGGACCAATCTGGTGTGACGCGCCGAGAAGAAAACGAAGGTCAGGGTCACTATCGGCACGCGCGCGCATCGCTTTCACATTGGCCTGCGTCACACCGCTTTCTTCAGCTTGAACGAGCGCCTCCATGACCCAGGAAACAATGGCCGCCCATTGTGGGTCGTCGTCGCGCACTGCCGGCGCAAGCGGATCTTTCGAAATGGTCTCGGGCAACAGGCGCACCTGCCTGCCGTGCCGCTCCAGGGCCGCGCGGTCTTGCGCCATGCGCGTCCGGTCACCGGCCAGCGCGCCGCAGTTTCCAGTGGCAAAGGCCGCATGCATCTCACCTTCCTCTTGAAAGGGAAAGGGCACAAACTCCAGATGCTCGCGGGCAAACCAGGCACGAACGCTCTCCTCCACTGCAGTTTCGGCGATAAAACAGATCTTCTTCCCGCTCAACTCGCGCGCCTGCGTAACGGTGCTGCCGGTTGGCGTGAGAAACCCAACACCGTCCCACAGCACCGGCCGCGTGAATGCGAGATGCATTCCAACAGCATGAGTGAAGTCGGCTGAAAGCGTGGCTGCCATCTCAACTTGGCCGCTGGTGAGTGCCTGCACGGCCGTGGCGTCGTCCGGATGCTGCGTCACTTTGACCAGCGCATCGTTTCCCAGCACGGCAACTGCAACCGCGCGGCAGAGATCGGCGTCGAATGCATCGCGATTTCCGTGATCGTCCGTGGTCGTGTACTCGGCCTCTTCCACGTCGATGCCGCAGCGCAGCACGCCAGCCGCACGCACGCGAGACAACGTCGTTTCGCGTGTTGCAGCGGGTTCAGCTGCATCTGCAACAGCGCAAAAGACAAACGCAAACAGGAGAAATAAGTTGACTGTCGAGGCGCGCACTAAGGCGTCCACCCGCCCGCCGTGGGGATGCCTGGTGTTGTGTCAGGCCGAGGATTGAAGTCCGCCGGCACAGGATTCGGAAGGCCGCTATCGGTCGGCTTGATCTCCAGCCGTTTGCACCCCTCGCCGCCCGCATGAGGGAAGCTCGCAATCTCCGTCGCCGGAATCGCTGCGTATTCCGCGCTCAACGGCGGGCGCTTGCCTTGAAGCCGAAGCACATCGAAGGCCGACGCCATGTCGCCCACGCCCGGCACAAAATCATCGGCCGGACCCAGATTCGGCTGGCCAAACTTGTCTGCGCCAATCTGCCGAGCCTTCATCTCATCGGGCAGATCGGCAAGCGGAATCAACCCAAACAGCTCGTTCACAAACTTGATGATCGAGCTATGCTCCGACGGTACATGCGAGACGCCATGCGCGACAGAATACGGCGAAATCACAATCGATGGAATGCGCGGTCCTTGCTCCAGAGGCAGCCCATTCGCGTCATGCGAACGGATGCGCGGCTGCGTGTGGTCGTAGAGCCCGTCCGACTCGTCGTACGCGATGATGATGGCGCTCTGGCTCCAGTATGGGCTGGCCGCGATGGCATTGATCTCCTCGGCCAGCAAGCCTTCTGCGATTTGTGTGTCCGAGTAGCCGGGGTGATCGTCGTTGCCCGAAAAGACCTCGGCCAGCTTGGGATTCGGATCGACCGGCTTCCAGTTGTGAATATTGCCGTAGCCGCCGCGCACATAAAACACGCCTGACGAGGGCAACTGCTTCTTCGCAACAGCGTCAAAGAATTCGCTGAGCCCATGCAGATGCGTGCTTGCCTGCGGGTTGTTGGCAACGTAGCCGAAGTATTGCGGCGCGTTGTGGTGCGCAATGTAGCCTTCATGCGAGGCCTTCCACGAGGCGTCGTTGATCTCGTGGTTGTAGCCCTGCTGATACCAGGCCCAGTCGATCGCCTTCACGCCGTGGCCTGCGATTTTTTCAATGTCCTGTTGCACGTCGGGCAGGTCAAACTCCGGATCGTAATCGGCTGCCGTCGTCTCCTTGATCGCGTCGCCCATGAAAGAGAGCGGCAAGGTGGCAAAGGTCAGGTTCTTCGAGATGCTCTTTCCCGGCGGTACAGCCTGCGGCTGATTCAGTTTGTCCGCAGCGTCGAGCATCGATCCCCAGTAGGGAGCAGGATCTGAAACCATGGGCACAACCGCGCTTTTGCCTTGGCCGCCTGTCGTGGCCTGGTCGGGATGAAGCATCCACTGCGTCTCGCCACCCTGGCCGGAGATCATGGCGATGGCATTGGGCGTCGATGGCCCGATGATCGTATCCATGAAGTGATCGAAGAGCGTGAAGCGGTCGGCATAGCGCCAGAGAAAGGGCGCCGTGTCGCAGTCGACGTGACTCATCACCAGTTCGCCAAACTGCTTGCGTTCGAGCGTCGGCGTCATCGAGGGAACGCCCTGATTCAGCGTCACGCCCTCCTCGGTCAGCGCATACTCCGAGTTCTGCGCCAGGCCGTTTGCGTCCAGCGCGATCTTGCGCGCGATGCCTGTGTGCGAATGGTTCACCGACGCAATGTCCGACGGATAGAGCGGCACCGTCTTGCCCTTCGCGTCAATGACCGTCGCGGGAATCTTGAACGGCGTGATGACTCCCAGGCTCCCATCGGTATTCACAATCAATTGCGTGAATCCCGGAACCTGGCCGACAGGATACGGGCCGTCGGCTCCCGCATAGATGCCGTCCGCGCCTGGATAGCTCCCAAAGTAGAAATCAAAGGAGCGGTTCTCCTGGAAGAGCACAAAGACGTATTTGATCTTGCTGCGGATCAGCCGCCACTTTTCGTCCGCCGAGATCGTGGGCTCTTTCGCCTGATCGATCACCTGCGCGCTCACCGTCGCGCTCGACTTCGGCGCAATGGTCACATCCGGCAAGGCCGGCTTCTCTTGCGCTGCGCACATTCCAGCACCGATTGCGCTCAAAGCGATCAGTCTGGTCAAGTTCCTCATGCAATGGATCTTTCGCATGTTTCTAAGCTAATTTGTTTCGCGAGGTGTTTCCAGCGAAAACATGCTCCTATTTGATGAGGTTTGATGAATTCTCAGAGAAAAGGCGCAGCAACTGCCGCGCCTTTTCTCTGATCGATTTTCTGCTCAGAGCCTCTAGAAATGGTGCGAGAGGCTCGCAATCACGGTGTAATCCGCGAAAAACGCATCTCCGTTGGTCGTGTGATTCTGAATCTCGGGCACGCTCGACGGGCGGTCGCGATAGAGTGCCCAGGGACCGTTGACGGCAAAAGTATCCCGCTTGTAGTTGAAGATCAATCCGGGGTCCAGCGAAACGATCGAGCCGGGGCGGCGGAAGCCATTACTGTCGCCGAGCAAATCCCGAACCGGCACGCCCTCGCCGCGAACGCCCAGGCTGAGCGCCAGACCCCTCAGCTTCGGCACGCCTTGCGAAACCCCTGCGCGGTAGAGGTACTGGTCGGTCACCGACATGACGCTCTGGCCCGCCTGGCTGCGAAAGGTTGTCACGCCGTTGGTGTCGCGCGGATTGAAGAGATAATTTGCCTGCCCATAGGCCGATGCGCGGCGCCAGAGCTTCTTGTAACCCTGCGTCCCCACATTGAATCCCCAGGAGCCATCGCCGGGCTGCATTGACTGATCGGCCGTGGCCTTGACGATCTGCCCGTGATAGAGGCCCGAGCCGGTGGCATCGTCAATCCCTGTAGGGATCTTCACCGAGGCGCTGACGGCCACGTTGCCGCCATTCTCCGTGGGCGGGCGGAAGATCCACGACTGGGCTCCGATCGTGATGTCGCCGAGCCCACTCACCTGAAAGATCCCTACAGGCGGATAGATCTGGTTGCGCGTGCCGTTGTAGACCGGCACATCGGCGATCAGGCTCCAGCGCGGGTTCAGCCGGTATTCGACGCCGATATCGAAGATGTTCTGGTGATTTTCCACGGCGGTCGGCCTGGGGATCTCCGTGCTGCCCCGGAAATACTTGTTCGAGTTGAAGACGCGGTAGCCGATGTTCACCGTGAGGTTGTGGATCGAAAACGGCGACGGCGGAGAACTCATATTGGGAGCGACCAGCTCATCGAGAACGCGCTGATTGGTGTGCGCCGCAACGCAGCCTTGCGCCCAGGCCTTATTGCCGGCGAGGACCAACCCGCCAACTGCAAGCAAAACAAACAACTTCTTTGTACTTTGCATCAGGAACCTCCAAAAGTGGCCTTGCCTACAAAATGTGATTTAAATCACATTGATCGACAGATAAGCCAAAGCTATCGGAGGTGCGCGAGATTGTCCTCACCCTTTCGATGGAGGAGGATGAGACCGGCTCGGCGCGGCAAAGAGCCGAGGCAACAGTCGAAGAGGGTTGCGACTGTCGCCTCACAGGCTTACTTCACAAGTTCGGCCACGACCTCGATCTCCTGCTTTCGCGTTCCGCCGGGCAGGTCGAAGGAGCCAAGTACAAGCGGCTTGCCTAGAGCCAGCGGTGAATTTCCATCCAACACAAGATTACCGATCACTGGGTCTTGCGCACTCCCAACGGATTTCTCCCCTCCAATACTCGATTGTTCG
>Ga0302322_100000003_pt1 | contig 154571 bp, 117 predicted proteins | sample Fen_T0_2_FD_203757 | JGI IMG/M metagenome (GOLD analysis project Ga0302322, IMG submission 203757) | Peat permafrost microbial communities from Stordalen Mire near Abisko, Sweden - Fen_T0_2 | ecosystem: Environmental > Terrestrial > Soil > Wetlands > Permafrost | place: Sweden: Abisko...
CTCCGCGGCATGATGAGTTGCTTCCAGTGCAAAGCGGTGCTCCTCTAGTTGATGGGGCCTTGCTGGAAGTTGTGGCTCTGCGGCTCGAGGTTGAGCGTGCCAAAGGCCTGCTCGTACTGGGCGAGGTTTTGGCCGAGCAGATTGAACAGGGCCTTGGCCTGCTGCGGGCTGAGAAAGACCGCCGTGTGGTTGCTGATGGAGACCTGATCGGGCGAGTCGGCCGAGGCCAGGCCAAAGGCCAGTTGAAAATCCCAGACACTGACGCGGATATGCACGCTGTTGGCGTAGACTTCGCGGTAGTCGGGAGCCTGGACGAGGTTCATTTGCGGCTGCTGTGAGGATTGGCTCATGGTTTCTCTAGATTACTCCGGCAGGGGTGGAGCTGTTAGGAGCTGGTTGGAGCTTTTTGGAACGCACGAAGCCGGCTGGGGCTTGCCGGGCATGGATGTACGATTTGCGTTTGAAAGTTGGTGCGAAAGGCGGGACTCGAACCCGCATGGATTGCTCCGCCAGCTCCTAAGGCTGGTGCGTCTGCCAATTCCGCCACTTTCGCATGGGCGCGACTGAAACCATTTTAGCCTGAAGCATTCATTTGATCAGAGCGAAGCGAGTTTTGCCATCGTTTATATCAATATGCTAGCATTGATAGCGTATCGAGAAAGGTGGAATTCCTATGCCTGCCGTGACCGTTCGCAATCTCTCCGTCGAGGTGCATCGCGCGCTCAAGCTGCGTGCAGCACAAAATGCGCGCAGCACCGAGGCCGAGATTCGGGTGATTCTAGAGGAAGCCGTCTCTCCCAGAAAACGGCTGAAGATCGGAACGGAGCTAGCAGCCTTTGGGCATCGCTTCGGAGGAATCGACCTCAAGTCCAGGCGCAATCCAAGGCCAACTGATCCGGCAGTCTTCGAATGATCATTCTCGATACAAATGTGATCTCGGAGCCGATGAAAGAACGGGCCGATCCGGCGGTTGCGGCCTGGCTTGACCGGCAGGCTGCTGAAACACTTTATCTGACGGCGACGAACCTCTCTGAGCTGCTCGTTGGGATTGAACTGCTGCCTGAGGGCAGGCGGAGAAGAGGCATCGCCGCCGCGATGGAGCGACTGCTGACAGATCTCTTTGGGACGCGGCTTCTGGCGTTTGATCGGGAGGCTGCGGTGGCTTATGCCTTTGTGGTCAGCCGGGCGATGGCAAAGGGCTTCAGCATCTCTGTGGCCGATGGGCAGATCGCCGCGGTTGCCGCTGTCCATGGATTCGCCGTAGCCACGCGGGATACGGTGCCGTTCCTGGCTGCTGGCTTGACGGTGATCAACCCGTGGGAGAGCTGAGGCAGTCTCGAGCTTTCTGCCCGGTTGATTTCGAACCTTGGGGTTCGCAGTTTCCCACCCATTCGCCAGAAAAAAGCGAATGGATGGGGCACGGTGCAGGACGAGAACAGACGGTCAGAACCTAGTTGAAGAGATCTTTCATCTTCTCGATCAGGTTGGGAGAAGCAGGCTTGTTGTCGACCGAGAGCGAGTCGGCCAACTGAGTAAACAGCTCGCGCTGAAAGCGGCTCAGCTTGCGTGGAATCTCGACGACAACCTTAACGATGAGGTCGCCGTTTCCCTTGCCGTTGAGGATGGGGACGCCGCGGCCGCGGACGCGCAGCTCGCGGCCGCTTTGCGTGCCTTCAGGAATCTTGAGGATGACCGAGCCGTCGATGGCTTCAATCTCGATCTCAGCGCCGAGGGTGGCCTGAGTGATGCTGATGGGGATGACGCAGCGCAGGTGGTGGCCATCGCGCTCAAAGAACTCGTGGCGGCGGATAGAGAGCACGACGTAGAGGTCGCCCTTGGAGCCGCCGTTGCGTCCGACGCTGCCTTCGCCGGCATAGCGGATGCGTGTGCCATCTTCGACGCCGGGGGGGACTTTGACGTTGAGCTTGAGTTCCTTGACCACGCGGGTCTCGCCACGGCAGGTCGAGCAAGGGTCGCCGATGACCTGGCCGGAGCCGTCGCAGGCGGGGCAGGTGCGGGCCACGGAGAAGAAGCCCTGCTGAAAGCGGATCTGTCCCCGGCCCTGGCATTGAGGGCAGGTGGAGGGGCCGCGGCCTGATGCGCTGCCGCGTCCGTTGCAGGTTGGGCAGATCTCAAGGCGGCGAATTTTCACCTCGGTCTCGGTGCCGAAGATGGCGGCATCGAAATCGATGGTGAGGTCGAAGCGCAGATCGTCTCCGCGCTGCTGGCGGCTGGTGCGCTGGGCGTTGCCGCCCATAGAAAACATTTCGCCGAAGAGGTCGCCGAAGATGTCGCCAATGTCGACGCCACCGGCGAAGGGACCGCCGAAACCGGGCCCGCCACCGCTGATGCCGGCATGGCCGTAGCGGTCGTAGGCGGCGCGCTTGTCGGCATCGCTCAAAACCTGGTAGGCCTCGCTGGCCTCTTTGAAACGCTCCTCGGCGGCATGATCGCCGGGGTTGCGGTCAGGGTGGTGCTTGAGCGCGAGCTTGCGGTAGGCGCTCTTCAATTCCTGGTCGCTGGCATCGCGCGAAACGCCCAGAACTTCGTAGTAATCAGCTTTGCTCACGTTTGTATGTGTACTCATTCGCTTTTCTGTTTAGGGTTGGAAACCACGCGCACCAGCGCCGGGCGCAAGAGCTTCTGGCGGAGCTTGTAGCCGCGGCGGATTTCTTCGGCAACATGCTGGTCGGGCAGATCTTCGCGCTCGACCGTGCCGAGCGCTTCATGAACGCGGGGATCGAACTCTTCGCCCACAGCGGGGATGGCATGCACGTGCAACTGGCGCAGCACATCTTCCATCTTCTTGACGATCAACTCGACGCCGGAGCGCAACTGCTCGGCCGAACCCTCGGCCTTAAGAGCCAGCTCGAAGTTGTCGACGACGGGCAGAAACTGCTCGACGACGTTGGCGGTGGCGTAGTCACGGTCAGAGATGCGGTCGCGGTCGGCGCGCTTGCGGGCGTTTTCAAACTCGGCCTGCAGACGGGCAAGGCGATCGACCAGTTGGTCGCGCTCGGCCTTGAGCTTGTCGAACTCTGTCTGGCTTATGGGCTCGTCCGAAGGCGCAGGCTCAGCCGGACTCGCGGGCTTGTCGGGTTCGGCGGGTCGCACGGGCTCGCTCGCCGCTTCAATGGCCTGCTCTTCCAGCACGGCGGCCTGCTCGAATTTGAGCGGCTCCACCGGCTTCAACTCCGTTTCATTTTCTGGCATTTCTCTTTTGATTCTCCGAAGACGATTTCTCTCGCTTTATTCCATGATAATTTGTGCGGCCTGCGCTGGCTTCTGTCGCCAACATGCAGCCGCGGTTTCTGCTTGATTTTTATTCACATCTTGAGATCCCCGGCGGCGGGAAGTTCAAGGAGCCGCTCGGAGAGGCGGGCGATATATCGCACGGCCTGAATCATCTCCTGATATTGGATGCGGGTGGGTGCAATGACGGCGACGGTGCCGAGATTAGCGCCGCCGAGCCGCGCAGGCGCACCGATGAGAACCAGATCCTGCATGGCGTGCGAGGCCTCGGCCTGTCCTGCAAGATCAGGACCGACCACGACGCGCACCTCCTGCTGGCGGCCGTCGACGTAAGCAGTGAGCAGCTCGACGAGCCGCTGCTTGGCTTCAAGAGCAAGAAGCATCTGGCGCAGACGTTCGCGGTCCTCTTCAGCGGCAATGAGGTTAGCCATTCCCTCGACGAAGATCGCGGGGCCGGCCTCGCCCGCGGCCAGCGCGCCTTTGCGGCAAAGCTCCTCAACCGAGGCCAGCATCTGGTGATAGGCGGTCTCTTCGAGCTCGATGCGCCGGGCGACCTCGGCGCGGATGCGTTCGACGGGCCAGCCACGGAAGTTCTCGTTGAGATAGCGGCCGGCGGTCTCCAGCTCGAGGTGGGTCAGTTCGCGATCGAGGGCCAGGACGCGGTCTTGCACGGCGCCGGCCTGGGTGACAAGCACTGCCAGGACACGGCCGGTGGAGAGCCGCGAAAAGTGAATATGTTCGAGAACCTGCGAGGCGGTGGAACTGGCCAGCGCGACGCCAAGACCGCTCGAAAGCAAGGCCAGCACGTGCGAGGTGCGTTCAAGATAGTCGTTGGTACTGGTGACGCCGGTGAAGCTGTCTTCGATCTGGCCGCGGCGAGCTTCGCTCATGGGCGCAGCCTGTGCGGCAGCCAGTTGGCTGGCCTGCGCTTCGGGCCGGGTGATCTGTTCGACGTAATAGCGGAAGGCGGCGGCGGTGGGAACGCGGCCGGCGGAGGTGTGCGGCTGGTCGAGCAGGCCCGTCTCGCCAAGCGTGGCCATGACGTTGCGAATGGTCGCCGAGCTGAGGCCTTCGCGGTTGGCAAAAAAACGCGCAACCGACTGCGAGGCCACTGGTTCGCCGGTGGCGATGTAAAGATCAATGATGGCCGTAAGCACCATCCGCTCTCGCGGACTGATGCGCACTTCAGTCATCTTTCCCCGCTCTCTGTTCGGGATTGTCAGGCGTTGCGAAAGGAGTGCTGTGCGGCCCCCGGACGGAATCCGAATGGAACCGGCTCGACACTTGATTTTTCTGGTATTTATGCCAGAAAAACAGCCTGTTTCCCCTCTTTAATTCTAGGCAGCGGCGATTGGAGTGTCAACCGGAGGGCGCGGGGAGAAGAAGTCTACAGGATGGATTCGGCTGTGCGGATTTGAGAGGTCGAATCGGCGTGTATTGAGAGGCTCAAACTGCGCTTGGGCCAGTATTTTTTCGTGGTCTCTTTGCATAAAATCCAACAGGTCAGCCTTGTTGCGAGCATAATATTTTGAGTGGAATTACCTTAGGAGCTTTGAATCGTGAAGATCCGCCTGGCTGTTTGGCTTGTACTTGCTTTTGTGATCTTTCCTGCTGGATTGTTGCAGTTGGGGGCTGGGCCCGCTTTGGCACAGGACGCCGCGCCGGCACAGGCCTCTGCTGACGATGCGGCGTGGCTTCAGGATCTTGAGGCGTGGCGGGCGCAGCGTGCACACGAGATGGCCGCGCCCGACGGGTGGCTGACACTGATCGGCATGGAGTGGCTGAAGCCCGGCGTCAATGCCTTTGGAGCGAGTATCGACAACCAGATTCTGGTCCGCGCGCTGGCTCCCAATCACATGGGTGTGCTGGTGGTAAGCGGCGGGCCGACTGCCAGCCAGGGAGACGCGCCCAGCTTGATCGCCAGCGATCCTGTCACCATCAAGCTGGTTGCGCCAGCGGGTGGTTTCCCGCCCGGACTGACGCTGAATGGCGAGCCGGCCCAGGAGGGGCAACTGGTGCTGAACGACGTTCGGCCCGTAACCATCGGCTGGCACGGCGTCACCATGACCATCCTTCCCCGCGGCAAGCGCTTTGCCCTCCGGATTCGAGATTCCGATTCACCGGCACGGGCAGGTTTCAAGGGGCTGAACTGGTATGCGCCCAACCCGCATTTTCGCGTGACGGCCAAGTGGACTCCCTACGATCCGCCGCGCATCGAGAAGATTCCCACGGGCATTGAGACGACGCTTGATCTGCCAGCGCCGGGCATCGCCGAGTTCACGCTCGACGGACAGACGATGAGCCTGGAGCCGGTGATCGAGGACCGCGAGGGCAAGAGGCTCTTCTTTATCCTGCACGACTCGACCAACGAGATCACGACCTATGGCGACGGGCGTTTCTTTACCACGGGGCTGCCCTCACAGGGTCTCGACAAGCCCGGCACACTGACACTGGACTTCAACCGTATCGAGAACCCGGCCTGCGCCTACACGCGCTTTGCCACCTGTCCTCAACCGCCGGACCAGAATGAGCTGCCAGTGGCGCTGGAGGCGGGTGAAAAAGAGTATCTGCGCTGAACGCAAAGCCTCTCCGGCCATTGCGACTTTTCCCTGTGCGAAGGGTCTAAGAGATCATTGCCCCCGGCAGACGTTTCGGGCCGGAGATCATTGATCCAGAGGGGTTTGCCTTCATGTACGTTTTGCGCGCGCTCCCACTAGCTGGTCTTCTTATCTCACTTCTAGCAACACTACCGGCGCAAGGCCAGTCGGCGGCATCGCAACCGCTGCCCGAGATTCGCCAGCTCATGAAAGAGGTTCAGGAACATCAGAAGCAACTGGAGAAGGTGCGGGAGAACTACACCTACACCGATGCAGTCACGATTCAGGAGATGGATGGCAATGGCCATGTAACGAAGACCGAGACGGAGGAGCTAGAGGAGTTTTTCGTCAACGGCCACCAGATCAGCCGCAAGGTCAAGAAGGACGGCAAGCCTCTCGAAGGGCACGATCTGGAAAGGGAAACCGAGCGGGTAACCAAGCTGGTGGAGAAGGCCACGAAGACGCCCTCAGGCCAGCCGCTGGATGGCCAGACGATCACTGTGGGGCGGCTGCTGGAGATCATGGACGTGCGGAATCCGCGGCGGGAGAACTACCGCGGCCGGCCGGCGGTTGTCTTCGATTTTGTCGGCCGCAAAGACGCTAAAACGCATGGCCTGGTTGAGGACGCGTCAAAGAAACTGCAGGGAACGATGTGGGTGGATGAGGCCGACCGCCAGGTGGCGCATCTGGATGTCGCCTTCGACGACAACTTTCACGTTGCCGGAGGAATCGTGGCCAACATCCAGAAGGGAAGCAACTTCCACTTCGATCAAGCCAAGGTGAACGGCGAGATCTGGATGCCGACCGGGGCCGATGTGACCATGCTGGCTCGCGTCTTGCTGTTGAAGAACTATCGCCAGCACATCACCGCGCGCGACTACGACTACAAGCGCTTCCGCGTGGATGCCGAGCAGGGCAAAGATGCCAAGGCCGTGGTCGAGAAACAGTAGGGCGTTCGCGGCTCGCTCGCCGCGATTCCATTACAGTGAAGACATGTTTGCGCGCAGGCTTTCGATCTTACGAATTGATACGAGCGGAGGGCGGCACCCCTGCCCCATTGGCTGGATCGACAACTTCGCCATGCGCAACTTTACCAACGACGCGGTCTTTGACGACACGCTGCCGGTGGCCGACGGAGTGCTCGAAGCCGGGAGCCGGGTTCCGCTGGAGCGGCTGCAGCCGGCGATGGAAGATTGGTTTCGGCGCAAGAGCTATCTGAAGCCGGGTGAAGGACTTGAGGTAGTGGAGATTGGTGGAGCCGATTGAGGTTTGCGGGTTCCCACATCTGACACGGTGAGGCTGCATCAGATATGGCGCAGCCGGACTGTTGTCGAGTTAATTACTGCAAGGTCTTGAAGATAAAAATAGGGGGGTGGGGGCAGGCTAGGCAGCCTGCTCGTTGGACTCGCTTTTTTGCCAGAGCTCGACCTCGGCCTCGCGGCGGGCCTTTAGTGCGGGGAGTTCCTTGCCGCCGGCGCGGTTCCAGCGCAGCAGTTCATTGGCGGCCTCGCCGTAGTCGCCCGCGTTGAGGCGCTTGAGGAGTGTCGAGGTGGCGAAGCGGCCGGCACCGAGGTTGAAACAGAAATCCACCAGCGCATCAAATTGGCCTTGCGCCAGCGGAACCTTGACCAGCCGCTGGACGGCCTGCTCGGCATCGCGCACATCGGCGGCGAGCAACTCGGCGGCCTGGGTTTCGTCGATGCCGTCATGAAACGACTCAGGATGCAGTAGCCGATGGCCGTAGCCGATCGTCGGCAACCCGGCCACATCCAGATAGACGCGATTGCGAAAACCTTCCGACTTTTTGAGCAACTCCAACCCCGCTGCGCTAAGCTTCATCGTTCCCCCTGCTGACTTCAATCGTCAGTTTTCACGCTAGCAGGAGGGAAGAAATAATCTGCAAAACGGGAGAATGCTCTCTGCTGGAATGTGACGACCGTCATCGCGCGCGACGTTCCGGCTTGGACGTTCTGAGTCAAAAACCGACACGAGCAGGGAAGGAAAATGATCATTTGCACCACTTTTAGTGCAAATGGCAAGTCGTAGGGATGACTAGAGTTAGCCGGAAATGGGGCAAAAACAGGTCAGTTTTGGACAGAAAATCCTCATATCTTTGTCGATAACAGTTGAGAGAAGTAGTTTCGAATCAGTAAAATGGGAAGATGGTTGAAGTACAAGAAACAAGCAACACGAGCTCAAAATCTTCGCTACGGATTTGGTTGTTGGCGGGAGCATCGTCTGTTGCGCTGGTCGCGGTGGTCGTCGGTGTCTCGACGCGGACAGTGCATGCGGATGCGGCGTTATCCCGGCCGGCGGCGATCGCCCCCCCGGCGGTTCCCGTAGCAAGCGCGACGCCTGCATTGCTTGCGACGCAGAAGCCCGCGGAGAAACAAACGGCAGAGATGCTTCGCGGCCTCGCCTCCTGGTATGGGGGAGTCTTCAACGGCCGGCGCACGGCTAGTGGAGAACGCTTTGACATGTACGCGATGACGGCCTGCCACCCTACGCTTCCCTTCGGCTCGATGGTCAGGGTGGTCAACGAGAAGAACAAACGGTCAGTGGTGGTACGCATCACCGACCGGGGCTATCTTTACGGCGGGCGGGTGATCGATCTCTCGTATGCTGCCGCCGAGAAGTTGGACATGACTAAATCCGGGCTGGCCTCGGTCAGGCTGGAGGTTCTCTCGGTGGGTGGGCCCCGGAGGAAAAAGTAAACTGAAAGGGATTCAACGGAATAACGGCCAGCCTTCGGGCTGGCCGTTGTCGTTTGGGGGACTAGGGTTCGTGGTGTCCCACATCTGACGCGATGAGGCTGCGCCAGATATGGGGCACCCGGCCTGTGTCTTCTATACGCCGCTCCCTGAATTGAAGTTTTCCTTTCTCATTGTAGTTTCCCGGTTTGAGGCGTTGACGGGCGTGAATTTTGATTGTCGGCGCGCGAGAAAAGTTCTGCTCAGGACGAGAGCCTTTTGGGAAGATTTTTGGGTAGTTTGTGGGGATGTGGGCTTGGAGGGTTACGGTTGAGTTGGGTTCGTGGTCTCCCAGGTCTCAAAAGCGAGACCTGGGGCACCCAATCAGTTTGGGTCGGTCAGACCTGGGGCACCCGTTGGCCATTGGGCTGCTGCAGATGCTGGTGGAAGCTATTCGCTGTCGGGGAGCTTGTAGGGCTTTTGCAGGTAGAGGCGGGCCTCGTTGACAGCGCCCTGGGTGTTGTCGTTGGTCTGGACGGCGAGGCGGTATTCGTTGACGGCGCGGTCGCGCTGGCCGGTGATGTCAAAGATCTTGCCCAGGGCGATGTGGCTCCAGACCTCGGTCCATCGGGGCTCGCCGTCGCCGCGCAGGGCGTCGCGGTAGGAGTTGACGCTGGCCTGATAGTTGCGCTGGGTAAAGAGCAGTTCGGCAATGCGGTAGCTGGCGAGAGAGCTTTGCGAGTTGGCTTCGAGGGCTCTTTGATATTCGGCCAGCGCTCCGTTGAGGTCGCCCTGGGCTACAAGTTGCTGGCCTTTGAGGATGCTGATGCGGACCTGGAGGTCGGGGGTGGATTTGAGCACCCACTCCTGGGGATCGATGTTGATGCGGCGGGGGCGGCCGAAGGTATCGACGACAAACTGCGTATTGGTGCCTACGACCTCGACCTTCTTGATCTCGGTCTTGCCGTCGGTATCGACGCGCAGCTCGATGGGCATGCGGAAGAGGTCGAGATCCTGGCCGATCTCGCCGATGGTTCGGAAGCCCTTGTTGTTGCCCAGCCGGTAGACTGCGTATTTTTTGGTGAACTGGGGCGCGCCGGTGCCATCGACCCATTGCGAGAAGAAGGAGGTCAACTGCTGATCGCTTTGCGACTCGGCCACTTTGATAAAGTCGGCCGCGCGGATCGGGCCGTCGGCATATTGGCTGAGCGCACCCTTGAGGGTGGCCAGGAAGGCCTTGTCGCCGATCTCGCCGCGCAGCATGTGGAAGATCATGGCGCCTTTTTCGAGAGTCATCGACTGGAACTCAGGCGAGAAGGGACTGAGGCGGCTGACACTGGACAAGGGGATGGTGTCGTAGGCCAGGGCACCGGCGGAGATGTCGGGCAGGGCGGCTTTGAGGGCGCCACGGCCCTGGTCGTCCTCGATGTACATCAGCTCGCCGTAGCGGGCCATGCCGTTGGTGATCCAGGCGTCGTTGAGGGTGCGGGGGCTGACCTCGGAGCCCCACCACTGGTGGGCGATGGTGTTGGCAAGCAGGCGAATGCCGCTCTTGTCACCGACGCGCGAGCCGAGGATAGCGGCCAGTTCCGGAGCCCAGACGGCGGGCAGGGTGTCGTCGGGAAGTTCAACGACGTTGAGGTGGGGAGTCTCGGGTGAGCCGAAGCTGCCGGTAAAGAAGTCGTACTCTTTGGCAGCTGTCTGGGCGAGATCGTTGGCCGACTTCTGGTGGGCGACAGTGAGCCAGACTTTGACGTTGCCAGGACCGGCCGAGACCGGGCCGACGAAGCGGCCGGCGATGACGGTGCCGGGAAAGCCGGGCTTGTCCCAGTTGAAGTCGAACTGCTCGCCAGGCTTGCCGCTGGCCAGCGTGACGGGCTTTGAGGCGCCCTGCGCGCCGCTGGCGAAGACGTGCATCGCCTGCGGGACGCGGATGTGCATCTGGGCGGTGAAGCGGTTGGTCATGTAGCCAGTCATGGGGAACCAGCGGGCCGCGTAAAGCAGATAGGTGATCGGCTCCTGGATGGCGGCGAGTTTCAATCCCTCGACCGGGCCGTCTTCGCTGCCGGTGATGGCGCCTTCGTATTCGAAGGTCCAGCGGTAGACTTGGCCTTTGACGAAGGGGGCGGTGGGCGTGACGCGGATGGTGCCGTCGGCGGAGCGTTCGCCGGTGAGTACTTTGCCGGCTTCGTCGGAGATTTTGGTGACTTTGAGGGCCGGGTGGAAGCCAAAGCTGACCAACTCGGCCGTCTCTGGCGCGGTGAAGCTGACGACCGCCTTCGCCGCGATGCGGTGGGTGGCGGTGTCAATCTCGGCGTCGATCACATAGCCGGAGATGGCCAGGGTGGGCCGCTCAGGCCGCTGGGCGGCGAGCGGGGCGGCGAGCGTGAGGGCGCAGAGCAGGGGCAGGATCTTCATCCGGATACACATGGCAGCCTTCGGCATTCTAGTTCGCCTCGAATCAAAAACTTAGGAGAAGGGAATCATTCCCAGGGTAATCTCTGCCACCCGGTCGATTGCGCCAACGTGTGACGGTTTGGCGAGCAGGACACGGATTCTCGCCAGCTCCTTCATCATGGACTGGCGAGGGGTGCCGTCGGGTAGCAGCCGCTCGATCTCTTCGACGATATTCTCTGCCTTGAAGTCGCTTTGAATCAGCTCCGGGACGATCCGCTTGCCGGCGATGAGGTTGACCATGGCCACGTGATCCACTTTGACCATTTGCTTGGCGATGGCGTAGGTGAGGGGCGAGACCCGGTAGACGACGACAAAGGGGTTGCCGATCAGCGCTGCTTCGACGGTGGCCGTGCCGCTGGCGACGATGGAGGCGCGGGCATGGAAGAGAGCGGCGCGGGCGTCGTCGACCAGACTGATGCTCAGGCCTTCGCCGTGCTTTTCGACGAGCTGCCAGACCTCGGTCCGCTGCGCGGCGTTCAGGGTGGGAGCGAGGGGAAGGACGAATTCAAAATTGTGAGAAAGCGCTTGCGCCGCACGCAGGATCGTCGGCAGGTGGTCGCGAATCTCACGGGGGCGGCTTCCGGGCAGAAGGCCGATCCAGGTTCTCAAGGGGTCGAGGCCATTCTCGGCGGCAAAAAACTCACGGCTGACCGACTGGGCTGTGATGTCTGCCAGCGGGTGGCCGACGAATTCGGCCTCGACGCCATGTTCGCGATAGAAGGACTCTTCGAAGGGGAAGATCACCAGCATCTTGTCGACGAATTGCTGGACGAGCTTGATGCGGTGCTTCTTCCAGGCCCAGAGCTGCGGGCTGACAAAAAAGATGACGGGAACGCCGAGGCGATGCAACTCTTTGGCGAGACGGAAGTGGATTTCTGGAAAGTCGATGAGAATGGCGACGGTGGGCGGGCGTTTTTTGATGGCTCGCTTGAGTTTTTGGAACTCGCTATAGATGTGGGGCAGGTGGCGGACGATTTCCGTGAGGCCCATGACGGCCATCTCTTCAGAGCGGACGACACACTTGAGGCCTTCGGCGGCCATGCGCTCGCCGCCCATGCCGTAGAAGCCGGCCGATTGGCCGGAGGCGGCAAGCTGCTGCTTGAGCGCGGCGATCAGCAGCGCGCCATAGTGCTCGCCGCTGGCTTCGCCTGCCGAGATGAAGATCGTGGGGGGCATACTTTCTTCGTTCCCGCGGGATTCTCTGCTGGTGACTATGATAGCGGGTTGGCCCGGTTTGCAGAGGTCGCAAGAGCGTCAGAGCAACTGCATGAAGGTAGCGGAGCGGGAGGGAAGTGTTTCGCTGCGGCCCTACGGGACGCGGGTAGGTGCGAGGGGCGCGTTCCCCGGATTCCGCTTCGCTTCATCCGGGGCTATTCTCGATGCGTCCCTCCGGGACGTTAGAGAGCATGTGACTGGCTGGCCAGTGGGAAAGGACCTGCTCTGACTGTAGAGTTCCGTTCATGCGAATGACTCGCCATGAGTATTGGCAGCCAAACCGGCAACACGATGGTTTGATAGGATGCTGTTGCGCATGGCACCGAAATTCTTGTCGAGGGATGTATGGATCGTCGATCGTTTTTGAGCAATGCAGGGTTGATGGGAGCGGTTGCCGTTCTGGGCAACAAGAAGTTTCTTGCAGGACCACTTTCGGCTTCGCAGCCAATTCTTGACGGCAATTCGCGGCCGGTTCGTTTCAGCGACCGGGAGATCGCGATTCCCGACACAGGATGGAGGATGTGGCCCGACCGGAAGGCTGCCTGGAAGGACGATACCATCTACCTGCCCGATGAGGTGCATCTGGAACGGCTGCCGGTGAATCAGCCGACCGGCGGATGGGAGGCTCTCGATTCGCAGATGGGAATCCCGGTAAGCCTGCCGGCTACGGTGGAGCAGTACTTCTGGGGGATCGACGGATTCAGGCCGTACAAGGATGAGTACAAGTTCGAGGCGACGGATGCGGAGGTCAAAAACGGCGCGTATTACGGAGTCTCATGGTGGTGGCGGCAGATCGAGATTCCCTCGTCATTTGCCGGCAACCGGATTCTGATGCACATTCGCGGCGCACGGCAGAGAGCGGAGGTGTATCTGAATTTTCAGCTTGTCGGCTATTCGATCATGGAGGAGTTGCCGTTTGAATGCGACTTGACGAAGGCCGCGAAGCCGGGCGAGCAGAACTATCTCGCGATTCGCATCACCAACCCCGGAGGACGGCTTGATTGGGTCGATAACGTCCGCATGTCGTGGGGCGGCATGGAGTTTCAAAAGAGCCACGGCTTTGGTGGGCTGGATCGCGGGCTGATGCTGAGCGCACACAAAGAGGTGCGCTTCACGGATACTTGGGCGCTGAATACGCCGGTGGCGAAACAGATTGTTGCTCATGCGAAGTTGGAGAATGAATCCAAACAAGATGCGGCGGGAAGGGTGCGATTCTCTGTGGTTGCGGAGGGCGGACGCGTGCTGGCTACGGTTGATGTTGCGGCGATGATTCCTGCTGGCGGCACAGCGGAGGTTCACTCTCCTCTCACGGCAGAGTCGGCCGCGATCTGGGACCTGGACACGCCGCACGTCTACCGCTTGCGCGCCGAGTGGATTCCCGACGGCTCGGTTGTTGAAGACGCGCGCGAGGTGGATTTTGGCTTTCGCTGGATCACGGTGGAGGGAATCGGCAAGGATGCGATGATCCGGATGAACGGACGGCGCATCCGCATCTATACCTCGATTTCGTGGGGCTACTGGGCGCTCAACGGGCTCTTCCCAACGCTGGAACTGGCGGAAAAAGAGGTGCGCGTCGCCAAGCAGCTCAACCTGAATTGCTTGAACTTTCATCGCAACCTGGGCAAGGAAGATGTGCTCTATTTGCAGGACCGGCTCGGCCTGCTGCGATGCCTGGAGCCGGGCGGAGGCGCGCAGGGGTTTGCGCCGGTGAAGAATGGCAACGACAGCGCCAAGAGATATATGGAAGCAAAGATCTCGGGGATGATTCGCGCGCATCGCAGCCATCCATCGGTGGTTCACTACATCATCCAGAACGAGACGAATCTCGATCCGCAAAGCCCGGAGCTGGCGCAGCTATTTGCGAAGATGCAGGCCGATGACCCGAGCCGAACCATCGTCGGTAATGATGGCTTTGTGATGCGCTCGCCGCAGGCATGGACGGAGCCGTACAGCGCGGAGATTCACAAGTCGGGGCCGAAGGCGACGATCGATGGTGGCGCGGGCGGCTGGTGGGTCGATCATACGGGCCACTTCTCTGACGTGTGGCAGGACACCTATTACAACTCGCCTGCGGATTTCTACTATCGATCTACGATCAAAGACGAGATTGTGGAATGGGGCGAGATGAAGGGCGCGGCGTCGATCGATAATCACGCGAGCCTGCTGAAGGAAATTGCACGGCACGGCGGACACAGCTACGACAAGCTCGATCACGAGGAGATCCTCGCGGCCTATGAGGCATTCCTTGACCGCTGGGGATTTCGACCGGCGTTTCCGACGTCGGAAAAACTGTTTCTTTCCATTGGACGGCGCGCCTATGAGTCGTGGGGGCAGTTCATGGAGAACGTGCGCATCTGCAACGAGAACGATATGGCCGCCATCAGCGGTTGGGAATCGACGGCGATGGAAAACCACTCGGGGCTGGTGGATAACTTCCGCAACTTCAAGGCCGATCCGCGCAGCATTTCGGACAGCCTGCGGACAGTGCGCCCGGTGGCCAAGCAGCGGCATATTGTGTTGAGGTCGGGCGACAGAGCGGCCTTTGATGTCTATCTGCTCAATGACAGCAACGCGCCGGTGGATGGGACGCTGACGCTGTCGCTTGCGGGGCCGGGAATGCCGGAGACGAAGATCGCGAGCTTTGCCGCGCCGCAGTTTGAAAAGGATCGCCTGGCCTATTTGTTGAAAGAGAATGTGCAGACTCCGCCGCTGAGCAAGGCCGGCGAATGGCGCTCACGACTCTCGCTGAGCAGCCGTCCCGCGGATGCGCACGAATGCATGCTGCTGGTTGTCGATCCCGCGCCTGCGGGGCTGCGTCCGTTGCGCATCGGCGTGGTGAGTGTTGCGGCGGCTGTCTTGAACTGCCTTCATGCAATCCCGAACGCGGTCGTCGAAGAGTTCGATGCGAAGAAGCATTACGACGTGATTGTGGGCTCAGGCGGAGCGGCGGATGCGTCAACGAACCTGGCCATTGATGGCGAGGGAGCCTACAAGCCGGGTCCGGGTCCGCTGCCGGAGTTCACGCTGCCGCAGGAGGTGTTGATGGCTATTCAGGCGGGCACTCCGTTGCTTGCCGTTACGCCGACAGACGGGCAGTCGATTGGCGTGGCGAAGCAGTTGGCGGCGCTGAAGGCCTTCGAGTTCAACGGCATGGTCGGCAGCTCGCGGGCCTCGTGGATGGGCTCGTGGTACTTCGTGCGCAAACATGCTTTGTACGACGGCATGCCTTCGGATCAGGCGATGAGCATTCACTACCAGGTGAAGGGCGGTGGCTCGAATGGCTGGATGGTTGATGGGCCGAATGTTGAAATCGTCGCCGCGTATGGGCGCGACCACGACCGCAAGATCGGCGCTGGAACGCTGACCACGAAGGTGGGCTCAACAAGGATCGTGCTGCATCGCATCGCGGAGATGCATCCGGTGCTGCTGCAGCGGTTTGTGGCGAACGCTTTGGCGTGGCTTACGGAAAAAAGTTGAGGCCGGATGTACGGGCCGCTGAGACAAGACGGATGACTCAGACCAATAACTTGTTCTGGGATCAGTGCCGGGACTAAACGACTTTCTTCTAGCGCGATGGGGTTCGTGGTTTCCCAGGTCTCAGAATCGAGACCTGGGGCACCCGGCACCCGGCGTGTAATATCTGAGGAAGAGGCTTCCATGCGACAATCCAGCGCATTGTTTTGTATGCTGTTTCTCGCCCACTGTTTAGGCGCTCAGAGCCTCTCCAAACCCACAATTTTGCCCGAAGCTGCTGCGCGGGACCAGCTTGCCACGCAACCTGACCCTGTTTATCCGCCGATTGCGAAAGCAGCACACGTTCAAGGCGATGTGATTGTTTCCGTCATCGTAGACGAGAAAGGGCGGATTGTTTCCGCGAAGGTTGTCAGCGGACCGGCAATGCTGCAGCAAGCGGCGCTCGATGCCGTAAAGAAATTTCAGTTCAATCCATTTTCCGTAGGCAACAAACCAATTCGAATCACCACAACTCTGACGATTCCATTTCACATTGATAAGCCAGGTGAGGGTCCGAGCGCGGAGCAGCAGAAGGCCGCGCAGGCGTGGTTTCCACTGTCGGACAAATGCCGAAAGGCGCTTCAGGCGCAACAAGTTCAGGAATCAGTGGACTATTGCAGGCATGCGCTGGAAATGTCAATCAAGGCCGGGGATCTGACCTCCAGCGATCAGCTGGGGAACATGCTCTCGCACCAGTATTACGGTCACGCACTTTGGCTAACCGGAGTCCGGTCAAACGAAGCTTTGGAACAGGAAAACCTGGCTATCGAAGAGTCAAAGAAATGCCTCAAAGACACAGATCAGGAGTACGCCATGCCCTATTTCTGGCGTGCACTCATTGAAGGAAGTACCGGTCAGGGTTCGGCTGCGCTGGCCGACTTCAAGGTTGCAGAAGAAACTCATCGCCGTGCTATCGAACACCTGCCGGAGATGAAAAACAACTATAGCAAGACACTCGCCAACATTCTGCGGTATCACGCTGTATTGCTTGAGATGATGGGTAAACCGGACGAAGCCGCAAAATTGCGTGCTGAGGCCGATTCGCTTTAGAGCATTTTCGGGAATGGTATTGACCGAGAGTTTGTGTGGCTGCAGACTTTATTTGTCCAACCGTACAGAGGCTATTTGTCCAAAAACTCAGGGTAAATCATCAGACACACCAATGCGACCGCCTGGACCGTCCATCCAGGCTATCGCCAACAATCAACCGCAGATCGCTCCAGCGACTACATCGGTCGCTGGGAATTTGAGGCAACAGTTACTAATTGAGCAACAGCGACATCGCTCGAACCGTAACACTCGCCTGCGTCCTGCTTCAAAATCGACTGAGCATAGACTCTCAAAGAGCTGCTCAGAATCCACCAGCGGCCACGGGGCGTCATTTGGTGCCCCATCAAAGCGCCGGATTCTAAAAGTCTCACAATCGACTGCCGGGAATATCCATGACCTAAGGTGTGGCTCAAAATCTGCGACGCTCTTGCAGGCGACACGTAGTGCTCGGCCTCGGAGCCTTTTCTAGATTTGCCAGCAGTCATGGATTCAACTCCCCTTTTTAGATTTCCGTCCTCAGTCAGTTCGCGTTAGCAATCGCCTAATTCGAACCGTGACACTTCTTGTATTTTTTGCCGGAGCCGCACGGGCAACAATCATTACGGCCGATCTTTTCTCCTGTATACCGCTGAAGCGGAGCGTCATTGACTAGAACTTCCGCCGCGAACACCTTGTGGTAGGTGTCCATGTTGTCTACGATCAGAGAGCGATTGGAGCCCAAAGGTTCCCCGTCGAAGGCATACCCTTCGACCCGAACAATGAATTCGTCGTAGATTGCAGTGCACATACGACAAACATGGGGATCTCGAAAGATGGCTTCCGACTCTTTCCGCTCCCCACTTTCCACCCTTCGCGGGCCTGTAAAACCTCGCCGAAAATTCATGAGTTGCTGTGCTGAAAGGGGCTTGAACACATGCAGCAGGTCTTTGTGCTCATGGCCGTTCCATCGTGAACAGAACCGGATTGATACCTCCTCAGGGTGCCGGTCTACTTTGTCTACAAGTGGCTCATAAACCGACGCAATTCCGCGCGCATATCCTAACCGATGAGGATTAGGGATAGACTTCATCCATGCGGGATCTTCCCTTTTGACTGGATAGCCATCGACCGCGATCGCGACCTTCTCAAGAAGATCAATCAAGGAGAGATATTCCTCCAGGTGGCCATCAAACGACGTCATCGCGTCCAAACAGTCAAGCCATGCAGCCTTGGGGATTGGTGGCACTGTAATACTCATTCTCGGTGGGTCCTTGCGGAGTACGATCGTGCGATTCTGCGCTAGTTCAATCATTGGATCTCATCTTCCTTTCTTGCACTGGCGTGCCACTACTCAGTTCCAAGCAGTCCTAAATAGTCAAATCTGGATATTCCGCGGCAACTCGGCTCAACGCTTCTCCGAAGGTCACTCGATGGGATTGGGCGAACTCCTTCGTGAGCTGAGAGAGTCGCAGCGAATTCGCGTTTACGTGCGGATCGCGCTGCAACCGGGAGATTGCTTGCGCTGAAGTGTCATCATCTGCAACCTGGTCAAGAGCTTCGCCAAAGTTGATTCCGCGAGACATTGAAATATCGCGTGCGCGGCGAGACATCGATGCAGATTCCATATAGGCCACCGCATCCTGCACATTCGATCTGTGGGCTCGTGCCGCGCCTTCCACGGTCTGCTCAAGGAATCTGACAAACACATTCAAGGCTGGACTCTGCTCCAACTCGGCAAACAGAACTGGAATGCCGTAACGATCGAAATCTGACAGCCAGTAACCCCGAGCCTTGAGGCGGTCGATTGCAGCGCATGATTGGGACTGCGATTCACTAAAGCTCATCTCCACGAAGGAATTTCCTCCCTCTCGGAACGTCGCATTCGACAGACCCTTGATCTCCGGAGGCTGCGCTCCCAAGAATCCAACATGACGAAGCATCCATCCCTTTGCGGTCTGATAGAGAGACACGGAGCGTTTTTTGAAACGTCCTGCTTTGACCATCTCCTCAAATTGCGGGTCGACCTGTTTCAGCTTGCCCAAGAGAGTGTTGTCGCTGCGCTTCAAGCCCTCGATCCAGGCATACGCGGGTGCATTGTCTGCCGGGTGACCAATCACAGCCGGCGGTTCATGAAAGGAAGGATCGAAGTTGGCAACAATCTGGTCGAGATCACTGTTATTGAAAGATCCCTTTTCGCCGTAGTCACCCACGCGAAAAAGCTCAAGCCATTGATTCGCGAGTTTGCTCTCTTGAAAATGTGACATCTATCCCCTCCCCACGCCGCTGTATTGGCGCTGTGCCTGGTTGATCGCTGCGACCAGCGACCTTCCGCCACCGCTGCGAGCCCACTGCTCCACCGACTTCGAGTCCATCGCATGAATATTCAGCGTGATTGCTCCGCCGCCTGACGAGCTGGCCGGCATACGCGGCTGGCTGGTGCTCGCATAGCTCACGTTGCCGGCGTTGATCGCGCTCAGCAGTGGAGCGTGTGAGCGAGCTGCCATCGGCTGCACAACGTATTCACCGCTGAGCATCTTGGCCAGTCCTTCACCAGGCCCGGTGGCATATTCGCCGAAGTCTCCTACCAGGCCGCCCGAGTGATATTGCGCAGCGCCCCACGTCAGCGCACCGCGTCCGCCCTTCTCTTCTTTCGTCAACTGATCGAGCGCGGCTTGAATCTCCGGCTGGATCGTTCCGTCGTAATAGTTCTGCGCGCCACTCCCCATGCTGAAGGTCGACTTCTTGGCGTTGATCATCAGCGTGTTCAGCTCGTTCGTGAGCGTGCTGTAACCCGCGCGGCCTGCCTGATAGTCCTTCATGTCTTTCAAGAGCGCGGGTTGGATTGTGTCTTTGTCAAGCGATTCCGCTTTGCCTTTTCCTTTGTCGCCAAGCAGCCCGGCCACCAGCCCCCCGATGCCACCAGCGATCGCGCCGATGAAGCCCCCAACAGGACCGAAGGCCATACCTATTTCCAGCCCACCCATCGCACCACTCGCCAGGCCACCCATCGGATCAGAGTTTTCGTACGCGTTATAGATACCCAAGCCTGCCGTTATGCCGCCGGCAACCATTCCGGCAGCCTTCCCCACCTTGCCGCCGACTCCGGCCACTCCGGTGAGAGAAGAGCTTTCTCCGCCGCCCGCGGGGCCCAGGGAAGAGGCATCGACGATGCTGTTGCCGGCGGCCGTCGTATACGAGCCAGATCCGCCCGCCATCAAGCCGGCACCGGAGGACGCGCCAGCCATCGGCGCTTCGATCCCCGGCAGACTCATCCCGCCGCTTCCGCCAAGATCGGATAGCGAAAAACCGCCATTATCGATGTCAGAGGAAACACCGCTGAAGCCCGATCCGAGGCCGCCCAAGCCGCCGGCTGCCGATGTGCTCGCAGCAGAGAGCAGCGCCTGGCTGCCTGCGAGGAGCGCCTGGCTGCCCGTCAACAGCGCTGTGCTGCCGGTTGCGAGCGTTGTGCTTCCCTGCTGAAATTGCATCATCCCCGGCGTCGTTGTTCCCTGACCACCAGAGCTGCCAAAGATCGATCCCAGCGCATGTGCAGGATTGGCGCTTGTCGACATCTCCGGTCCCATGCCGAAAAGGTATTGCATGATCTTGCCGCTGGTGCCGCTGCTCTCGAAGGCGCCGAGCATCTCGTTGGCCATCAATTGAAAGGCCGTATCCATCGCCCGCTTTTCGAAAAACTTCGCCGGGTCGCTAAAGATACTCTGCAGGTCGCCCGCGATCTTGTCGCGCGTCTCCAAGGAATTTTTCTGAAGCTGCGCATTCATTAGCGCATCAGCCGCTATGCGCTTCTGTGCTGCATCCTGCTCAATCATGACAATCGCGTTGGCATTACCCTTGACGTGTGCGAGTTGCTGGTCTTCATCCTCATTGATTGCGCGTGTTTTGTCCTGCCACGCATCCTGAATAGCTAAAGCTGACTGCTGCCATTCAGGCAAGGCAAGGCGGGCTGTTTGCTCCTCCTCTTTCGCTATCTGGCTCATTGTCTTCTGGTGAAGCTGCTCCATCTGGCTTCCCATATTTTCCGAAATATTAAGTTCGTCTTGATCTGCTTTAATCCGAGCGGCATGAAGCTGCGCATCTGTGACTCCCTCAGTCTGCGCATACTTCCGATAGCGTTCTTCTATTTGAGTGATCGATTTCTCAGCCTCATCGGCGATACGAGCGTAGCCTGTGGCCTGGGCATTGTCAGAACGCATCGTTATCTGATCGATCTCCTGGTTAAATTGCCGCTGAGCCTCTGCTGTTTTGTCATTCTTTTTGGTGTTTTCAGCAGCCTCTTTATCGTTGAGCGCTATGTATTTGAGCAGGTATTCTTGGTCGATCTGGGCGTTCATCTCTGCCGACTGACCGTGAGCCCTAACATAGTCAGCTTCGGCATCTTTCCGCTGCTGATCCAAGAGTTCTATACCCGAAAGCTGCGCTTCCTTGTTTTTCTCTTCCAACGCAGCAATTGCATCGGCAGTTTGTTTTGCCTCGGCTCGCGCCTTCTGATCATCCTCCGTGCCGGACTTGTCTTTTCCGATCTGCGCCTGCTGAGCATTCACAGAGGCGTTGTAGGTGGACCTCTCCCGATTAACCTCATTCAGGATTGATTCGCCGACGCGAATGCGGCGCTCTTCATCCTCGATCTGCCTAGCCATCCGCATCCCCTGGAACTGACTATATTGACCACTGGATTTGTCAGCACTCAACCTGGAGATCAACTGGTGCTGAAGCGCGTTGTAATCTTCGATCGCATTGATCGTCTTATCGAAATTCTCAGGCTTCAGTTGATCGCCGACGATCTTCTCAAAATCCCCCTTTCCCGCTTCGGAAAGCTCTTTATATTCGTCGGTCTGAAACTGCTTCGAAAGATCTATGGGGGTGTTTTTAAAGTTGTCGAGATGGAATATGTCGGCGTTCTTCGCCCCTTGCGTGATGCGGATATATCTTTCCATCTCCGAGTTTTGCTTTTCGAGTGCGCTCGCGGCCGCATCCCCGAAGCTCTTTATCACCCCTTCAGTTGCCGCGATTTCGTCTTTCATCATCACCCATTTTTCGTAGGCATGAACAACCTTCTCGCCTATCATCATGAAGATGTCTACGCCGCCGATGGCGATCATGGCCGGACCAATCGCGCCGAGCGCGCCCACCAGCAGTTCGCTACCGGCCATCACCGACTGCATGGCGCGCGGAACATGGATGCCCATCTCCTCGCTCGCCAGACGAATCTTTTCCTTCGCGGAGAGCGCGTGGTCTCCGACCTGGTCAAGCCCGGCGCCAGCCTCCGCGCCGGCAACCGCGCCGGCCGGGCCGATCGCATTGAGTTGCGCGACAACCTGCTGGACAGCCTCAGCGGCGTTGCCATCCGTCACGTTGATCGTGATTTGTACGACCTGGCCAGCCATCTATGCTCCCTCTCTTACGTGCGTATCTTGCTCTTGAAACAGCTCCGCACCGAAAACAATGCGCCGAACATGTCCGCTCTGAAAAATCTTTAGCCTAGAAGCCTCAGCGCTGCGATTTCCAGACCGTGTCGGGCCGTTCACCGCGCGGCAAGCTACCCCAGCACCCCGAAACGCGCCAATACCCCTTGCAGCCCCAAAGACGACATTCCGCCTAATCTTCGCCTTTTGCGTTGGCGTTGGCCGGGCGGTGAGTTTTCGGGTTTGGATGGAATTTATCGATGGAGACATCGACATAGGAGTCCTCCTGGCTTGCATTGAGATTTGCTTGCCGTACCAGAGTGGAGAACCCTGCCGAGCTTGAGGACCGCGTAGCCGTGCGGAACCTCGAAACGCTTGCCGTAGCACGCAAGCGGTGAAGCAAAGAACCTTAGAAACTTTCGTGCGCTCTAGCTGAGCGCGGCCGCGCCGATCAGGGCTCGAACATTCCAGACGGCGGCAATAGCTTCAAACACCACACCGTCTCCTTGATTGGTGAACGTGACGACGTGTTTGCTCCCGTTGATGCCGCTGGCTGCGGTGGTCACAGTGTGCGCATGTGCCGTCTCGGCCGTGACAAAGACTTGAGTTCCATCTTGAGCCACCGTTGGCTGTACAAGAGTCATTGCAAGGACGCCCGCAGAGCCGAGCCCCGCAGTACCCGAAGCCGCAGGGATCGCTCCCGAGGCGACGTAATGTGTGACAACGTCCTGCGTTCCCTCGATCGTGGGAGAGACCAGAACGACGATATAATCTCCGGCGCTCGATCCACTCGATACCGCACGGGCCACGATGTTCTGATTGATCGTGTTGGGCGCAGGAACAAGCCGCGCGCTTGCATCAGTCACGAGATACTGGCCGGCGATGACGGCGGCTCCGATAGCGGCCACCGCTTCCCCAAAATAAACGGCGGAGATCGGATCGCCGATATTGACGGTCGATTCTTTGAGAATTGCGAATGCCGGAGCGTTGGCCGCGGCGGCGATCGCCAGGGTGTTGTCGTTGGCACCCTGGACGAGGGCGAGGCCGCGCGTCATATTGGAGGCGGCGGCAAGATAGGTCCTGTTCATCGGATTACCGGTTACGCCCGTGGTCGCGACATTCATTGATTGCTCTCCCTGTTTTCATCGATAATTTGCCGGGCAAGTAGCGCTGTCGGGAACACTCCACGATCGCGCTCCTAGAACACCAATTCCAAATTGTCGAGATCCTCAAGCGCCCGGCCATACTCGCCCTGGTCAACTCCTGCAAAATCCCGCCCCTCATACAGACTCATGAAGTGACCGATTCCCTCAGACGGGATAACTTGGCGCAAGTAGTAACCAACAAGCCTGCCACGGTATTGGCTCAGGACGCGGATAGACCTCTCCATCGATCTAAACTTTGGTTCAAAAGCAGTCAACGCCTCGCCGATTTGCTTATCTTCCTCGGTGAGTTCGCCGAATACCTTTTCCAACGCAATCGCCGCCTTTTCCAATCGTGCGGCAGCGGCACCGCTAAGCCGATTGACCAGCATCTTGCGGACAACTGCGCGGCGGCCTTCCCACTCGGCCAGCTCAATGCTGTTTTGCGCAACCGTGAGTTGAGCGCGCAACTCTGCAAGCGCTGTCTCGTCGTCCGCAATCTCTCGATCGAGGATGGTGAGCTGTTCGTCAATTGCTGCCAGGCGTTTCTGCGCGGCGGCGTTCTTCTGAGCCCGCCGGAACAACCAAAGAGCCGCGCTCGGCCGTCAGGGATTCGTGCCGACGTCGGGAACCCGCCAACGATTCATCGAGCTTCCCGATTGTCTGTTCGAGTTCGTCCATGCGTGCGCGAAGCTCGGCTGGAGTGGTCTCTTCAATCTCACTTGGATTCGTCATCGTTGCGCTCATGGCTATTCCCTCTCTGCTGTCCAGACCAATCTGATCAGACCTTCCACGTTGTTCAATTTGGGGCCGTGGGAGGAGTGGCCTACGACCCCAAATTGTCATGCCTCAGCCTTCGAGGAGGAAGAGGCAAAGTTTAACGTTCGCTCCGCTCACCCTTTGAATCGGAGTGCGAACCATCTTTAAACCACCCGACAAGACGGCCCACAATGTGTGTCGGACGTTTGATCCGGGCCGCAATTTTCGGTTCGATCGGATTGATTCCCTTCACCCATTCAGTCAAGGGAATGGATGTTCCGGAACTTCCCGACACCGACGGAACTATCTCTAACGCCACCCGCGAGACTTGCTCTTTCCAGGGTCCTTCTGGGCGGCCGCCGGCGTGCTGAACTCGCAGCCATCCAAACTTCAGTACCGGGGTAGCCATAGAGTTCTGGACACGCTTCCAGATTTGTTCACTCTGCCGATCCGACTCCGCATATGCCTCGGGATTCTTCTCCCGATTCAAGCGTGATTCAGCTTCGTGCCGTAGCCGTTCCCCCTCGGATGTTTGGGTAGCTGCGCGCACCGATTCGATGAAGCGAGACGTGTCCGATCCCCAATCCAAAGCCGGGGGGTGTTCTTCAAAATAAACCGCGATGATCGAATCGACCATGCGATCAAGATCAACCGGAGCGCGTTCGATGACCACATAGTCTCCGGGCGCAAAGAAGTGAGAGATTCCCTCATGCTCCGGCACCTTCATGCAGAAGGCGGAAGGACGTCCCGAAGCAGGATTGAACGGCAAGGGTAGCGTTCCATCGGTCTCGGTCTGTAACTCGCCAGCACCGCCTAGAAATATTCTCTTCACAATCGGAGCCATGAATGCTAAGCCGTCTTCTGTAACGGGCACAAACATTCCGTCGCCTGCGCCAATAAGGTCACGGAAGCGTTCATCCTTTACGCCGGCTCGGATCCAAAAAAACATAGCCATCTGATCTTGTTTCGCGATGTTTCCCATCACAAGGAGTTTTTCCGCTGAAGGCCTTTCGGTGCCTCTCTCCCATTCAGACACCTGGGTTTGGGTCACTCGCGTGTTGCCAACCGTAAGCTCTTTTGCAAATAGACTCTGATTCAACCCCAGAGAATCGCGCAGCTCGCGGATACGCTTGGCCAGTTGGCCATCAATAGTCTCCGGAAATTTTCTTCTTGACGGAATTGGCATATCGGTCTAACCTCTTAGAAAAGTATCGGAACAGCCGATTGGAGTCAATCACAAAATGAGCGGTCCTTTTGGGAGCGAGTTTCAGGAGTCCGATCTTGGTTTCCGGCAGCTACTTTCCAAGGTAATTGCCGGTTCCACGAAGAGTCGGGAGCAGATCGCTAGCGAGCTTTCGCAGAGGGTAGGACGACTTGTCACCGTCCCAAATCTGAATGATTACACACGGACCACCAAAACTAGCGCCCGCTTTCCCGCTGCCTATGTTAAGGCATTTTGCGAAGTCGTGGGCAACGATCTGCTTCAGCGGTTGCTGCTCGGACCCCGCCTATTGGGCTTGATCGAGATTGCGGAACGAGAGCTTGATTCCCAACGAAGCAGGTCTGCAAAAGATTCCCTGATCAAACGATTCTTGACCGATGAGGATCGAGCGCACAACTAAGAAGGCGTAATGGCGGAAGCGTGGCTCAATCTCGGGGAGTTGACGAAGCTGACAGGATGGTCAGCTCGCACCGTGCAGCGCAAAGCCGCTTGCGGTGACATTCAATCCCGGAAAGGCAAGGGCCAACAACGCAACGGCAAACCCGTGGTCGAGTACTCCACTCTTTCGCTGCCCATCGAGCTACAAATACAAGCCGAGAAAAGCGGGGTGGGGCGTGGAAATGCAAGAAAGACGCTGCCTATCGAGCAGCCGAGTACCCAACTCTCACTCTGGGCTCCCCAGCGTCCCAAGGTTGAAGCCATCCGTCTCCCAGTCACTGAGGAACACAATCAGCAGATCGATAACCGGATGATGGTGATTGTCCCGTTCCTTGAAGTGAAACGCCTGCTTCGCAGCCACCAAACCCTGGCAACTCTGCCTAGCGGAAAAGAGGTCCGCAATCTACGCGACGCTGCTGCCGCGCTTGGAGCGGAACACAACGTGAGCGCCAAGAGCATCCTGCGCTGGTCGGCTTGTTTCGAGTCTCATGGACAGTCGGGGCTGCTTCGTCGCGTACGAAGCGATAAAAGCTCTGCCGGGTTCTTCGGCCGGTTTCGTAGCGCGGCGATCTTTGCGGCCTATCTCTACCTGGAGTGCCACCAGAGTTTCCGCTTCATCCATGAGGCAATACATAAGGACTGCGTTCGGCTCGATATTCCGGAGGACGAACTGCCAGCGTATGAAACGATTCGGCATTGGCTGAAAGGTGTTCCTCCCTACCTGAAAGCCTACGCAATCGAGGGCCGCCGCGCTTATCAGGAGCGCATGGCACCCTTCCTTTCGCGCCGCTACGACGATGTCTATGCAAACCAGTGTTGGGTTTCGGACCACGCATTGCACGATGTTGAAGTGATGAATGATTGCTTCCCAGAAGCACCGTGGGGCGCGCCAATCCGCCTCCGTTTTACATGCTTGCTCGACTTCCGCAGCCGGTTCGTTGTGGGCGCGAGCTGGTGCTGGGAAGGCAGTTCACGCTCCATCGCGACCGCTATGCGCCATGCCGTGACGAAGCACGGCCCCTGCGAGCACTTTTATTGTGATAACGGAAAAGATTATAAGCGGGTTGCGAAGGGCGCAATGCCAGCTTACCTTGACGAGTCGCCATTGGCGCGAGCCGATTGGTTCAAGGATGAACTGAACTGGATGGAACAGATTGGCATCCTCGGCCGACTGCAAATGAAGATCACACATTGCATCGTCAGGCATCCACAGAGCAAGCACGTCGAGCGTTTCTTTGGAACGATGCACGCGCAATTTGACAAGCTCTATTACCAGCACTACACCGGCGGCGCTCCCCATCTGCGGCCCGACGCCACCAGCGCTGAGATGATGATTCATCGCAAATTAGCAAAGCACGATCGCGTCGATGAATCCAACCATCCGCGCGCCAGTGTCTTTATCGCCCGCGCAATGGCGTGGATCGATGAGTATAACCATCATCCGCATTCCGGCAGGGGGATGGACGGCCGAAGTCCCGCCGAAGTCTTTGACCAGGAACGCAACCCGCGCCAGAAGGCTGCTCCAGAGCCCTTTGAGCTTGCCGTACTCCTTGCCGAGCAGGTAACACGCAAAGTCCGCGAATGCGCTGTAGAACTGAACAAGCGCCGTTACACCTATCACGATGCTGTCTCGCGCGACATTCTTCATGAGTGCAATGAAACCAACGTGATCGTTGCATACGATGCGAACGACGATGAAGCCGTTGCCATTCTTGATCAGGATGGCCATTTTCTCTGCCTGGCGCGTGCCGAAGAGCTGTTGCGCTTCGCCCCAGAAGACGAGAAAACCCAGAAGCAAATCGGTGAAAGCATGGCTGACCGTCGGCATATGGAGAAAGCTACGCGCGGGTTTGTGGCTGAAATAACCCGAGCGGCGCGGGCAGATGGCGCCCAAACGCCCGTGGAAATGCTTTCTGAGCCTGAGGTACTTCCGATGGCCGTTGGTGAAGTACTCACGCACCGGCCCCTGGTCAACCAACGATCTGGATTGAGTGTGGCTCCGCCCACTGCAGCCCAGGCTGCACGAATTTTCATGGAGGGAATGAAGAAATGACAGACCCAACCGAACATCGCCAGCGTGTGAAGGCACTCGCTGTCGATTTCATCACCCGCACCGGCATGGCACCGGCGGACTTCGCGCGTCGCATCGGATATGCTTACTCGACGGTACAGCTCTTTCTTACAGATAAGTACACGACTATGCAGAGCGACCCAAATATCTGCTCAGCCATTCTCCAATTCCTTGAACATAATCCGTTGGCCTCGCCTGAAGAGTTCACCGGCAAAATCTACGAGACCGGAGCCGTTAAAGCGATGCGCAGCGTCTTTGCCAGCTTGATGGAGCGGCCTCGCGTGTACATGATCTATGCGCCGCCTGGATCAGGCAAGACTGACATTGCACGCCACCTCATATCTGAGAGCAATGCGGATCGTGGTGCCGCACCCAATATCTTCCGCATCTATTGCCGCGCCCGGATCACACCGCGCGACTTGATGCGCCGTGTGTCCTATGCCTGCGGATCGGCTCCACATATCTCCATCGAGCGGGCAATTGCCAACCTGCGATATGACTTCCGGGGCCAACGCGTGATTCTGTACTTTGACGAAGCTCAGCACCTTTCTATCGATTGCTTCGAGACAGCGCGTGAGCTGCTTGACGAGGCCCCGCGCTTCAGTCTCTGCTTTTCCGGCTCCCATGAACTCGAAAAGATATTCACCGGCTTTGTCGGCACGTTGGAGCAACTAGAACGGCGCGTCACAGATAAAGTCCGGCTGCCCGCGCTCACCCGCACCGAGGCGGCCGACATTCTTCGCTCAGAACTCACTGAAGTTCTTCCGCATATGGACCAGGCCCTACTCCAACAGCAGATCGAACTCGCCACCATCACAGTCCGCGTGGATAAGAAGGCGCAACGCTACATTTCAATTGGCCGCCTGATGGCCGCTGCCCACGAGGTTCGCAAGACTTTGGCTACGCAGATCTAGCAGTCCGAGGTATCGACGGCTAGTGCTCCGTATGTGCAATTCGTCCTCTGTGGTTTGAAAGGAAAGAACAATGGCAAGACAGGTCCTTAACTCAGCGAATGCGGACCAAATCAGGGCACTGCAAACGCTGTGCTCTCAATGGCAGAAGCACACACTTGAAGCGGGAGACGATCCACGCGCCACACGACTGGCTTGGGCATCGCAGAACACCGGCCGGAACATCTCGTCATTCTCTGATCTCACCCGCGACGAAGCGCGACTCTTGATTGATCTGCTCAAGGGATCTTTGGGGCAGCCGATCGGGGAGCAACCGCAGCCCTGGAGACGAATCAACTCTCGGGAGCGCGCGCAAGCCGCCGGCACGTCCGGACGTAGAGAAGAAACCGTGCCGTTTATCCAGATGGCAAGCCCGGACGATCTAGCGCGCGTCGAGGAGCTGGTGCGCCGCCTGGCCTGGACTCAAGAGCAATTCACCGCCTGGCTGAAATCGCCGCGCTCCCCGCTCGGTTCGACTGACCAGGCGGTGATTAGGACTGCGGCGCAAGCGAACAGAATCTACTGGGCTCTCAAAGCGATGCTGATTCGTGCCGGCGGGTGGCACCGGAGCGCATCGAAGAAGCCTGTCCACGCTCAGAGCAGAGCTGGACAGCCTACCAAGATGCGGGCATCACAGGCACAAGGAAGCTTTTGAACGGCACGGCTCTTGAGCCGTGGATAGTTGAGTTGGTCGGAGGAAGCACGGGATGCGTAAGTCAACTTTGCTGAAGGCCAGTTCGAGTCACCTGGTTCCGATGTTCGAAAAGGAATCATCTGCTGCAACGTTCTCCTCGCCAGAAAAAAGTCGTTCCGATAAAGGCTCTGAGTGAAGATACTCCTGGGAGTGAATCAGACGAGGCAATGAGACGTCAGATAATGGCGATGATCGATTTTGTTGAGGACGAATCAGAGGCTTCGATTAGGCGTGCTGCGGAAAAACATGGCTTGCGCGTTGTAACGCAGAGTCAATTCAAGGTGATGGAATGGGGCACCAGACAGCTCAAGATTCGCCAACTTCAAGATGAATGTGAGCGTCTCATGGGCGAGATCGAGATTCCCAGCCAGGCATAACGCGCGATGAGGCACGCAAAGGCGTTATGTGAGTTTCAACAAAGCGTACCTTCCGAAGCCACGGAAAGCTGGCTGGAGAACGACAATATGCCGAAAACAACAACGTCACGATCTACCTCGCACCAACACATTCCGATGTTTCGCCGCGATGAGATCTCGCTCATGTCGAGTCTCATTCAGGGCACTGAGATCAGCGAGAACCATCTAACCCAATGTGCGGAGCGGGGCTTGCTTCCGCTTAAGCTTGCCAATACATTTCAGATATTGAAGTTTGTGAGCCGAACAGTGTTGGCGGCGCAGAAGGCCCAACGCAAGTACGCGGTGCCCGCAAGCGTTCTTATCGCGATGGCGGCGATGGAGTCGTGTTATGAGGCGGATGATCTCCATCTGAGTCCGAAGCATCTGGCACCATGGCAAGGCTGCCAATGCTGCTACGCACCGGATATTGAAAAGTGGTTTCTAGAGAAGGCCAAATACCTAGCGGAATCGCCTGAGTTTCGCGATGCCTGGGCGCTTGTGAACGACGTGAAAGCCTACGTTCTAAGCCTTTGTTCACTAGGGTTAAAAACCTGTATCTATTCAGGCGATGGCCTCGCAGACGATCTCCTCGGAATCATCGAAGAGTATGAGCTGGAAGAGCTTGACCTTGCAGGCATCCTGATAGCTGGAGACTACAACAAGACGAAATATACCGCAGTTCGAGATGAATCAGGAGTTATGCAGCTAAAGCCCCTTGATTTACGCGAGGTCGCAGCAGCGATCAGGTCCGCTCATATTGCGTAATGGTCTCGGCGGCCTCCGCGCCCAGCGGAGGCCGTGTTGTCTCCTGAACTTCCTCTCTCCAAACTGTCCAAGATAGCCACGGCGCGACGGAAGCTCATCCCATAATTGGTTCCATGATTCCGCAAGCGGTGGCCACTCTTTCTGACGTTGAGCCTTGTGCCTCTATTGGCTTGGTAGCACCTTTTGCGGAAAAGGATTACGTCGATCTGAAGCGCACGGCGTGCATCCTGGGTAGCAGTATACTCACCGCTTACCGCCTGGCTGAAACAAAGGACCGGGGTGGCCGAGGAATGCTCTCCCTGGTCGATTACCGTCCCAGAGCGCGCAAGCGGATACTTTACTCTTCGATCGTGCGCCTCTGCGACGATCTGCGCAAGAAGTTCGCCATCGACGATCGCAGGCCACCGCTCGGTAACTCGTCCTTCCGTCACCGCGACGAAGATTTGCTCCCTTTTCCGATGAAAGATACCATCTACACGGCCGAAGCCATGCGAGCACTCGGCTATTGCGATTACAAGCCAATCATGCGCCTGATCGAAGAGGGCCGTTTCGACTCTTATCAGCTCATGCCGGGATCCGAATGGCGTATCTCGCGCAGTTCGTTTTTGCGCTTCCTCGCGGCTACGCTCGATCGCGACAAACTGCCTGTAACAAGCTCAGCAAGGCAGGTTTCCCTAAAGACAAGGAGGTCTCTAGTACACCGATGAGCAAACCACACCCAAAGATGGGAGAGGAACGCCTCGTGCACCAACCTTTCAAGATCGACCGGCTTCCGGCCGAGGTGCGTGAAGCAATTCGGATCGTCAGAGAAGAGCATACCTGGCAAGAGATCGAAGATCTTTCAGCGCTTCCATTCAATCCAAATTGGCGAACCGAAGGCGGCGGCTTTGTGAATTGGGATTCGTTGCGTGTCTCGGTGCAGGCGCTTTTTCCTGGCCGGCGCATCCCGCATTCAAATCTTCATCGTTGGTTCGACGTGCGAGTGCGCCAGGGAACGCCTGCTCTGTAAGGAGCAAATAACAGGGCCATTGTTTACCAAAAAGTAAACAGTTGGAAGTGTGAACTGAAAGGTGTACGTCTCAGGCAGGATCGGCACCTTGGCGACAAGATCTAAATTGGCCGTGTCGCTAGGATGTCGCTAGGATTTCTCGAAGATGGGGCGCAATTCGTTTGCCTACTCTTTTGTTATCAATATTTTATAGAATCCTAGCGACACGCGAACTGATTTTCGTTGGGATCAGTATAATTTGCCTGTAAGTCCTTTGTTTTTGACTTGGTATTGTCGTTTGGATTCAACTTTGGACAAATAGCGTCTGTATTTTTCGGACGCTCATCCCGCAATCAACTCCAGCATAAGTTATTGAATTTGCAGCGACTATCCTACTGAAACCCGTACTATCCCGTCGAATCCCGCAATGGACAGATAAACTCTGTACTCACAGTTTGCAGGTTTCTCACCCATTCCGCAGAAAAAAGCGGAATGGATGGGGCACGGAAGTCTACAGCAAATCTGAAAATGCTCTACTCATCAAAAGTCAGGTAATTCAATAGATCGCTAGGCTCCGCGGCGGGCGCGGACGGCGGCGGCTAGCTCTTTTAATAACTCGTAGGTCTCTGGCCAGCCGATGCAGGGGTCGGTGATGCTTTGGCCGTAGACTAACTGCTGGCCGGGGACCAGCTTTTGCGCGCCGGCTACCAGATTGCTCTCGATCATTGCACCCATGATGCGCTTGTCGCCGGCGGCGATCTGGGCGGCTACGTTGTGGCAGACTTCGGCCTGGCGGCGGTAGTCCTTGCTCGAGTTGGCGTGGCTGAAGTCAATCATGATGCGCGCGGGAAGGCCGGCTTTTTCCATTTTGGCGGAGGTCTCGGCAACGCTCTCGGCGGTGTAGTTGACGGTGCCCCGGCCGCCGCGCAGGATCATGTGGCAGTCGGGATTTCCGGTGGTCATGAGGATGGCCGACTGGCCGTGCTTGGTGTGCCCGAGGAAGGCGTGCGAATGGGCGGCGGAGAGGATGGCGTCGATGGCGATTTGCACGCTGCCGGAGGTGCCGTTTTTGAATCCCACAGGGCAGGAGATGCCGCTGACGAGCTGGCGGTGGACCTGGCTTTCGGTGGTGCGCGCGCCGATGGCTCCCCAGGCGACGAGCCCGGCGATGTACTGCGGGGAGATCATGTCGAGGAATTCGGTGCCGGTGGGCACGCCCATCTCGGCCAGATCCATGAGCAGGTGGCGGGCCAGGCGCAGGCCGTCGTTGATCTTGTAGGACTGATCGAGATATGGATCGTTGATGAGGCCCTTCCATCCAATGGTGGTGCGAGGCTTCTCAAAGTAGACGCGCATGGCGATGCGCAGGTCGGCGGCGAACTCCTGGATGGCGGATTTGAGCAGGGCGGCGTATTCGCGGGCGGCCTTGGGGTCGTGAATGGAGCAGGGGCCTGCGAGAACCAGCAGGCGCGAGTCGCGGCCGTTGAGGATGGCGGAGATCTCGTTGCGGGTGTTGGAGATGGTGGCCGAGGCGGCTTCCGTGATGGGGCGTTCTTCCTCGAGAAAGACGGGAGGGAGGACGACGCGGGTCCATTGGATGCGAAGATCTTCTGTTGTGTGAAACATGGGTGATTTTCCTTGAGGCGCGGATCCCGGTCCGGGGCAAAGTCCGGGAGATGAGTGGGGCACCATCCTATTTAGAATCTACCAGCTTGAGGTGCGATGCGAATTGTGCCACTGCGGAAGAAAAGACAAGCGGTTCTTTGCCGGCTTGCGTCTCATAAACAGAGGGCCGGGCATGTGTGTGCCTGGCGAGCGGCAGGCGGCAAGACAGGATGCGCGCACGGGCGGTACCCTGAAAGCGTGTTGTTGAAGACGGCAGGGCATGAGAACTGCATCGAAGGAGCGGGAATGAAGATTGGGAGTTGGGCACGGCTTTTGCTTGCGGCGGCACCGATGCTGGCGGGTTGCGGGAATTTCTGGCAGGCGCCGGGCGGCAGCACGAGCTTCACGCTGACCAATAGCGGCAACATCTCCGTGGCTCAAAGCTCGACCGGCACTTCGACGATCACCGTGACGCCGGCGAACTCGTTTACAGGGACGGTGGCGCTGACATGCGCGGTGACCAGTTCACTGTCGAGTCCCACCAGCCCTACTTGCAGCCTTTCTTCCACTTCGGTATCGATCACCGGCACGACGGCGCTGACGTCGACGCTGACCGTGACGACGGCCTCGGGCACGACCCTTGGCGCGTACACGATCAAGGTGACCGGGACTTCGGGCAGCCTCGCAGGCTCGACCAGCTTGTGCGCCGAGGTGTCGAACTCCTCGGGCACGTGCACGAGCGCGTCGACCAGCGGCAATTTTTATATTTTGAACGCCGACTCGATCAAGGGATATTCCATCCAATCTGGTGTGCTCACCGCGATCACAGGCAGTTCGGAGACGGTTACAGGAGCCTCGGCGGTGGCGATGGGTCCGAGCGGCAACTTCCTCTATGTGGCTTCAACCAGCAGCGGCATCATACTTTATACCATCAGCAGCACTGGCGCGCTGACGGCTGGTAGCCAAGTCTATGGCGACACGCAGTCTCAGTCGATCCAGGTGGACCCGTCGGGCAAATGGTTGATCGATGTCTCGTCGGGAGGGACGATCAACGCGATTCCGATTACCAGCACAGGAGCCGCAGACAGCAGCCGCTCCATCTATGCGCCGGCGCTGTCGGGCATTCCGATTCAGGTGGCCATCTCGCCAAATAGCGCGCTGATTGCCGTGGCGATGGGGTCGACCGGAACCGAGGTGATTGCCTTCAATGCGAACGCAACAAATGGCAGTCCTTTCGGAGCCAACCCGATATTGTATGCGCCAGAGACTGTTTCGACCGGGTCAGCGGCATCAGTCGCGATGGACCCGCAGAGCCGCTTGCTCTACGTCGGCGAGGTGAATGCCCTGCCGAACAACGGGAATAACAATACCGGCGGCTTGCGTGTCTTCAGCATCAGCGGCAGCACGACGACCGAGTTCACCTACTCGGCGCCTTATGCGAGCGGTGGATTGGCGCCGCATTTCATCCTGCCGATCGCTTCTGGCAATTATGTCTATGTGGCCAATGGGAAGGGTAACGGCGTGGCGGGCAATGTAACCGGGTTTGCGGTGACAGCGACCGCTCTGACGACCGGCAGCACGGTCGCGGCGGGTGCGCAGCCGGCTGGCATGGCCGAGGATTCGACGGGGTCCTTTGTCTTTGAGGTCGGTTCTTCCGGAAGTCCCTACTTTGACGCTTACACATTCGACTCCAATGTTGCCGGGCAACTGAATTCACAGGTTACCTCAACAAGCGCGGCCAGCTCGAAAGCCATTGTCGCCGCGCCGTAAGGGCAGAAAACAGTTGTTAGTTTGCGGCTAGTGCAATCGAATGAGTGCCATCGAAGTCCTGAGACTGGTTCGCTCTGCCCCTACGGGGCGGATGGATTCAATAAACGCGCATTCCCAGGATTCCGCTGCGCTCCATCCTGGGCTATTCTCGACGCGTCCCTCCGGGACGATAAGGCGCATTAGACTGGCTGGCCAGTTGAATGGAACCAGTTCTGACAACAGAATTCATTGATGCGATTGCCTCAGTTTGCGGTACGCTGGCGGCTGTTTGCTGTTCGCTTATCTGCTATCCTCTAGGTGATCGCGACTGGTTGTGCGCACGCATACATCCATCCCATTCGTCTCTCTCCCCCGGCGCTCGAAGGCCGCAGCTCTTTCGCTGCTTCTCTTGAGTTTTTTTGTGTTTTTGCCGGGATGCGGACGCTTCCACAAAGAGCATCATGACACGGTATACGTCTTTGCGCGGCAGATGAATCTGCGCGATCGTGTGGCTCCTGTTTCGAATCGCGTGGGCCAGGTGGTGAACGGCCAGAAGCTCGAAGTGCTCGAACACGGCCGCCGCTTCCTTAAGGTCAAGACCGAGAAGAACGAGATTGGCTGGCTTGAAGAGCGCGCCGTGATCGACAGCAAGACCTACGATGCCTTTGACCAGCTTGGGGTTCAGCATAAGGATGATCCGGTGATTGCTACCGGAGCGGTGCGCGACGATGTCTACCTGCATCTGACGCCTGGCCGTGAGACTGACCGTTTTTATCTGCTGGCTGCGAATGCCAAGATTCAACTGCTGGTGCGAGCTACGGTGGCGAAGACGGCTCCTGGCTCGGCACCGGCACCGAAGCCACCGACGCCGAAGGCAGCAACGGCAGCAACACCGGCGGCAAAGGCTCCGGGAGCGGCTGCAAAACCGGGTGCGAAGCTGGCTGCTCCGGCAAAGGCCTCCGCTGTTGCTCAGCCCGACGCCGCGCCGGCGCCTGAGCCGCCTCCGATGGAGGACTGGTGGCTGGTGCGCGATGGCCAGGGCCATATGGGGTGGCTGCTGTCTGGCCGGCTGGATGTGGATGTTCCAGACGAGATCGGAACGTATGCCGAGGGACAGAGGTATGTGGGCGTCTATGTGCTGAACAAGGTCTTCGACGCGGAAGCCACCACGCCGGACCATATGGTTCCGCAGTACCTCACCGTGCTTTCGCCGCCCAAGTCTGGGCTGGCTTTCGACTTCGACCAGGTGCGCGTCTTTACGTGGAGCACGAAGCGCCATCGCTATGAGACGGCCTTCCGTCTGCATCCGGTCAAGGGGTATCTGCCGGTGCGGCTGATGCCGGCAACCAGCAAAGGAGCATCGGTCTTCAACTTCCAGCTTGCGAACGGCGACAACGTAATGATCGATCCGGCGACGGGTCAGACGCGGCCTGCGTCTCTGCGGACGATTACTTACATGATGGTGGACACGCAGGTTCGCCGGACCGGCTCGGATATGGGGCCGATTCCCGTGGGGCATCTGGAGAGCGACAAGGAGAAGGCCGCCAAGGCGGCGAAGAAGAAGAGCAAGTAGGCTCTGCCACTACACATGGATTCGTTAGCGATTCGGCATGACGCGTTCCCCACTCTCTTTGCTCATCTCCACAAGCCAGGACCGGAGCGCTTCATCCGCGCGGCTCTGCCAACCGGTGCCGGTGGCGCGCAGCCCATCTGCCACGTCGGGAGAGAGGCGAATCGAGATGGGAACTTTCTTTGGAGTTTTTTGCGGCCCGCGCCTGCGAACCGACAGCAGTACTCTCTGCTCGGCCTTGGGCAGCGTGGAAAAGGGCTTGAAGAGGGCAACATCTGTGGCTGTGATCTCTCGAACTTCTCCGTCGTCGTCAATCAATGGTTTGCGGCTTGCCATAGAGTTTTGCCTCCCTCTTGTTCGTCTTGCGAAAACTGATGACGCGAATTCCGTCCGGTTTGGGAATGTAGCAGAGCAGATGCAGCCGTTTGTCCAGATAGCCTACGGCAATGCGACGCATTTCTCCGTTGCGGAAATAGTCCGCGAATAATGCTGTCTCGAAGTCGAAATCTGCTGCTCGATCAAAGGAAAGACCACGCTCCCGGATGTTGCGTTCGTTCTTGGCGGGATCGTACGTAATTCCCATGAGATTATTGTATATACTATTTGGTCGAGCGCAAGCGGAATGATCAGACAATTTCTGGATCGAGGCGTAATGACATTCGAAAACAATAAACAGACTGAACCGCTACTGCTGAGCGGCAGGTTTACGAGCGCGGTTGACTATGCACGTGTGCTGCACATTGAGCGGCGCAAGGGAACAGCGATTCCTTACATGGCGCACTTGCTTGGGGTGGCGTCGCTGGTGATGGGGGAGGCGGGGCAGGTGCCGTTTGCGGTGACCGAAGAGATGGTGATTGCCGCCGTTTTGCATGATGCCGCTGAAGATCACGGGGGCGAGGCGAGGCTCAAGGACATTGAGCATAACTTTGGCGCGAAGGTGGCGCGCATGGTCGAGGGGCTGTCGGACAGTCTTGCGGAGGACGCCGACAACAAGCAGCCGTGGCTGGAACGCAAGCAGGCGTATGTCGAGAGGCTGCGTGGGGAAGAAGCTGACGTGAAGCTCATCTCAGCGGCGGACAAGTTGTACAACGCGAGAGCCATCCTTGCGGACTACCGTGTGATCGGGCCAGAAATCTGGAAGCGCTTCAAACGCGGCCGGGGAGACCAGATAAAGTACTTTGATGAATTGCTGAAGGTTTATAAATCGGCTGGGACTAACCGGATTGTTGAGGAGTTTGGGCGGGTAGTCGAGGAACTCAGGAAGCTAACCGGTGGATCCCACTAAGAGGCAGGATCTGCCCAGTTCTCGATCTTGAGGCCTTGTACGCGGCTGAATTCTCCTGTGTTATTGGTGACCAGCGTCAGCCCAGCACTGCGCGCGTGGGCGGCAATGAGCAGATCATTGCCGCCGATCATCGCTCCACGCGCCTTGAGTTCGGCACGGATACTCGCATAGTCGATTGCAGCCTTCGCGGGGAAGTCAAGAACCTCGACGTATCGCAAAAACTCATTGAGTGCGGCCTGGTCCTTGAGCCGCCTCGGCGACACCTCGACTCCATACATCATTTCTGCTTTGGTAATCGCTGAGACGCAGACTTCGCTGACCGCAACCCTCTGAAGCTTGCGGAGGACCATGTCGTGAGTGCGCTTCATGATGTAGGAGGAGATATCCGTGTCGAGCATATAAAGGGACATCAGAAAGAACGCTCCTGCACAGGCAGATCCTCGACGCCCTCCATGAATTCCTTGGAGGCTACGATCTTCGAGGCAAGATAGGCAGACCAGTCCGAAGGACGAGGGGAGAGGATCACTTCGTCACCCTGTTTACGAATAAAAACCTCAGAGGTGGCGAACTGAAAATCCTTCGGAAGCCGAACGGCCTGGCTCCGGTTATTCATGAATAGTCTGGCAGTTCGTTGCATCGTAGCCTTCCGCGCTTCAGGCATATACAAAAGTATATGCCAAAGATGAGGAGTGATGCAATACTGCACGATTACTCCGTACGCGGAGGTCAAAAAACTTGGATTGTGATTGGTCTTACCCTCGCCGGCGCAGCTCAAGCTCAACTACGCGGAGCATTTCGGCTTCTGGGGCGGGCTTGCCGGTCCAGATTTCGAACTGACGCGCGCCTTGCTGGACGAACATCTCCAGGCCCGAGATGACGGGAAGGCCGTGCTCTTTGGCCAGCTTGAGGAGCGGGGTTTCGAGCGGGTTGTAGACCAGGTCGAAGACCAGGCTGGCGTTGAGGTCCTTGTCACCCGTGTCGAACGGAGGGGGCAGCGTCTGCTTGGTGCCCGCCATGCCGCAGGGGGTGGAGTTGATGAGTACGTCGAAGTGGTTTTTGGCGAAGTCCTCACGCTTGAGGGCTTTGGCTTTGGACTCCTTGGCGAGTTTGACGGCGTTTTCGTGGGTGCGATTGACGATGAAGACCTCCGCTCCCTGATCGACGAGACCGAAGACAGCTGCACGGGCCGCGCCTCCAGCGCCGAGGACGGCGATGCGCGAGCCCTTGATTTTGAGCCGCTTTTCGAGCGGGCGAATGATCCCGTCCACATCCGTATTGAAGCCATAGATCTTGCCGTCTGCTCCGATGCGCAGTGTGTTGCAGGCGCCGATGCGATGGGTGAGCGGAACGGAAGTCTTGGTGACAGGGTTGGCCAGGTGGGGCAAAATCTCCTGCTTGAGAGGCATGGTGATGGCTGCGCCGGCCAGCGGCAGTTCGCGGATCAGGGTGAGCAGGTCGTCGACGGCGCGTGTCTTGAGGGGAAACAGAACCGAGTTGATATTTTCGCGGTGGAAGGCCGTGTTTTGCATAAGCGGCGAGAGGGAGTGGGCGATCGGATTGCCGGCCACGGCGAAGAGGCGAGTAGCCAGGTCAAGCTGATCGACGCGATAGAGGTCGCGCAGAGCACGCAGGCTCACCTGGCCGGGGGCCGTCGCGAGCTTGGATTCCGTTTCCGAGCCGTCCGCGAAGGAGGCAAAGGTGAAAGCCGCGCCGAAACGCAGGCCCAGGATGCGGCTGACAACGCCCTCCTCGCCCATGGCGATACCGACGAACTCAGCGGATCGGGAGCGGTCGGCGATGAGTTTGAGGACGGCTAGGTTGTCGGTCAGCGAGCGGGCCGTCGAGACGACTTTGACAAAATCCGGATGGAAGGCCTCGATGCGCCCGGCGGCCTGTTCCAGGTTTTTGGTGCGCGAGAAGTCGTGAAAGCTGATGAGCAGCGCCGCGCCTGCTGCGCGGAGCTTCTCGCGGAAGGGATTGAGCTGGCGGGGCGCGGCCTCTTCGGCGGATTCGATCTCGATGTCAACGATCCGGCAGCCGGCCTGGGCGGCTTTGAGAAGCAGGTCCAGTTCAGTGGCAAGCGGCCCCTCGAAGCTGCCGCCAAACTCTTTGCGGCGACAGGTGGCGATGGCAGTCACTTCGCGATGGTCGGCGAGGAACTCCTTGATTTTGGGCAGCGCCGAGGCTGGCTTGGGGAGCGAGTCGAGACGGAGTTCGATGAACCGGGTGTCTGGCAGCGACTCAAGGAGAGCCGCCTCTGCCCGTTCGATGAGCTGGGCAGGCGAGCCGGCCTGAATGGCCACGCAGAGCTTGCCCATGTTTTCAGGGCGCAGCCGGGTTGGGGGTGCGGACGCGGGTTGGGTCGGAGTGGAGTTGAAGACAGGCATGGTGATCGTCTGACGCATCTTATAGTGCGCTGGCGCAGGATGCAACTGCCGAGTGGCGGAGAAATTCATGAGGGAGCTTTTCATTGGTCATTGCTGAATTCCTTCTTGGGACGGAATGATCCCCATCTCCTGATAGATTGGACGGATCTGGCTCCGCAGCGCCGGCAGCCGTGTGGCAAACCACGCCGCGCCGAGCAGGACCACGACGCCAGTCGTGATTACGGTCAGAGGCGCGCCGACAAGGTGCGCCATCGAGCCGGCAAGCAGGCTGCCGAAGGGCGCCATGCCCATAAATGCCATCGTGTAGTAGCTCATCACGCGGCCGCGCTTGTCGTCGGTGACGATGGTCTGGATAACGGTGTTGCTGGCCGCCATGCCCTGCATCATGCCCATGCCTGCGATGAAGACCGCGATCATCGAGAGCCAAAAGAGCTGCGAAATCCCGAAGCCGATCAGGCCGAAGCCGAAGACCGCCGCAGCGATGGGGATCATTTTGACCAGGCCGCGCACGTGCCGGCGCGCCGCCAGCGAGAACGCCGAGAAGAGCGAGCCCAGGCCCATGGAGCCCATGAGGAATCCGAGCGTGTGCGGTCCGCCGCGCAGCACGGTCTTGGCAAAGATGGGCATCAGTACGATAAGGGGCATTCCCATCAGACTGACCACTGCAGAAAGCAGGAGGATCGTTCGGATGGGCAGGAACTCAGAGACGTAGGTCCAGCCAGCCTTCAACTCGGGGAGCATCGACGTGGTTTTGCGTTCGACCGCAGGATCGTGGAGGCGCATCAGCAGCAGAGAAGCGATGACGCCGATATAGCTGATACCGTCCACGAGAAAGCACCAGCCTTCGCTCGATACCGCGATCAAGATGCCGGCCAGCGACGGGCCGACCAGACCAGCCAAATTGACCATGGAGGAGTTGATGGCGATGGCGTTCTGCAGATCGCGCTTGTCGTTGACCATCTTGATCATGAAGGACTGGCGGCCGGGCATGTCGAAGGCATTGACGATGCCCTGCATCACGCTGAGCGCCAGAAGGAGCGGGATGGTGATGCGGCCGGAGAGCGTGAGCCAGGCCAGAGCAAGCGACTGGAGCATGGCGAGGGTTTGTGTCCAGACAAGGACTTGGCGTTGGTCAAGCCGGTCCACCCAGACACCGGCGAAGGGCGCCACGAGAAAGGTGGGAATCTGGCCGGCAAAGCTGACGGTGCCCAGCAAAAGCGCCGAGCCGGTTAGCCGGTAGACAAGCCAGCCGGTGGCGACGCGTGTCATCCATGTGCCGACAAGCGAGATGGTTTGGCCGCCGAAGAAGAGCCGAAAGTTGCGATGGCGCAGCGCACGCCAGGCAAAGGAGAGGCCGGCGGCTGGGCGCGGCTGCGTTTCCGTGGTCTCTGCTGGGTCAGAACTGCTCAAGCTGGCTGCCTCATTGGCAGTTTATCGGAAGCCGGTCTGCGATTGTGGCTGCCTGAGCGGGCGGGTTCGGTTTCTTTGTCGCCGGAAGAGGGTGCATCATTTTAACGGTGCGAGTGCAAATTCCAGATTGACAGGGCGAAGGGAAGTTGTATGCTTTTGTTGTGAACCTCTCGGTCGCGTAGACGGCCGGGGTGGATGTTGCATCGGCGGCTGGTGATTTCACCCGACGGCCGAAGCGGCAATCCGGGGCGGGCGACCCTGATCACACAACGGAGTTTGATGCTGCACGGTAGCATCCAATTCTCCTCTCTGTAGTTGTTATCGGCCTCGAGGCTAGCTCTCCTCGCGGCCGATAGCTTTCTGAGGGCTCTTCTGCATTTCTTCCTGTCATATTTTTTCCGAAGAACGCGATCAGTTAGTCCGTTGTGTATCGGATCTCCAGGGTGCGAATCCTGTAACAGGAGTAGCAGAGCACGACTGCGATCAATGCGAGCAGGCCCAGCGTTGCAGCCCAGGCTGGGACGGGCTCAGTCTCGACCGTCAGGAGCGCGAAGATGCCATCGGCAGAGACGCTGACCGGCATGAGGTGGCGCAGGTAAGAGGCGACGCTGAGTTTTTGCAGCAGCGAAGGCAGGACGGGATTGATCGCCTCCCAGCCAAGAAGCACCATTGCGGCTGGCATGGGATTCCTGAAGATCATGCTCAGCAGTAGAAAGACCGCGCCGTAGCCCAGGCAGGCCAAAACGGTGATGGAGAGGTAGGCCTCCAACTGTACGAGACCGGGACCATCGAAGACATAATCTCTGCCTGCGGCACCAAAGCCTGCATAGATGAAGACGAAGCCGGTGACGACGGCGCTACCGAATAAAAGCACTGCGCTTATGGCTCCTGCCACGAACTTCGAGAGCAGCAGCAGTTCACGTCTGACCGGAGAGAGTAGATAGAAATGCAGGCTGCGCTCGATCATCTCGCCGCGAATCAGGCGAGAGAAGATGCTGAGACAGCCGAAGAAGATTCCAAGCCGGATGTAGTAGAGCTGGACGATGCCGGCCAGAACATTGGTGTCTTCACTGATCTGGGATGAACGGTGGGACGCCAGTGCAAAGTGCATGAAGATGATGAAGGTGGGAATGAAGGCAAGAAAGTAAACCCAGCCCGCCTTCCACGAGAAGAGGTTCCTTCTTACTTCGATGCGAACCAGGCGGCGCATCTGCAGCCACCACAGGCCCCAGGGCTGCTGCGCCAGATTCACGAGATATGTTGTCATTGCCTCCTGCATCAGGATGCACCTCCATCCGAGCCGATCAGATATTGATAGATGGCGCTGGCGTCGTCGTCGGCCGGTGCGACCGATTCGACCTTGACAAGCCCCTCGGCCGCGATTCCGTTGAGCATGGTATAGAACTGATCGATATCGCCGGTACGAAGGAAGACGCCTTTTCCGTCCGCGTGCAGCCTGGCCTCGACGCAGTGATTCACTGAGAACATCTTGGCCGCGAGCAGGGCGGGCTGATCGCAGCGGATCAGCACCTGCATGGGCTTTTCGCGGACTTCCTGGCGAACCTGCTGAATGCTTCCTTCGGCGACCAGATATCCGCCGGTGATGAGAACGACGCGATCGGAGATGCGGTCGACCTCGTCGAGAATATGGCTGGAGATCAGAAGGTGCATGCCCTGCCGACCAAGCTCCTGAAAGAGAGCAATCGATTCGGCGCGGGCCATGGGGTCGAGGCCGTTGAGCGGCTCGTCGAGAACCAGAACTCTGGGGTGATGCGCGATGGCCTGTGCGAGCCTGGCCTTTTGCCTCATGCCTTTGCTGTAGCCTGCGATCCTGCGGTGAGCCGCATCGCCAAGCTGCACACGTTGGAGAGCTTCGACAGTCATCTCATAAGCCTGAGCCTCGTACATTCCATGAAGCATCAGGCTGTCAAAGATGAAATCCCATCCGGTGATACCGCGGGGAAACGAATCGAATTGAGCGCAGTAACCGAGGATACGAAACAGCTCAGGCGAATTGGAAGGAGAGAAGCCCATCACGGAGATCTGGCCACTCGATGGCTGAACCAGCCCAGTCATCAGATTCATGAGCGTTGTTTTGCCTGAACCATTGGGGCCGACAAGCGTGGTGATTCCCGGCGGGATGGAGAGCGAGATGCGGTTGACGCCGAGAACCTCGCCGTAGAACTTTGAGACATTTTCGAAGATGATCCGGTCGTTCATCCGCGGACCACCTCGCGAGCGCGAATGCGCGCGTTGAGCATGGCAGCACAGAGCAAACATGCGAGGACGAGCATCGCTGCGATCGATTCAGTTGGCAGCAGAAAGTCTGTTCGGATGGACTCAGGGGCTCCGAGCAAGCGGTGCCAGAGCGAGGTCATCATGAAGGGAAGGTTGAGCAGGAAGCCCCAGCGTGTGCGCATCACTCCGGTGACGATGCCGCCCACGCCGGCCGGAACAAAAGTTGCCGCGAAGATGGCACCGGTGGCCATGACTCTCCACTTGACCCACGACGAGAGTGCGAGACCGAGGATGGAGAGAAATGCAATCCAGATCAATGTGCCCCCCAGCAGGCCAAGCGCGATTTGCAGATTTGCACCGGCCCATGGCAGCGGCGAGGAATAACCCTGATATGCAAAGAGCAGCAGGCACGGAAGAGAAGTGACCGCAGCGAGCGAGGTGAAGAGCGCGACGAACTTGCCCAGTACATAACCGAAGCGCGAGATGGGATGACTGAGCAGGATGGGCAATGCGTTATCGGCAAGGTCAAAGGTGATGAGCCGGGGCGCGACCCATGAGGCAAGGGGGAGCGCGGACCAGCATTGAACCTGGAGAAGGATGAGGAAGAATTTGGCGTTGATCACCAGACCCTGCGGGCCTCGCATCCCCATCAAAGCTCGCGCGATGGGGTTGTTGGCCAGATAGATTCCAATCAGAAAAACAATGGGAGGAAGGAGGCAAAGCGTGAAGAGGCCAACGGTAATCTTCGAGGACCAAGCCTCTGCGAATGCGTAGCGCGAGAGCACAAGGATGCGTGTCCAGGCCGGAGTGACTCGCCCGTCGTAGGTGCGATAGATGTGCTTATACACTGACATGAGCTGTCCGTCCCAATTCGTTGTCCATCGCTCTGAGGAAGATATCTTCAAGCGAGTCGCGCCGCTGATTCATGCGCCGGATTTGCACGCCTTGCTCTGAGGCAATGACGTAGAGATCGCGTGCTTCAATGTGGTCGGGGATCACGAGCTTGATTCGACCGCCGGGGAAGCAGGCGCATTCGCAGCCGAGTCCGCGAATGCTTACGGAGAATTGCTCGGTGGCGCCGACGGTTTCGAGTTCGATGAAGCTCCGGTTGGAGCGGCGTTCCTCTTCGATATTGCAGAGAGCGGCAATGCGTCCGCCTTTGAGAATCAGAACCTCATCGCAGGTTTCATCGATGTCGCGCAGCAGGTGAGAGGAGATGAGCAGCCGAGCGTTGCCTTGCTTGCGAATCTCTTTAATGAGCTGGATCATGCGCTGGCGGGCCATGGGATCGAGGCCGTTGGTGGGCTCGTCGAGGATGAGGAGGCGCGGGCCTTGCGCGAGAGCCTGGGCCAGCTTGATGAGCTGCTTCATGCCGAGCGAATAGGTGTTGACTTTGCGGTAGCGCACCTCGCCCAGCCCGACATAGAAGAGAGCTTCATGGGCGCGCTCGAGTGCCTCGCTGGCGGGCAGGCCCGCGAGCTCGGCCATGTAGCGGACGAATCGCACGCCGCTCATGTTTCCGATGAAGGAATCGTTCTCTGGCATGTAGCCGATGCCGCCGCGCATACGCGCTCTGTCGCGCTGGCTGTCGAGCCCAAAGACCTTGGCCGTGCCTTTGGAGGGCGGATGAAAGCCGAGCAGCGTGTTGATCAGCGTGGATTTTCCAGCGCCGTTGGGGCCCAGCAGGCCGATCGCCTGGCCCTCTAATGAGCCTGTGAGCCCATCGAGAACGAGGCGACCGCCGAGCCGGACTTCCAATCCATCAAGATCAATGATGCCCATGTCACTCTTTTACGTTCGCGTTGGTGTGCTTGTTCCCTGAATCGATCAACGCGCCAAGAGTCAGCAGATCGAATCCGAACAAACGGCTGTCGCTTGCCACTTCGATGCGATTCTCTTTGCCCCACGCGCAGATCGCGGTGGGCTTTGCATCCGCGGCCAACTGACTGAGTGCTTGCGCCGACTCGCCACTGAAGCTGGACAGCAGCGGGGTGAGCACCGGGCTCAGGTTCTGGTAACCGATGGCCGAGTAGTTGTCATGATCGTCCTTTGGCAGCAGCGCACGGAAGGCTGCCGCGCGGCCGAGAGAATTTCCGCTGGCATAAGTTTGCAGAGCCTGCATGAGAAGAGCGCGGCTTGGGGCGAGAATCATGTAGCCCTGGGAGAAGGTATATTCCGCCACGGTGTTGCCTGAGGTGAGGTCGCGGAGCGCGTAGAAACGCTGGCCGTTGGCCTCGCTGGGTTCAATGACGATCACGTGGGATGCTTTGCCCTGGTGGAGGTTGCGAATCGACTGGGTCAGCCGTTCGAGAGTCTGCTCAAGGCGCTGCGAGTCGTGGACTTCAATGACAGCCTTCCATGAAGGGGTCGGCAGGACCGGCCCGTCAAGCGACAACAGGAACTCGCCGCCAAGGCTGGCAGCCAGATCTTCGCGGAAGTTGATCTGTAGCGTGGCCTCGGCCTCGCTCCATTTTTCGTTCTGCGCGTCCTTGTCCGGCTCGGCTATGGACATGATGTCGTCGGCGATCTCTTTCGGCTCTTTGGAAAGCACGGCGATGGCGACGGCCGCGTTGGGCGTGATGAAATCGAGCGACGCCATGGGAGCTGGAGCAGCGAGCCACGACGCAACGCGCTGGCGCGTACCGGCAAATTGCAGGTTCAGGTGATTTTGGGTCTGGCCATTTGTTTCGCGATGTTCAGCGATCAAATAGCGGACCTCTTCCATGCCGCTGCTTTCAAAAGCTCTCTGGCCGCGGCTGTCTGCGTGATGCATTTTCGGCGCGTTTTCGAGCATCTGATGCAGGTCCGCGGCCAGGATGATTCCGGCGCCGCGGGTATAGGCGGCCATGATCTGCTGCCCGAAATCTTCAGTCGCGAAGCCGCTTGCTCCTGCGTTCAACTGCGCGTTCACCTGCTTCAATGTTGCGATGCTATTGGAAAAGACCGCTTCATGCTGCCGGATGAGAGCATATCCGCCGGACTTTGCTCGGGGTGAGGCAGAAGCAGCGGCCAGCGAGTTCTCGTCGAAGATGGTGAGGGGATGAGTTGAATTCGACGCGAGAAACTGCTGCCGGAGAAAGTCATCAAGGCCTCCCTGTTTCACGTCGGCAATGACCGCGAAGCCTGGATTGCTGGGCTGGTTGATGCCGATAATGACGATCTCGTCGCCGAGAAAGAGGCTCATCTGATGGACCTTTTCGACGAGCGAATCAAGGTCAGCAGTGTTGCTTTCGTGGCCGCGATTCCACCATTGCTGCAGGGCCGGGCTCTTGGTCAACTGGTCATGGAAGATGCCGTTTGCCTCGCTGAGAAAATCGCCCAGGTTGGGAATGCTGACGTAGAGCAAGGTGTTCGCGGGAACGCGCTGCACGAGGTCGCTCGAATAGCGGGGCTCAGGGAAGGGAATATCAGCAATGCGGTGCTGAAGCACGGCAAACTGCGCCACGAGGGGCAGATACTTCTCGCGATCGTGGCTCCAGGAGATCTGCCGCTCGACAGGCGCGGGGGCTAGGTTGTCGCTTGTGGAAACCTGATCGCCGGCCTGCAACAGCGTATCGATGCCCGCATGAGCGACGTGGACCGTGCCCTGGAGGACCGCGACGCGCGAGCCTTTGATTCCAGAGTTGACGGAGAAGACAGTGCCGGTGACGGCGACGCGGCAGTCGGGGGTCTTCACGTAGAGATGACCGAAGTTGCGCTTGGCGGCCTGCACGATGACGGCTCCATTGTCGAGCGAGACGGTCATGCTACTTCCCCTGGCTTCGACGCCGAGGGTGCTTCTTTCATTGATCTCGACGGTCGATCCATCGCTGAGACGAAGAACGGCATGGGCTCCACCGCTGGTGCGCAACTGTTCGCCTTCGGCCAGTTTGTCTCCGGGAGCGAGCTTGCGATCGCCCGCATGGGAGATGAGCCAGGCAGAACCGTCGATCGACTGCACCTCGGCGCGAACCCCCGGCGGAACCTGCCAATAGGCCTTGTAGACAAAGAGCGTGCAAACGACGAGCGCAAAGGTCGCGGCCATTGCCCAGCCGAATTGCCTTGGGTGCCAGACGACGGGGCGCGCGATCGCCGGCGCGGACCAATCGACGAGCCGGGGCCGCGACGTGCGATCGAAGTCAATGTTGAGCCGGCTGGCGACGCGCGCGGCGGATTCGGCAACCTGCGCGGCATCGGGCTCTTCGGCTTGCGCCGCCTTTACAGCAGCATTCAAAAGCATCTCGTCATCTCGTCTCATGGTCTTCACCGCTCCAATTCTCTGAGTCGCTTCTTCAGTCTCGATCGCGCATGATGGAGCGTCACAGCTACTACAGCCTGCGAGGTTCCCATCAACGTCGCGATCTCGCGATTGCCCAACTCTTCCAGATAGCGCAAGGTGAACATTTCAGCCGCACGCACGGGCAATTCGCTGATCGCGAGCCTGAGCGATGCGCCGAGCTCCCGGTTTGAGGCGTTTACCTCAGGAGAACTGCCGCGCCCGGCCGAGGCTTCGCCCGCTAGTTCCAGCGGTTCCGCGGGGGCGGATTTTTGCCGCCGCAGCAGATCGAGCGCTCCGTTGATCGCTGCCCGGTAAAGGTAGCTGCCTGCATTGTCGATGGGCCGAACCTCGCTGCCGGCCAGGCGCAGAAAGACCGCCTGCGCAACATCCTCCGCATCGGCCATGCTGCCGGTGACGCGGAAGGCTGCGAGCAGAACGCGCCGGTGATGTTCGGCGAACAACTGCGAGAGGATCTGCTGACTCTCGACAAGCGGTGCGGTTTGGCTGGCTGCGGCCACGGATTCACCTGTTTGATTGTTCCCTGCTTCTCTGTTCATGGAGATGACGTTCCCGCTGGATCATTATTAATCCAGTTGCGAGAGTTTACGGCGGAAATACTTCAGGGGTTCCGTTGAAGAGGAGGAGTCTTGGCGAAATGTCCTACAATAAGCACGCAGATCGTTGCGTTTGCCGTGATTCTCCCCAGGGCGCAGCGCCAGGCAAAGGCCACACAAAGGACATCGTATGCAGACTCTTCGCATCGCCCGTTTTCTCGCGTTCTTCTTCGCTGCTGGAATGCTGTACGCACAGCCATCCGGTGGGCCTTACGGTCCCATCGACCAGCGCTATGAGCTTCCCAAGACCGGAAAGGTCTACTTCGTTGCACCGGATGGCAAGGCTGATGCGGCCGGCACAGAACTTGCCCAGCCCACCACGATTGAGGCGGCGATGGAGCGCGTGGCGACCGGCGATGCCATTGTGCTGCGCGGCGGCATCTACCGGACTGGCGGCCTGGTGCTCAATCAAGGCATCACGATCGAGCCCTACCAGGAGGAGCATCCCGTTCTTAAAGGCACTGAGGTTGCGACCGAGTGGGAGGCTCTGCCGAATAACGTCTGGAGAACGAAATGGTCCCATCTTTTCCCGGCTGAGCCTCTGCCCTGGTGGAATCGAAGACGAGAAGGTTTGATCACGCCTCTGCATCGCTTCAACAACGACATGGTCTTTGTGGATGGCGAGCTTCTGAGTTCGAAGGGTTGGGAGGGCGAGCTCGATCCGCATTCTTTCTACGTCGACTACAAGAACGGATTCGTCTACATCGGCACCGACCCCACGAAACGGCAGGTGGAGATAACTGCCCACGATAGCGCGCTGGTCAGAACGGCTGGGCCTGCGCATGGCAAGACTTCAGACGGAAAAGGCCCGGTGATTCGCGGCATTGTCTTCACGCAGTACGCGTATCGCGCGCTGGAGATCGAGGGCAAGAAGCACTTCACTGCAAACGACGAGCCGACCAACGAACCGGTAGGCATCTCAGATCCGGCGACGTATGGCAAAGAGGTTCGCAATACTCTGATCGAAAATGTGACGATCAGCTACTGTAGCCACGTGGCCGGCTACTTTCGCGGCGACGGATTGATCATTCGCAACTCGCTCATCAGCGACACAAGCACTGAAGGCATCTATGTCATCGGCTCGTCGGATGTGCTGCTGGAGCGGAACATCATTCGCCGGAATAACTTCAAGCAGTTGACTGGCTACTATCCCTCGGCGGTGAAGATCTTCAACCAGACGCATCGCGTTACGGTTCGCGACAACCTGGTCCTCGAACAGCCAAACTCAAACGGAATCTGGTTTGACGTTGGCAATCGCGACGCCGTGATGGTCGATAACTACGTTGAGAACGTGATCAACGGCCTCTTCGTGGAGATCTCGCGCGGAGCGACTGTCGCAGGCAACGTGGTGGTGAATGCCAACCGCGGACTTTTTGTGCTGAACTCGGCAGACGTGCACGCCTATAACAACACATTTGTGAATGCGCGCGTATCCTTTGAGCGGAATGATCGCGTGGCCAAGGGCGACGTCTTTGACTGGCACTCGACTACAGGGCCTGCCATCGACCAGCGCGAAGGCCATATCTTCGTTCATAACGTGATCGCGGTGTCGGACACGTACCCCGATCCGCTGCTGGACTTTACGCAACGGCCGACGTCGCTCTGCGGCAAGCTCAAGAATGCGCTGGCTACGAATGTCGACGGCAACGTCTACATCCGCCCCGCATCGTCTGTTCCGCTGATCGTCTTCTCTCCGACTGATGCGGAGGGCTGCATCTCGCAGCTTGCCACGCTCGATGACTTCCGCAAGCTGCGGTCGGAGTTTGAAAAGAATGGGGTCGAGATCGATCGCTCTCCGCGCTCGGTTTTGAAGGGGCCTGACGCCGGGCATTTTGAGTTGCAGCATACGTTGCCCGGTGCGCCTGCTGTTAACTTGCTTCCCGCTGAGGTTCGCTCGCTGCTGGGATGGAGCGAAGCGGAGGCCAAGACGGCTGGGGCTTATCCGTTGCGCTAAGGGGCAGTGGTCCATATATCGAGCTACAAAAAAAGGGTGCTCCAGAACTTGCTCTGGGGCACCCTTTCTATTTCAGATTGCCGGAAGAGATCAAACTGCTATCTGCCCAGGAACTTTTCCAGGGTTGCGGCTTCTCTGTCGGCTCGGCGCATGTAATCCTCCGCGGTTTGGAGGTCGCGTTGATCAAGGGCGCGGTTGGCCTGCTGCAGGGCAGTATTCATTCTGCTCATTGCGGCGAGAATGTCGCCGCGAATGTCGAGTCCCTGAGCCTGTTGCTGGCTGCGAATCTGCTGCACGCCACTGCGCGCAACCTCCGCTCGAGTAGTGAGATTCATTATCTCGTCACGCGCCTTGCGAATCTCTTGCGGTGAAGGTCCGGCGGGTGTGTAGGGAGCGCTGGACGTGTAGGACGGCTGAGCGCTTGGCTGTGGCTGCGAAGCTGAGGCAGAGGCTTGTTGTGGCCTGGTACTCGCAGGGGTCGAGTGAGTGGATGCTGGCGAGGTGTAAGCCGGCGCTGTTCCTTGGCTTGCAGCAGGCGTTGCCGCCGGGCTGGCTGGAGTTGGCTGCGAAGCTGCCTCGCTGGCCGGAGTGCTGGGCTGCGCGACGGCTTCGGGCGTAGCCGCCGGAGTTTGCGTAGTTGTCACCGGAGTGGCGGCTTCCTGACTGGCGCGGGTCCGGTAGAGATGGGGCAGGGCGACGAGCGCCGCTACGAGAGCCAGAACTGCCGTAAGTGCGCCCAGCCCGATCCACAAAGTCCGATTGCCCTTATTTGCGACTTGTATTGGTTCGGTGCTCGACGCGGCTACGGGAGACGCTGCCTGCTGTTGCTGAGAGGGCACAGCAACAGGCTGCCACTCTTGCTGCATGGCCGGCTGCGAAGACTGGGCGGCCTGGGTTGCTGAGAGGAACGCGGGCTGCGAACTCTGCTGAACGGGGATTGGCGCTGCCTGCACTGGAGCCGGCACGGACTCATGCTTGCTCATGAGCGCTTTCAGTGCGTTGCGGAACTCATCGGCCGACTGGAAGCGGGCGGCAGGATCCTTCTGCATGGCATGCAGGATGATGCCGCTCAGCTCCGGCGGGAGCGACGGATTCACCTGCAAGGGAGGCGTCGGCGCGGTATTCAACTGCGCGTAAAGAACACTGTAGGAGGTATCGGCCTGGAAGGGTTTTTGGCCGGTCAAGATTTCATAAAGGGTAACGCCAAACGAGTAGATGTCCGAGCGGGCGTCGACCGTGTCGCCGCGCACCTGCTCGGGCGATATGTAGTAGACCGAGCCGATGGTGGTGCCGGGGCGGGTCAACTGCATGTCGCCTGTTGACTTGGCAATGCCGAAGTCCATCAGTTTGACCATGCCGTGCGGCGTGACCATGATGTTGGCCGGCTTGATGTCGCGGTGGGTGACTCCGCGGCTGTGGGCATAACTCAGCGCCGCCAGGGCCTGCGTGGAATAATCGAGCACCTGATCGAGGGGAATCTTCGAGTCAGTAGCCAGTTTCTCAAGCGTGGCGCCCTCGACAAACTCCATCACCATGATTAGTTCGTTCTCAAACTGGAAGGCGGTGCGCAGTTGCGCGATGTTGGGATGCTCCAGTCCAGCCACGGTGCGAATCTCCGACATGAAGCGGGCCGCAAGATCGGGGTCGGAGGCAAAGTCGGGAAGAAGAACCTTCATCGCTTCTTCGCGATTGGAGATAATGTTGCGAACTTTATAGACGCTGCCCATGCCGCCCGCGCCGAGATGCGCCAGGACTTCATAGTCGCCGACCCGCTGGCCAACCTTTGTTGCCATTGTGAGACCTCCGTAGATCAGGGTTCGTACCGGATGAGAAAGGGACCATACCGCCAAACGCAATGATTTTAGCCTATCCAAGTGATGCAAGCCTACAAAGAACTGCGTTCGGCGATGTGTTTTCGGTGAATTCTCGGTTTGGTCTGAACTGGGCGGGCGGGATCTCAAATTGCCACCAGGATTGGGCGCAAAGCCTGCCCCGAGCGAAGTCGAAGGAGATTGATTCGAAGTGGCTTGCGGCCGCGAAGATGATAGCATTTACCGGACTCTCGTCTGAGTTGCGGGAGGGCGCCGAAGCTGAAGCCAGGGATTGCTTGTGCGCTGTTACTGTTGACTGCTTCCGGGGCCTTCGTCGCCCCGGCAGCCAACAAGATCTTCATCACCTCCACTTCAAAGACCAACCAGCCGACCAAGGCGGGTCAGGCTTCCAGCGAGGCCGCATCCGTTGCGCGGCAGATGGAGGTCTTTACGACCGAGGCGCTCAGTGACCAGTACATGAGCAGTTGCGGAACCAGACAGAACACGAACGTACGCGGCTGGACCGTGAGCTCGCGTCGCTCTTGAGTCGCATGGACGCGGCTTATACGGACAAACTCGACGGCACGATTACGCCGCAACTGTGGCAACACATGCAGGCCGAATGGCAGGCTGAAGAGATCAGAATCAAATCGCTAATTGCCGGACTCGGAGAGGACCGAAGTGGCGAGCGGCTACTGAACATGAAGCGCATTTTAGAACTCGCTCAAAATTCTTATTATCTATACCTTACGCGTAAATCGGCAGAACGGGCCGAAATGCTCAGAAATGTGCTTTTGAACTGTTCTATCGATGCTGTAAGTCTTTATCCTACATACAGAAAGCCCTTTGACCTGATCTGCAAAAGGGCCAAATGTAATGAATGGTCGGGGCGGAGGGATTCGAACCCCCGGCCCTCTGCTCCCAAAGCAGATGCGCTACCAGGCTGCGCTACGCCCCGACACTCTTCGATTGTAGCGCGGATTGGCCTCCCGTTGGGGGCCGACCGGCGAGCGTTAATGTCCAAAGAGCCAGGACAGAAACCACACCACCAGTACGACGGGAATGGCGAAGACCAGAGCCAGAGCCGCAAACAGAGCCAACAGGAATGCCCAGTCCCGCCAGGTGTGGCGGCGAGGCTCTCCGAGATGGCGGACGAGTAGGCGATAGTTGCGGCGGTTGGGCTTCCAGGCAATGTCAAAAATGTCGCCAAAGAGCGGAATCGAGCCCACCAGCACGCCGATGCCAAGGTTGGCCGCCATGCGCGCCAGCGTCACGTATGGGACGCCACGAATCCACGCGGCCAGCGGAATCACTAGCGAGAGGATTCCGGCCAGCACATCGCCCAGACCGGGAACGAGGCCGATGATCCCATCCAGGCCGAAGCGGAAGCCGGTGCCGGGTAGCACGAAGGCCTCGTCCAGCAGGATTTCGAGACCATGCAGCGTGCGGTCGCGAAAGACCCAGGCGCCGCGATTCCAGCGATCCTGCGACGGCAGTGTGGACGGAAGCTGGCCGATTGCCGGGACGGTCAGGGGCTTTGGGCTTGGATTGGGGCTGGGCATGGCGCTTTCCTCGGCCTAACGGCCTGAGTTCGGTGCGACAGGCCTGTTTCGATGCTACAATCAGGAGGTAGATGGCGGCAGTAGTTCAGTGGCAGAACGCCTGACTGTGGCTCAGGATGTCGCGGGTTCGATCCCCGCCCGCCGCCCCAAAATTACTTATTTATAATCAATAAGATATGTGCGGATTAGCTGGTCTTTTGTGCAAGACGGCGCCATGCAGGGCATAAAAACCTGACTATTGCCGCAACACAACAAACCCGAACGATTTTTCCCTTCCATCAATTCTCCGAATGACGCTGGCCACAGACACGCTACAAGCCCACTGAAGCCGCTCGTCGTTTCCTTAAAAACATGAAAAGCAAATGCTGATTATGACGTCTACAGGATTTTCGGGAATACTGTAGACCAAAACGACGAATTCAAGTTAGCGCAACCAGCAGGGAGCGACAACCCACATACTTTAATTAAGTTGATGCTATTTCCGTAAATACATTTACGCCAGCGCATGCAGGAAGTTCTCTGGCGAGCAATTTGTCCCAATCGAGCAAGACGTATCAATAGAATAAGAGGCGTATCTCTCGGGTTAAGCAACTAGTTAATTGCGTTTCAGCGGCGATAACCGCTATAACATCCATCGATGGTATCGCATCAGGAGGATTCGCTCGAAAAAGACAGAGATACTAAGGGAATATATTGTAGAAATTCCCATAATTCTCAATCTTGTTTGATCATACGACCTCGCATGATTGGCGCGATGGCAATCAGTGAAGTCCATCCGAATAGCAGGGCCTGCTTCGGCTCTTTATAATATGTAGATGTAACTCGCGAAATATATTCATTGAATACTTAATCCCTCCCCGTCGGTGCAAATCGCATTTTGCGATTGCAACTAATCATCTTTTTGCTATCTACATCCCGCACTCATTAAGAAGAAGATGAAATTCCCCTTGAAATGTTCTATGGGCTATGGCACACCCGAATGCAATGTGGTATTCTCTGCTCGCTTCCAATGGAGACAAATTTCTGTCGTCTGCGCACTCTGCGGCTTGTCAGAAAGTTGTCATTGGCCGTTGTGCGCTGATCAGGCAGCGAACCGGCGAGTAAGTCCACCCCCCTCTTTTAGGAGCGATTCCGCCATGATTACGACCCCTCCCTCCGCCGTCTCGGCGATCTCCGCCGTTGCCTCTCTTCGTGCCTCCAGTCGCCCGCGGATCTTGAGCTGGCTCGTTTCGCTTTGCACTGTTCTTGCGGCACTTCTCGGCAGCGGAGGCAGCACCGCGTCCGCCCAAACCGCGCACTTCAGCGGGGGTATGCCTACGTCCATGTCTACACTGGGCAGCGGCTTCAATTCCCCCATAGGCGTGGCGGTGGACAGCAGCGGCAACATTTACGTAGCCGATACACAAAACAACGCTGTAAGAGAGATCCTTGCGGTCAATGGCAGCATACCGGCTTCGCCCACTATCGTCACTCTTGGCAGCGGCTTCAGCGGACCTTTCGCTGTGGCACTGGATGGTAACGGCAATGTCTTCGTCGCCGATCATGGCAACTATGCCGTGAAAGAGATTCTCGCAGTCAACGGCAGCATTCCCTCTTCCCCGACGATCCGCACGCTAGCCACTGCTCAACTTCCGTGGGGCATTGCAGTCGACGGTAACGGCAACGTTTTTGTGTCCCTCGGTTGCGTGACTACGTCATTGGGGCTGTCACGCTCTTCAGCGATGTCTACTAGTTCCGTAGGCTCCTGCGGTCCCGTGGAAGAGCTACTTGCGGTCAACGGCAGTATCCCGGCCGTTCCTGAGGTTGCAACTTTCAGTAGTTTCGTCGAGCCCGTCGGCCTCTCCGTGGACGGCAGTGGCAATGTCTTTGTGGCCGACTTCGGGAGCAATTCAGTCAAAGAAATCCTGGCGATCAACGGCAGCGTCTCCACCTCTTCCACGATTCGGACGGTTGCAAGCACCATTGGTTCTTCCGGCCCGACGGGTGTAGCGGTGGATGCCAACGAGAATGTCTACGCTGCTTCTCCCGGCAACAGCACCGTCTACGAGTTGCTTGCAGTCAATGGGAGTATCCCCGCCTCGCCGACCATCGCCACGCTGGGCACCAGCTTCAATGGTCCCACGAGTCTGGCGGTGGATGGCAGTGGAAATGTCTACGTCTCCGACACTGGAAACAACCGCATAGTCAAGATGTCTCCGTCAGCCTGGAACTTTGGTGAGGTGAATATTGGGACAACGAGCTCGGTGATTCCCATGCTCTTGACCTTCGATACGCCCGGCATCCTCGGCTCGACGGCCGTTCTGACTCAGGGTGCAACCGGGCTTGACTTTGCAAACACAGGTACCGGTACTTGCACGGCAAACACGGCTTTCGCCGCTGGCCAAAGCTGCACGATAAATATGATCTTCACTCCTAGATTCGCCGGAGTTCGCAAGGGAGTTGCTGTCGTGTACGACAGCACAGGAAACGCAATCGCCAATGGCTACGTGCTGGGCACCGGCGTCGGACCGCAGATTACTTTTCAGCCGGGCGTTCTGAGCACACTCAACAGCAGCTTCAACAATCCCGTAGGCGTAGCAGTGGACGGCAGTGGCAACGTATACGTCGCCGATTACGGAAGCAATGCGGTGAAAGAGATTCTGGCGGTCAACGGCATCATCCCAGCGTCGCCCACCATCAGAACCCTCGGCAGTGGTTTCAAGCAGCCAACGAGCGTGGCCCTGGACGGCAGCGGCAACGTTTACGTCGCCGACTATGGAAACAATTCGGTAAAAGAGATTCTGGCTATCAACGGCAGCATCCCAGCCTCGCCCGCCATCAGGATCCTCGGCAGTGGCTTCAAGCAGCCATCCAGCGTGGCCTTGGACGGCAGTGGCAACATCTACGTCGCCGATTTAGGAAACAGTACAATAAAGGAGATCGTCGCGGTCAATGGAAGCATTCCAGACTCGCCCACTATCCGAACGCTGGAAACAAACGCACCGGCACTTTATCTGGCTGTTGATGGAAGCGGCAACGTTTACGCATCAGCCCTCGGTTCAATGCTGGCAGAGATTTTAGCGGTTAATGGCAGTATTCCAGACTTGCCCACGATGAAGCCCATCGCCACTGGATCGAACCAGTTAACTGGCCTGGCAGTAGACGCCATCGGAGATATTTATGTCGCCACTAATCAGAATTCAGTGAGCGAGATCCATGCAGTGAATGGAAGCATCCCAGCCTCGCCTACCATCACAACCCTCAGCAGTGCCTTCAACTCCCTAAGTGGCCTGGCAGTTGACAGTAGCGGCAATATCTACGTCGCCGATTCAGGCAACCATCGCGTCGCGAAGCTGGACGTCGCAGACGCCCCGGGCTTGACATTCGCTGCAACGACCGTTGGCTCAACCAGCAGCAATAGCCTCCAACCATTGTCAATTTCAAACATCGGCAATGCCCCCCTGACCTTCCCGATTCCGTCAACCGGCACCAATCCGAGCATTGGCGCGAATTTCACCCTAAGCAGCAGTTCGACCTGCCCTTCGCTGAGTCCTAGTTCCTACCAGCCAGGCACCCTGCCGTCCGGAGCGTCATGCGCGATGGTTATCGGTTTTACGCCAACGGTGGCGGGCGCTCTCAGCAGTTCGCTCATGCTGATGGACAACAATCTGAACGCTACCGCGCCGGGCTATGCAACGCAGAGCATCTCGCTGAGCGGCACAGGACTTCAGCCAGTTCCGAACTTCACTCTCATGGCGCCTTCTGCCATGACTGTAACTCAAGGCGCCTCCAGTACAGCTAGCATCCAGGTGGACCCCGGCTCAGGATTCACCGGCAATGTAACTCTGGCCGTGAACGGCCTGCCGGTCGGTGTAACAGCATCCTTCGCTCCGAACCCCACAGCAGGCACAAGCACGCTCACGCTGACTGCAGACAATTCCGCCACGCTCGGAACCGTAATTGTGGTGATCAACGGAACCGTCGGTACGCAGTCTGTATCCACATCCATGCAAGTAACTGTCGTCTCCCCGCCGCTGACCTTTACAATCACCGCGCCGGATGTGAGCTTGATTCAAGGCGGCACAAGTCAATCTATCGTCACGGTGACTGTGAGCCTACCACTTATCAAACCACTTAACAGTTTTCTATTAGCTGTTCAGGGCCTTCCCAGCGGTGTGACTGGTTCCATCAGCCCGAACCCAACATCAGGAACAAGTGTACTCACACTGACCGCACACGGCACCGTCGTCGCCGGAACATACAGCGTAACAATCGCGGTCGTCGGTATCCCCCCTGGCACTCCCGGTGGCACCACCTCGTTTACTCTCACGGTCGTTAAGGCGCCTAGCTTCGCTCTGAGCGCCTCGCCTGCCTCACTCACAATCCCCCAGGGCGGTTTCGGTACTTCCACCCTTACGGTTCTGGGCGATGCAGGCTTCACAGGCAGCGTCAGTCTGTATGACGATGAACTTCCAGTCGGCGTCATGACGTCATATGTTCCGGATCAGACAACTGGAACCAGTGTCGTAACGTTCACCGTGAGCAGCGACGCCCCCCTAGGGACTTACAACGCGAGCATCGTTGGCACTCAAAGTCCTTGGCTTCCGCCCGTACATTTGATGATTCCTTTGACAATCGCTCCTCTGCCCGGCTTTGCGCCTTCGAGTGCGAACCTTGGTGCGGTGAACATCGGAACTGCTAGCCCAGTGCAAACACTGACCTATAACTTCGGTGCAGAAGTTACGCTGGGTTCGGCGGCTGTGCTCACGCAAGGCGCAGCAGGATTGGACTTCACCGACGCTGGCACCGGAACCTGCGCGGCGAACACAGCCTACACCGTCGGCCAAAGCTGCACTGTGAATGTGACCTTCACTCCGAAGTTCGCCGGAACTCGCAATGGCGCAGTGGTGCTCAATGACAACAACGGAAATCTGATTGCCACCGCCTACATTCAAGGCTCGGGTGTGGGCCCGCAGATCAACTTCCTGCCAGGGACCGAAACCACAGTCGCATCCGTGTCTGATGGAGTGTTTTTTCCTTACGGAATCGCCGTGGACGGAGGCGGAAACCTCTATATCGCCGATCTCGTGAATAACCAAGTATTGAAGGAGACACTGACGGCGAGCGGTTACACCCAGAGCACAATTCCAACCAGCGGACTTTTCGCGCCAGATGGAGTCGCTGTGGATGGAGTCGGAAACGTCTATATCACCGATCATGACAATAACCGAGTGATAAAGGAAACTCCTTCGATGGGCGGTTATGCGGAGAGTGTTGTCGCCGATTCTTCAAACAACGGCATCATAAACCCAGGGGCGATTGCGGTGGATAGCAGTGGGAATGTTTATTTCACCACAGGGATAAACGGCAGCCTATACAAGGAGACGTTGTCGGCGGAAGGCTACACACAGAGCATCATACCGACCCCCGGAGCTTCGAGTGACGCCTTCGGACTGGCCGGTGTAGCGGTGGATGGAATTGGAAATGTCTATGTCGTGGATAGCGGAAATGATCAGGTACTCAAGGAAACACCGTCTGCAGGAGCCTATGTTCAAAGCACTCTGCCAATTAGCGGCATGGTTCAGCCGTACGGTGTCACGGTCGATGGGAGCGGGAACGTTTATATTGTGGACCTCTCGGGTAATCAAGTAATCAAGGAGACGCTTTCGGATGGCAACTACATACAAAGCACAGTATCGACAAGCCACCTTAATTTACCCACTGCGTTAGCTGTGGATGGTGGCGGCAACGTTTATATTTCCGACGGCTCAAATATGCGAGTCTTGAAGGAGGAATTTGCAGATGCGCCGAGCCTGACCTTTGCCAGCACCGACTTCGGCTCAACCAGCACCGACAGCCCACAGACAATCACTGTCCAGAACGTCGGCAATGCTCCGTTGAGTTTCCCAGTTCCATCGAGCGGCAGCAACCCAAGCATATCGGCGAACTTCACCCTGACTGGTAGCGGAGACACGGTGTGCCCGCTGGTCGGCAGCGGCTCCTCTACGAGCGCGACGCTGGCGGCTGGCGCAACCTGCCAATTGCCGATCAGCTTCACTCCGACGACGGTGGGATCCCTCAGCGGTACGCTGATGCTGACTGACAACAATCTGAACGCTGCCGCGCCGGGCTACGCTACGCAGACTATCCTGTTGAGCGGAACGGCAACTCAGGTCACGCCCGCAATTACCTGGGCCGCCCCCGCGCCAATCACCTATGGCACCGCACTGAGCGGGGCGGAGTTGAATGCCACTTCAACCGTGGCCGGAACGTTCTCCTATTCTCCGGCGGCCGGAACCGTGCTCGGAGCCGGTGATCAGACGCTGACCGCGACCTTTACGCCAACCGACACCACGAGCTACACAACAGCGACGGCCACAGCTACGTTGACGGTGAACCAGGCCACGCCAACGATCAGCTGGGCAGCGCCCGCGGCAATCACCTACGGAACGCTTCTGAGCCGGCGGCAGTTGAATGCCACCTCAACAGTGGCTGGAACGTTCACCTATTCTCCGGCAGCCGGAACGGTGCTCGATGCCGGCGCGCAAACACTGACGGTAACATTCACACCAACAGACGCCAGCGACTACACGACAGCAACAGCAAGCGTGAAACTTACTGTGAACAAGGCGGTGCTGACGATTAGCTGGGCAACGCCAGTGGCGATCTCCTACGGAACGGCTTTGAGCGGAACGCAGTTGAACGCCACTTCGACGGCGGCCGGCACCTTCGCCTATTCACCAGCAGCAGGAACGGTACTACCGGTTGGGAGCAACACGCTGACAGTGACTTTCACTCCGGCCAATCCAGCAAACTACACAACCTCGACAGCGAAGGCGGTGGTAACCCTGACGGTAAACAAAGCCACGCCTGCGATCAGTTGGGCAACACCCGCGCCGATCACCTACGGTACGCCTTTGAGCGCAACTCAACTGAATGCCAGCTCAGCGGTGGCCGGAAAATTTGTGTATTCGCCCGCAGCCGGAAAGGTTCTAGCTGCCGGACAGCAAACGCTGACGGCAACCTTCACTCCTGCCAATTCAACGAACTATTCAACAGCTACGGCAACTGTCACGCTAACGGTAAACAAGGCCACGCCGGCGATAACCTGGGCGGCGCCTGCGGCAATCATCTACGGAACTGCGCTGAGCGGAACTCAGTTGAATGCAAAGGCGAGCGTGCCTGGCGCGTTTGTCTATAGTCCCGCGGCAGGAACCGTGCCAGTGGTTGGCACGCAGACATTGTCCGTCACTTTCACTCCAACTGACACAGCCGACTACACGACTGCTTCAGCAAGCGTCACGCTCACCGTTAATCCAGCGCCCAGCTTCACGCTCGCCACGTCGTCTACTTCGCTGTCGGTTGCGCAGGGCACATCTGGAAAGTCCACCATCACGGTGAACAAACTCAACGGCTTTACAGGCAATGTCACGCTGGCAGCATCCGGTTTGCCAACCGGAGTCACAGCGGCATTCGCCACCAATCCTGCCAGCGGCAGCAGCGTGCTCACGCTGACGGCAAGCAGTTCGGCCACGGTTGGCTCCGCTACGATCACCATTAAGGGAACCTCCGGAAGCCTGACAGCCAGCACGACCATTGCCTTGACGGTTAGTTGCACACCGACCACCATCACTCCGTACATTTCCATCAATGGGGGCTCAACCTGGACGCAGGAATCCAGCGCGACTGTGAACTCGCCGTCAACGGTTGTGGACCTCGGCCCGCAGCCAACGAACGGCGGTTCGTGGAGTTGGACCGGTCCTAACAAGTACACGTCAACCTCGCGTCAAATCAACAGTATTCCGTTGACCGTGGGTACCGACTTGTATGTCGCCACTTACACCAATACCAGCGGATGCAAGAGCACTCAGATGTTTACGATTACCGTGAAGTAAGCGGATGACTCAGGCAGTGATTCATTTATAAATCTGAAGCCGGCCTCTTGCGGGGCCGGCTCCTTCTTGTAGGCCTCTCAACCCAAAATTCAAGAGACAACGGGACACTCTGCCAAGGGCAGAGTGTCGTCAGTCCATTTTGGGCACTCGTTCGTTTGTTGGCTGTTCGTCAGCGAGTGTTCGATCAATAACCTTTCAAGAACCGTCAGACCGACGGACCGGCGCTGTCCCTCCCGCGACATTCCAAGATCATTTAGGATTCTGAGATTCTCTGGTGAAAGACTGCAAATCCGCATCGACGGCCTTGGCCAGCCGCGGTCAGCGTGCAATAGCGTGCACTGCGCAGGCTTTCCAGCATCGAAATCAAATCATGGGGTTGCAGGGTCACTCGCGTGATCGCAGGTCTGGTCGACCGGCGGAGCCGAAAGGCGGGAAGTTCGGGAAGAGAGCCTGGTGCACGCGGGACAGAAATCTATTGAGGCGCAGCGGAGAAATTGTTATGAATCCGAGCGGGGAGGCTGTCCTAAAGACAACCTTCCCGCTCGGGGTCAGGTTAGCGAGTCATCTTGCGGCGGAAGGCGCCCGCGATCCCAACCAAACCGGTAGCCAGCAAGACCAGGCTTGACGGCTCCGGGGTTGCCTGGACGTCAAAGTTCGCGGAACCCACCACATCCTGCGCAGCGCCGTCGGCGCCACCCAGAAGCAGATAGGTTCCCGTATAGAGGCCAATGGGCGTTCCTTCCGGCAAGTAGATGGTGAATAACTCAATATCGCCGGAAGACGCAAACGGGTCCAGATATTCGGGGACGTTGGCATTAAAGACAGAGTCATTGAACGTCAGGGGAGAATCCAGAAGGAAGAAGTCTCCGTTCAGAAACACTGTCGCGGATGGATCGCTGTTCGTTAAGGTGCCTGTGAAGGTGTACTGATTTGAATTGCCGACTTGATACGGCGAATCCAGGGTCACAACGATGTCTGCTCTGGCTGTCGTGGTCGACAGCAGGAAGCACGCAAACGCCAGGGGCAATAGCAGCAAGCTCTTCGAATTTTTCATTGCTTTCTCCTTATTTCTCATTTTTTGTCTCCAGTGACGCGTCCTATTACGGCAGAGTCACGGAGCGAAGGCTGGTTGCGAATGTGCCTCCGGTGTAGCTTCCAGAGAACTTTTCGGCCACGCCCGCGCCGTCCGCACCCGTGCTTCCAGCGAAATGAACCGTGAAGACGGCTGTTCCGCCCGCAGCAAGCGTTCCCGCTGATTGTGGCAACGGCGTTCCCGAGGTAGTGCCCAGGGTGGCCGAGGTGAGAACAACGTTGGATACAGGATTCGCGCCGGGGTTCTTGAGCGTGATGGTCAATGTGTAGCCGGTGGCGGCAGAGCCCGTCAGCGTGGTTGAGGAGGTCAGCGACACTGAAGGCGATGCGACCACCGAGAGCGTGCCGTTGACGAATGCGAAGGAGTAGTTGGAGGCCGCAAGCGTGCCAGCCGCGGCTGTGATCGGATACGTGCCGGCCGCACTGGAGGACGTTGCGGTCGTCGTCAGCGAAGGCGATCCGCTGAGAACGGCCGTGGTCTCTCCGTTGACGAAACCGCTGTAGCTGGCGGTGAAGGCTGGGTTAGCCGCGCCAACTGCCCGGCTGGCATTGTTTGCCGTCACGGTCAGCGGCGCTTTGTTGACCTGGATCTGCACCGTCGCAGTTTGTGAGACGTAGTGCCCAGTGTCGGTTGGAGTGAAGGTAACAGAGAGAGTCTGCAGACCGGAGTTCAGCACGGTGCCGATCGGCGGCGTATAGGTGAATGTGCCGGCGACAGGTTCGGTGGCATTCAACTGAGTTGCGCTGAGAGCCGTTCCGTACGTAATCGCGGCCGGTGCGGCCCAGTTGAGGCCTTCGACGATCACCGTCTGAGCGCCTGAGGTTGCAAGGCTGTAGTTGATGTCGCTGTACTGGGCCGTGATGGTATGTATGCCGGCTGTGAGGCTGTTGATGGTGAGCGGCGCGGTCCACAACCCGTAGCCGCCCTGGCTTGAAGTGACGGTGATCGGCTGAGCGGTTCCGATTGCCGTGGCGCCGTCATAGAAGGTGACGACGCTCTTGTTGGGCGAATAGAGCGCGCTGGCCGAACTGGGTGTTAGCAGTGCCGTAAGGGTGTAGTTCTGCCCGATCGCGCCTTGCGTCTTGGCCGTCAGATCGATGGTGTTGGTTCCCAGCGTGACGTTTTGATTGAAGACAGCCGACGTGCTGCCTGCGTTGGCTGCGATACCGCCGTAGACCGCTGTGATGGGATGCGTGCCGCCAAAGAGGGCGGTGCTGGTTGCCGGCCGGTAAGTGGCCGTGTGAGTGCCGCCAACCGAGCCAGTGCCCAGCAGAACGGGAGAGCCGGAGTAATTGTCATAGAAGCTCACCGTTCCGCTTGTGACCGCCGGAGTTCCTGTTACCGTGGCCGTAAAGGTTGGACGCCCGCCGAGTGTTGTGGGGTTGGCGCTCGATGAAACCGTGGTTGTAGTCGCGGCGGGTGTGCCCACTGTAATTGTGAGCGCTGCGGAGGTGGCGGGATTGAAGTTGGTGTCGCCCGAATACGTCGCGACGACGGAGTGCGCACCGGCGGAGGTGATGGCTGTGGTGGTGAGTGCGGCATTCGCAGCAAATGTATACGTGTTGCCGCTGAAGCTGACCGTGGGATTGACGGTTGCCGTTCCAAGCACCGTGCCGGTGGTCGTGTCGGTGAAGGTCACGGTTCCGGTCGGTCCAGAGGATTGGGGCGAGATGCCGGTCAGTGAAGATGAGGTGTAGGCGGCTGTCAGCGGAACCGATGCGCCTGAAGTGATAAAGGATGCGCCGGTGGAGACTGTACCGCCGACGTTCAGCTTGTTGATGGTAATGGTGACTGGAGTCGCCGTGGCGGGATTGAAGGTGCTGTCGCCGGAGTAAGTTGCTCCGATGACGTGCGTGCCGCCGGTCAGCGTGGGACTTTGCGCAAACATATAGCCGTAGAGGCAGGAGCTGGTCGAGACGGTGCCTGCGGCCAGATAGCCGTTGCCCTGCGGGTCCAGATTTTGCGTTGCATACGGAGCGCCGTCCACGGTAAAGGTTACCGTGCCTGTCGGCACGCCTGAGCCGGTGTTGCTGGTGACGGCCGCCGGAATCCAGGCAAACTGGCCGTAGTTATAGGAAGTGACATAGTAGAAGCCGCAGGTGACCGTATCGTTGAACCACTCCGGCGTGATGGTTACGGTGCTGTTGCCGGGTGCGATGGTGACAATGACCGGAGCCGAAAGGCTGGAGGCGTAGGTCTCGTCGCCAGCATAGCGCGCGGTGATCGTGTAGGTTCCGGCGGGAAGATTGCTGAGAGTGGCGGAATAGGTTCCGTTGCTCAGAGCGGTAAAGGCGCCTGTTCCAGAGCCGCCCCAGTCGCCTGTGTATACGTCATACACTTGCCCCAGGATTCCCTGGCTGACGATGAAGGCCACGTCGCCGGTGGGCGTTCCAGAGCCGGAGCTGGGAACGACCGAACCGCTCAGAGTGACCGGATCGCCTTGATGGATTCCAGTGGTTTGCGAAAGGTCAAGAGTCGTGCTGGAGCTGTTGAAGACGACACTCTTCCATTGGCTGGAGAGGTTGGCGGCGTTGACCGAGCCGAGTCCCGAAGCCAGATCGTAGCCAGCGGCGGCGCTGAAGCCCATCTTTCCGTTGGCTGCCGAGCAGGTTGAAGTGCCGCAGATCAGATTGTTTCCCTGGGTGATGTCATGAAAGACGCAGCTCGAACCGATAGCGCTGCCGAGCGATGCGTTGCAGGTTGTTGCGCTTTGGTTGTACTGAGCCGCCGCCAGAGCGTAGTAGATGTAGTTCGGTGAGCCTTGGCGCCCGCCGTTGGCCTGGTTGATGAGCGCCTGGATGCCCGCCATGCTTGGCGCGGCGACTGAAGTGCCACCGACGATTCCGGCATCCAGCATCTGTCCCGATGCGCTGATCTCGCAAATGCCTTCGCCGCAATAGAGCGTCCCGTCGTGGCCCGAAGCGGCATTCAGCACCAGATCGGGTGTCAGGCGATGCGGCGCGCCAGAGATAAGCGGCGGCGTATTCCACATCTCTCCAATGGTCGCGATTGCCGTTGCGGTGGTTCCACCCGTTGGCGCTGCTTTGAAGGTGATGGTGGGGGCTGAAGTGCAGCCGAAGCCCTGGCCGTTCTTGAGCGTTCCGCCCTGGGTGCCGTAGCTGATTACGAGCCCGGTGACCGATCCGCCGCTGATGGTGGCGGTGGCAGCCGGCTCGTTGACGCAGCCGCCGCCTGTGAAGGTGACCGTGGGCGCAGTGGTGTATCCGCTGCCGGGGTTGGTGATGGTATAGGCGGTGAGCCAGTTGCCGCCATTGGACAGTGCCGGATCGTCCGTGGTCACGATGCCTGATCCACGCTGCCAGGAAGGCCGCAAGTAGTAGGAGCTGATGCCGCCGCTGCCCGCCCAGAGGCCGCTCACACTAGCGCTGTTGGTGGTATCCGCGTTTTTGGCCTCGTTCCAGGGAACCTCGGGGACGTATCCGAGAGCCGAGAGTCCGTAGTGCGGAGCGCCTTGAATCGTCGGGCTCCAATAGGGAGCATTCTGGGCTGCCGTGGTTCCTTCATAACCCTGGCTGCCGCCAACGGCCACGGTGTAGGGAGTGGACGCCTCGCTTCCGGTGGCGTAGCCGAGATTTTCCCAACTGTCGTTCTGGTTGTCGCACTCGGCGGGGCCATTGTCGCCGGTTGAGACGAAGACGCTGATGCCTTGCGCGGCCGCTTGTTCAAAGGCTTGGTTGTTGAAGTCGTTGCCAGCGTCGCCAGAGTTGCCTTCGCAGCTTCCATAGCTGATGCTCATGATGTCGGCTGTGTTGTTTTCAACGATGTACTGGACAGAGGCGGTAATTCCGTCCACCAGGTAAGTTGGCGTGCCGATGACAAAATAGACCTGCGCCATCGGCGCGATTCCGCCGGTGATCTCCACGTCCAGGTCAGATTCGCCTTCGTCGCCCGGCACGATTCCATTGTCGGGGCCGGCGTGAATGAAGATCGGATCATTGACCGGCAAGTTGAACATCTGACGGTAGGTCTGCACGTCGCTGAGCAGAATGTCCGAACGTCCGACAACTGCGATGCTGGAACCGGCGCCGGTGATTCCTGAGTTGAGCAGAGGGAAGGTGTTGTAGATGGTGGCGAAATCCCAGGGACCGATGTAATGAGCTGTATTGCCTCCGGCCGAGTACAAGGGATTTGCCTGGAGATTCTTCAAGCGCCGGACCGGACCCAGATGGCCTTTGCGGAAGAAGTTGTGCAGGCTGACGCCGGAGATGACCGGGCTGAGCGCCACAGGGACGGAAATCTCACTGTTGTTCGAGACGTGTGTTTCTCCGTGCCACTGGTAGCTGTGCATCTGCGTCTTGAAGGCGTTCTCAATCTGGCCAACGGTTCCGCTGAAGTGCAGAACCCGCTTGCTCTTGGCTACGTCGTCGACGGTAAAGCCTTGCGATTGGAGCCATGCGCTGACCTGTGCGATGTCGCTATCGGCCACGCCAAAGTGCTGGCCAAACTCCTCGGGCGTCACCCACTGGTGGTAGTTCGCCGAGTGGCTGTCCTGCTGCTCATCAAGAACGCGCCGCAGTTCGGCCTTCTGCGCGTCACTCGATTGAAGCACCATGATCAGGTGCTCCGCCGGCGTTTTTGCGGCCAATCGCCCCTTGTCCTGCGCCGTACGCAACGCTCCGGGCACATGGCCGTGAAGCGTCCTGCGAGTGGAGTTGTTCACCTTTCCGGTCACCCGGATCTCTGGGCTTGCCAAAGTGCGGATATGCCCCGGTCGAAAATTGCTTGTGGGAGATGCCGCCCCTGCAGGGGCACAGAAACCGGTAATGGCAGTGAGGAAGAAAAACAGCGCTAGTTGAGTGGCTAGCTTCAATTCTTTCACGTCAATAGCTCCTTGGTGATGCGACAGTGAACGGCAAGTAGACGGTGAGTGGGGAAATTCCACTGCATGAGCTGCGGGAGTTAACGGATTGCGGATGAATGAACATTCGCATCGGAAATATGAATGCACAGAAGAACGTCAAATGCCTGAGCCTGGAAGTGTCGATTTCCGGGCTCAGGAGCAAGCATTCCAGGAGGGAAGCAATTCCGATGAAACACAATTCAACATCGAGTCACAATGACCTGCATCGTTCTTCTTATCCATGACAACGGGAGTTTTTCGGCTTTTGTTTTGTGGAGTATAGCACGCAGCCGCATTAGAAAGCCGTGAAGATTCGCGGAACTTTCTTTGTGTCCGATGGACTTACAACCCCGCTACTGCCATCTCCCCGGCACAAATCCGCCGTCTGCAACCCAGCCTCATGCTGCTTTAAAAACTTAGGGGCGATCTGCTCTTTCGCATGGCCTCTTTTTTCTCCATGCTCGATAGCTCAGAGAGGTCTCCAGTTTTAACCAGATGAGCTTTTCAAAGTCAGGTCGAGCACAGCCTGAGTTAAACTCGACTCTCTGCCTGGATCTCAAGCAACCTGCGTATTCTCGGCTTCACGCTTCCCGGTTGCGGGGCAGGCAGTAGCGCCAGGCCCTCCTTTGCGGCAGCGCGGCTCTTTTCAAATTGGCCGGCAGCGCGATAGGCCTGGGCCAGAGTCAGCAACTTCGTGGGCAACTTCCGACGGCTCAACATAACCGCGCGCTCGGCGCAAGCGACTGCCAACTTCGTATCCTTCAAAGTGGCCGGCTCGGCAAAGAGAAAGTCCTGTGCGGCATCATCGAGAACGGTAGAGGAATTCTGATTTTTCTTTACCAGTTCTCTCCAGTTGGCTAAGCCGCTCCTGACCAATTGAGTGGAGTCGCCCCCCCGATGCAGAATGGTTTGAATGGAGCCAAGATTGATCTGCGCATCGGCCAGGAAAGGCTCTAGTTCATCCACGGCGGACGATTGCTTTATAAGCTTACTTACGACGGATATCTCCTGGGGCAAGACCGCTTCAGCCGCCATGAGACTCCGACGCCGGTCACTTGCAGATGCGCCCAGGGACTGATCCGCCTCGACCAGATAGACATAGACCGCGTTTGCCAAGCTTGAACCTAGCTGGCTCAGTGCGAAAGTGTCTTGCGGGTCTGTCGCAACCAGATGTCGATACGATTGCATCGTCTGTGTCGTGATCGCATTTGCCTCGGAATATCTTCCCAGTTCAACCAGAGCGAATGTCTTGGTCATTTGCAGCATGTTTTGTGTTTGAATGATTCCCAGCTTGTCTTGATCCGCCTTCGACAGTCCGGCGAGAAGCTGCAAGCCGGCATCGATGTCTTTGAGCGCCTGCGCGGGATCGGTCTGCAATTCGATTTCGGCGATCTTTGCCTCGCCGACTGCCTGGCCTTGCTTGGCCCAAATCGATTTTGGATCGAAGCGAAAGGTCAAACTATTCAGTTCGAGACACCTGCGATATGCCGCGAGGGCGCCCGGCAGATCGTTCAGGCTGCTGACGGAGTTGATCCCCAATTCGTCGCCTAAATAGATATAAGCATTTGCCGCATCAAAGACCTCGTCTTTTGTGACACCGGGGAGGGCCATCATTCTGTCAAAGTCGGCAACGGCCTTTTGCGTGGATTCGATGATTTCCTGTACGGAGGCTGTTCCAGTGAGAATTCCACTGCGAGCCAACTGCGCGCTGGCCAGCGCATGAATCGCCTCCCTGTCTCTTGAGCCGGCAGCGGCAAATGGCTGGGTCAAAGCGATGGCCTTATCGATACTCGACAGCGCGCCGGCGGTGTTGCCCAGGTTCTGTCCGTAGGCACTTCCCTGCAGTTCCGCCAGTTTGGTATAAGCACTTGCCAGATCGAGCTGAGTCTGCCGGTCGCCCTGTGCATCCTTGGCCACGCGATCCAGGTGATTCAGAACGCTGGTGACCAGCAGTTTTTGTGCGCCGGTGGAACCGGGAATCTGCTTGATGGCGTCGTCGAACTCAGAGAGCAGGCTATTGCTCAACTGGCGCAGGTCAGCCGAGCGGGCCTCTGCCTTGCGCCGCTCCTCGTTGGCGATGCGGCGCTCGCGATTGGCGACGCTTGCCTGCCAGCCAATGCCCACGATGCCGGCGACTAGAGTGGCAACCACCACGGCCGCCGCTGCCAAGGCCAACCGGTGGCGGCGAATGAACTTGCCGGCAAGATAGCGCGCCGTGCCGCGCCGCGCCACGACCGGCTGGCCCTCTAGATAGGCGTGAAGATCGTCTGCCAGACGCTCGGCTGTGAGATAACGCTCCTGCGGCTCCTTGCGCAGAGCTTTCAGCAGAATCGCTTCCAGATCGGCATCGAGCCTCTTGCCATTGCTGTCGGCGAAGGGCTTGCGCGGAGTTTCCTCGCAAACCGCGCGGAGCATCTCGCCGGTAGCGATTTCCTTGAACTCATAGGGCGGCTTATCGATCAGCAGAAGATAGAGCAGAACGCCGAGCGAGTAAGTATCCGATGCGGTGGTGATGGCGTTGCCGAGTACCTGCTCCGGGCTGGCGTATTGCGGCGTGAAGGAGAGATAGCCTTCACGGGTCAGTTGGCTCTCCTGCCCTTCCGGGGAGGGAGAGAGCAGCTTCGCGGTTCCGAAGTCCAGCAGCCGCGGAGTGCCGTCGGCGGCCACTAGAATATTGTCTGGCTTCAAGTCGCGATGAACGACGAAGTTCTGGTGGGCAAACTGCACGGCCTCGCAGACGCGCAGAAATAGCTCGATACGCTGGATCTGAGAGAGCTTCCGCTCTATCGCGAAGCGATGGATCGGCACGCCGTCGACGTATTCCATTGTCAGATATAACTCGTCTTCGGCGGTCACTCCTCCATCCAGCAGGCGGGCGATGTAGGGATGCTGCAGGCCTGCCAGGATCTGCCGCTCCTGGCGAAATCGTTCGCGAAAGAGATCGGCCGCAAAGGGCCGGTCGATCAGCTTGATGGCGACCTTTTGCTCGAAGTGCCCGTCGGCGCGGTGCGCCAGATAGACGGCGCCCATGCCGCCGCGCCCCAGCAGACGATCGATTTCGTAGGGGCCAACCTGCTTGCGCTCGGGCGGTTCGCTCGGGGCGGGAGGTGGCTCGCTGCGGCAGGTTGCCATCAATTGTTCTTCTTCGTTGCAGGAGTTCAGCAGCAGGCGCACTTCGTCGGCCAGTGTGGGGTCAGCGCCGCAGCGCGTCTCGATCAAGTCGGCTCGCAGCTCCTCGGGAGTGTCCAGCACTTCGTTGACGATGCTCTCGATACGATGGAACCGGTCCGTGATTTCGTTCATTGAGAGAGATCGCTCCGCCCTTGGTTTTAACCTCTAAGCTGATAATGCGGAAACCGCGGAGGAAATGAATCAGGCGTCCGCCGTTTGCTGGCGCGAGCCCGCACGTATCCTCTGGTAGAGCCATCCCTTGATGAACTTCAGTTCGCGATCGACGGTGGCTTTTGAGACCAGCATCAGCTCTGCCGTTTCCTCGGCTGTACACCCCAGGAAGTAGCGCAGCTCGACCAGCTTGACCTTATCTGGGTCAAGCGCGCCCAACTCGTCCAGCGCGCGGTTCAGATCCAATAACTCCGGACTGTCGATCTTGACCCACAGGATCTCTTCGTTGAGAGGCACGCATTTCGAGTGGCCGCCGCGCATCTTGATCTGGTTTTCCCGTGCGTGGTCGATCAGGATCATGCGCATCATGCGAGCGCAGAAGATGTAAAAGTGCCGGCGATCATCCCAGCCGGCCTTCTTCTGGTTGAGCAGCCGCAGATAAAGCTCGTGGACGAGGACAGTGCCCTGCACGATGTCCGGATTCATCTCCCGATGCACATACCCTGCGGCCATCTGCCGCAATTGAGGGTATACCAGCGGGACCAACTCATCGAAGGCAGACGCTTCCCCGTCTCTCCACTTTGCGAGCAGAACCGTGATTTCACCCATGACCGGCACCCCAACTATTTTCGCGCGAGCAAGGTCTTCAATTGATTTTGCAGCCAGATTACCACTTTTCCCTTGTGTTTTCATTTACTTTTCCGTGGCCATTCGCTATCGCGAGTCGCGCCTGGAAAAACGATTGAGCAATCGTGAGTCATTTTCAGATCGCTGCTCGCAATACCAGTCAAATAGAACAAATGCGGTTTCCCCTATTTCGGATGCGCCGGGTCCAAGTACTCCCGGTGCATCCGAGCCATTCCGCCGCGGGATGACTTGCATGGAATTGAACCAATGAAGCATTTCTTGCGTTGCCCTGGTTCAGAATTCAGCGTCTGAGCCGATACTTCCACGGTTCCGCGAACAGCCGACGGTTGAGCAGTGGACGCCGGCCGATTCTTCAAGGAGAAGACTCTCATGATCTATCGCAACATCCACCTCACTGCCGATTCGTACGACTTCGTCCGGAGCCGGGTTGAAAGTGGACGCTACGAGAGCGCCAACGATCTTGTGCGGGCTGCCTTGCGCGCATTGCATCGTGAGGAATCCACCTTCGAGGAAAGGCAGAAGGCAAAGACCATCGCCGATGACGACGTCTTCCGCAAGCTCTGGGAGATCTCTGCTGCATCCGCACAGAACCGGCGCTGAGCCGCGCGCCAACCATCCCCATGCCGCTCGATCAGCCGCCTGAGAAACGCTCAATGCCATTGCTGAGATGACTGCCTTGGGCACGTTGCACCAGGGAAGCAGCGGCGTTCTTCCAGCTATTGAGAATTGCGTCGCACGCGAGAAGCACTCCAGCCGCGATGGCGATCCATGCACAGCCGAACTGGTCATCCTCAAGACGTGAATTGCCGGCAATAAGAGAGACCCTCCGAAGGAGGTTATAAGAGCTGCATTGCAGCGTGATCTGACTGGCGGAGCAGGGCGTCCGGCGCGAATGAACCGCAAGACGCATGGAACCTGTGATAAGATTCCTTCAACTTTACGGCGACACTTTTATTCAAAGCGTATTTCAAAGCGGCAAGGTGACATGTTTTGAATGACCTCCTCGCGCTCTTCGTCATCACTTTTTTCCTGTCGACTGGTTCTCTTGGCGCTCAGACAGTCCGCAATCCCTACCGCATTCACACTCCGCAGCATCCAACAAGCGCTTTCATAGCAAATGTCAACGGAGGTGGAGTCCCCAATCTTTCTCCTCTGACTGCGGGGACTCCCACTTCCCCGAGCGCCACTCGTTCTGTCGATACAGCATCTGCCGCCAGCTTGGCCACGGTGAACGAGCAGTTACTGAGCGAGGCTCCAGCGGCTTCCAGCCAAAATGAATGGACTTGGATGGGCGGAGGCAGCACGGGCGTCAACTACAGCCCGAGACCGGGAGTCTACGGCACATTGGGAACGCCCGATGCCGGAAATATTCCCGGGGGCCGCGCCGACGCGGTGAGCTGGACAGACAACAGCGGCAATTTTTGGCTCTTCGGCGGTATGGGAACCGATGCAATCGGAAGCATGGGCGTACTCAACGACCTTTGGGAGTTCAATTCTGAGACTATCCAATGGACGTGGATGGGAGGGAGCAGCACGGTCGGAAGCAATTGTGCCCTCGTCAGCTACTGCGGTCAATCGGGAATCTACGGCACTTTGTATACATTCGCGGCAGGCAATCTGCCTGGAGGAAGATCGAATGCTGTCAAGTGGACCGACAGCAACGGCAACCTCTGGCTTTTTGGGGGATATGGGTACGATGCAAACGGAGATCTGGGCGAACTAAACGACCTCTGGAAGTTCAATCCTGCGATCAGGCAATGGGCATGGATGGGTGGAAGCACCACAATGCATTCAAAATACAGGGGGATGCCCGGAGTGTACGGCGTCTTGGGAACCCCTGCTCCGGGCAACGCCCCCGGCGGTCGTACCTCAGCAATGTCATGGGTCGACAGCAACGGCAATTTCTGGCTTTTTGGAGGTGTAGGCTTCGATTCCAGCGGAGGATTCGGAGATCTTAATGACCTGTGGAAATTCGATCCTCCCACGAATCGATGGGCGTGGATGGGCGGAAGCAGCACAATCGGCACCATCTGCGACCATTTTAATGACTGCGGGTATCCCGGAGTCTACGGCGCATTGGGAACGCCAGCTTCAGGAAATATTCCTGGAAGCCGCTTATTAGCTGTTACCTGGGTTGACAGCAGCGGACGAGTTTGGCTCTTTGGAGGGACTGGCTTCGATGCCGGTGGAGCTTGGGGTCCACTCAACGATCTATGGGCGTTTTTCCCTTCTACCAGCCAGTGGGCGTGGATGGGCGGAAGCAGCACGATCCGGAGTAACGGGTTCGGACAGCTCGGTGTATATGGCACGCTGGGAGTTCCGGATGCGGGGAACATTCCCGCCGCCCATGGCGAATCCGCTACCTGGGTGGATAGCAGCGGCCACCTGTGGCTCTTTGGCGGGTGGACGACAAGTACATGCAACGATCTTTGGGAGTTCAACCCCTCGACCAGTGAATGGACATGGTGGGGCGGAAGCGGATTGAGCAACAATGAGTTCGGAGTCTACGGCACGCTTGGAATCCCTGCTCCGGGAAACTTTCCTGGATCTCATACGGGTTCTGTGGCCTGGACTGACAGCCGCGGTCAGGCTTGGATCTTTGCGGGAGACGGCTACGATGCCGACTCCTATGGCATACTCAACGACCTATGGACCTATCAGCCGGCACCCATCTTGCCTAGGGTAGCGACCCCAACCTTCAACCCTGCAGCCGGAACTTATGCCGTTGCACAGACCGTGACGATCAGCGACACGACGCCGGGCGCGGTGATCTACTACACCACCAACGGCACGGCTCCGACCGCCAGTTCGAGCATATACAGCACTCCGGTCACCGTATCGGCTACGGAGACGATTGAGGCAATCGCAGTAGCTACGGGCTACTCCAATAGCGCTGTTGCAACGGCTGCTTACACTATCACGCTACCAGCTGCAATGCCATCCTTTAGTGTTCCCGCTGGAACTTATGCAACGCCCCAGACGGTAACAATCACTGACACGACCCCGGGTGCGGTGATCTACTACACCATCAACGGTACGACTCCGACCACCGCTTCAAGCACATATAGCACTCCGGTTACCGTCTCGACCTCGGAGACGATCGAAGCGATAGCAGTGGCCACGGGCTACTCCAACAGCGCTATCGCAACGGCCGCTTACACCATTACCCCTTCGAACAGCCAAGTTGGCCAATGGACCTGGATGGCTGGTAGCAGCACTGTCGGCAGCAATTCCGGCCAGCCTGCAGTGTACGGCAAGCTTGGGGTGCCCGCTGCCGCCAACACACCAGGCGGGCGAAGCGAAGCTACCAGTTGGACCGACGCCAGCGGGCGGCTCTGGTTTTTTGGAGGCATCGCTTATGGCCCCAATTCCAAGCCTCTCTTCCTCAATGACCTTTGGATGTTCGATGATTCATTGAATGAATGGACATGGATGAGTGGAAGCAGCACTGCGCCTTGCCCGCCGACGACATTTTGCGGGCAGCCAGGTGTGTACGGCACTGTGGGCACACCGGCCGCAGGGAATGCCCCTGGAGGCCGTGATGACGCTGTAAGCTGGGCAGACAACGCGGGCAACCTCTGGCTCTATGGTGGCGTTGGATTCGACGCCAATGGAACATTCGGCGTCCTCAATGACCTTTGGAAATTCAATCCCGCCACGGGAATCTGGACTTGGATGGGGGGCAACACCACTTTGCTCCCACCTGGAATTGGGCAATTGCCCGTGTATGGCACTCTTGGCACCCCTGCTTCTGGAAACATCCCAGGCGGACGGTATGCGGCCACGGCCTGGACTGACAGCAACGGCCGCTTCTGGTTGTTTGGCGGAGCTGGTTTCTATTTAGCTAGTGAGACCACCACCAGCACGTTCAACGATCTCTGGCAATTTGATCCAGCGACCAACGAATGGACCTGGATGGGTGGAAGCAACACGCCGGGAACCTATTGTCCTTACGGGAGCTGCCAGCAGCCGGGTATCTATGGCACGCGAGGAACCCCAGCCCCTGGAAATATACCGGGCAGCCGCTATCTATCAGCTACGTGGACCGATCAATCCGGCCATCTCTGGCTCTTTGGCGGCGCGGTCTCGGGAAACTATGGTCTCAACGATCTTTGGGAGTATTACCCCTCGCTGAACGAGTGGGCCTGGATGGGCGGCGGAAGTGCAATCAACCAACCCGGAGTCTATGGCACGCTAGGAACACCGGCTTCCGGCAACTACCCAGGGGGGCGCTACGCGGCGGCGGGATGGATCGACAGCAACGGCCTGTTCTGGCTCTTCGGCGGGGGAGGGACCGATGCAAACGGCAATCCAGGCGTTCTGCTGAACGATCTATGGATGCTCAATCCCTCAACCAATGAATGGGCGTGGATGGGAGGTAGCAGTACTACATTGGCGGCGAATGCGGGCGTATATGGCACGCTAGGAGTTTCCGCTCCAGGAAACGTTCCCGGCAGCCGACTGGACTCCGTAAAGTGGAGCGACAAGAACGGCAATCTCTGGCTCTTTGGTGGATGGGGCGCCGACGCTGACGGCAGGCAAGGTTATCTGAATGATGTATGGCGGTACGGCGCCGCGACATCCAATCTGCCAGTCGCGGCGACGCCAACCTTCAATCCTCCAGCCGGAACTTATGCCGTTGCACAGACTGTAACGATCAGCGATACGACGCCGGGCGCGGTGATCTACTACACCACCAACGGCACGGCCCCTACCACCAGTTCGAGCTTATATAGCACTCCGATCACGGTATCGACTACGGAGACGATTGAGGCAATCGCAGTAGCTACGGGCTACTCCGACAGCGCGGTTGCAACGGCTGCCTACACGATCACACAAAGCAGTCTTCCAGCCACCAGTACCACTCTCACCGCATCGGCGACCAGCTTGACCGCAGGGCAAGTATTGACGCTGACGGCCACCGTGTTGTCCGGCAGCACAGCTGTAACGCCGGGGCAGGTGAACTTTTGCGATGCGGCGGCGGCCTACTGCACGGACATTCATCTTCTCGGAACAGCGCAGTTGACCAGCTCGGGAACGGCAACTTTGAAGTTCATGCCCGCGCCCGGCAGTCATTCCTATAAGGCAATCTTCCTGGGAACGACAGCCGTCGCGTCCAGCATTTCGAATGTGGTCTCTGTGACCGTAGCCACCTCGGGAAGCCACGCGACGACCACAACCATTGCGCAAAGCGGCGGCCCTGGAAACTATACGTTGACTGCGACCGTTACTGGCGACAGTTCCGTCATTCCCACCGGCACTGTGTCATTCCTCGATACAAGCAATGCCAACTATGTACTGGGAACGGGGCAACTGATTCCCGGATCTGGCACGACAGCGCTGGCCTTCGTCAAATCGTCAAGCCCTGCGACAAATCAGTGGCCGCAATCGGTCGCAGTGGGCGACTTCAATGGAGATGGAAAGCCTGACCTTGCGGTTCCGGTTTACTCGGTGCCTGGGCTCAGTATTCTGCTGGGCAACGGCGACGGAACCTTCACGGCAGGGCCGGTGGCTCCGACCGTGAGCGCCAACGTCAACAATGCGGTTGTGGCTGACTTCAACGGCGACGGCAAGGCGGACATTGCCCTCTCTCTGCCGGACGACTACAAAGTTCAGGTTCTGCTGGGTAAAGGGGACGGAAGCTTCACTGCTCTGCCGGCAATCTCCGCTGGCGGGATCTGGCAACTGGCGGGCGGAGACTTCAATAGCGACGGCAAAGCGGACTTGATCATCGTGAACTGCGGCGCAAGAACGCTGACGGCGCTGCTGGGCAACGGAGACGGAACCTTCAATCCGGTTGCGACAACTTCGTCTCTAGCACAATGTCCGGTGTCAGTCGCCGTGGGAGACTTTGCTGGGAATGGCAAGGCGGATTTGGCTGTAGCGATTGCGCCTAACGCAACCGGCGTGCCGGGTGCGGTGACCATTCTGCTGGGCAATGGAGACGGAACTTTCACGCCTACCGCGCAGAATCTTGTCACGGGCGACTCGGCGATTTCGATCGTCGCCGGAGATTTCCGCGGAAATGGAATCCTCGATCTGGCGGTTGCAAATGCCTATATTGGCACATCCAATCCAGGAACTTTGAGCCTGTTTTTGGGCAACGGCGATGGAACATTTGTGTCCACGGTCACGAGTCCGGTGACGGGTTCAATGCCCTACTCAGTCGCAGTAGGAGACTTCAATGGCGATGGCAAGGCAGACCTTGTAACCGCGAATGTTGGCAGCAATACTGCCACTGTGCTGCTGGGCAACGGCGATGGAACCTTCAACACGGCTGCCAGCCCTTCGTCTGGAGCGGGCACTGCTTTTGCCGCGACAGGGGACTTCAACGGTGATGGTCTGTCGGATATTGCAGTAGTCGACAATAACAGTGGCAAGGTGACTATTCTTCTTGCCCATCTCACTGGAATGGCAACTGCTACAGCCACGGTGACCGGCATCTCTCCGGTAGGAACCGGAACCCACCTGGTGAATGCCAACTATCCGGGCGACGGCTACTACAGCGGAAGTATCTCCGCCACAACGCCGCTCACTGCGGAGCCGGTCGTCACCACACTCTCTCTAACCGCGAATCCAACCAGCAGCACACAGGGACAACAGGTTCTTTTCACTGCGACGGTAAATCCCTCTCAGGCGCAGAATCACAACGCTACCGGGATGGTTACGTTTTATAACGGCGCGACGAGCCTGGGCACAGGGACGGTTGCAAACGGCGTGGCAACACTGAGCACCAACGCACTGCCGGCTGGAACGAACAGCATCACCGCCTCGTATGCCGGCGACACGAACTTTGCCGCATCGCAATCGTCTGCGCTGCCGTTCACGGTAACGGCAACCACCATTGCCACGACCACCACCCTCACTGCATCCGCAGCCAATCTGACCTATGGCCAGGCACTCACACTCACGGCCACGGTTACTCCAGCCAGCGGAGCAATTCCGACAGGAACGGTCACTTTCCTCAACGGCGCAACTTCGCTGGGCACGGGGACGCTCAACTCAAGCGGCGTGGCAACGCTCGTGCTGACGCCCGCGGTTGGCAGCTACTCCATCACCGCAAGCTACAGTGGATCTCTCACTGACTTGTCTTCCATCTCTGCTCCGCCGGTCGCGATAACCGTGATTGCTGCCGCAACCACGACAACGCTTGGCGCTTCGCCCAATCCGGCGGCCTTCGGAGCCAACGTGACATTTACAGCGACGGTGGCCAGCTCAACGGCAACGCCAGCGGGCACGGTTTCCTTCTATGACGGAGCGGCTCAGATCGGGACGGCGACGCTGGCTTCGGGTGTAGCCACTTACTCGACAAGCTCCCTGAGTGTCGGTTCGCATAACATCTCGGCGCACTTCGCGGCGACGACATCCTTCAACGCCAGCACATCCAATGTCGTGATCGAGGTGATCTCTCCCGCGGACTTCAGCATCTCCGTTTCGCCGGCCTCGCAGACGGTTTACACAGGCGAGCCTGCCACCTATACGGTGACGATCAAACCCGGCACGGGCTTCAATCTTCCGGTGTCCCTCAGTTGCTCCCAATTGCCGGCAAATACCGCCTGCAGCTTCTCTCCGTCGACCATCCCGGCGGGCGCCAAGACTTCTGTGCTGATTGTCCGGACCTCCGCACCCCACAAACCTTCCACCGCATTCACACTTGTCCCTGGGGTTCGGGTGACTGCATTGGCAGGCCTCTTGTTGCTTCTCGTTCCCAGACGTTCGCTTTGGCGGCGCGGCAGACTCTCTATCTTTCTTTTGCTCTTCTCGTTTCTTGCCATCGGCGTATCGCTCTCGGCATGCGGCTCATCTGGTTCGCTCCTAGGCGGCACCCCGGTGGGGACGCAGACAATCGCCGTGACGGGCACCGCAACCAATGGAACCCAGATGCTGACTCATACGGCAACCGTGAAACTGAACGTCAAATCGCTTTTCTAACTCGAGCTTTCAGGACTCATTCGAGGCGCACCGATGCTTCTTTCAACTCGCTTGCCGGGCTTACAGACCATCTGCTGGATGGCCGCGCTGGCGGCAGGCCTGTTCGCCCACACGGCTCAGGCACAGACCGTTCCTTCCGCCACACGCACCACTCATGCGTTGTGGGTAGGTGGAGAATACTCCAACATTAGCGCGGGCTTTCCTTACGCCAGCGGGCAGCGCCTCCAGGGAGCAGGCGCATTTGTCGACTACCACCTGACGAGCCATATCGGGGTTGAAGCCGAAGTGCGCTTTCTGCGCTTCAATAGTTTTTACGGCGAGACCGAGGATCACTATCTGGCAGGACCTCGCTATATGGCAAGAAGCTTCGGCAGGTTGCAGCCCTATGCTCAATTCCTTGTGGGCGAAGGCAGAATCCAGTATCCATTCGGGATCGGGAGCGGCAACTACCTTGCGCTGGCTCCTGCTGCAGGGGCGAACTATCGCATCAGTTCCCGATGGTCGCTGCGCGGGGAGTACGAGTTTCAGTTCTGGCCGGGCTCACCCAATTTCGTCAACGAACCCGCGCATCGAATCACACCGCAGGGCATTCACGCCGGCATTGCCTACAGGCTCTTCCGATAGCAGGGCACCGATCTGCCTCGATACGATTTCTGCGGACTGGACAATCCAAGGATAATCATGGTTCTGAGATAAACTGGTTGCGTGGCTGCCAAATCCGCTTCAACGGCGATTGCAGCAGAAGGCTCCTTTGTTTACAGCATCCCGTGACTCTCGATCTCAAAGACAACGCAGTGGTTGACGATCCGGGCAAACCGGCTCCTGGGTGGCTCACACAATTTGAGCCACGCCGCGGCCTTGCGAGCGGTCACTTGCAGACAATCGTCGGAAACTTTCTTCCCCGGCCTGCGATTCAGCTTGCCGTCGATTCGGAGACTGTCGAGGTGGACCCGGTCGATGGCAGCCGCGTGCTTTGCCATTGCCACTGGCAGCCCGAGCCGGTGCGAGCAGCGCGTCTGACGGTGGTGCTGGTTCACGGCCTCGAAGGCTCATCGGACTCCCGCTACATTCAAGGCATCACCGCACGCGCATGGGCTGCAGGCTGCAACGTGATTCGCATGAACATGCGCACCTGCGGCGGCACCGAAACGCTGTCGCCTACGCTCTATCACTCTGGACTCTCGGGCGATCTGGGCGTGGTGGTGCGCCACTATGCTGAACAATTTGGATTGGAGCGGGTGGCGCTGGTGGGCTACTCGATGGGCGGCAATCTGGTACTGAAGCTGGCCGGAGAGTGGGGCAGCCGGCCCCCCTTGTGTGCCGTGGCGGCGGTTTGCCCGGCCATCGATCTGGCTCCCGGCGCGGACGCTCTGCATGAGCCGCTTAACCGAGCATACGAGTGGCGTTTTCTGCGCGGACTGCTGGCACGCTACAGCCGCAAGGCAAAGCTCTTTCCCGATATTTATGTGCCGAGGCAGGCGATCGGACCCGTGCGCTCGATTCGCGAGTTCGACAACAAGATTGTGGCCCGCTACTGGGGCTTCCGCGACGCCGACGACTACTATGACCGTGCCGCAGCCGCTCGCGTGGTCGACAAGATCGCCGTTCCCACGTTCGTTCTCGTTGCACAGGACGATCCGTTTATCCGCCTGCTGCCGGAGACTCGCTCAAAGCTGCTGGCCAACCCGCACATTGCCTTTGTCGAGACGCGCCATGGCGGCCACTGCGCCTTTCTTTCACGCGATCCCGGCAACGATGTTCATTGGGCTGAGGCTACATTGATGCGTTTCCTGCTGGCAGCAACCGGGGAAGCTCATGGAAGCTGACTGGGAGTTCGAGCTCGGCCCAGATGCGGCGGGCAAGGCCGCGCCGGTGATCGATGCGGCGTGGGCAGGATTTGTCGACCTGCGGAGCGAGCCGGAACGCGCCTGGGAGTTGCCGGAGGCCGGTCAATTTTCTGCGATGGCCGAGGCACTGATCAAGTTGAATGCGATTGATTCGCCGGTCTGGACATCGAAGTGCGACTTCTGGCCTAGACTCGAAGAGGGTGAGTTCGATCCCGATGAGATGGCTGCGCCGCCCGGATACGCGACTCATGCCATGGGCTGTTACATCGATCTTCTGCCCAGAGATGATCAGCGATGGATATTGCCCGAGTCGGCTGCGGATGAATGCAGAAATGCCTGTCGCCTCCTGCGCGCCGTTCTGCTCGGTTGCTGCCGCGTTGACCTTGTCATTCGCCGGGCCATTGTTGCACCGGATGCTGAATGCCTCGGAGTTACAGCCTATCTGACCTCGTGCGGCGAGACTACGGCGGAGGCCGCAAAGACGCTTCAGGCAGCGCTGATGGTATTGCCGGGTGCGTTTGGGGCCGCTCAACGTTAAAATAGAAAATGGTACGGGCGAGTAGCTCAATCGGATAGAGCACCGGCCTTCTAAGCCGGGGGTTGTGGGTTCGATTCCCGCCTCGCCCACCATGTACCAGTTCATCTCCTTGCAGCGACCATCCGGGACGATAGGGCTCTGAAAACACAATCGGCACGTTTTTCTTCAATCGCCATCTTGCGTGCGTATCCTTGTCCGCAGACTGTAAATGCCTGATGGAAAAGACTTGTGGCAGAGATGTGGATTTGCCTGAGTGATTCTCGGCCGCTTTGCGCAATGCGTGCGGCGAAAATCGTCAATGATGGTGCGTCGGGGCTCACATTTTCCTGCGTGCAAAATGCGCAGAAAAAAACTCGAAAAAAACTGCGGAATGCAGGCTCGCAAACGGTACATTTAAATAGAAACCATCCTGAAATGGAGAGGGAGCGTCCCCAACTGACCAATTTCTTGAAAGGCACAATCATGCGCGTTGTTTCTTCCCCTGTCTGCTCGTTTTTCTCGGCCGGTTCCCGGCTTTTCCTGGTTTGTTTACTCGCACTTGCAGTCGGCAAGCTGCCGGCCCAATCGACCTACGGCGCGATTTTGGGCACGGTGCGCGACTCAAGTGGGGCAGTGGTCCCCGGCGCGCAGGTGGCGCTTGAAAATACGGGCACCTCGGCCAAACAATCCGCGACCACCGACGAGAGTGGAAGCTACGCCTTCAAGAATATTGAAGTGGGCACCTACAGGCTCACATTTGCCGCGCCAGGCTTTGAAAAGGTATCGCTCTCAGAGATCTCTCTGACCGCTCGCGAGACACGCCGCCTGGATGAGGTACTCAAGCCGGGCGCAGAGACGCAGACGGTGGTCGTGCTCGACACTGCCGCGCCAGTGATTACAACGGATGTCTCGAACGTGGCCGAGACCAAGGTGGGCGACGAACTGGTCGAGCTTCCGGTGGCCATCTATTCGCGCTCCACCGGCTCCACCAGCCCCATCTCGACGCTGACCACAGAGGCCGGCGTGCAGACCGACGATGCCGGCAACCTTGCCGTGATGGGCACAACGGCGGCGCTTCTCAGCGTGACGATCGACGGCATCTCCTCGGTCGGAGTTGAGTATTCTGGCCCGGTCAACGAGATGTTTCCCTCGTTCAACTCGATTGAAGAGATTCGCGTCAGCGAGTCGAACAACAACGCCGAATTCAGCGGCGTAGCCGACATCACCACCATCTCCAAAGCCGGGACCAACCGCTTTCACGGCGGCGTATTCGAGAACCACGAGAACACTTTTCTGAATGCCAATGATGTCTTTGCGCTGGCCAAGCCGAGAATCATCATGAATGACTTTGGCGGCACGCTCGGCGGCCCGCTGAGCATTCCGCACTTCTACAACGGGCACGACAAGACATTTTTCTTTATCAGCTTCGAGGGCCTGCGCCTGCCGCGCGAGACGCCCATGCTGCTCAGCGTTCCTTCGATGGATATGCGCAACGGCAACCTCACGGACTATCTCGCCGGGCAGGGAGTGGCAGCCATCTATCAAGCGGATGGAGTGACGTCCGTCGATCCGGCCAACGTGCCGGTCAGCCCGATCTCGGCCAATCTGCTCCAGTATCTGATGCCCGCGCCCAACTACGGCGCACCCGGCGACATCGCCAACAACTATCAGACGAACTTCCCCTCGCCGATCTCTTCCAATCAAGGCGATGTGCGGCTGGATCAGACCATCTCGCAGAAACAGAACGTCTTTGCTCGCTTCTCTTACAAGAACCGCCAGATCATTACCGCTCCCTCGGCCGCCTGCACGTATACCTACTGCGCCGAGGCCGGCAGCCCTCTGCAAGGCGGCTACAACACGCCGGAGATCGACGAGGGGCTGACCTTTGCGCACAACTACGTCTTCTCGCCCCGGCTGTTGAACGAATTTCGCGGCGGCTTCAACGCACAGCATACCTCGGAGACGCAGAGCTACTCGACCGCGTCGCTGCTGGCCCAGACCGGCCTTAGCGTCCCGCAACCGGACCTGAGCTGGTCCGAGGCTCCGCAGGTGCTTATCAATGGATTCATGTCCACCGGCGCGGGAAATCCCGGCATGCAGCGCGGCCAAATCATTCAGGCGCTGGACAACGTGACCTGGACTCACGCAAACCACTCGTTCAAGTTTGGCGTGGACTTCAAGCGCATCAGCGACCACGACGACAACGTCTACGGCAACTACCGCTCCGGTTGGTATGTCTTCAATGGCTCCTCGGATCTGGGCGCCGCGATCGGCGATCCGTACGCGGCATTTCTGGCGGGCTATCCGGACTACACCGAAGTCAGCTCGACGAACAGGCCTACGATGGACGGGCTGGGCCACTCCTACGCCTTCTTTGCCCAGGACGACTGGAAGATTACGCCCTCCCTCACGCTGAACCTCGGCCTGCGCTACGAGCTGCATCCGCCGATCCGCGAGATTCACTCGAACACTGCTGTCTTCGAGCCGAATTACAGCGCGACACTCAACGGTCAGCCGGTGAACGGCGCGGTTGTGGTGCCCAACGAGAAGGCCAAGTCTTATACGTCGACGGAGTTTGCCAGCGCGATCTCTCCGACCCCCATCATGACCGCCGCCGAAGATGGCATTCCGCAGTCGCTGCGCTACACGGACAAGACCGGTTGGGGACCGCGTCTGGGCTTTGCCTGGCGGCCATTTTCCAACGATAAGACGGTGGTGCGCGGCGGCTGGGGACGCTTCATCGAGATGCCGCTCGGCTTCTCGCTGGTCTCGGGCTGGGCCGTTCATGCTAGCTATCTTGCTACGTACAACCAGGCTCTCCAAAACGATGGCGTAACACCGCTGCTCTCCTTCAGCACGCCCTTCAACTCGCTTGCCGGTGACTCTGCTGGTACTGCCAACTTCGACTACGCCTTTCCCATTCACTACAAAGCCCCGACAGTCCAGCAGTGGAATCTGACGGTGGAGCAGGATCTGGGCCGGGGCGTGGGCGTGCGCCTTTCCTATACTGGCAGCCACGGCCACGACCTCGAAACCATGGAGGATCTCAACCAGGTGCCGGCCAACACCGCCGGCTACGAACAGGTCGGTAATGATCGTCCCTATCCCTCCTGGGCGGTGATCCAGAGCGTCATGAACGCCGCCGTCAGCAACTACTCTGGAGCAACTGTCGAGGTCTCTCGCCGCAGCGGCAAGGGGCTCACCTTTGACGCCAGCTACAACTTCACGCGCGATCTGTCGAATGCCGGCGGTGCGACGCCCAGCGCATTCGCCGTGGCCGGCGGCAGCTTCCTCACTGATCGCTTCAACCCCCGCCTGGACTACGGCAATGTGATCTACGACCGCAGGCACCGCTTCCTGGTCAACTATCTTTACGATCTGCCCTTTGGCCGCGGCCAACGTTGGTTATCTAAAGGCGGACTGACAAACTCTGTTGTTGGTGGCTGGCAACTGGCCGGAGTCACGATCGTTCAGAGCGGTCCATTTCTCACGCCTACCGAACAGACCGTGGACCCGGCAAATACGAACATCCTGACGACCATCGGCCAGACCCGCCCGGATCAGTTAGCTCAGACTCCACTTTATGCCGCGCATCGGACGACCTCGCAGTGGCTGAATCCTGCGGCATTTCCTTATCTAAACCTGCAGGACTCGAATAACATTGGCGTCGGCCGATTTGGCAATGCTCCCGTAGGCGGCGTCGTGGGGCCGGGCACGGTCAACTTCTCGCTCTCGCTGATGAAGGTGATCTCGCTCACCGAGAAGTCGAATCTGCAACTCGGCATCGCAGCGGCCAACCTCTTTAACCATCGCAACTACGAACCGCCCGACATGCAGGTCGACTCGCAGGGCTTCGGCGCCATCACCGCCCTGCAGACTGCCGAGGGCGCCGGCCCGCGCAGCCTCGAACTCTCTGGGCGCATTACCTTCTAGAGTAAAACCAGGGATGGTGTAGCCTGATTCGCACACCGGTGGGTCGCCGCTCCCAGTTGGTCGCGTCGACTTGGGGGTACTGGCTCCGGGATACGTCAACCCTGGTTTTGCTATAGGCGAAACAGCGGAGACGGAGTCTGAAGATCTTTCAGGCCGGGGTGTGGACTCGATCCGCGCCCCGCACGCCGCTGCTGCATCCTGCCGTTGATTTTCCCCCCCGCACGGTTCCTGAGCCGGTGTACAATTGCTTGTGTTTGAGCGCTACCATTACAGTTTGTCTACTCTGGGGATAACCCACTCTTTATGTTTCATCATGAGCTAGATCGGCTGGCCGGAGCGAAAGATGCTGTACGGTGGCTAGGGAAGAACCCCGACAGGAATCCTTTGTGCGGTGGTTTGAAGGCGTTGATCGCCTGAAGTAACTGCCGTTTGTTTGAGTTTTTCGGGGCAAGGAAGCCGCAGATTTGCTCGATGGAGCGTCGTGCGGCGTACTGCAAAGTGCGGCACGAGCGATCGCCGGAATGCCCGGGCCGGACAGTTCGCCGCAGTGATGAGGAAGGTTCTCCGAAGGAGACTTTCGCGTTTTTAACTCGCGTTTGCGTTCTACTGTAAGGTGCAGACTTTTTCTACTGCATACGAGGTTTAGGTATGAGCGATTTGCCGGTCCTAGTGCAGCCAATCCTTCTTTTTGCCGATGAGTGCGACCGCGGCACTCTGCGCCAGGTCAACCAGGACTCTGTCCTCCATGCCACGACCCCACTGGGCGAACTGCTGATCGTCGCAGACGGTATTGGCGGGGAAAACGCGGGTGTGGCGACAGCATCGCAGATGGCGGTGCAGATCATTCAATCGTATCTTGCCTCACTGGCCCAGGATTACCCCGTCGACAAAGCCATCCGCGAAGCCGCGGAGCTGGCCAACACCAAGATCACGCCCGTGAGCAAAGACTCCGAGATGCCGCAATTTCGTGAGGGCACTGCCGTGATTGTGGCCGTGTTGCAGTTGGAGGCAGACGGAGCGCAGGCGTGGGTTGGCCACATCGGCGATTGCCGCGCTTATCTGGTCCGCGCAGGCCGCCTCACCCGCCTCACCCTCGATCACTCTGCCGTGCAGTCGCTGCTTGACCGCAACCTGATTTCGCCGGAAGAGACCTACCACCATCCCGACACCGGGGTGCTGACCCGCAGCCTGGGCGTTCAACCCGAGGTCGAGATCGACATCGAGAAGCACCCGATCGCCATGGGCGATACTCTGCTGCTTTGTTCCGACGGCCTCTGGGGCTCTGTCTCAGAGAAGGAGATTGAGCGAACGGCAAGCGGCCCGACGGTGGAGGCCTCTGCCCGCGATCTTCTGCAAAGGGCGTTGGATGCCGGCGGTCACGACAACATCAGCATCGAGATGGCGCGGCTCGCTGAGACCCGCAACCTTCCCAAGAAGACTGACTCCACCAACTTGCTCTTCAAGTGGGTTCTGGTGATCTTTTTGCTGGCTCTTACCGGGTTGGGCGTGCTGACGTATCTTACATTCTTTGCTCAATGACGGCCTTTAATGAGCGGACGCTGGGCGTGGGTTTGAATATCTTCGTCTAGTCGCAGACCAGCAAGTCCGCGGGAAAACCTGACGCCTCGTCTTCGGGAGAGGCGTCATTTTTCGCGCCGGAATCTGCCTGGGCCGCGAGTTGGGCGGCAAAGAACGCGTCCACCTGCGCTAGTACTGCTGCTCCCGTTCGCTCATGATAGATGGCGCCCCTCAGTTTGGCGCCACCCGCCACGCCGTGGGTGAACCAGGTGGCAAACTGCTTCATCTTGCCGGCGGTCTCGCCCAGACGTGCGGCGCGTGGCAGATCCTTGGTCGCCTCGGCCTCGTTCAGCAGCATCTGAAAATAGGCGCGAATCATGCGGTAACGGTCTTCCACGGTTGGTCGCTCGTAGCTGCCGGTGGCCGTATATTGCGCGATCTGCCTGAAGATCCACGGATTCGTCGGCGCGGCCCGTCCGATCATCACCCCGTCGCAGCCGGTCTGGGCCACCATCGCCACCGCGGCCTCAGGCGTTTGAATGTCGCCGTTGCCAATCACCGGGATCGACACAGCCTGCTTAACCCTGGCAATCCACTCCCAACGCGCCTGGCCGCAGTAACCCTGCTCGCGGGTCCGCGCGTGCAGCGCCACTGCGTTGAGCCCCTCGGCCTCGGCCATCTTTGCCAACTCGACACAGATAATGTCGGCATCATTCCAGCCCATGCGGAACTTCACCGTGAAGGGAATCTTGACCGCCTTGCGCACGGCTTTGAAGATCTGTTGAATGCGCGGCAGATCGCGCAAGAGGCCCGATCCGCCGTTTGAGCCGACAACCCGCTTGGCAGGGCAGCCCAGATTCAGATCGACCAGGTCGAAGCCGGTTTCCTCGACGATCCGCGCCGCCTCGGCCAGCGTCTCGGGATTGGCCCCGAAGAGCTGCGCCCCGATGGGGTGTTCGTCCTCGTAGAAGGTCAGGTAGCGCAGGCGCTTGTTCTCCCGCATCCGCGCCAGCCCGTCGGCCGAGGTGAACTCGGTCATCAGCAGCCCGCAGCCAGACTTTTCATTGGTCACCGGTATGTCGACCGGGTGCCCCACCCTCGCGGCGTCTTTGTCTTTGCCGCTAGGGTGGGATTCATCGACTGTGGCTGCCGTGAACAGGCTCGCGTGCCGGATGAACCGCCGAAAGACCGTATCCGTGACCCCAGCCATGGGAGCCAGCACCGTGGCCGGAGCCACCACCACTGGTCCCACGCGCATCTCGGCCGGTACCCGCGCATCCGCGGGCATCGCGTGCTCCCTGGGGTTGTCCCAGTCCTTTTTTACGGTAAAGCCCTTGCCCGCCATGGTAACCGTCCGATGGTCCGCTACTCCCGGATCTCCCAATTCGCTGTGTGTTCGGCGACGTAGTGGTCGGCAAGCTCGACGATCTCTTTCGAGGAGCGGAAGCGTTCGGCCTTGAGAATGACCCGGACCGAAGGCTCGTCTTCGCTCAAATCCACATACAGGATTCCGATCCGGCCCACGCCATCCTCGGCAAGCGAATTCCAAACCACTGCCGGATTGAATTCGTACGAATCTTGGTCGCTGCCCACTACGGCGACATAGCGGTAGTGACTTGGAAGAGACCTGAATTCCTCAATCGGACTTTGGGATGGAGTGGCGAACAGGATAAATGCAGCACTGATGCCAATGCCTGGCTCTAGAGGAACCATCCGGACGGCATGAACATCACCCACGCCCGCGCGATCAATCGCTAAAACATCCACTGGCATACCGTTCCAATTGGCATCCATATAGATTTTGGGAATGAGTAGTTTGTGAATCAGGTAATCCTGCAGGGCGTTCTTGGCCCTGCCTAAATCCTGCTTTTTCATCAGAGAATCAATCATCTCACCACCCCTCAATCTTCAACGACTTGCCCGCCGCCTCGGCCCAGGCTGCAAAGCGCTCGGCGTCTTGAATAATCTGTTTGATCTCGTCTTCTCTTGTCGCCTCTGGGGCATAGGCGATCCTGCTCTTTTTTGAAAGCAGCTTCCCCAGTCGATCAGCCCCTTGCGGCCTATCAAATCTCCGAGATGCGAGGAGCGATTTCAAATCTCCCGTCGCGCTCTGATGATCGTCCGATGAGACCTTCCCGCTGCCTAGCCCAACTCTCAAAGCGTCACAGTAGGAGATTGCGCCATGAATACCGAGCAGCGCCGGAGAGAACTTGAACTCGGCCAGATCGTCCTTCAAGAGATCCATCCCCTTCAGGAAGTCTCTTGCTCGACCTAGAAAGTGCTGGACTTGCACGGCGGCCATGTGGCCATTCTCGCACAATTTTGACGCGAAAAGACTCCGTTCCCCTCACTTCAGCCCGGCAGCTCCGCCACTTCATACACAAACGGCTTGCCACGCGAGCCTGGGTCATAGCCCGCCTCTATCGCCTGCCGAATGTGTACAGCCACCTTTGTAGGAGAGATATTCTGCTTGACGAAGTCAGTCCGCGTATAGCCGACCTTCTGCGTTTGTACAGCAGGATATTCGAGATGCAGCTCCCGGCGCACGCCCTCGGCAACCTTCACATGAATCGCCACGCCCCGCCAGCCATCCGCGGTGCTCAACTGCTGCTCGCGATGCAGATTCCAGATCAGGGCGAAGCCGTCGATGGTCACTGCTGCCTCTATGGATCGTTTGGTGCGCGGCATCGTCGACTCCAATCAATTTCGAAGAGCTTGTATCCTGTGCGGGTGCCCCCGGTCTCGACTCTGAGACCGGGGAGACCACGAACCTCAACTCCCGTCAAAGCAGCCTCCGAACGAAGTTGGGCCTCCGCCTTGGCGGAGGCCCAATCGAGCTGGCCGATTGCCGCAGCCGTTTACTTGGCGGCTGCCGCTGCCACTGCGCTGTCGCTCTTGGCGTACTTGCGGCGGAAACGCTCGACGCGGCCGGCCGTATCCACCAGGCGCTGTTTGCCGGTGAAGAACGGGTGGCAAACCGAGCAGATTTCCACGTGAATGTCGCCCTTGTGGGTCGAACGGGTCTCAAAGTTGCTTCCGCAGGCGCACTTGACCTGCACTGCGGCGTAATTGGGGTGAATCTTCTCTTTGGGCATCTCTCTGGACAGACCTTTCCTGCAATTCTTCTATTGTAAGTGGATTTGGGCCGGTTGGCAATTCACTGTCGGCTGTTCACTGTCCACTGCTCCCGGTTTTCAACACCTTCTCGATTCCCGCCTCCACCAGCGGCTTCATGATCGCGTAGCCGGCTGCCAGCGGATGCACTCCGTCCGCACTGAGCGAAACCGGCAGCCCGTCGCGCGCGTCCTTCATCGCCGCATGGTAGTCAACGTAGACGTGCCCCTTCTCGGCCGCGTACGCCTTGATCCAGGCATTCAGGGCCAGCACCTTGGGCGCGGGCGTCAGGCCCGGCCTCCAGGGAAAGTCGAAGGCGGGCAGCACCGAGCACATCACCACGCGAATATGGTGGGCCGTGGCCAGTTCGGCCATCGAGGCCAGGTTGCCTTCGGTCTGCTCCAGCGTCATCGGCCCGGTGTTGCCCGCTACGTCGTTGATGCCGGCCAGAATTACCACCACCTTCGGCTTGAGATCGATTACATCTTGGCGAAAGCGCACCAGCATCTGCGGCGTGGTCTGCCCCCCGATGCCGCGATTAATGTAGGGCTTGCCAGAGAAGCCGACCGGCGCGTCAAAGTGCCAGCCCTCGGTAATCGAGTCGCCCATGAAGACCACGCGGTCTTCGCCTGCTGCCGGTGGACCCAGTTTCAAATCTTCCTCCTTGAAGCGGCCAAGCCAGCCGAAATCGACCAGCAGCCGTGCGTCAAACTCCCGTTGCCACGCCGAAACCGGAGCCGCGGCAGGCGCTGCTTTGCTCTCGGTCGCGGAAGGAGCCTGTGCCGCAAAGGCGGGCATGAATAGCAGGCAGGCAAAGGCCAGCATTGCAAAAACGGTGCGCAAAGCGATTCGGTACAAGGCGGGTTCTCCCTTTCATTGCGGGCGGCAATCGCTTCGTCCCGCACGATTTCAATTGTAGGCAATGATCCCTCCGGCTTGCCGAAACTTTCGCTGCAAACGGATACGCTACCGGGGCAATCGAACCAGCCGCTAAAAAGAAGAAAGGCGGCCAACCGGATGGCTGGCCGCCTTTCGGTTAAGACACGGTGGCCTACTTCTCCATAATTTCCATGGTTGCCGAATCGCTGCTGCCGTCGAGGCAAATAATCTTCTCCGAAGAGATGACGGCACAGGCTCCGACCTCCGTTCCGCCCTCTGGAATCGAGAAGGTTCCGTAGGTGCTTGAAAGCCAGGTCAGGCTACCGATGCTCTGCGATTGATCCCAACCGAAATTGCCCATGCCAGCCGAGGAGATGAGACCCGTGAGTGCGCCGCCGCTGCTCACACTTACCACTCCGACCTGGTCGTCCTTTTCAGCCGAAATCGGCGCCAAGCGGCCAAACAAGTATGTACCTGCCAGCGCTGCATTGGTGAAGGTGCTTTGCGTCTGCGTTTCCATCCAGCCGGTTTCCAGGTAGTTGGTACCTAGATTCAGATGGAAGGCGGAGTTGTTGTCGAAGAAATACCAGTAGATTGTGTCGGTGTCTACTGAGAAGTAGGCCCGGCCAGGATTGGACGAATCGAAGGTGACGGCAAGGGTAACGCCGTTCTCTTCGTCGGGATGGTACGTCCCGTTACTGCTCTGATAGCTTCGATTGATGGTGATGCTTCCGGCGCCGTTGCCAGTCGCTTGCATGATTCCGGAGTCGTAGCCCGAGACGCTGCTGCCCGAGTATTCGAAGCCCCGGTTATAAAGGACGAAGTTGCTATTGAGATTCGCACCGGCGTAAGAGCTCTGCTGCTGCTTGCGCATCTCGCCGGCCATCATGCTGTTGGCGCCTGCCGCGTCGGTGGTCAGCAGGAAGATGCGATTGGCGTTGATGATATAGGCAGCCAGATTATTGGTGCCTTTGGCGGTGGTGAGGCTCAGCGTAAAGCGCCCCGTTGTGCCGCTCACTGTTCCGTAGCTGCCCGTGAAGCTGGCGTTCTTGTTGCCGGTCTGGCCGAGGCGCATCCCGTCCATGTAACCGTTGGTGAGGCTGCCACTGGCTGCGCTGAAGCGGCCAACATACGCAACTGGCAGGTCGCCGTTCTCGCCCTGGATGCCGAAAGCAAAGCTCTTGCCGTTGATGGTGCTGGCGGCGAAGGCGCCGGTGGTGGCCAGGTAGCAATCGGCAGTGCCGTGCTTGCCCGATGCCGATGCTCCCACGTCGTCGGCCTCAGCCATGCGGAACTCAGTCGCCGTCGGCCCGGCAAGATTGTTCAGGGCAATGGCCCACTGGCTCGATGTCGTACCGGAAATCCCTGCGATCGTCGAGATAATGGTGGCCATGCCGTTATTGTCGGAGCCGACGCTGTACGTGCCGGTTGTGGTGCCGGTGAGCGCGGTCGCGGTATTGCGGCCATTCATGTCGAAGACGCCGGTCAAGGTGCCGCTGCCGGCAAACTGCACACTGGACAGAGTTGTGAAGCGTGCCCCGGTACTGTCGACGAAACTGTCCGTCTTGCAGACATAGGTTCCGTTGAGGTAGCTGTTATGCGCGCCGTTGGGTCCGTTGATGACGCTGATGGTGTAGGTGACCGGGCCAGCGGTGTGGCTTTGGCTGTCCGTCACCGAGACGCTAAAGGTGACCGTAGTTGCGGAGGTTGGGGTGCCGCTCACCGTCAATTGGCTGTTGCTGCCTGTCGAAGTGCTTGCCGTCAGGCCGTTGCCGAGAGACCAGGTTGTCGTGCCTGCATTGGTCGTGCCAGCCGAGCTGTTGACCGTGAAGACGTAGCCCGATCCGCTGCCGCCCGATGCGTTGAGCGACTGCGAGTATGCCTGGTTGATCAGCGCCGAGCCCGGCGTGCTGTTGTCAGGCAGAGTCAGAGACGATTCGCCGGTCTCAAAGCTCACCTGCTCCTGCGCGGAGTTGCCGCTTGCGTCCGTGGCCTGAATCGACCAGTAGTACGTCGCCAGGCTATCCAGCGAGGAGACAGACGGAGTGATGCTGTTTCCAGTTGGATCAGAGCCCCATGTGATGGAAGTAATCGAGTTGGAGAAGCCATTCGATCCAGAGTGATCGGAGGGAATCTTCCAGATCGTGCTGTTGCTCGAGTCCTGCAACTGGAACTGGTAGGTGTAGTTGCTCGCGTTGGCCGGGTCGGTCCAGTTGAAGCTGGGCGTTGCGCTCACGCCGGTGGCCAGGGCAGCCGGTGTGTTGAGCGTGGCAAGTGCGTTGAGCACCGCGCCGACCGAGACGTTCAGCGTCTCGGAGGTGCCGTCCGAGTAAGTCACTAGCAGGCTATAGGCATCGCCAACCTGCGGCGTGCCGCCGTTGAGGTTTGGCTCGAACTGGAACTCGTCGACGTTGCTGTTGAAGGCGCCCGTGGCCCAGTCGGAAGGGGTGGCGACCGCACTCGCAGCGGGTTTGGTGGCCAGCTCGACTGCCACCGGCAGCTTGTAGAGGCCGTCGACTCGGAAGTTGATGTTGTAGTTATCGTACGTGCCGCCTGCATTGATCTGCTGGTTGTGCTGTGTCGTCACCCGTGCAACGCTGTTTTTGGGAGCCGTGCCCGCGGTGTTGGTGGGTAGGGTCAGGTTCTCGTTGGTTGTGGTTCCAGTGATGGCGACCGAGGCGCTGTTCTGCTGATTGGTGTTCGAGACCTGTCCCGCGCCGCTCAGGACGCCACTGTTGTTGTTGTCGACGATCCCGAAGAAGAAGTAGTTGGAGCCAGTGGGGACGTACATCGAATAGGCCTGCGGACTCACCGGAGTTGCAAACGCTTTGGCATAGACCTTGCCGGTGCTCTGGTCGTAGAAGCCCACATACAACGGTCCGACTGCCGTGCCGGGGAAGGTGACCGTGCCTGAGACCGCGTTGTTGCCCGAGGCTGGAGTATTGGCGATGGTCACTGCCGTGGTCGCCGCAGACCAGCCGCTGGTTGAACTGCCTGCCACTGCCTGCACCATGAAGGAATAGCTAAGGCCGTTGGTCAATCCGCTCACGATATACGGTGAGTTGCTTCCGCCAATCGCTGGGAAGCTTTTTTCCGTGTAGGTGCTGAACGAGTCGGTGCTCCAGCGCACGTTGTAAGAAGAGGCCTTCTCCACTCCGTTGCTGTCGGTCGGCAGGTTGCCGAGCTGGACGAACGCGCCTGTGGCAAATGTGCCAGCTACGCTGATGGTGGGCGTGGTGCCCAGAGTGATCGATCCGGGATCGGCGAGCGTGACATTCGCGCCGCTCACGTCTGAGCTCGAGACCGTTATGTTCGAGACGCTGCCTGTCGGATCGGAGGCATTCTGCGCGCCATAGTAGAAGGGATCCATAAAGGCCTTCAGAGCGTACGTGCCCGCCGGAACGCCCTTGATGGTGTAGGTCCCCTTGGCGGGGATCGCTATGCCTGGCTGGCCGCAATTGTCACAGTTGTTGTTTTTCAGTTGCAGGTAGATCCAGCCGGTCTTCGTGCCGGTATAACTCACCGTTCCGGAGACGTTGTAGCCTGCCGCTGGATTGACGATGTTGATGGTGTAGCTCTGGCTGGCCGGCGTATCGCTTGCGCTGTCGCTTACCGTGACGAGCAGCGTAAGGCTGCCCGCCGTCGTGGGCGTTCCTGAGATGAACAGCGTGCTTCCGCCGCTGTTCTGCGCCGTCAGCCCGTTGCCATTGGTCAGCGTCACGGGAGTATCAGTCGTCGGCACGGTTGTCGTCGCGCCGCCGATCTGCACCGTGAAGGAGTAACTGACGCCGTTCGCACCGCCCGTTGCGTTGATCCCTCCGTAGTAGCTCTGGTTGATCGTCGCGGGGGTCGTGAGCGGGTTGGTGCTGGGATCGGGCAGCGCCAGCGGCCCATACACCGTGAGCGTCACCTGCCTGGTCACGATCTCGCTGGTAGGTGCATCCTGCAGAGACAACGTGATGTTGTATGTCCCCGCGGATGTCGGTATTCCACTGATGATGCCCGTGGTGCCGAGGGACAAGCCAGCGGGCAGCGTGCCCGAGGTCGCCGACCAGCTCCAGTTGTAATTGAGCGAGTTACCTGATCCACCCACCGCCACGAGGGCTTGCGAGTATGCGACCCCCGCGGTGGCAGGCGGCAGGCTTGCGGTCGTGATGGTGAGCTGAGTGGTAAGGGCGATGGTGAATGACTGACTCTGGGTGTGGCCGGCCGAATCGGTCACCGTAGCTGTAAAGGACGCGCTTCCCGCGGATGTAGGCGTGCCGGATACTACGCCCGTGGAAGAGAGTGCCAGATGGTTGTTGGAGAGACTCGTGGCTCCAGCAATGTCGGTAGACCATGTCAATGTGCCCGAACCGCCGGTTGCCGCCAGTGTATTTGAATAGGCGGAATTGACCGCCGCGTCCGGCAGCGTGGAGGTAGTGATGCTCAGCGTGGGATTGACCGCAAAGCTGGTGTCCGCCGTCGCGGCCGCATAATTGTCTTTGGCCGCCTGGCTGGCATGCAGATTCACCGTTCCAGGGCCGGTCAGCGTTACCGTGCTGCCTGAGACCGTCGCCGGGCCGCTGGTGACTGTATATGTGACCGTTCCGCTCGACGAGGTATTTGTGCTCACTGTAAAGGGTGCATCGCCAGCCGGCGGGGTGCCGTAGACCTTGGTCGGAATCGCCACAAAACTCAATGCCGGCGACATTCCGTTGATGGTGTCGGTCACTGTTCCGTTGGCACTGTTGTAATTGCCGCTCGGGTCGGAGAAGCTCCAGGCATCGTTTGTATATGTCCCGGCGTTGGTGTGGGTCGTGCCACCCATCGTGAAGTCCGTAGGACTCAGACTCACTCCGCCCACGCCTGTTGCCGTGGCCGATGCTGTGTGCGCGGCGCCGTCGTAGGTCACGGTGTACGGCGTGACGTGAATGGTTGCATTTGCCGGACTGACGTTGAAGTTGATGTCGGCCGAAGTGGCAGCGGTGTAATTGCTCGTGGCTGCCACGCTGGCGCGCATCGAGACATGGCCCGCTCCAGTAAGCGTCACAACTCCCGTCGAGGGATTGACGGTCGCTGGCCCGTTGGACACGTAGAAAGTCACGGCTCCGTCCGAGGTAGCGTTTGCGGTCACCGTAAAGTTCGCATCGCCGTAGGTGTGATCGGCGACGTTAGCCATCACAATCGTAGCCGATGAAATGTTAATCGTGTCTGCGACCGTACCGTTGGCGCTGACGTAGTTGCCGAGCGGATCGGTGAAGATCCATGGGTCGTTGGGATAGCTTGCGGTATTGGTGTGCGTGGTGCCGGTCACGTCGAGGTCGGCGATCAGGTTAACTCCGCCCACTCCCGTGGCCGCCGCCGCCGCCGTGTGCGCCTTGCCGTCATAGGTCACGGTATACGGGTTGACAATGATGGTCGCCGTTGCCTGGTTGATCTTGTCGGAAATCGTGCCACTCTGACTAACATAGTTCTGGTCGGCAAAACTCCACTGGTCATTGCCAAACGTTCCAGCGTTGGTGTGCGCCGTGCCGGTCAGTGTGAAGTCGCTGGCGGGCAGGGCAGCCCCGCCCACCCCTGTGGCTGTCGCTGCTGCCGTGTGCGCCGTGGCGTCGTAGGTGACGGTGTACGGCGTGACATTGACGGTGGCTGCTGCCTTGTCGATCGTGTCGGAGACGGTGCCGTTCTGACTGGCATAGTTGCCTGCAGCGTCAGTGAAGCTCCAAGCGTCACTCGCATATGTTCCAGCGTTGGTGTGTGCGGTGCCGCTCAGCGTGAAGTCGCTGGCAGGCAGGGCAGCCCCGCCCACCCCCGTGGCTGTTGCTGCTGCCGTGTGCGCCGTGCCGTCGTATGTGACCGTGTATGGCGTCACGTTGACGGTGGCCGCGGCCTGGTTGATCTTGTCTGAGACCGTTCCGCTGGCATCGTTGTAGTTGCCGCTGGGGTCGGCGAAGCTCCACGCGTCGCTCGAATACGTTCCGGCGTTGGTGTGCGTTGTGCTGGTCAGTGTGAAATCGGATGCGGGCAGATTCACGCCCCCCACGCCCGTAGCCGTTGCCGTGGCGGTGTGCGCGTTGCCGTCGTATGTGACGGTATACGGCGTGACGTTGATCGTAGCCGTCGCCTTGTTGACTGTGAAGCTGGTGGTCGCTGTCGCAGCGGTGTAGTTGGCGGTGGCTGCTTGACTTGCGCCCAGCACAACTGCTCCCGCTCCGGTGATCGTTACCGATCCGGTTGAGCTGTTGATGATCGCCGGGCCGCTGGTTACCGAGTAGGTCACCGCTCCGGTAGAAGCTGAAGTGGCGTTGGCTGTGAATGCCGCGTCGCCGTAGGTCTTGGCGGGAATTGCCGTGAAAGCCAGCGCGGACGTTGCCTTGTTGACCGTGATGGTGTATGCCTGGGTCGCCGAGTCGCCGTAGGCGTCGGCGGCCTTGATCGTGAAGGGGAAGCCACCGGTTGCTGTGGGTGTTCCTGTTAGTGCGCCCGTACTTGTATTCAAGCTCAACCCGCCGGGCAGTGGGCCGGAGCCGCTGGCCAGGCTATAGGTCAGCGTGCCTGCGCCGCCAGAGGCCGCCGCGCTGCCGGTATAGGCGCTGTTATAAGTCGCCGTGGCCGGCATGGCGCCAGTAAATGAAATTGCCGGCGCCGGATTGATCGTCACGGTCACTTGCAGGCTATCGGAGAACGCCGTGGGTGTGCCGGCGTCGGTCATCTTGAAGGTCAGGACGATGCTCCCCGCCTGCCCGGCCACAGGGGCTGGACCCGAGAGCAGACCTCCCGTCGTCAGGGTCCAGCCCGTCGGCAGCGTGCCGGCGGTCAGTGTCCAGGTATAAGGTGTGATGCCACCCGTGCCCGCCAACTGCAGCGAATAGACGCTTCCCACCGCGCCCGTCAACTGCGTGCTGGTGGGTGCTGTGATCGCCGGTTTGGCCGCGACGGTCAGCGTTACGCTCCCGGTCTTCGTGGTATCCGCCACCGAGGTCGCCGTTACGGTCACAGTCTGCGCCGAAGCCGTAGCCGCGGGAGCCGTATACGTGGCCGAGGTCGTCGTGGTGTTCGACAGGGTTCCCCCGCCGCTCACGCTCCACGACACACCGTCCGCAGTGCCGCTGGTGCTCTTGTCGTTGCTCACGGTCGCTATCAGCGTCACCGTATCCGTGCCATCTACCGTCGTTACGGAGGCCGTTACGGCAACCGAAGGAGACTTCGAACTGCCGCCGCAACCCGAAAAACATGACACCAGAATCAAAATGGCAGTTAGCAGGAACAACCGTTTGCAAGACATTCGAACCCTCCGTTTGATCACCGACTCACTTGTGAGTAAAGAAATGGACTAACCTTCAGTGCAGAGAGGACTCTCCCTGAACCCGGAAAAAGCTTCGCGACAAAGCAGATTGAATTCAAGGGGGTGCAGGGTGCGTATGCGGAAGGTGCTTCCTCTCCCCAGCTCTGGAAGGCGGCGGTGAATCGAATTTTGAAGCAAGCCTCGATAGACACACGTCAGCCGACCTGGAACGGCATGATTCCGACGGCAGGTCATGTCCGGCCTTCCGGCGGGGGAGGGACTGAATGGAATCAGTGCAGTGAGCCTAGCCAACACGGGCGGATGGCGGTAGTGTTTTACCGTAATACGGCTTACGAAACTCTGAAGAGATGCGGAGAAATGCAATCGGAGTTGGGCAAAAGCCTTGCCGGGAGTTAGGGCCTTCCCAGTGCGGACTCCGATTGCCTTTCTGAAATGCCCGAGGAGAGGAAGAGCTGTTCCGTAGAAAATCTCACCGTTCGACGCATGTTTTATTTTTTAAAGGATAGAAAATATTGATGTTATTCTAATTTGGAATCTTGGAGTTAAACGGTGCTCGTCCCGAGACGGCAAGGTGGGCTCGGCATCAACCATACACGTTGAGGTCTTCGAAGTTAGCTCAACTCATCCAGGATGTCTCTGAGGTATGAATTTGCTGTTACCGTACCTCATACTTCTGATCGTTTTACGGTAAAATGGGTTCGTTGACTTGGCGACAACCGTTCGATGACGCAGCAAGAGATGCAGGATGCCGGTCTAAAGACACTCGATGACTTTGATTCCCTGTGTCTGCCCTCTGTGCGGGAAGAAGTCAGTCAGGCACTTCAGCGGATCCTTGCGAGCGACCCCTTCCAGCGTTCAGAGCGCCTCACCCACTTTCTCACTTATGTTGTCGAAAAGACACTGCAGGGCCAATCGAGCGATCTGAAGGAATATTGTATCGGCGTTGAGGTTTGTGGGCGCAAAGACTCCTACGACTCCCGCACTGATCCGGTTGTGCGGGTTGAGGCGAGGCGATTGCGTTCAGCCATCGACCTTTACTACGCCAATGAAGGAAAAGACGACGCCGTTCAGATCAAGCTGCCCAAGGGCGGCTATGTTCCCTGTTTTTCCTTTCGCAAGGCTGCTGACCCTCCAATAGAGGAAGCCGCCCCTCCCGCGCTGACGCCACCCTCAGCCATAGTCGGGCGCTGGCGACGACCGTTGGCGACGCTCGGGACACTTCTGGTGGCAGGAGTGCTCGTTTTTTTCTGGAACCACGCGCATCGCGATCTCTCCGCCAATACGAGCACTCTTGTCCTGGCCGATTTCACCAACACGACGGGTGATGTGATCTTTGATCATGCCTTGCGTCAGGGATTGGCAGCCCAGTTGGAACAATCACCCTATCTGAGCCTTCTATCGGATGCGCAGGTGGCGCAGACCCTGGCCTTGATGGGCAAAGACAAGGACACGCGCCTCACGGTGGACCTGGCGCGCGAGGTCTGTGAGCGCACGGGCAAAGCTGTCGTTGTTGATGGGTCGATCGCGTCGCTTGGCAGTCAATATGTCCTGGGACTCCGGGCGATTAACTGTCATACAGGCGAGATTCTGGTGATGGAACAGGCGCAGGCGAACGGGAAGGAGCATGTCCTGGACGCGATGGCCAAGAGTGCCGCGGCGCTCCGTCACAAGCTGGGTGAATCGCTGGCATCCGTTCAGAAGTACGATGCCCCGCCGGAGAACGTCACCACACCTTCTTTGGAAGCCTTGCAAGCCTATGGCCTGGGCTTTCAGATCCACGTCGTCAAGCTCGACGAAGCGGGCGCGGCGGATTTGTTCCAGAGAGCGATCGCACTCGATCCTGCGTTTGCCATGGCCTACGCACGGCTGGCGGTTTGTGACATCAATCTGGGCGAACTCGGGCAGGCCGCGGAGAATCTGCGCAAGGCCTACGAGCTGCGCGATCGCGTCAGCGAACATGAAAAGCTGTTCATCCTCTCGCTCTATCACGAGTTCGTCACCGGCGATTTGGAAGAGGCACGCAAGACCTATGAGTTGCGATCTCAAATCTACGCGCATGACGATATCCCGGTGGGCAACGCAGGAAATGTCTACTTCCAGCTCGGGCGATACGACCAGGCTCTGGAATCGACGCAGGAGGCATTGCGGCGCAATCCAGGCAGCCGGATCTGGAATGGAAATCTTGTGAGCGCATTGATGGCGTTGAACAGGTTGCCGGAGGCCAAGGCTGCCGCCGAGTCGGCGCGTGCCCGCCAACTCGACAGCCCATGGCTTCACGTTTGTCTCTACCTGATTGCCTATGAGCAGGCGGACTCTCAAGGGATGGCGCGGGAAGCCGCGCAATTGAAGAGTGCCTCGGAATTTGAAGATATTATGCTTTACTACCAGGCTCAGGCGGCGGCTCGCGAAGGAAGGTTGAATGAGTCTCGTTCGCTTTCTGATCAGGCGGTTGCGATGACGCTTCAAGCCAGACAGCCTGATAGCGCTTCTCTTTATCTGGCGCAGGAAGCCATGAATGATGCCTGGGCAGGGAACCGCAAAGAAGCCCGGCATGAGGCGCAGCGGGCTTTGCAGCTTTCATCGGGGCGCGAAGGAGAAGCCCTTGCCGCTATGGCTCTGGCTGTTGCCGGCGACTCGCCAGAGGCCCGGCGCCTGGCCAATGATCTTGCAAATCGATTTCCGGAAAACACCATGGTGCGCGATCAATATGTTCCCACGATCCGCGCCGCCGCCGCACTGCACAGTGGTGCACCGGTGAAAAAAACAGACACCATCCTCGGTGAACTGGCTCCAACCGTGCCGACTGAATTCGGATCTCACGCCATGGATCGCGTCGCCTTCATGACCTGTTATTCCATCTATTTTCGTGGCGAGGCATATCTGGCCGCCCGGCAGGGAGCCAAGGCCGCCGCAGAGTTTCAAAAGATCCTCGATCATCCGCAGTTGACTCTCACGGATCCGGTCAGTGCCAGGGCCATGCTTGGGCTTGCGCGCGCCTATGAACTCTCCGGCGATCACGCCAGAAGTCTTGCTTCGTATAAGGACTTCAAGAACCTCTGGAAGAACGCCGACTCAGGCCTCTGACCGTATCGCCAAGTAAGAATGCAGCAATCGTGACAAGCTTTTCCACATTCGGGGACCGGCAATGCACGCCCGCCTTCAGCAGGCGAATGCGCTAGGCTTGAATGGATGAGTGAGTGCGCAATCTGTGACGGAGTCGGACTGGTACGCGTGGTCAACCCTCAAGGCCTATGGGTTTCGCGCGCCTGCGAGTGCCAGCAGATGCAGCGTGAAGAGCGCCGCCTCTCGGCTGCCCACATTCCCGAGCGTTACCGCCATTGTTCGCTTGATACCTATGAGTCGTCTTTTCCCGGCGCCAACGCCTCACTGGCCAGGGCGCATCTGATGGCGCGCAAATTCGTTGAGGCCTATCCGGCAAACACCGGCGGCAACGGCCTCTTGTTTGTAGGAACAGCCGGCCTGGGAAAGACCCACCTGGCCGTTGGCGTGCTCCAGCGCCTTGTTCAGGAGCGCGGAGTTCGCGGCCTCTTCTGCGACTATCGCGAACTGCTAAAAAGCATCCAGAACAGCTACAACTCCCAGGTGCAGACGACAGAATTGGAGCTTCTCAAGCCGATCTTCGCCGCCGAGGTGTTAGTGATCGATGATCTTGGCGCCCAGAAGCCAAACGAATGGGTCTGGGATACGGTTGCGCTCATCCTCAACACCCGCTACAACGACAACCAGACGACGATCATCACCACCAACTATCTCGACCTGCCAGCCGGTGCCGGCTTCAAGGTGGACAAGACGGGCAACCAGCCAGCCACCAGCGAAGACACCCTGGGCGACCGCATTGGCGACCGCATGAGGTCTCGCCTGGCCGAAATGTGCGTGCGTGTCGAGATGAGCGGCGAAGATTTTAGGCAATCGGTCAAACGCGCGCGCTTTGGGTGAGTTGGGTTCCCGGATTCTGTTTCATTCCGATACAATCAGAGCGAAAAACGCTCTCAATTGCAGGTGAACTGTAGCGCATCGATTCAAACTGTGTCATTTCGATACAGTTTGTCGAGAAGGGTTTTTTATGCGCAGGATCCTCGAAACTTTCAGCCTGGCGGGCCTGGCTTTGATGGCCTGGATTACCTATCAGGCTCTCAACGGACCGGCTCCGCTGCCCGATCACATCCCGATTCACTTCGATGCGGCAGGCAACGCCAACGGATGGGGACCGCCCTCAACGCTGGTCCTGCTGCCAGCGGTCGCAGCAGGTATCTATTTGCTGATCACCGTGATCTCTCTGCTGCCCACCAGCATCAAATCCGCGGTCAAGTTGACGGCGGAGAGCCGCGAACGCATCCAGGCGCTGACCCGGCTGATGATGGCGTGGATCAAAGCCGAACTGATCGGACTCTTCTTATTCCTGCAATGGTTTATTGTGGCGGGAATCAGAGAGGGATCGAACAGGATTCCAGCGATTCCTCCGCCGGTTTTTCTCGTCGTAATCTTTGCCACCGTGGGTTGGCACCTGGTGGCGGTCTTCAGAGAGATACGGACTGCGCATCACGGCTGATGCCATCGCGGGCGTGGCCGCGAACTGTTTTTCAGAAGACCCAGAGGCTTCCGAGCACCAGCAGAATCGCAGCTACGGTGACAATCTGGTAGACCTGCTCCTCGCGCCGGCCTGCGTACTCGATGGTGCCGGTCGCTGGCGAGTTAGGACTAAGAACGCTCTGGCTTGTGAGTCGCATAGCGAGCCTGTCTTTCTGCGGCGGGATTCGTTCAGGGCGAACCCGTCCGCTGCCTGAGAATCTCCCGAGGCATAGATTCCGGTTGAGATTCAGACTCAAATCCTTATCGGTCAAGTGTGCATCGGAATTCACGTTGAAACAAGCACCGGGAAGAGTGGGGTAACTCTTTTGTAATGGGCTAGCTTCTCTCTCCGGCCAAGGCCGTCCGGCGATTCCTCCGGGTGCGAAATATCCATGTTCTAGCGCTTGAACCATGCGATGGCCCGTGCAAGAGGGCCAGGCGGTGGTGGGGCGGTATATTCGGCAAGCTTGTTCAGGGCATCCTTCTCTTCCGCCGTCAGCTTTGGCCTGTAATTCGACTCGTGCGGGACGTAATTCTTGCTGAGGTCTTCTTGGTCCGTGAGAATATCGGCCACAATCGGGTCGCTGCCTTCGCCTCGTGCCGCCCGTTCGAATTCCAAAGCCGTCTGCCGCCTAGACTCCGCCAGATCGGTCAGCAGCTTGGCCTCTTCCTCGTGGCCCTCGGCACGCGATCTCTCTGCGTTATCAAGCATTTGCTTGGCTTCTTTGTGGTGGATGCGGGCTATTTCGAGAAGTTCATCGACAGGTGAAGTGCCGATAAATGTGTAAGATGGTTCAGGATTAAGGAAGTCGTCGTCTGGCATTTTTGCCCTCCTGGCCGCTGGTGCCGTCCACGGGACGGGCCGCGACTCTGTGGCGCTTGCCTACACATTATGGCTCAAACAGCAAGAAGTGGCGAAAATGATTCGCTCACAGGTGTAAAATTCCGCAAGTGAGCCTTGATCCACAACTTGTTCCTTCCCAGCAGAAGGAAGCTCGGAATTGGCTGCCGCTGATCATCGCAGTCGCGGTGGTCCTTATAGTCGCGGTGGCTGTCATCGTGACCCTGGAGCGCGGAAATGCCCGTGGCAAGTCCACGGTCACGCCCATCACGGCGCCTCAGGACGCTTATGCGGACAGTCTGTCGCTCACCGGCATGAAGATGAGCGAGTCCGGCAACCTGGCCGGGGGCAAGCTTACCTATCTTGACGGCCAGATCGCCAACCATGGCGCGCGCACCGTCACAGCGGTCACCGTGCAGGTGCTCTTCCGCAACTACGCCCATGAAGTGGCGCAAAACGAGACCCTGCCGCTCAAGCTGATTCGCACGCGCGAGCCGTATATCGATGTCCAGCCGGTCTCCGCGGCTCCGATCCGCCCCGGCACGGAACAGGACTTCCGCCTGATCTTCGACTCGGTCTCGACCGACTGGGACGGCGCCTACCCGGAGATCCGCATCCTGCGCGTCGAAACGAAATAACGCACCCAAACCCCGCCAGACCCTTGCCGGATTTACCGGGTAGAAACTACAGCTTCCAGCAAAATTTACACATCCAACTCGCAGCCGAGGGCGAACGATCAGGGTAAGATAAGGCATTTATGTCTCTCTAAGTTAAACAATCAAAAAGATAATATAAGCATTTAGCGCCGAGTGCCGGGTTTGGCGCGTGCATTGCTATCTACACAGGCGAGCAGACAGAATCGCTCAACCCGCGCAACAGGGCGGAGAAAGACCCAGGGGGTATCCACTCCATGAGCACTGTCCTTCATTCCCGCATCTTGTTCCCTAGCCAGCTCGGCATAGTGCTGCTGGCATCTGCACTTGCAATTCCCGCTTTCGCGCAACAGGGGCAGTCTGCGAGCGATTCGCAGAGCGCTCCGCCGGTCGCAGTTCAACAGCAGTCTACCCCCTCCGCCTGGCAGGCGACTCCGGTGAATGCACCGAAGGAGGGCTTCTGGGGCCGGGTCAATCCCTTTGCACGTAAGAAGTGGGTCAACAACCGGGTGGATCCCCTCAAGGGCCAGTTGAACGAACTGGACGAAGTCAACGCCAAAAACGCGCGTGACATTCAGGACGTGGACCGCAGGGCACAGGCGGGTATCCGTCAGGCCCAGTCCACAGCAGACACGGCCAACCAGACGGCGACCCTCGCCGGCAGCCAGGCGCAAAAGGCTCATTCCACAGCGCTCGGCGCATCCACTCATGTGGATCAGTTGAACACCACCGTCTCCGGCTTGGATCAATATAAACAGGCCAACGAGATTGAAGTAAAGTTCCGCGGCGGTCAGCCGATTCTCTCAGCAGCGGCCCGCAAGCAGCTCGATGAGTTTGCAGCCAATCTGGCAGGACGCCAGGGTTACATCCTGGAGATCGAGGGACATTCCCCGATCGCCAGCACAGCCGGAATTCAGAACTCCGGGCGGTTGGCCGAGTCGGTCAAGCGTTATCTCGTCACAGAACATCAGATTCCCGTCTACCGGTTGCACACCGTGGGCCTGGGCAATGCTCCCGTCATCGTAGAAGAGGAGACCCAGAAGGTGAAGGCTAGCAGTGTGCATATCCGTTTGATGGAAAACAGTTTGGCGGCCCGGGAAGCTTCGTCCCCCCACGACATCGCTTCCTCGACCGGTGCGGAGCGGCCTTAACAGCCGCAGCCCCTCCCCCGAGGCTCCCTCCCGCTACCCGCGGCTCCCCCGCCGCTGGCCGCCAATAAAGCTCTCGCAATAAGAGAGAACCAAGGCAACTTGGCCCCCGCTAATAACGGGGGCCGTTTTTTGTCTGGCCGATGCCCATTTCCATGGGAGAATCCATACCGATTGCGCTTCATCCAAGTAGAACCACTTCCGGCCCGTTAGAATCACCTTGTATGCATCCCATCGATCCCATCCCCGCCGCCGAAGCCATCCCCGACACAATCCTCGACGGCAGCCGCTTCGTCCGCGCCTGCCTGCGCCGTCCCGTCGATCGCACGCCCGTCTGGTTTCTCCGCCAGGCCGGCCGCTACATGCAGGAGTACCGCGAGGTCCGCAAGCATCACACGCTGGTAGAGATTTGCAAGCAGCCCGAGCTGGCTGCCGAAGTCACCATCACCGCCGCAGAAAAGCTCGGTGTCGATGCAGCCATCATCTTCGCCGATCTGCTCTTGCCGCTTGAGCCCATGGGCCTCGACTTTGAATTTCAGGCCGGCGAAGGTCCGGTCGTTCACCATCCTGTCCGCACAGCCGAAGATGTTCGCGCCCTGCGCACCGATCGCGCCGATGATCTCGCTTACGTGGCCCGCGCCATCGAAAAAGTTGCTGCGCACTTCCGCGACCGGCTCGGCATCATCGGCTTCTGCGGCGCGCCTTACACGCTGGCCAGCTACATGATCGAGGGCGGCGGCTCCAAGAATTACATTCACACCAAGCAGATGATGTATGGCGATACCGCTGCTTGGCGCAGCCTCTTGGACAAGATCGTTGTGGTGCTGACGGAGTACTGCCGCCTGCAAGTCCAGGCCGGCGCCGACGTCATCCAGATCTTCGACAGTTGGGTTGGCTCGCTCGCTCTCGCCGACTATCGCGATTATGCCTTTGAATCGTCGAAGCGCCTAGTCCGCGCCGTCCAGCAGATGGGCGTTCCGGTCATCTACTTTGGTGTTGAGACTGCGGGGTTGCTCACGCAGATGGCCGCAACCGGCGCCGACGTCATCGGCCTCGACTGGCGGCAGCCTCTCGATGAAGGCTGGCGCGCCGTGGGCCAGGGATGTGCCGTACAGGGCAATCTCGATCCCATTACGCTCTTCGCCCCGGTCGAGGTCTTGGAGTTGCGCGTCAAAGAGATCCTGCGTGCCGCCAACGGTCGCCCCGGCCACATCTTCAACCTCGGCCACGGCATCGTTCCCAACACGCCAGTCGAAAACGTGCAGGCCGTGGTCAAGATGGTCAAGGAGTTCCGCCTGGAGAATGCCCATGGCTAAACAAGCCGTTCTCCTGTTAGCTCACGGCACTCCCGAAACCGTCGAGCAGATTCCCGAATACCTCAGCAACGTCACCGGCGGCCGTCCGCTCCCGCACGAGGTCATTGAGGAGATTCAGCGCCGCTATGCGCTCATTGGCCACAGTCCGCTAACCGAGATCACACAAGAGCAGGGAAGGCTGGTGGAAGCGGAACTGGCCGCCGAAGGCCAGCCTGTGCCCGTCTACATCGCGATGAGGAACTGGCGTCCATACATCGCCGACGTCGTCCGCCAGATGCGCGCCGACGGAGTGGAGTCGGCTGCAGTCCTCTGTCTCGCGCCGCAGAACTCGCGCACCAGCGTGGGCCTTTACCGTCGAGCCGTTGAATCAGCAGGCCTGCGCATCGACTTCACTGAAGCCTGGGCCGGGCATCCGCTGCTTATCGAGGCCTTTGCCGAACGTCTTCGCCCAGCGTGGACTAATCTCAGCGCGGAGGCCGGCGCGCCGGTCCCAGTTCTCTTCACCGCGCACAGCGTCCCCTGCCGCACGATCCAGGCCCCGGCAGACAGTACGGACGGCCAGGGCGGTGATCCCTATGCAGTGGAGGCCAAGCGCACCGCGGCATTGGTTGCTGCTGCCGTACCCGGCATTCCGCAGTGGTACTTCGCCTTCCAGAGCCAGGGCGCGAGCGGCGGCAGTTGGATCGGACCCACCGTCGAATCGACCCTCGAAGCCCTCGCTGTCTCCGGCGTGAAGACGCTCATGCTTCAGCCCATCGGCTTTCTCTGCGATCACGTCGAAATTCTCTACGACGTCGACATTCTCTTCCGCGACTTCGCGGCAAAACTGAATATGAGGCTCGAGCGGCCAGAGTCGCTAAATACCTCAGTCACTTTAGCCAAAGCGGTAGCCGATCTGGCGCATCAAGGACTGGCAAGGCTTGGCAGTCAGTGAGATTCTGCTGAGCGGCATTCTCAATCAAATGGTTACGGACATGGGCCGGGTGTAAGAGCAGTTTCCGGATAGGCAAATATCCGCCCGGAACTGCTTTAATGCTTGCGAAATCGCGAGCCTCGGCGTCAAATTGCTAAATGATTCGAGCATCAATTGCATTTCTAGCTGCGGTGATCTGCGCGTTGAGCGCAGCAGGCCAGAACTCGGTGGTTTCCGCTCCTCGAAAGAGTGATTCAACACCAATGCTGAGTGAGATTGATGCTCAGCGACTGTTGCAGGGACCTTGCCAACTCCTGACGTCCACAGCACAGTTACCGGAAAAGCTCCGAACCGCCTTCGCAATGCTGACCGAAGAGCCTGAATTCGCGCTTGCGAATCCAGGTGAAAAGTATCAGTCGACAGACGTGATGTCCCGTCGAAAGCTTCCAATGCGCCGCATGGTGATTGCGGGGAATTGCAGCGGTTACTGGTTCATCCACTATGAGCGCGGTGGGATAGCCCATAGCTATGCACTCGTGTTCTTCCAGCCAGATTCAAAGCGCGAAATGGCGTTCGTATGGGGTGGGCGAGGCTTCTACGGGGCAAGTAATTGCATCGAACTTCGCAATGCCATCGCTTCGAAGAAATTCGCGGAGGACCATCCATTCCCTTGGTGATGTGCCCCAAGGGAGCCTTTTGGAAGTAATTGGTGGTTGACCGGCTATTCGGAGACCGCGCCACTGCCAAACACCACATAGTCTTGCGGCAATCTATCCAGTAGAAGTAGAATTCTCGCCATGATGAAGAGACTTCCCCTTGCCTTCAGGCTCTTCGTTGGCGTTCTGCTTCTGTCACTTCTTGCTGTGCCAGTTCAAGCGCAGGAGTGGGCCAAGACGCGCCTCGAAGCCTCGCCTCGCCACCACGAATACGTCACCCTTCACCACGGCAACCGCACGCTTCAGGCCTTCGTCGTCTACCCCGAAGTCAAAGAGAAGGCGCAGGTCGTCATTCTCATTCACGAGATCTTTGGCCTGACAGATTGGGCCAAGGAGATGGCCGACGAACTGGCCGCGCAGGGATTCATTGTCGTCGCGCCCGACCTGCTCTCCGGCTCTGGTCCAGGCAGCGGAGGCTCAAGCGAGTTTCCCAATCAGGATGCCGCTGTCAAAGCCGTCTCCGCGCTCGATCCCGAAGTTGTGAATGCCGATCTCGATGCAGCCGCCGATTATGCACGGAAGATCCCAGCGGCCAACGGCAAGGTCGCAACGGTCGGCTTCTGCTGGGGTGGCGGGAAGTCATTCGCCTTCGCCACTCACCGCAAAGACCTTTCGGCAGCCGTCGTCTTCTACGGACCTCCGCCAGAGAACGTGAAGACGATTACCGCTCCGGTCTATGCCTTCTACGCCGGTAACGACGCCCGTATCGGCGCGACAGTGCCTGCAACGATCGCAGCCATGAAGGCCGCCGGCAAGAAGTATGAGGTGGTCACATACGACGGCGCCGGGCATGGATTCATGCGCGCAGGCGAGGATCCCGGCAACGATGTACCTGGCAACAAGACAGCCCGCGAACAAGGCTTTACGCGCCTCGTCGCTTTGCTCAAACAACAGAAGCCGTAATTCGGAGTTATGGCTCGTCGGCCTGCGTTTGGGCAGGCTCTGAAGCATCGGTATGGGGCAACGGGCTGCGGGCCACGTCCATTCGCTTGACGAACTCGTAGAGAACCTGCGGACCCACCCCGGCGACCGCCTCGCCCGGACGCGCTCCGCTCTCCATCCACGCAAAGAGAAAGACCAGCGGAATCCAGCCGCGCGAATCCCGCTCGATCTCCGCGCCGATGGAATTCAGAATGCGCGAGAAGTTGAGCGGCATGCGGGCGGGTACGACCTGCAAACCAGCCGGATCTTCACAGAATTTGGGTGGAGAACTGACCAGGTATTCGCGGCAGACAAGCGGGCGGATCGGATGGATCGAGCAGGATTCATCTTCAAGAAAAGGGCAGGGAACTCGCTGATAGAAGTAGTCGAGTGCCAGCTTGCGCGCGGATTCGGTTTCGGCCAGCCAGTCCTGATTGACCATGCGGTCGATGAGTCCGGCGGCAGAGAAGCTGAGCAGCGCGCGATGGAAGCGGCCAGCCAGTTCTTGCTGGCGCGACTCCGGCAGGCTGCGAATCCACGCGCTGAGCGCCTCTGCCTCGAAGATGCTGATGGGCACCATCTGACGGCAACAGGCGCCGCAACCAGCCTTGCACGAGACGTGGAAGCCGGCCTCGCTTAACTGCGCGGTAACGCCGCCAATGAACGAGTCGTCAAGCGACTGCAATACGGGCAGGATTTGTGTGAGGTTGGTTGGCCCGGCGGGGACCACAGCAGTGGCGGTGAATTTGCCGTCGCCGATGGCTACGGCGAACTCGACGGAGACTGTCTCTTGTGGCTGTTCATCCATATCTCGGCATTGTAGCGAATCTGACGCAAGATGGTTGGGGAGACGTGGGCGAAACTCCGCGCGAGTGCGGGATTCAACATCATGAGCAAGCGCGAGATTGCAGTGCCATCGCGCAAAATGGCGATAACTTGTCCAGTTTGTTTGAACAAGTTGGCGTGATATTATGGCCGTCATGAGCAAGGAGTCAGGTGACTCGAACGCTGATTCGATCTTTTGGGCCGAGTGGTGGACATCGCGGCTGGCTGCACCGGTGATTGCAGCCGCAATTGTACGAATGGGGCTATTGGCCGTTACGCTGAATAAGCTTGGGGTCGCGGCTCTCACCAGGGAAGATACAGCCAGTTATCTAGAACCTGGACGCAACCTGCTGCTTCATGGCCGTTTCATTGCCGACGGCGCTCCGGACGTGTTGCGTACGCCGGGGTATTCTCTCTATCTCGCCATCACCAGCTTGGCCGGTCTTCCCGCGGCAGCTGCGGCAAATGTCGTTCTCTCGGTCATTTCAGTGGTTCTCACCTGGAAGCTGGGGCGCGTGGTCTTCAGCGACGGACGCATCGCTCTCGGCGCTGCATGGATCTTCGCTCTTGAGCCGATCTCGGTTGCCAATTCAATCCTTCTGATGTCGGACACTCTCTTCCTCGTGTTTTTCCTGCTGTCCGTCGAGCGGATTGCAGTGTTTTTGCGAGAACGCGATCTGCGGGTGCTTGCTGTCTCTGGACTTTGGCTTGCCGCAGCGACTTTTGTGCGTCCCGTTACCTATTACTTGCCGGTAGCGTTGGCTCTCGGATTATTTTTGGTGTTCGTGCGCGTCGAGGGCTTGCGCTGGAAGGCGCCGGCGGTACTGCTGATCAGCGTGATGCCGTGGCTGGCGGCCTGGCAGGTGCGCAATTGGGTCGAGACAGGCTATGCCGGATTCTCGAGCGCCACGGAGATCAATCTCTACTTCCTTGCCGCGGTCAATGTAACATCTCACGTGGAGCACCGGCCATTCTTGACCGTGCGCGATGAGCTAGGCTACGTCGGCTTCGCCGACAACAGCGGTCAAAGCTACCTTTCCAAGACTTATCTGGCGCGGCATCCAGAGCAGACTGAATGGAGCCAGGGCAAGCGGCTGGCGTTTATGCACGCGGAGGCACTCCGGGTGATCCGGGCACATTATTGGGTCTACTTACGTTTGTGCCTGACATCGCTATTTCAGCCTGTTTTTAATCCTGGCGGCGGGTCTTACTTTGATCTTCCGCTCAGCAGGGATGACCCCTCGCACGGATCTGCGGACCCTGGCCTTGCGCGTTGGCGGAGTGCACTCGCCAGGGCATCGGCCTTGGCTGTGGCCGACAAGGCTGTATATGGGTTGATACTGCTGGGATTGTATTTTTTCGCTATGCGGGGAGTGGTCAGTGATGGCTTGCACAATGTCGGCGCATGGCTGCTGCTGGGAATCACTCTTTACTTGCTCGTGATCACCGGAGCAATGGGTGGCAACGGAGGAGGCGCGCGTTACCGGCTTCCGGTCATGCCCATCATTTCTATCTTTGCCGCGGCGGGAGTTCTTCACAAGAAATCAAATCTGCAATCGGTCTGCACCGGAACCGCCGCGAATAACCATTGATGCCATTTGCTATTTGGTGGGCGATTCCGGTCAGTGCTTCCTACTGGTAAACCTGCGGAATGAAGTTTTGCTCCTGGATGGGCGGGCGCACGTACTTCGATTTATCGAGCTTCGGCAACTCCAGCGGCGCAGGCGTCAGATCGCGGTAGACAAACAGCGAGAGAAGATGCCGGATTACGTTCAGCCTCGCGCACTTCTTGTTCTCCGCATTCACCACATACCATGGAGACATTTTGGTGTCGGTCACCGCGAACATCTCGTCTTTAGCGCGCGAGTAGTCGGCCCAATGCTTGCGCGATTCCAGATCCATCGGACTTAGCTTCCAGCGCTTCGTGGGATTCTTCATGCGATCCTGGAAGCGCCGCTCCTGCTCCTCGTCGCTGACGGAAAACCAGTACTTGATCAGGCGAATTCCCGACCGCTGCAACATGCGCTCAAACTCCGGGCAGCTCTGGAAAAACTCCTGATACTGCGCCTCGGTGCAGAAGCCCATCACGCGCTCAACGCCCGCCCGGTTATACCAACTGCGATCAAAGAGCACCATCTCACCCGCTGCGGGAAGGTGGGGAACATATCGCTGGAAGTACCACTGCGTCTTCTCGCGCTCGGTCGGCGTACCCAGTGCCGCCACCCGGCAGACGCGCGGGTTGAGCGGATCTGTGATCCGCTTGATGGCCCCGCCCTTGCCTGCCGCATCGCGACCTTCAAATAGAATCACAACCCGCAGGCCTTCCACCCGGATCCACTCCTGCAGCTTGACGAGTTCAACTTGCAGGCGGGCCAACTCGCTGTCATAGTTGCAGTCTTTTCCCAAGTGCAGCGTCTCCGCGTTGCCCAGAATCGGCGCGGGCAGGTCACCATGCTTTTGCTTCCTGTTCGTCGACGCCGCCGGATCAGCCTCCGCGTGCTTCTTCTTATGCTTGTCTTTCATTCGATCTCCTCCAACTTCGCCGGCCGGGTTTGGCGGCGTATATCCAGATTTCTGGTGGTACACGCATAAATCCGCAATTCCACGATCTTACTATCGGCAGTGTTGGCCGTTGCAAGGAAAATATTCGTTTGATCGATGAATGGCCATTACTCGATATGGGAAGGTGACTGGCGCGCACTATTTGGCTGATGAACAACTGCGCTATCGCGACTTCCACTTCATCGACAGCGCGGCGAGCTTTTCGTCCATCGTGGGCTGGGGCTTTGCCGCAGGCCTTGCAGCGGGACGCGCCGGAGGAGCGGTCAGCGCTTTGATGGAGAGTGCGATGCGCTTGGCTTTTGCGTCCACGCTCAGCACCTTCACCTTGACGATCTGGCCTGTCTTCACGGCCTCCGACGGCTCCTTGATATAGCGATTGGAGAGTTCGCTGATATGCACAAGTCCGTCCTGGTGGACGCCGATATCGACGAAAGCGCCGAACTTGGTCACATTCGTCACCACACCTTCCAGTGTCATGCCGACCTCAACGTCGGCGATCTCGCGAACCCCGTCGCGAAAGCTGGGTGCCACGAATTTATCGCGCGGATCGCGACCTGGCTTGCGCAACTCGGCCAGAATATCGTTCACGGTATAGGTGCCAGCGTTGAGTTGAGTGCGGTCCACATTTTCAAGCAACTGAGGCTGCTCGATGACTGCCTTCACTGAAGTCTTGAGCGAAGCGGCAATCTGCTCGACTACGGGATACGACTCAGGATGTACGGCGGTCCCGTCCAGCGGATTGTCGCCGTTGCGAATGCGCAGAAAGCCAGCAGCCTGCTCGAATGTCTTGGGACCAATGCCGGGCACTTCCAGCACTTGCGTACGTGAGCGGAAGCTGCCTTTTTCGTTGCGAAAGCTCACGATGTTCAGCGCGGTGCGCTCGGTAATTCCGGCAACAAAACGCAGTAGCGTCCACGAAGAAGTATTCAGATCCACGCCGACTTTGTTGACGCAGCTTTCAATGACAGTCTCGAGCGACTCCTGAAGCTGGCGCTGATCCACGTCGTGTTGATATTGGCCGACTCCGATCGACTTCGGATCGACTTTCACCAGCTCAGACAGCGGATCTTGCAAGCGCCGCGCAATCGAGATGGCGCCGCGCACCGTGAGGTCGAGGTCGGGAAACTCCTGGCGAGCAACTGGCGATGCGGAGTAGATGCTTGCTCCCGACTCGCTCACCGTTACTGAAAAGATTTCGTCGATTTTCTTGTCCCTCAGGAACTCGCGCACAAAGGCATCGGTCTCGCGCGAAGCTGTCCCGTTGCCGATGGCGATGGCGCGTACGTTATGCTTGCGCAGTAGCGATTCGAGCTTGGGCGCGGCTTCTTCATTTCCGTGTTTCGAGGTGTGCAGATAAAGCACGTCGTGTGCAAGCATCTTGCCGGTCTCATCGACCACGGCAACCTTGCAGCCCGTGCGCAGGCCAGGATCGATGCCCAAGACCGAGATTGGTCCGGCCGGCGGCGCAAGCAGCAGATTGTAGAGATTGTCGCGGAAGACCTTGATCGCTTCGGTGTCAGAGCGGTGCTTCAACTCCAGGCGAATCTCGCCTTGAATCGATGCATTCAGCAGGCGCTTCCACGCATCGTCAATGGCCAATTCCAACTGGCGAGTCCAATCGCCTTCTTGCCGCAGGACATGACGCTGAATGATCGCACTCGCTCGTTCTGTTTCGACTTCGATGAGGAAGTAAAGCACCTTCTCGCCTTCGCCGCGGCGGATGGCCAACATGCGATGCGAGGGAATGGTCTTCACCGGCTCAGAGTACTCGTAGTACATCTTGAACTTTTCTTGTTCGTCGACAGCATCCGTTACCTTGCGGCTGACGACTACGCCCTCGTCGAAGACAAGCCTGCGCAGAGACTTGCGCAGGTCCGCATCTTCGCTGATCCATTCGGCGACAATGTGCCGCGCGCCCTCGATAGCTTCGTCGACCGTGGCCACGCCCAGCTCTGCATTCACATATGTGGCGGCGAGGTCGTTGAGCGATTGAGCCTGATTTTGCTGCGCCCAGAGATACTGCGCAAGAGGCTCCAATCCTTTCTCGCGCGCAATAGTGGCCTTGGTGCGCCGCTTGGGCTTGTACGGAAGATAGAGGTCTTCGAGTTCGCTCTTGTCGAGCGTGGCCTCGATGCGCGCCTTCAACTCATCGGTGAGCTTGCCCTGTTCGGCGATGGAAGCAAGGATCGTTTCGCGGCGATCGGCAAGATCGCGGAAGTAGGCCAGCTTCTCCTGAATCGAGAGAATCTGCACCTCGTCCAGATTGCCGGTGGCCTCTTTGCGGTAGCGCGCGATGAAAGGCACGGTTCCGCCTTCGTCGAGCAATTCGATGACTGCGACAAGCCCGCGCATGGGCACGTTCAGCGTCTGCGCGATATGGAGAAGAATTTCAGGGGAGGGGTTTTTTATGTCTGCCATGGGTTCCATGTTCATGGTACATGGAACCGCTGAGGAAATCGCGTCCGGCAGCGGCGTGCATAAACGAGCATAATAGTTGAAGAGATTACCTGCGGGATTCTGGCTGTGGCCACCGGCTGCCAACCCTGCGGAACGAAAGCGATAAACGAGCCGGATGAGCACTGAAGCCAGACGCCTCACAGAGGCCGAAGAGCACACATGGAAGCCCGCGGCGAACCCTTGGCTGATTGCCGCGTCGGTGATGCTTTCCACCTTCATGGTGGTGCTCGATTCCTCGGTGGCCAACGTTGCATTGCCGCACATTGCGGGAAGCCTCTCGGCCTCGAACGATGAATCTACCTGGGTCCTCACCAGCTATCTCGTTGCGAATGCCATCATGCTGCCCGCTGCCGGATGGATCGCCCGCCGCATCGGTCGCACACGCCTGCTTCTGCTCTCCATTTTGCTTTTTACCATGGCTTCGCTGCTCTGCGGCATGGCGCTCTCCATGCCCATGCTGATCATTGCTCGCATTTTGCAGGGCTTGGGCGGTGGCGGGATGCAACCTCTGGCGCAGTCGATTCTTCTTGAGAGTTTTCCGCCGCGCCAGCATGGCACGGCGATGGCCGCATACGGCGTGGGAGTGATCGTCGCGCCGATCATCGGCCCCACACTCGGCGGATGGATCACCGACAGCTACTCCTGGCGCTGGATCTTCTATATCAATCTGCCCATCGGCATCCTCGCGCTCTTCATGGTGAATCTGTATGTCGAAGATCCGCCCTATCTGCGCAAGGCATTCCACGGAGCCATCGACTATATCGGCTTCGGCCTGATGGCCCTCTGGCTGGGGACATTGCAATTGGTGCTCGACAAAGGCCAGGAGGCTGACTGGTTCGAAGCCCCCTGGATCTGCTGGACTGCCGCTATCTCTATGTCGGCTCTCATTGCGTTCATCGCTCGCGAACTGATGGACCGCGACCCGATCGTGCAACTGCGCATCTTCCGCGACCGCAACTTCGCCGTCGGAACGCTGATCACTTTTGTCTACGGCTTCGTACTTTACGGAGCCACGGCTTTGCTGCCCCTGTTTTTGCAGACGCTGATGGGCTACTCCGCACTGCAAAGCGGCATGGCTACTAGCCCGCGCGGCCTCGGCGCAATGGCTTCGATGATGGCGGTCGGCCTGCTGGTGCGCAAGATCGACGCCCGCCTGCTGATGGCCTTCGGCTTTGGCCTGCTCGGCGCGTCCACATGGATGCTGGGCAATATCAGCCTGCAAATCGGCATGAGTTCGGTCGTTGTGCCCAACATCCTCAACGGTTTCGCAATGGGCTTCATCTTCGTGCCGCTGACCACCGTGACTTTGAGCCGCCTGCGCAAGCAGGAGATGGGCAACGCCACGGGGATCTACAACCTGATGCGCTCGGTCGGTGGCTCCATCGGCATAGCCGCAGTCATGGCCATGCTGGTGCGCGGCGCGCAGACTCATCAAAACACTTTGGCGGGAGATGTGGGCGTGGGCAGCCCCATGGCAGGCATGATGGCGCGTGGCCTGCAAGCCCGGCTCTTCTCTCAAGGCGCGGATATTGTCACAGCGCATCAAAAGGCACTGGGCGCGCTCTATCGCAGCGTCCAGCAGCAATCGGCCTTGTTAGCCTACGCCGACAACTTTCGTTTGATTGCGATTCTCGCGTTCGCTTGCATCCCGCTCCTGCTGCTGCTCAACAAAATCAAGAGGCATGATTGACGCGGCGGTTGAGAGGCTGAGAACTATCTGAGTTCGGGCCCACGCAGATTGTCATTTTGCGCAAAGCCTTTTTCTAGCTGGCGCCGAACCTCGGGTGTGTCTTCCTGAACGCCGCAACGATCCAAATTCAGCCATGGACCCGGTGGATCGTCAAATGGGTCCTCGTAAACCAGCAAATAGGATTTGCCCGGAGTGAGACGCTCAGGGATCGAGGTGGATTCGTCGTCAGGGTCTTGGGGATAGGGAAGAACATCCAGAACAAGTCCGTTGCGCCACTGCGATCCCTTGAGCGTTGAGAGTATCTTTGCCGTGTCGACTTCATGAGGACCATCCCGATCTTTCCGCTGACTGGTGGAGACGGCCTGAACGGCGAAGACTGTGTTGTAGTCTCTGCCGAGCGCCCAGAGAGAAATGTCGCATGGACGGGGAGGCGGGGGGATCTCCATTTGTAGCGTGTGGCCAGGCTCGAAGTAGGAATATAGCCGCCATTCCCACGCTATCGGGAGCAAGTCGCCAAGGTATTGGCACTTGCCGAAGCGAGTGAAACAAGAGAAATCAAAATCCGTGAGTCGTTCGATCTCGGGTTGCGGCGTGCGAGTGGAATACACAACGTATGCAGCGAAGCAGTTTGTGCAGCCGCTTGGAGTGCCGACTTTGTAGTATGGATGATCTGCGAGTTGTTCATAGCTACCGAGAATCCGGTCAGCACCATTCGAATGAAGGAGTTCTTGTCGGCTTTTGGATTCAATGATGAGTAAGTAATCAATGTTTCTCTCGTCAGAACGGAGCAAATCACGCGGAACATGGACCGCGACTGTAGCACTCTCCCGCCATATCGTGCCGTCCTGTACAGTAAATGTCGTTCGAAGTGAAGCCAAGTGACCGCCAAAAAAGCTCAGACTACGTACAAAGTAATTACTGAGCCTAAGCCAATTAATCTTGGATGGTCTCTCGACCCCCCAAATCGGATCGCCAATTTCAATCTCATACCGACAATTCTTGGAAGTGCAGTTGCCGTCGTAGTGTCCCCACGCTCCCCAGCGAGTCATTAGTCTTTGCGCGTCGGCCCAGGTGCTCTGGTAGAGACGGATCTGGTGCATGTCGGCCATCAATTGCTCGGCGCGCCAACGTAACAATCGCTGCTGAAACTGGACCGCCGCGAAGGTAAGCAGAACGATGGCAAGTGCGGCGAGACCCGCAATGCGAAGAACGCGGAGAATCCACTTCTTGTAGGCCATCACTTAGGTAGACACCGCCGCAACGCAAACTGTTCCAGAGCTTTCCGCGAACTGCCGGCTTGCGAGCGAAGCTCGCTAGCTCTCGGCTCGCACCAGCAGGCAGGTGATGTTATCCCGTCCGCCTGCTTCGTTGGCGGCGGCAACCAGTCTGGCACAGAGCGCTTCGAGTGGCAGATCGGCTGCGAGCAGGGACTCAATCGTTGGATTGTCGAGTTCATTGGTCAAGCCGTCGGAGCAGAGCATGAAGATATCGCCACACGCGGCTTCCAGTTCAAACAAATCCGGCTCGATGCCGGCTTGTGTGCCCAATGCGCGGGTGATCATGCTGCGTAGCGGCGAGTGCAGGGCCTCTTCGGCGGTCATGCGGCCCAGCCGGACCTGTTCCTGCACGAGCGAGTGGTCGAGAGTGATCTGTTGCAGCCGGGACTGCTCTGGATTGCTTTGATCCGGATCGCTCTCGACTCGGGCAGCGCTACGCACCCGGTAACAGCGGCTATCGCCGACATTGAAGACCAGCACGCGGCTGTCCTCGGCGATGAGACCCACCAGCGTGGTTCCCATGCCGGCGAGTTTTCGGTTCTTCTCGGCGCGGGAGAGGATGGCCTGATTGGCGGCGTGGACGGCTTCAACGACTTGCTTCTCCAACGGCGCGGCCTCGTGCACGGCGCGGCCTTTGAGCAGGCGCAGCACCTCGTTGACGGCCATGGCGCTGGCAATCTCCCCGGCCGCCGCCCCGCCCATGCCATCACAGACAACATAGACGCCGTGCTCGACGGAGTAGCCGAAGGAGTCTTCGTTGCCGGGGCGCTTCTTGCCGAGGTCGGAAACTGCGGCAACCGCATAGTGAATTGGAGCTGTGTCCAAAAGAACTCTCCCGCAGCCCAGTTTACACGGTTTGCGATTGCCGCAGAGGGCAAGGCATAGTCTTGCCTTCTACCGTCTTCCCAAATCGGCTACGAGCATCCCATAACTACGGTGTGAGGACTCATGGGAATGGGATGCGCGGTGATCGTACAAAAGTTCGCATGGTTGTACATCGTCGTGAGTTCGTTGAGGGTATAGGCATCTCCCGCCACCGTGGAGGTCAGCATGGTCATGCTGAAGGCCGCAGGCATGGGCGGGGAGACGCGGTCCTCATTGGGTACGAATTCGAGTGTGGCGGCGCGTCCGCCGGTCTTCAGCGCGGCGCGGACCTTGCGCAACAAGGTCACGCAAGTAGGCTGATCGAAGTGATGAAGGAAGTTGGTCAGCAGAACAGCGTCGTAGGGACCGCCAAAATCCACTTCGAAGGCGCTGCCGGGCAGCATGTCGTAGCGCTCCGCGACGCCGGCCTTCTGCGCATTGTCGAGAGCCACGCGCAGCACAGGAGCCCAATCGAGACCCGTTACGTGTGCCTGCGGATTCTGCTTGGCGATCTCAATCCCGAAGAGCCCGTGGCCAGCGGCGATATCAAGAACACGCATCGGGCCGGTGTGCCCATCGAGCACGACCGCGCCCAGCGGCCCCGCCAGGGGAGCCATCATCGGCGCCATGGTCTCGGCAAACTGGACCCAGATCGGATTTTCCGGCTCCGTCGTACCCTCGCCCACAAGAGTCGTGCGGCCTGTGCGGACGATCTCCGCGAGACGATCATAGGGTTCATGCATAGCAGGGTTACTGAGGAACTGCGCGATCGAGGCCAGCGACGAGGGCGAGCGCGGGTCGAGAAACGCGGCGCTGGTCGGAGTGTGCCGGTAGCAGCCATTCTCTTTTGCCAGAACGCCGTAGATGGTAAGGAAGTCGCAGAGGATGCGAATCCCCCTCTCCGAAGCCGAGCATTGGCGGGCGATCGATGCCACGTCTCCCGGTCCGTCACCCACGGCGCGAAAGAGATCGAGATCGATCGCCGCCTTCAAAGCAGCCGTCCGCTGATGCGCTTGCAGCATTTCAAAAACCAGGCCAGGGGTCAGAGAGCCCTCGGCGCCATTTCCAGGGTGCATGAACAACCTCCATTGTCTGCTGCGTTAGGGAAATCGGGAATTGCAGGGAAGGGAATTGGCATCCCAGGCCAAGTGCAAACGAGTCTATCCCGATGAGCCGCAGCGATCAAGCAAGACGAGCAAAGAAGGTGGATAAAGTACTTGCTGACTTGCGAGTCACCGGGTAGCCGGGGGAGCGGCTGGCTCCGGAAGCTTTGGCGGGGCAGGCAGTTCGAAGACCTGGATCTGGCCGCCGTTGAGCACTGCCACGCGCCGGCCGGAGGGCGAGATGGCCACGTTGCCACCGGCATCGAGTGCCGGGCTGGCCGTGGTTTCGAGTGCAATGTTGCCATCGGCGGCATTGAGTACAACTACCAACTGGCCTTTGATGTCTGCCGAATCGAGAGGTGTGCGTGCGCCGATCGGCGAGGAAACGACGAGGGTCTCTCGTGCCAGCCGCGAGCCGTCCGGCGATCGGACGATCAGTGGCCAGACCGTTGTCTCTGCACTCAGCGCCTCCCAAAGGTGGCGGCCGTCGGTCCTTATCGCCGTCAGATCTCCAGCACCCGAGGCTGTGCAACCGGTGACCAGCACCTCCCGCGGCGAGAGAAAATCGAAGAGTGGTGAACAGGCTGAGTCGACGCGACCGAGAATCGTGTTGCCGCCGCTAAAGGACCTCAAGTTGAGCAGCCAGTCGTTGTTTCTGCTGCGCAGGCCCTCGAGGTAGCCATCGGCATTGATGGGCAGGTGGATGGCGGTGCGGGTCCGGCTGACCAGAATCACCTCGCCCGAGCTTCGGCGCAGGATGCGCACCACGAGATCGGGCTGGCTAGCCGGCGGTTGCTCCTCCGTTTGTGCGGCCTCGGCTGCGGACGGTGTTCCTAATCCCAGAGACGCGCGGTCTTCGCTGGAGGATGGCTGGCCGCCGGAGTGGAAAGACAGGTCCGGGGAGCCCGGATCAGTTGCCGGGCTGGTTGCATGGGCAGGCTTCGGCGCAGGCGGGGAAGGTTCGCGCGAGTCGGCGACGAAGTACTGTTGCGTGGGATCTGTCTCCAGCCAGAGCAGCGGCCCCGGAAAACGCAGATAGGGCTTCAGCTCCAGCGAGGCGTCGCCGGTTTCTAGATCCCGCTGATCGCGCAGGAGAAAGTGGCTGTCCGCAAGCATCCACAGGTAGCGCCCCCGGTCGTGCACCGTCCACAGAGCCTCGGTCTCGACCACTCCAACTGGCAGCTTGAGGACGACGGCGCGAATCTGACGCTCGTCCTCTTCGCCGGCCTCGCGGTGCATCAGTCCCGGCACGCGAAAGGTGAACAGCAGCCGGTCTTCATCGAGGAAGTCCAGTGAAACCAGGCTGGTGCGCTGACCCAGATAATAGGCGCCGGGCGCAGAAAACCCCAACGGCCCCACGGAGATCTTGAAGGCAGGCGGCTGAGAGGGCTTGTCGGGAAGCCGGCCGGGCAGAACAAGTGGCCTGACCGGCTGGGAAGGTTCCGGTGCGTTGATCGCGGATTCCTGTGCTTGCACGGATGACGCGACGCACAACGCCGCCGCGGCAAGCGCCGGCAACAACCTCGCGTGCAATTTCAATGTTCCCCCGTAGAGCCGATTTGCCATCGAAGATTATTTTCGCCGATGCAGCCGGTTTTGGGCAGTGATACGGCTGGGTCCTCGCATGTGCGACAGTAAAAGAGGGATGACGGAGAAGGCAAAAGCAGCGCGCATCGCATTTCTGGGCTACGGCGCCTGTTGCGCGGCAGGCTGCCTGTGGGGCACGGGCTTCTACTTTGGCAGGTTGGCGCTCAATGAGATGAGCGTCGAGCACATGGTGCTTTATCGCTTTCTCTTTGCCTGTGTAGGCATGCTGCCGGTTGCGCTGATGCATCGCGGCCGCTTCCGGCTCACGGCGGGCGAGACGCGGATGCTGCTGATCTGCGCTTTCCTCGGCATTCCCGTTCAGTTTCTGCTCCAGTTTCATGGTCTTGCGCGCACAACGGTCAGCCACGCCTCGCTGATGGTCGGATCCGTTCCTGTGCTGCTGGCCGTGGCGGCTGCGCTCTTCGCTCCCAAGGGGTCAAAAGAGGAGCGGCTGGACCTCATCGGCTGGGTGTCTGTTTTGGGTTCGACGGTTGGCGCAGTGTTGATTGTGCTGGGCGGCAACCACGGTCAGGCGGTCCGGGGTGAGCCCACGCTTACTGGTGATCTCATGGTCCTGGTTTCGCTGGTGATCGCGCTGGCCTGGATTCTGCTCAGCAAGAAGCTGATGCAGACGCACAGTCCGCGCGTGGTGACGGCCTACACCATTCTCTCCGGCACGGCGATGCTGGCCATGTGGATCTTGGGCCCCCTGCTTTTGAACCCCTGGCTGCCAAACAAAGTCGCGCCGCCACCCTTTGCTCACGTCAGCCTCACCGCCTGGGTGGCGCTGGCCATCAGCGGCTTGTTCTGCACGGCCACCACAACCCTCTTGTGGAACTGGGGTATCCATCATGTGCCGGCCTCGCGCGCCGGGATCTTCCTGAATCTCGAACCGGCGGTCGGCTCGCTGCTCGGCGTCGAGTTGCTCGGCGAGCATCTGGGACCTTATGCGTGGGTCGGCGGCGGCCTCATCCTGGCGGCAGCCGTGGCTCTCACCACGCGCGGCTCACATCCAGGATCTGTTCAGGAACCGGACATCATTCTGGAGTAACAGGCTACGCCAGCTCGATTCGATGGCAGCACCATCATGGCGCAACACCTTCGTCACCCTTTTCGGGCAAAGTATCGTTAACATTCGACTCCGTTTGACCGATAACCCATGTGGCGTTGTACGGAGGCCTTTGTGGCACTTTTAACCTGGAATCACGCCTGCACGGTAGGCGTGCGAGCCATGGACGACCAGCACGGCATTTTGCTGGATACAATGAACGAACTTCGGCTGGCGACGGTCCGCGGTTCTGGCAGAGAACAGGTCAGCGAGGTGCTGGACCGGCTGATTGAGTTCACACGCATGCACTTCTGGAGTGAGGAGCAGTTGCTGGAGGAGTATGGTTTCCCCGGCCTGGCCGAGCATCGCATCGAGCACCAGCGCATCCTCGCGCAGATTCTTCAATCCTCTCATCGCGTGCAGCACGGCGAAAAGATGCAGATGCGCCCGTTGCTCTGCTTCCTGCGCGATTCCTACTCCGAACACATCGAGGGCATGGACCGGGAGTATGGCCCCTGGCTCAATGAGCGGGGCGTGGACTGAAGGCCGGCACTCGGCCACCATGGATTCAATGGGTTCCAGCGTACTTACAGGAGCGGTCTGTTTTTGGAGAGTTTTACTCAACTTTGAGATTGAACTGGTCGATAATCTCTTGCCGGAAGACTCCGGCGGGAGAAACTCATGCCACTTGTCGTCTGGTCAGATAAACTTTCCGTCGGGGTTAAGGCCGTCGACGATCAGCATACGATTCTGTTCGATACCATCAATGATCTTCATGCCGCCATGATGAAAGGTCAGGCGCGAACCATCATCGGTGATCTGCTGAGCAAACTTCTGACTTATACGCGCAATCATTTCACGGATGAAGAGAAGATGCTGGAGGCCGCCAATTATCCGGGGCTGGCCGTGCACCAGATCAAGCATCGCGCGCTGACAAAACAGGTCGAGGAGTATATTGCCCGATTCGAGAAGGGTGATGTGATGCTCAGCAACGACCTGGCTGGCTTCCTCTCAGACTGGTTGAAGACTCATATCCTGAGCGTGGACCAGCAGTATGGACCCTACATGAACGAGCATGGCGTCCGGTGAGTTGCAACAGACGCCTCTTTGGGAGCTGGACTGGAACAAGGTTCAGCACATTCCATCCTGACCAATCGCAGAGATAGTACAAACGCTTTGGAGAAGATTATGGCCTTCATGACCTGGAACGACAAGCTTTCCGTTGGAGTTGAAACCCTCGACAAACAGCATGTGGTCTTGATTGAGACCATCAACGAATTGCACGCCGCCATGATGAAGGGCCAGGCGCGCGCTGCGGCCGGGCAGATCCTGCACAACCTGGTGGATTACACGCGCGATCACTTCGCGGCGGAAGAAGCGATGATGGAGCAGACCAAATATTCTGCATTGCCTACGCATCGCCTCAAGCATCGGGAGTTGACCAAACAGGTCGAGGAGTACGTCGCTCGCTTCGAGAGTGGCGACATCACCCTGGGCGTTCATCTACTCAATTTTCTCTCCGAGTGGCTCACCAAACACATTCAGGGCGAGGACCAGCAGTACGGACCCTGGATGAACGAGCGCGGCGTACGTTAGCTCTCGAACAACAACTGTGTCGAGGCCCAGAGTGGCGGTGCCGGTTTTGGCTCCGAGGCCAGTTCGTAGACCAGCCGCTCCAGCACTAGCCGCTTGTCGGGCGGCGAGGAACGCAGCTCAAGGTCGGCGCGGGCTATCAGCCGCAGGGCACGCGTCAGATCGCGTCGGCTCTTGAAGCGGCGGGCCTGGCGGATCAGGTCGTCGGCGGCAAAGGGCGGCATGCGGAAGCCCTGCCATAGTGCCTGCCAGATCGCGCGCGAGTCGCGCACGTTCTTCTCAAGAATCACCATCATCTGGCGGAAGGTGCGAGCCAGCATGTAAAGGTGGCCGATCGCCGAGTCATCTCCAGCGTCCGAACTGTTCAGCAGCCCCTGCAAGAGCGCCAGAGCGCGCACTCTGTCACGAGCTGTGATGGCATCGGTTAATTCATAGAGTGAGCGTTGCTTGGCGGCCAGCACCATGGTCTCCACGTCGCCCAGTGAAATGCGGCCACGGCCCAAGGTGTAGAGCAGCAGCTTCTCCAGCTCCGACGAGATCAGCATCATATCCGCGCCCAGCGCGTCGGCCAGTTCCCGGGCCGCGTCTGGTTCTACGCGGACGCCTTGCTCCTGCGCCGTGGCCACGATCCAGCGCATCGCATCGTCTTCGTTCACCCGCGCCAGTTCCACCATACCGCAGTGTTGGCCCAGCGTCTCGGTGAGCCGTTCAAAGCGGTTCTTGTCGTCCATCTCCATGCGCCGCACGTCGCTGGGGATGTGTACAAAGTCGGCGACAAAAAGAATCAGTGCCTGCGGATTTGGCGAACGAAAATAGTGGGCGAGCGCGGCAAACTCGTCCTTCTTTGCGCCGCGAGTGTAAAGCGATCGCAGGTTGCGCACAAAAATCACTTGAAATGGAGCCATCAGTGAAGGGGTCTGCGCGCGGTCCAGCACTTCGAAGATCGACGTGCTGCTCAGGTCAAGATCCGAGAGGCAAAAATCCTTCAGATCCGGCGGCACAAATGCCTTGAGAACGGCAGCGCGGCAGCGGTCGAGAAGGAATGTCTCGTCGCCAGCCAGCACATAACCCGGCTTGAGCGGCTCTTTGCCGGCAGCCGCAGCCTCGATCTCGGCCACAAAGCGGCCCGTCGCGGTGAATCCAGCGCCCCAGCGCGCGCCGCTCACTGCTTTAGCCCCATGAATACATTGACCATGCGCCTTTAGAATATCCTTCCCAGTGCATCGAGGCCAGCACTAAGTTGCTTCTCTGCGCCCCTGCGAGCGGATAGCGAGCGGCTGCCCCACCGCAGGTGGTCAGAACCCTTCCAGCACATCGGCCACCAGTTGTCGCGCAAACTCGCGCGAGAGCCGCTCGACAGCAGCCGGGTTTTCCTGGAAGAACGTCGGCAGATTGGTGGTGGTCTGGTATTGCTGGCGGAAGACGTAATTCTTGTTTTCGTAGAGGACTTTGCCATCTCGCCCGGTGAGCGTGACCGAAACAACCATGGTGATCAGGAAGCTCGACGACTGCTGCGTCGTGGTGTTGTAGGTGAGCGGGGCCACCGTCTCCTTGAGAATCGTCCCGTGCAGCACGGCGTCTGAATCCGCGGCGCCATTCGGCGTCACGCGCAGTTGCGTGCGCGTTGCGAACTCGCGAATCACCGCCTGGGTCATGACCGTTTCGCTTCGGTAGCTCTCGGTCTGCGTGGCAAACACCGGCACAGAGAGTGTGCTGACGCCGGGCGGCAGATGCGTAGCCGCGCCCAGTGTGTGGTATCCGCAGCCGGAGAGACCGAGCAGGGCAGCCGCAATGAGTGGAAAGCCAAATTGGCGCATGACCCGATTTTACAGTGCAGCGGTCGTCTCAAACCCAGGCCGTCACCAGGACTCCCAGCTTGACGGCAGAGAGCTTCAGCCCGTCTGCACGGTTCTTGAAGTAGATCTCATTGAGGTGATCGGAATTTAACTGCTCGATACGGTGAAAGCCGGCGCGGTCGAGTTCCGCTGTCATCGTTTCTGGAGTAAAGAAGAGCTGGAATGGCTCGCCCGCCGCCGCCACACGCCCGGCCAGCGCATCGAATGCAGTACGGCCGACCTTGCTGAGCGTCTCCGGAGCAAGCGCGTAATCGAAGCTCACGGCGCTGCCGGCGGGCAGTTTCGCAATGGTGTCGAGCGTGGCGCGAAAGGCAGCGAGAGTGAGGTAAGGCACCACGCCAAGCCAACCAAAAAATGCCGGTGCGCTCGAGTCGAAGCCAGCCTCGGCCAGCCCCGCAGCTAGTGTTTTGTGTTCAAAGTCGAGCGGCACATAGGTCACGTTGCCGGGCACAGGAATCTCAGCCTCGTCGAGCATCGAGTGCTTCCACTCCTGCGTCGCGGGGAAATCTACCTCGAAGACACGCAGCGAAGGAAATGGATTGCGATAGGCGAAGGTGTCGAGGCCTGCGCCGAGAATCACATATTGCTTTACGCCCTTTGATACAGTCTCTGCCAGACGGTCTTCGACATAGCGGCTCCTTACGGCCATGAAGGCGCGAAAGTCCCGCGCGACTTTGTGACTCGCGCGTTCCAGATCACGGGCGTAGGCGGAGCCAATCAGCCCCACCGCAATCGGATCCTCCAGAACGCGCGGCTGCTCCACGAGTTGGTGCGCCGCGCGGCGAATGGCGACGCGAAGAGCTGTCTTGCTGGCTTTGCCGGTTTGCATTAATTCAAGTTTAGAGCACTCAGGTAGCAGCCGATCGCGCGCAAGAGCACTGTAGACTCTGTATACTTGGGCCGGAGAAAACAAATGAAATCTCTTCGGTCTAGATCTGCACAACTGACCTCACTTCTTTTCTTCCTCATATTTTTCCTTTCTCCGGCTGTTTGCCAAGACCCTGAACCATGGAAATTCCCCGAAGCACTGCGCCCTTCGTTGGATGCTCGCCTCCACGCCTTTACACAAGCTCAGGCAAGCGGAGATTGGAATACGGTATCGCTTCTTCTTGGGAAATATAGGCGAGGTGGAAGCTACATGACGTATACCCCTTCTCATAAAGCCTGCCTAATTTCACAAATGCGGCAGACGCCGATGATTGTTCTTGACTACGAGGTTTATGAGAAATCGTTTAGCTCCGAAATTCTGAGTACGCCTCTAGAGAGAAGATGGTGGACTCTGGTCGGTACAGGAACCTTCCTCAAGGATTCTGAACCGGTCAAAGCGAAGACATCACTTGTTGCCTATAGAGATGATGGTGATTGGTTTTTCACGCCGCCACCGTATGACAACTCCAAGGATTCGTTCTCGATCACACCGGAAATGCTTGAAAAGGATCTCAAGGATGATATTGAGCTGCGTGTGCCTTCCGACAGCCCCATTGAGGTGGTCGATCTTCATGTGTTTATCGATAGGGGTAACTATTTGTCACGTCATATCAGTTTCAAACTTCGCAATAGGACCCAGAAACGGGTCACGGGTTATACATTCGAAATCGCCGATTCCGGCAATGACGGCTCGATCTCTGAGGCTACGGGCGCACAACGCGATTGGATTGATCCCCTGGGGACTTCACATGAGTTCACCGAGGAACACAATACAGCTCTTTACCGATGTGAAGGAGAAAAGAAGATCCACATCGAAATCCAGAGTGCTGGACTCGAGGACGGAACCGAATGGGAATCCGAATCCTACAAGAAGCTACTTCAAGGAGAAGACCCAGAGCATCAATGACTTCGAGTTTGCCCGTCCGAGAGTCGCCCGGTGATAATTCGCTTGGGACAATACTTCAACACCGCTGGTTATTCCGCTGTACCATAGCTCCATGAACTGGATCGGATGGGCACTGCTTTCCGCTGTCTTTGCCGCAGCCACGGCCCTGCTGGCCAAGGTGGGCGTGGCGCATGTGGACTCGAATCTCGCGATGGCCTTGCGCACCACCGTGGTGCTGGTTTTTGCCTGGGGCATCGTGTTTGCACTCGCCAAGCCCGGCATGGGTGGATGGACGGAGATTCGTGCCCTCGACGGCCGCACCTGCCTTTTTCTCGTGCTTTCTGGCCTCGCGACTGGCCTCTCCTGGATCTGTTATTTTCGCGCGCTGCAACTCGGTCCTGCCTCGCGTGTTGCTCCGATTGACAAGCTCAGCGTACCCTTGGTCATCGTTTTCGCTTGGCTGCTGCTGGGCGAGAAGATGACAGTGCCGTCGGTGGTAGGCGGCCTGCTGATCACCGCCGGCGCTGTGGTAATTGCGCTTGCGTGACCGGATTTGATGCTGGAGCCGCTTCCCTATACTGGAAAGAGCAGCACCGCCATGCAGAAAGCAAAGACGCCCTGATGACCGCTCAAGTTCAAACCGAATCCTTCGCAACCACGCCCCATCGCATCGTACTCACCGGCTTCATGGGCTCGGGCAAGACGACCGTTGGCCCGCTCGTCGCCGCGCGGCTTGGCTGGAAGTTCCTCGATGTGGATGACGTAATTGAGGCCGAGGCTGGGATGACGATCGCCGAGATCTTCGCCCGCCACGGCGAAGCGGCTTTTCGTGAACGCGAGCATGCGGCTATCGCTCACCTCGCCGAGACAGACGGCCTGGTGCTTGCTCTCGGCGGTGGCGCTATCGAGCACTCCGCCACGCGCACTCTGCTATTGACCACTCCCGGCACGCTGCTGGTTCATCTTCAAATAGAGTTAGCGACGACCCTGAAACGTTGCAGCGGGACGGAACAAACCCGCCCCGTCCTCGCAGATCAGGTCAACCTCGCCAGCCGCTACGAGCGCCGTTTGCCGCTCTATCGCGAGGCTCACGTTTCGATCCCCGCTGACGCACTCTCCCCGGAGCAAGTCGTGGAAGCTATCTTGAGCGCCGCACAGCTGACCACTGACCACTGATCACTGTCCACTGTTCACTGCAAGATCGGAATCCCTGCGATCCTCTTCTGCCACTCGGCCGGGCCGGTTTGGTGAACGCTCGTTCCCTTCGAGTCCACGGCCACAGTGACCGGCATATCGCGCACGTCGAATTCATAGATGGCTTCCATGCCCAAGTCGGCAAAGGCCAGCACACGTGCGCCGTAGATCGCCTTCGACACCAGATAAGCCGCACCGCCCACTGCCATCAGGTAGACCGCTCCAAACTCGCGAATTGCATCGATCGCCGCCGGTCCGCGCTCGGCTTTGCCCACCATCCCCAGGAGGCCTGTCTCGGCCAGCATTTGCCGCGTGAACTTGTCCATGCGCGTCGCCGTCGTCGGACCCGCCGGCCCCATCACTTCTTCGCGCACCGGATCCACAGGCCCAACGTAGTAGATGAACCGCCCGCGGAAGTCCACTGGCAGCTTCTCGCCGCGATTCAACATTTCGGTAATGCGCTGGTGCGCGGCATCGCGGCCTGTCAGCAGCTTGCCCGTCAGCAAGATCACCTCGCCGGGCTTCCATGTAGCGGCTTCCTCGCGCGTCACTGTGTCGAGGTTCACGCGTCGCGCAGCCGAAACGTCATAAGTCAGCTTTGGCCACTCGTCGAGATTCGGCGGATCGAGAAACACCGGCCCCGAGCCATCCAGCACAAAGTGCGCATGCCGTGTGGCGGCGCAGTTGGGAATCATCGCCACCGGCAAGTTGGCCGCGTGAGTCGGATAGTCGCGCACCTTCACGTCGAGAACCGTCGTCAGCCCGCCGAGCCCCTGCGCGCCGATCCCGAGCCGGTTGACTTTATCGTAGAGTTCAAGCCGCAACTCCTCGGCGCGATTCGACGGCCCACGCGCCTTTAAGTCTTGAATGTCGATCGGGTCCATCAGCGACTGCTTGGCAAGCAGCATTGCCTTCTCGGCCGTTCCGCCAATGCCAATGCCCAGCATCCCTGGCGGACACCATCCAGCGCCCATCGTTGGCAGCGTCTTCAGCACCCACTCGACGATCGAGTCGGACGGGTTGAGCATGATGAACTTGGCCTTGGCCTCGGAGCCTCCGCCCTTGGCCGCCACCGTCACGTCGACCTTATCGCCCTTCACCAGTTCAACTGTTACACAGGCGGGCGTATTGTCTTTGGTGTTCTTTCGCGCGCCGGCCGGGTCGGCCAGAATCGACGCCCGCAGCTTGTTGTCTGGGTCGAGATACGCGCGGCGCACGCCTTCGTCGACGAGAGTTTGAATGTCCTTGCGCTCTTCGCCCGGCGCAGCCTCGAAACGCACATCGAGACCGACCTTGAGGAAGGCAGTCACAATCCCCGTGTCCTGGCAGATAGGCCTGTGCCCCTCGGCGCACATGCGGCTATTGATGAGAATCTGCGCAATCGCATCCTTGGCGGCGGCCGACTCTTCGCGCTCGTAGGCCTTGGCCAGGCTGGTGATGTAGTCCACCGGGTGGTAGTAGCTGATGTACTGCAACGCGCCCGCAACGCTGGCAACAAAATCTTCCTGCCGGATGACGGTCATGGGGTCTCCTTGACCTCTTTAGGGTAACGGACTTGGTTTCCATGTGTCGCCCTGTTGTGCACACGGCCCTTCCACAGCGTCCATATCGCAGAATGAACCATCAAGGATCGAAGTTCTGTCATTCGTCAGCAGAACGAGCCAGCTTTCCATTGGCACACTCGTGTAGCGCAACTTCACGAAAGTTATCCAGGCATCGCGATATTTCAGCCATGCTCGTTCGGCATCACGAATTCCGTCCGGTTGCACTGAACCGTAATCTTTCATGTGTTCTTCGGCGTTGCTTATTGCCTTGCGATAGACCGCGTTCAATCGCGCATCGGCATCCCTGTAGGTCCGCGCCGATCCCTCTGGATATCTGCCGGATTCGAATGACTGCAAGGCAGCGAGGAAGTCATCACGGAGCGTTTGCTCTGCATCGGTCTGATACATGGCTCTCGCCGTGCCGCTGAGATCGATCTCCCCGATTGCATGGGCGCGCGAGTAGGCTTCTTCAGCTTTGATCAATCGGCCGAATGCCTCCCGCTGGGACGGACTCAGCTGTGCCGAGATCGCGTTTAGCTGCACCGATCTTTTCTGGTCAGCTAGTTCGCTGCCCCACGCCGCACAGAACCCCTCCATGAACCCACTCGTAATGTCATCGCAGAAATCAAACTTCGTAGCGGCTTTAGGAGTCTTTGCACTCAAGGATTCGATATGTTCCAGGCGGATTGAAATCTCAGCCGGTGCTCCGCCGGCTTCACAAGCAAAGCGCAATGCAAGCGGCAAGTTCCTTTCGACGCTCTCGCCATTCGCGTAAAGCACGGCAAGCATGGCCGCGCCTCCGAAGACGCCGGCTGTGGTGAACCTGGGCTCTATATCCGCCTGGGATGCGAGACGTTCCGACCACGCACACTTCCTTGCCGCCGCGTAATCGATTTTGTTTCCGATTCCAGAGTAGAACTTATGAGAGTCGCAGGCGGGCCACACTTTTGGCTGCTCCACCGCGTCAGCCTCAGATGGAAGAGGAGTCTTCAGATACCCTCTGCACTTGTTCTGCGTGGTCGTATCGGAGTTTTCAAGTTGGGCCATGAGTGGCGCAACGCAAATGAGCGCCAAACATACCATATGCAGTTGCTTTCCCATGCCAAGAAGCATAGCGCAAAGCGCCTGTCGCGAGGCCGCTTCATCGGCCGATTTTGCCATTCCTATGCCCCCATGCCCTAAGCTAGAGGTATGACCGATCCCAAACCTGAAACGGCGGCTACGCAGGACGAAATCTACGATCTATTGGTGGTTGGCGCCGGGCCAACGGGCTTGGCCTGTGCCATTGAGGCGCAAAAGGGCGGACTGCGCGTCGTGATGGTGGAAAAGGGCTGCGTGTGCAACTCGCTCTTTCACTACCCCTCGCACATGACCTTCTTCACCACGCCGGAGCTGCTCGAGATCGGCGACATTCCCTTTCCCAGCCCCAACGCCAAGCCCAACCGCAACGAGGCGCTCCAGTATTACCGGCACGTGGCGGCCTACTACAAACTGGAGATCCGCCAGTATCATCGCGTGGAGCGGGTCGAGGGCTCAGACGGCAACTTCACCGTGCGCACGATGGATCGCTTCGGCCGCGGCGGCATGATTCACGCCCGCAAGCTGGTGATCGCAACGGGCTACTATGACCGGCCCAACTACATGCATGTCGCCGGCGAGAGCCTGAGCAAGGTGCATCACTATTACTTCGATCCCCACCCTTACTTTGGGACGGATGTGATGGTGATCGGCGGCAAGAATTCGGCGGCCATCGCGGCGCTGGAACTGTGGCGCAGCGGCGCGCGGGTTACACTGGTCTACCGCGGGCCAGAGGTCACGCCCAACGTGAAGTACTGGATCAAGCCGGACATCGAAAACCGCATCAAGAATCGCGAGATCAAGGCGTACTTCAACACCCAGGTGGTCGACATCACGCAAGATTCGGTGGTGCTGGAGACGCCGCAGGGGCGCGAGACTGTCAAGAACGATTTTGTCTTCGCCATGACGGGCTATCACCCGGACTTCGAGTTTCTTGAGGCCTTGGGTGTGCGCCTGGAGGGCGAGGACCGGCTACCGGTCTGCAACCCTGAGACGCTGGAAAGTAACGTTCCCGGCATCTATCTGGCGGGTGTAGTTGTGGCCGGATCGCGGACGAGTGAGATTTTCATTGAGAATGGCCGCTTCCACGGGCGGCAGATCGCCGCGGCACTTGCAGCCAAGTAAAGAATGGGCGGCGGTTTCCTTTTCGGGTCAGTTTCTAAGTTAGCTACTTGCCGAGCAAATCAAAGCGCGCCGGCCTGTGCGGCATGCAGTGGAGCCGCGATGGCATGGGAGACGCATACGAGCGCGTCACGTGCAGACGGTCCATCACCACGTAGCGGGTGCGCAGGCCGTTGATCGTCGCGGGCAGTTTTGCAGGAAGCCGATTGCGATCCACGTAGATGACCAGCGCTGCCTCGCGTGGATTGTCCAGGCTCTGTCCCACGCCCACACCAAAGAAGGCCGGATTCTGCCGCATCAGACCGGCAGACGCCTGATTCTTGATGGCCACGGCCTGCGCAAGCACTGAAGCCGCTGGGGAGATGAGGCCCGTTTCTGGAGTCTGTGGCGCCGAACCGTAGACCACAGCCCGCGCAGTAGTTGGAATCACGATGGTTCGCAGGCCGTCCACTGTAGCTGGCACGTTCACCGACCTGTTTTCGTCCGTATAGAGAATCACGGCGGCCTCGCCGGGATGGTCGCTGCTCTTGCCGGCGGCCACGCCCAGAATGCCAGCCGAGGCGTTCACCATCATGCGCGCCTGAACCACACCCTGCTGGGCGTGCGTGTACTCCGCATCGCTCAGCGGGTGGTTCTGCGCAGAGGTCATCGTGTTGTTGCCGTAGTTGAGACAACTGACCGCGTGGTCGACCCCACCCACAAAGGTATAACTGCCTCCGCCGAGCTGGGAGCTGAGTTCATTCAGCACATCAGGGGCCGGAGTGGCCACACCCTGGCTTACGCCGGCGGCATCGGTGCCGCCGGCAAAGTAGAGGCCCACCGGCTCGGCATTCGCAGCATCCACCACCAGCGCGCCCGAGTCGCCGGCATCGCTGAACTGGTTGCCGCTCAAGCCCAGTTGATGGGTGAATGTCTTGGTCAGGTAAGGCTTCGTTTCTGCGCAGTCCAGGAAATAATCGACCCTCACGTCGAGATCGACGGCCGAGATGCCTCCGCACGTCAGTCCGGTAGTGCGGCCGCTTTTGGCCACCTTCTGATTGAGCGTTCCGGTCTCGCCCTTGCCGCCTGTCGAGCTGATGCCTGGAGGCGCGGCGGCCAGCGTGCCGTCCGTTTGTCTCAAGCCCAACTCCAGAATTTTGCCCGAGGTGTCGACCGCGCGCGAAGTCAACTGAGCAATCGCCGCATCGGCATTGGTCAGCTTCGAGCCGAGCGGCAGCCAGCCGGTCAGCGCGGCGACGGGCTGCACGCTGGCGCTGTCTCCCAGAGGCGAGCAGTTATTGTCGATCAGGCCTGGCTGGATGATGGCGTCGCCCACGCTCGCGTGATCGCTCTTTGCCAGCACGTGGTTGTTGCTCAGCAGATATTGGCGTTTCGAGGCGTCTTCGACCAGCGCCCCGAGCGTGCCGCTGCAGCAGTCCACAATCTGCTCGCCGCGCGTGTCGTAGTCTGAGTTGTTGCCGCCTGAGCTGCCGAGCGCAACCGAAACTGGGAAATGAGCCTGATGCGTAGCCGGATTGCTCGAAACTCCAGCGGCATTCACCAGCACTACGGATGCGGCTTTCGAAGTGCCGGAAGAAGCTCCGCCCACGGTGGCCACAACATAGGTCGGGCCCGTTGCTTGCACAGAGGCTGGCGCCGTGTAGGTGACTGTACATGTAGTGAAGCTTTGGCCGCCGCGCTGGCAACTGACTGCACCGAGCGTGCCTTGCCCGCCGCTTTCGCCGGTGGGCGAGTTTGCCAGTTTGAAACTGATGCCAGTCGAGCCGCCCGCCTCGGCCAGAAAGCCGGTGATCGCCAGGCTTCCATTGGCTCCCAGGGCAGCATTTTCAGGCGTGAGTGGCTGCAGGAATCCCGGCGTCACGGTCAGCACGGAGGTCGCACGCAGGGAGGGGTTCGCATTCAGTGTCGCGGTGACCACAACCTGAGCGTGGTCGGCCGTGAGATAGCTGGGTGGCGTGTATTGGCCTTTGGAGTTGATGCTGCCCGGCCCGCTCGTCGCGTCGCCGCCCTGCACCGACCAGGTAACCTCAGCCGCGCTGCCGCCGGTGAGCGTGGCCGTGAACTGATGGACGGGCGAGCCCTGCGTGCTGGTCGCATTGCAGCCGGTACAGCTCGTATCGATGGAACTGATGCCCGGAGTGACGAAGAAGGCTGAACTCGCGGATTTTGTGGTAACCAATCCATTGCTGCAACCGGCGGCCAACAGTAGCGCCGGAGCCAGCAGCAGCGACAGTTTCCGCAGATGGGGACTGGGGATGGTCACGTTTCAAGTATAAGCCGGTTGCAGGATCATCCGTTGCGGAGGAGCAAGCGGGCTGATGCTGCCATGCTAACCCTTTCTCCAATGAGCAATTATGGAGCCATTCTCATTTTGCGGGACACTGCATGATCAAAGACTCGTAGAATAGAAATAAGTCTCATAGATCAGGGAATTTTATCTGTGAGCTAGATGTACTTGGAGGAATGAATGGCAACTGCCTTGCAGCAACCGGAGGTCGCCCCCGGCCATGGTTTTGTAAGCGAGGAGGCCAAGCGCCGGGCCGAAAAAGCGCGCACCGAACGAGCACGCGCGCGCCAGGAGCTCAACTTGCAGCGTGAGAATATTCTCTCTCAAAGAACCTCCAATCCGGCTCGCCGAGCCGCCCTGGAGGCCGCCCTGGCACAGATTGAAGGGCAGCTCGAAGCGATGAAATGAGTTGACCGGCCCGCAAAAGCGGGCTTTTTTGTTGGCCGCAAAACTGCGCGATATACCTATGCCTTGCGGTAGTTGAGCAGGGAGTTGGCCTGTTGCACGGGGGTCAGCATGATGCGTGCGATGTTGACATTCGCTGGACGGCTCACGGCCCAAAGAATCGCATCGGCGATATCTGCCGGCGTGAGCGGCTCGATTCCTGTGTAAAAATTCTTCGCGCGCTCGGTGTCGCCGTGGAAGCGGACGATGCTGAATTCGGTCTCGACCATGCCGGGATCGACTGTGGTGACGCGGATCGGCGTTCCCAGAACGTCCTGCCGCAGGCCATCGTTGATCGAGCGCTCGGCAGCTTTGGTTCCGCAGTAGACGGCTCCGCCGGGGTAGGTCATCTCGCCGGCTGTTGAGCCCAGATTGACCACATGGCCCCGGCCCCGCTCCACCATTCCCGGAACCACGGCGCGGGTCACGTAAAGCAGGCCTTTGACGTTGGTGTCGATCATCTCTTCCCAGTCATCGATCTTGCCTTCGTGGAGCTTTTCCAGGCCGCGGCTGAGGCCGGCGTTGTTGACCAGGATGTCGATCGCGGCCCACTCGGCGGGGAGCGCGTCGATGGCTTGCTGAACGGCTTTGCGGTCGCGCACGTCGAGGCTGATCGTGTGAACCGCCTGGGCTCCGCGGTTCAGGGCGGCAGCGGCGATTTCGGAAAGTTTATCGGCGCGGCGGGCGGCCAAGAGCAGGCGCGCACCTTCGGCGGCAAAGGCCAGAGCGGTGGCAGCGCCGATGCCGGAGGAGGCTCCGGTGATGAAGGCGAGTTTCCCCTTGAGAGTCATGGCTCTATCTTAACCAGACGACGCCTTTGAGAACTCGATTGATACGAAGGCGAAGTGGTCAGATCGTCGCAGAGAATACAACTGTCCCATATCTGCTCTATAATCCGAACCAAATTCCAATCCCGTAAGCTGCGTGTTTCGCACGTTCCAAGCTATTGGATTTCCATCAAGTCCTCCTCGGATGACGCCGATACCAGAGAGAGGGGATGCGGAGATCCTATCCCGTAATCGTAAACAGGATGCGTGTGAGCATTTTTGCGTTTAAGCGGCTTTGCGGGGATTCTGCCTCTGGCGGCAGGGCGTGGCGGTTATGCGCGGCCTTGCGAGTGATGGCGGTTGCGGCGATGGCGGCCGTGATTCCTGTCTGTGTGTGGGCGCAAAGAACTGAGGCTGTTTCGCCTGCTGCGAGTCGAGATTCTGGGTCTCCCACCCTTTCCGCAGAAAAAAACGGAAAGGATGGGGCACCGGGCGCTGATCGAGATTCCGGCGCACGGGGCATTTCGGCGCGTTCTGAACAGACGCTTCCTCAACGGGTGGTTGCGGCGCGTCGGTTTTTGGAGCGGCGGGGCTGGAGCCGGGCCGCGGCAAATGCTCGAATTCCATTGCGGCGGCGCGTGCAAGGCCTGACCGGTGCGATGCAGGTCCAGGCGCAGACGCAGTCTAGCGCCACCTGGCTGCCGCTGGGGCCAGTTGCCGTTCAGTCGCAGAATTTTGGCCTGACGACGGGCCGCGTCTCGGCGTTGGCGCTGGACCCGTCGGATGCAACCGGCAACACGCTCTATGTGGGAACCACCGGTGGTGGAGTTTGGCGCTCTCAGAATGCGAACACCTCCGACGCCGCGAAGATCAGCTTCATCCCGCTGACCGACCATCTGCCGGCACTGAACAACGTCTCCGAAGCATCGATCAGCATCGGCGCACTGGCTGTGCAGCCGGGAGGAACGGGCGTGATCCTGGCCGGTACGGGCGACCCGAACGATGCATTGGACTCTTACTATGGCGCGGGCATTCTGCGCTCGGCAGACGGCGGAGGCAGTTGGAGCCTGATCAGCTCAACAGCGGATCAGCTTTACAGCTTTGCCGGGGAGGGCTTTGCCGGCTTTGCCTGGAGCACGGTGAACCCGCAGCGGGTGGTGGCGGCCGTCTCGCAGGCCTATGAAGGCACTCTGGTGAACTCGGTCGTGTACGGAACGGGCTTCCAGGGCCTCTACTACTCCTCGGATGGCGGGGCTAGCTGGTCGCTGGCGACGATCACCGATGGCGCTGGTGCAGACGTGCAGGGGCCGAATGTTCTCTTTGCGCTGCCCGATGGCAATGCGGCAACATCCGTGGTGTGGAACCCGGTTCGGCAACTGTTTGTGGCGGCGGTGCGCTACCACGGCTACTATCAGTCGGTCGACGGCATCATCTGGACGCGTATGGCCGTGCAACCGGGCTCGGGCCTGACGGCGCAGTTTTGCCCGGCCAATACCGGCACTGCGGGATCGCAGGGCTGTCCGATCTTTCGCGGGGCGTTGGCGGTGAATCCTCAAACCGGCGACACCTTTGCGTGGACGGTCGACATTGCCAACCAGGATCAAGGAATCTGGCAGGACAAATGCGCGGTGAGCGGCGGCTGCGCCAACCCGACGCTCTGGACGGCTGCGCAGGCGCAGCAATGGGGCACTGTGGCGTTGGAAACGAACACGGCGCTGGGCCCGGCTACGATCGAAAATGGCGACTACAACCTGACGCTGGCGGCGGTTCCTGCCGGGATCGGCCAGCAGTACGGCACGATGCTGCTGGCCGGGGCCAACGATCTGTGGAAGATCGACTGCCCCACGTCGCAGGGCTGCGTGTGGCGCAATACGACCAATTCAAAGGCCGGCTTCTGCGCGCAGGTGGGCGCGTATCAGCATGCCCTGGAGTGGAATACTGCGAATCCGCAGGAGATTCTGGTGGGCAACGACAGCGGGCTGTGGCGCTCGACTGATGCCATCGCCGAGACCGGGCAGGTTTGCTCGACGAGCGATGCTGAGCACTTTCAGAATCTGAATGGGGGCCTCGGTTCGCTGGCCGAGGTGGTCAGCATGGCGCAGGTGGGCGCGACGCCCTACACGATGCTGGCAGGCCTGGGAGCGAACGGAATAGCCGGCGTGAAAGGCACGACAGGGGCGACAGATCTATGGCCGGAGATCCTGAGCGGCGAGGGTGGGCCGGTCGCGATCGATCCGGACGACAGCTCAATTTGGTACGCGAACAATCAGGCGGGAGTCTCCATCCATCGCTGTTCGCAGCAGAGCCCGTGCACGCAGGCGGATTTTGGTTCGACTCCGGTAGTCAGCGATGCGGATGTGAGCGGCGATGGGCTGACGATGACCGAGCCTGCGCCGTTTCTGGTGGACCCGCTCGACTGTTCACAGTTGCTGGTGGGTACCTGCCGGGTGTGGCGCGGAGGAACCAGCGGCGCCGGTTGGACGGCGGCCAACGCCATCAGCCGGATGCTGGACGGATCGAAGAGTCCCTACTGCAACGGTGGCGCGCTGATCCGCTCGATGGCCGCGATGGCGCTGCCGTCGGGCAAAGAGGCGATTTTTGTAGGGATGTACGGCTCGGCGGATGGGGGGGCGACGCTGGCAGGCCATGTACTCTCGACGGTCTTCGATCCGGCCAGCCCGACGGCGCCTGTATGGGCCGATCGGACATTCAGTCCAGTCACGAACGACAGCAATGGGATGAACTTTTACGGGCTGGACATCTCCAGCGTCACCATCGATCCGCACGACGCGACGGCAGGAACGGTTTATGTGACTGTGGCGGGCATTCGGAATCTGTGGGAAAAGGTGGAGGTACTTTATCGCTCGACTGACGGCGGCGCTCACTGGACGGCTCTAACGGCCAACCTGCCCCCCGCGCCGGCCAATAGCGTGGTGGTGGACCCGCAGGATGCAAGCACGGTCTATCTGGCCACCGATGCGGGTGTCTACTCGACGAGGCAGATTTCGCAGTGCGCCGGTATCGCACCCGGCTGCTGGTCGGCCTACGGAAGCGGCCTGCCGCTGGCTCCAGTGGTCGCGCTCAGCGCCGCCCCGGTTGCCGCCTCGGTGCAGGATCTGGTTGCGGCCACCTACGGGCGCGGCATCTGGATGGCTCCGTTGTGGACAGCGGGAATGGTGCTGACGGCGGCCACGGCGACGCCCGATTCATTGACCTTTGCGAGCCAGATGGTTGGCAGTTCCAGCGCGGCGCAGACGGTGACGGTGAAGAACACCGGCAGCGCAGCTCTGACGCCAAGTTCAATTACGGCAAGCGGTGACTTCAGCGAAACGGACAACTGTTTGCATGCAACCGTGGCCGCCGGAGCCAGTTGCACGATCCAGATGGTCTTTGCGCCTACGCTGACCGGCAGCAGAACGGGCACGCTGACCATCGGCGCCAATGTCAGCGGAGGAGAACTGACGGTTGCACTCAGCGGAACGGGCGTTCCCCCTGGCACAGTCAGCCTGAGCCCGGCCAGTATCGACTTTGGCAGTTGGCAAGTAGGAACCACCGCGACAGCCCTGCAGGTGACGGCCAGTAACAGCAGTTCGCAGGCGGTCGCGTTTACGAGCGCGATCACCGGGCCGTTCGCAATTGTGAGCAATGCCTGCGGCGCCTCGATCCCGGCAACGGGTTCCTGCAATCTGACGCTGACTTTTACGCCGGTGCAAAGTGGCGCGGCAACAGGAGCGCTCACCTTTACCGATGCGAATGGAACGCAGACAGTCGAGCTCACGGGAACTGGCCTGGCGCCGCCAACCGATGATCTTTCGACAACTTCGCTGACGTTCCCGGGTACGGTCGTCGGGCAGCTCTCGGCGGCGCAGACTGTGACGTTCGCCAACAACGGCGGCGTGCCGCTGACTTCAATTGCCATCTCGGTGAGCGGGCCGTTCCGGCAGACCAATGCCTGCGCGGCCAGCCTGGCGCCGGAGTCCAGTTGCGGCATCAGTGTGGTGTATGCGCCCACGCAGGCGGGGAGCCAGACGGGCACGCTGATCGTCGTGGATGCGCTGCGTACGCAGACGGTGGCGCTGAGCGGGACGGGGATTGCCGCGGCTGTGATCAGCGTGAGCCCGGCGAGCTTGAGTTTTACCGGGCAGCAGGTGGGCGTCTCCAGCGCGCCGCAGACGCTGACGGTGAGCAATACAGGCGGATCACCGATGGCCAATGTGGGCTTTCAGATTACGGGGCTTTCGGCGACGAGTTTTTCTCTCGGCACAACGACCTGCGGCGCGACGCTGGCCAGTGGAAGCAACTGCACGGTGCAGGTGATTTTCACTCCGGCGGCGGCAGGCGGGGCGACGGCTTCCCTGGCGGTCTCGTCATCGACGGCAGGTGTTGCGCCGGTCAGCGTTCCGCTGAGCGGTACCGGGCAAACCGCAGCCGGGATCAATGTGAACCCGGCTCAGCTCGTCTTTGCGATGGTGGCACCGGGCGGGAGCAGCGCATCGCAGACGGTGACGATTACCAATGGCGGCGCGGCGTTGAGCTCGATGACTCTCACGGCTACGCAGCATTTCAGCCTGGTGCAGAATACCTGCGGTGCCAGTCTCTCCGCCGGGGCAAGCTGCACGACGGGTGTGGTCTTTTCGCCCCCGCTGGCCTTGGCGTACACGGGCACGCTGACGATTGCGGTCGGCGGCCAGACGATGGCTAGCGTGCCGCTGAGCGGGACGGGCGGAACGCCGGGCGCGGTCGCAGCGCAGCCGAGTTGGATCGACTTTCCGCAGACGAATGTGGGGCAGGTGAGCTCGCCGGTGACGGTAACTTTGACCAATCCCGCGGGCGACGCGAGCCTTGCGAATTTCACGGTTGCGACTACGGCTGGGTTCAAGCTGGTGAACAACAATTGCCCTGCGACACTTGCCGCGGGGGTGAGTTGCACGGTGGGCGTCGAGTTTCAGCCAGCCAGCGCGGGCGCGCAGAGCGGAAGCCTGACGGTGGGCAGCAGCGTGCTGGCGGTGGGCGTCTCGGTGCCGCTCACGGGGATGGGCTTTGACTTTACGGTGTCGTCTTCGGGGGCGTCGAGCGCGACTGTCGCCAGCGGGCAGACGGCAAGTTATAAATTAACGATCACGCCGCTCAGTGGCTCGACGGGTACGTTTACGCTCACGTGTGGCTCGCTGCCGGCGTACTCGTCGTGCACCTTCAATCCACCCGGCGAAACGATTGCGGCTAACTCGACAGGCAGCGAAACGGTGCTGATTGCGACGGGAACCTCGTCGACGGCGCAGCTTGTGCGGCCGGGTGGATGGCCGGTGCTGCCGTTAGCGTACGGGATCGTGCTTGTGCCGCTGGCGTTCTGGAAGCGGCGGAGGGTGCTGCTGGCGATCTTGGCGCTGGCTCTGGTGGCGGGGGGCGTGTCTAGCTGCACTTCGTCGGGCGGAGGGCTTTCCCAGCCGCCTCCTCACTCTGGCCCGGGCATCACGCCAGCTGGAACGTACTCGATTCCCGTGACCGTGAGCGCGAATGGCCTTCAGCATCAGGTCACCCTCACGCTTACGGTGGATTGATGCGGGGTGCTGGGGAACCGCGTGAAGATAATTCAGCGCTTGAGAAAGGACTCGGCGCGGCCCTACGGGACGCGAGACAAATAATCGGGAAGCTGTCCCAGGGCTGCGCTTCGCTTGCCCTGGGCTATTCTCGTCCCTTCCCTCCGGGAAGAGTGCGGCGGATGCGGGGCGGAAAGCTGAAAAGCTATACTCTATCTTCGGAGCTTCATCGAGAATATTTGCAGCCATTGGTGGAAATGCCTGTGACCGTTCCATAGAAGGCTGTAAAGAGGGAAGTGCAGAGCTATGACCGCCAAAGTGACCGTGGAAGAAGTGGAGCGCGTGGCCGAACTGGCCCACCTGAAGCTCACGCCGGAGGAGATGCCGGGCATGCTGGGCGATTTGAACGCCGTTCTGGATTACGTGGCCGAGTTGAACGAGCTGGACACAGCGGGCGTCGCGCCGCTGGCGCAGGTGAGCGAGTTGAAGAATGCGGCCGGCGAGAGCGTGCTGCGCGAGGATCTGCTGCGGCCTTCGCTCGATCGCGCGGTGGTGATGAGCCAGGCGCCGGAGACGGATGGGGCATTCTTCAAGGTGCCTAAGGTGATTGAGCGCTAAGCACCTGCGGTGCGGCCAGACGGCGCTTACGCGCCACGGGGTTCTTGGTATCCCATCCTTGCGCCAGAGAAAAAGCGCAAGGATGGGGCACCCGCAACAAGTTTCGAAAACGAGGAAAATTTCATTGTCCAGCGAAGAGAAACTTACCGAAAGTTTTATAGAGAAGCCGAAGACTCTGGCCGCGCTGCGCGCGGAGATTGCCGAGGGGCACACGAAGGCCGCCGATCTCGCCGCGAGTTACTACGACCGCATCGCGCAGGTGAATCCGCGGCTCAACGTCTATTTGAGCCTGACCAAGGAGCGCGCGCTGGCGCAGGCTGCGCACGTGGATGAGCTGGCTGCGAAGGGCGATCCGCTGCCTCCGCTGGCGGGCATTCCAGTCGGCATCAAGGATGTGCTAGTGATGCAGGGCGCTCCGGCGACGGCGGGGTCGAAGATTCTCGCGGGCTATCGGCCGCCTTATGACGCGACGGCGGTGGCGAAGCTCGAAGCGGCGGGCGCGGTGCTGCTCGGCAAGATCAACTGCGATGAGTTTGCCATGGGATCGTCGAATGAAAACTCGGCCTATGGGCCGGTTCGGAATCCTGTGGACACGGAGCGGGTGCCGGGCGGCTCGAGCGGCGGCTCGGCGGCGGCTGTTGCGGCGAATATGGCCGTGGCTACGCTGGGGTCAGATACCGGCGGCTCGATTCGACAGCCGGCCAGCTTTTGCGGCGTGGTGGGCGTGCTGCCGACCTATGGACGCGTTTCGCGCTATGGGCTGATCGCTTATGCTTCATCGCTCGATCGCGTAGGGCCGTTTGCTGGAAATGTCAGGGATGCGGCGACACTGCTGGGAGTGATTGCAGGACATGATCCGATGGATGCAACGAGCTCCTCGGCTCCGGTGCCGGACTATGCGGCCGAGAGTGACAAGCCGGTCGAGGGTCTGAGGGTCGGCGTGCCTGCCGAGTATTTTGCCGAGGGGCTCGACGCAGAAGTGCGGACGGCCGTCGAGGCGGGCATCGCCGCGCTGAAGGCGGCGGGATGCACGATCAAGCCGGTCTCGTTGCCGAATACGCGCTATGCCGTGCCGACGTATTATCTGATCGCCACAGCCGAAGCCAGCGCCAATCTCGCCCGCTTTGACGGCGTGCGCTACGGGCCGCGCTCGAAAGATTCCGAGACTCTGGCGGATATGTATCAGCACTCGCGCGACGAGGGCTTTGGCGCGGAGGTCAAGCGGAGGATTCTGCTGGGGACTTATGCGCTCTCGGCGGGTTACTACGATGCTTATTACCTGAAGGCCCAGCAGGTGCGGCGCATTCTCGCCGAGGAGTATCTGCGCGCCTTCGCTGAGGTGGATGTGATCGTAACTCCCACCTCGCCGATGCCGGCCTTCAAGTTAGGCGAAAAGACCGGCGATCCGCTGGCGATGTATCTCGCGGATATTTACACGGTGACGGCGAGTCTTGCAGGGATCTGCTGCGTGAATGTGCCGTGCGGCGCGACTAAATCCGGTTTGCCGGTAGGCATGCAGGTGCTGGCCGCGCATTTGAATGAGGGCACGGCGTTTAGAGCTGCCAGAGCGGTGGAGGCGGCTAGGCTTTAGGAGTAAGCTATATGACGATCAGCAAGTGGATCGCGACTACGGCAATTCTGGCAGTGGTGCCGCTAACTTCCTGCCGGAAGACTTCTCCGGCTACTCAAACAACCGCGAGTCAGCCGCAACCAACCGTTGCGCGCGTCGAGCCGGAGCGCCAACTCAGTCCTGACGAGAGGTCGTGCAAGGAGTTTGTGCAGAAATTCTATGATTCTTACGTCCAGGGCGTAATGGCTGGTTTTTGCAATCATGGCCAAGATGCTGAAAGCTGTAAAGAGGCGGCCAAACTTGGTTCCGTTGAAAAGATGAGCATCGAGCAAGTGCTGAGTCCGAAACTAAAGAAACTTCTCGATGAGGATCAGGCCGCCACTGCGAAGGAAGACGGTGTTGGATATTTGGACTTCGATCCATATCTTGCCTCTCAAGACCCGAGCCCCAAGTTCGTAGTCGAGAGCGTACAAGTCAAGAACCGTCGTTGCGATGCACTAGTCAACGGAATTCAGGACGGGAAGAAAGAGGAGAAAGTGATGCCTGAGTTGGCCAAGACTGGAGAGAAGTGGCGATTCGTAAATTTTCACTATGACGACAGCGACGACCTTGTGAGTGGCCTGATGGGAGAATTAAAGTCCTTTCGTGATGATGGAAAGAACCCCAAGTAATAGGTCGTTCGGGTCGCGTCTGTCTATTCAGATCGGTGACAAGGAGTAAGGGCCATGAGCGTGTGCGGAAGGTTTTGTCTTCTAGTTCTGACGGTAGCTCTTGCCACTGCTCCGGCTTCATTTGCCGCGCCCCGCAAGCCGCATGTGGTTGTGCTGGGTGCTGCCCGGAAGGTTAGTTACTCGAAGGTGGGCGATCCGGCGGGGGCGGCTGCTGGCGATTCCGAGTTGAAGATTCGCGCGCTGCTTGTGGATGGCGTTCGGAAAGAGTGGACGACCGGCGAGAGCCACGACGTGACCGAACGGAGCTTTGTGGTGCGGCGGGTGATGAAGCTGAATGATGCCCTGCCTTCTGATTCATCTCAAAAAAACTCCGCACGGGTGGCCAACCCGTGGGTTTGGCAGAGGGGGCCTTGGCTGCTGGTGGATCGCGTGTCGGGGCATGTTGTGGCTCTCAAGCTGCCGGATTACGATCCGGGCGTGAGCCAGGTGAGCTGGTTTCGCGACTATGGGGCATATTGCGGGCTGACGGCCAGCGGCAAGAGCCTTTACGCGGTCGTCGCGCAGGTGGCGGCGCGCAAAGCTGTACTGGCGAAGAAGTTGGCGGCGTTCGATGCTGAGAGCCACGCGGAGCCGGTTTGCGGAGCGGCGGAGTGGCAGCGCGAGCCGCTGCGGGTTACCTTTCATCCGACGGGAAAAGATGCTGTGAGCTTCGATGTGGTTGCCGGATCGGCCGTGCTGGTGGAGGAGTCGGGGGACGATGCGGAGCCACCTGCGGTGGCCGCGGAGAAGGCGAAGTAACTGGTTAGCCGAAGCTGGGAAGGGTTCGTGGTATCCCACCCTTGCGACAAAGACAAAAACGTCGCAAGGATGGGGCACCCGTGGGTCTGCGAGTTAGCTAGTCAGCGGGCTCGGGTCATTGTGGGAGTGGCGCTGCTGGAGTGGGGAAAGCTGAAGACCTGGGCTGTGGCCGGGGCAGAGGGTTGAGTGTTGCTGGCGAGCCTGGATGGGGTGGGAATTCTTTTCTTGCGGCTCTGTTGGAGGAGCTTCCAGAGCGTCCAGAGCATGAAAACCTCAGACAGTGCAAAGGGAATGCAGAAGAGGATGCGAGGATCGAGGAGCAGCATTGGGGGCCTCCTTTGGCTGCGCTTCCGGAGCCGGAGAGCAGCGCTGTATTCAGCAGAAACCTGGGGCGGTAAGAAGGGTGTAATCGAGCTGTAATGGGTTTATAAGGGGAGGGATCGCCCACCCAACGAGGCCGTTTAGGACGGGCGGCAGCGGGACGGGAATCGGGTGCTCCTTGACACACCCCCGCCGGCGCGTATCTTATCTATTGAGGCACTCTTTTGGAGCCCGGCAGGATTGTGTGCGCTGCATCCAGCGCGGCCTGGGATTTGAGCTCAAACAGAGCGCTGTGTCGAACAGGAAGCAGACGGCAGTTGGTTGGGTTTTGGCGCGGGACAGCAAGCCGGGTCCCCGGTGAGCGTCGACCGAACCCTCCTTCCAGCGCCTGGGCCGGATCGAGTGAGGGGCCCAGATCAGTCTGGATGTTCCCGGAGACAAAATTTGGCAGGCATCCGGCAGATGGCCGGAGGAGCCTGTGCCCTACGGCGCGATTCAGGCCGGGGTGGGCAAGAGAAGAGTGTGGGATGAGTTTGGCAGCAAGCTTAGGTTTGATGGTTTTCGTGCAGGCCGCGGGAGGCGGAGGCGGCATCACGATGCTTCTTCCCCTGCTGCTGATTCCGGTCCTGTACTTTGTGATGATTCGCCCGCAGCAGAAGCGGCAGAAGCAGTGGCAGGCGATGCTCTCCTCGGTGAAGACGGGTGACCGTGTGACGACGGCGGGCGGCATTCGCGGCATCATCCTCTCGATCAAGGATGACGTGATCGTGATCAAGGTCGCGCCCGATGGGATCAAGATGGAAGTTGCCAAGAGCGCGATTGCCTCAGTGACGACGGATAGTGAACAGTAGACAGTGAACAGAAAACAGCGGCCGGTTCTGACCACTGATCTCTGTATCGAAGTAGAGAAACGGGACGATGAAGAAGAATCTCAACGGTAAAATTGCAGCGATTGTCGCGGTTCTGGTGATCTGCATCTACGGCATCTTCGGCCTGCCCTCGGGCGTCACCGGCAGTGCTTTGCTGGATGCCATGTCCAAGCGGATTCACCTTGGCCTTGATCTCAAGGGTGGCGTTCACCTCATTCTCCAGGTCGAGGTCCAGGAAGCTGTCAGCGCCGAGACCGACAACACGGTGGGACGCATTCAGCAGGATCTGAAGGCTGCCAGCCTGAGCTATTCGCAGGTCTACAAGCCAGATCCGGCCCAGCCGCAGATCATTCGCGTGGAAGGCGTGGCCGCGGGCAAGACGAGCGACGTGCGCTCGTTGCTGGAGTCGAAGTACGCCAACGTGTATGACGTGACGGGCGGCGGCGCCGAATCGAGCTTCACGGTGACGATGAAGCCGACGGCGATGACCACGCTCCAGGACAAAACCGTCCAACAGGCGATCGAGAGCATCCGGGACCGCGTCGACACGCTGGGTGTAAGCGAACCCAAGATCGAGGCCTATGGCCTCGGCAAGTACCAGATTCTGGTAGAGTTGCCCGGCGTCGACGATCTGGATCGCGTAAAAAGCATTATCCAATCCACTGCCCGGCTTGAGATTCACGCCGTGATTGGCGGCCCGTTCAAGGATGACCAGGAGGCTCTGGCCAGCGTGAACGGCGCGCTTCCTCCCGACGAGATGATTGCTCATGGCTCCGGAGAGGTGGCGGCCAACTCTGACTCTGAAAGTGTTTGGCTGCTGCACCGTGTCTCGGTTGTGGCCGGTCAGGACTTCCGCTCCGCCGATCCAAGCACCGATCAGAACACCGGGCAGCGGGAGGTCAGCTTTACACTGACCAACGAAGCCGGTGACAAGTTCCACGATTACACCAGCGCGAATGTAGGCCAGCGCATGGCTGTGGTGATGGGCGGGCGAGTGAAGGAAGTCGCCACCATCCAGAGCGCCATTCGCGACTCGGGAAGGATTACGGGCAGTTTCAGTCCGGACGAGGTCACGATCCTGTCGAAGATGCTGAAGTCCGGCGCTCTTCCCGCCTCCCTTCGTTACCTTGAAGATCGCACCATCGGCGCGTCGCTCGGCGCTGACTCGATCAAAGAAGGCGTACGGGCGGCTATCGCGGGCGTGCTCGTAGTGATGGTCTTCATGCTCGTGTATTACAGAGGCTCGGGCATTAACGCCGATCTGGCACTGATTCTGAATCTCGTGATCCTGCTGGGCGTTATGGGGTTTGGTGGATTCGCCCTGACGCTGCCGGGCATCGCCGGAGTGATTCTCACCATCGGCATGGGCGTGGACTCGAACGTGCTGATCTTCGAGCGCATCCGGGAAGAGGTACGGGCCGGCAAGGCGCCATCGGCGGCCGTGGACCAGGGCTTTGCCCACGCATGGGTCACGATTGTCGATACACACGTGACGACGATCGTTTCGGCGCTCATCCTTATGATTGTCGGCAGCGGCCCGGTAAGAGGATTTGCGATCACGTTGATTATCGGTTTGGCGGCTAACCTCTTCACGGCGGTCTTTGTTTCGCGGGTCATCTTCGATGCCCATTTGAACAAATTAAAGCCGGGTGAATTGGTGTCCATCTGAGCAGGGACTAGGGTATTACGTTGAGTGCTGGGGCCGGAGAAGGGCGTCAGCCTCCCAGGAAGCGGAGAGAACAGTGGAATTGTTTCGCGGCGTAAATGTGGATTGGCTAAGGCTGAAGTGGTACTTCCTTGGCTTTTCATTGATCTTCAGCGTGGCTGGTGTCATCTCGATGAGCATGCACTGGGCGCAAATCGGCAGCCCGGTACCGCTCGGCGTGGACTTCAAGGGCGGCACGCAGGTACAGTTGCAGTTCCAGCAGACGCCGGATGCGGGCCAGATTCGCAACGCCACATCGGCGGCAGGCATCAAGGATGCTGAAGTTGTGCGGTATGGCGACCAGGCCAGCAATGAGATGCTGATCAGCCTGCCCGAGCAGCAGAACGAAGCGTCGCTGGATGCGGGTGAGAAGCAGATCGTCGATGCGCTCCATGCCCACTACAGCAACTCCTTTACCGTGCGCAACGTCTCCGTTGTCGGTCCCACGGTTGGCAAACAACTCAGGACGAAAGCCATCGAGGCCACGCTCTTCTCCATGCTGGGCATGCTGGTCTACCTGTGGTTCCGCTTCCAGTTGATCTATGGCGTGGCGGCTGTGGTGGCCTGCTTTCATGACACGTTGATCACGGTCGGAGCTTTTGCGCTGCTCGACAAAGAAATCAGCTTGACGGTGATTGCCGCCATCCTGACGCTGGTTGGCTACTCGATGAACGACACGATCGTTGTGTTTGATCGCATCCGCGAAAATCTGCGGCTGAGCCGGCGCGAGTCGCTGCCTGATGTGGTCAACCGCAGCATCAATCAGACTTTGAGTAGAACAGTGCTCACTTCGGGATTGACATTCCTTACTGTGCTGTCGTTGTATATCTTCGGCGGGCAGGTTCTGAGGGGCTTCTCCTTTGCGCTGGTGGTAGGCATTCTCATCGGCACGTACTCGTCGATCGCCGTTGCTGCGCCAATGCTAGTGGCATGGCAGGAGTGGCGCGCGCGGAGCGGCTCGGCAGTGGTTCTGCCGGCGGCAAAACGCGCCAAGATCTAGCTTGTTTTTTGCGCATGTTGTTGAAGGGGAGTGTGTTTGAAACAGGTTGCAACACGCTTCTGTGTTATCGTTTCAATGCCGGGAACATTTTTTCGGTATCCGGTGTCTAAATAGAGGTAAGCACACACTCGATTCGAGGCTGGCCATGTTTGAAGATTCCACGTTTGAATCCGGGGGCAGGATCAAGAGCAAAAGCGGACCTTGGATGATCCCGATGTTCATCGCAGAAGCCGCGATTTTGGTCCTGATGATCCTTCTTCCGCTGATCTATCCAGAGGCGCTGCCCAAGGCGGCCATGCAGATGGCACTTGTGGCTCCGCCGCCACCGCCTCCACCACCGCCACCGCCGCCTCCACCGGAGGCAGTGCATGTGGTCCACGTGCAGTCGGAGATGATGAATAATCAGCTCACTGCGCCTACCCGGATCCCGCACGACATCAAGATGGTTGCAGAGAAGGAAGCGCCCCAGGCATCGTTTGGCGTCTCCGGATCGGATTTCGGCGGCAGCTCGAACGGCGTTATGGGCAGCCTCTTCGGCGCCACGGCCGCTCCTAAAGTGAAGGCCGAGACACCGAAGAAAATCAACATTTCGAGCGGTGTCGCCGCCGGCATGTTGCTGCAGAAGACTCAGCCTGTCTACCCGCCGATCGCCAAGGCCGCTCGCGTTCAGGGCACGGTGGTGCTTCAGGCTAAGATTTCCAAAACGGGTTCGATCGAAGATCTGCACGTCATCAGCGGGCCGGCCATGTTGCAGCAGGCTGCCCTCGATGCCGTCAAGTCCTGGCGTTATAGGCCCTACCTGCTCAATAACGAGCCGGTGGAAGTTGAGACCACGGTTAACGTGATCTTCACCTTGGGTGGATGAGGAACGTATTTGGCCCTTTCCGCCTTTGCTGGGGAGAGGGTCTTGCTCCTGACCTGAATGCGAATCCGAAAAGAGCCGCATTCCCAGCAACCGCAAAGTACTTGCAGTCCATAAGAAACTCCTTAGGAGGAACGATTCAGTGATTCTCGCTCAGCTCACACATTTCGCTACGCACGCGGCCGCCAATCTGGCATTCATCTTCGAAGGTGAAGATCAGGCGGTCGGCTTCAGCCCCATGGATTTGTGGAATCACATGGGAATTCCGGTTAAGTGCATCGCCATCACCCTTTTCGTTGAGTCGATCTGGTCGCTGGCTGTGATGATCGACCGCTACCTGTACTTCACCGCAGCCCGCAAGCAGTCGCGCGAGTTCGCGCCCAAGGTTGCCGGCGCGCTGAAGGACAGCAAGCTCGAAGAGGCGATCAAGATCGCCGACCGCAACAAGAAGTCCCATTTGGCTGAAGTCGTGACCGCCGGCCTGCAGGAGTTCCGCTCCTCGGGTGGCACGGCTACTGACGATTCGATCGCCAGCTCGGGCCGCGCTCTGGAGCGCGCCGAAGCCATCGTTCACGCCAAGCTGAAGAGGGGCCTTGCTGTTCTGGCCACCATCGGCGCGACGGCTCCGTTCGTCGGACTGCTCGGCACGGTTATCGGCATTCTGCACGCCTTCCAGCAGATCGCAACCCAGAAGACCTCGGGCATCGGCGCGGTCGCGGGCGGCATCTCAGAAGCTCTGGTTACGACGGCCTTCGGCCTGCTCGTCGCCATCCCGGCCGTTATGGCCTTCAACTACTTCACCGGACGTGTCGAGTCCTTCGACGTGGAGATGGATAACTCCTCCAGCGAATTGATCGACTACTTCATCAAGCAGAGCCACAAGCGCTAAGCGAGGCGTCTGTCGGCGAGAGCGGGAAGCTGCGGCAGGGCGGGAGAGCGAAGACTCTCTCCCGCCCGCCGGTTCCAAACGCGCGCGCTGGCTGGCTGCTCGCAGGCAATGCCGGATGTCTCCGGATTAAAAAATTTAAGCCAACGGAGCCCTCACAATGGGAATCGCGGTTCGTAACGAAGGCACTAAGGTCAACTCGAATATCAACGTCACCCCCATGGTGGATGTGATGCTGGTGTTGCTGATCATCTTCATGGTCATCACCCCCATGCTGCAAAGCAAGGTGCAGATCAACATGGCTCAGGTAGACAACCCCACATCCATGCCGGACGCCGACAAGGAAGACGCTATTGTCGTGGCGGTCACCCGCAGCGGGGATGTGTTTCTGGGGCAAAACCGTACATCGGTCAATGAGCTAGGCGTTCAGGTCCGCGAAAAGCTGGCCGACAAACCCCCCAGCACGAAGATCTACATTCGCGCCGATTCTCGCGCGCAGTACCGGGCGGTGGAAGACGCAGTTGACGCCGTACGTACTTCGGGAGTGGAATCCGTGGGCTTGTTGACGCAGAAGCGTGAAGGCAATCTCTCGGGCGGCGAGTAATTACGGATTGCACCAGCCCTTGAACGATTTCGAGCAAACGAGGAGTTTTAAGCCATGTCAATGACTACTGGGGGCGGGGGAAGTTACTCGTCCGACATCAACGTTACCCCGATGATCGATATTCTTCTGGTGCTGTTGATCATCTTCATGGTCATCGTGCCGGTTACGCCCAAGGGTCTGGACGCCATGGTGCCTCAGCCCCCCAAAGGCCCACAGCCCAAGGATATACCTGAACGCACAATCGTCGTGCAGGTACTGCATCAGCCGGGCAAGGTTCCGACGTACAAGATCAATGAGACGGATGTGTACAACGGCGTCGGCGGAGCGCCGGCTCAGAAAGAGCTGCAGGCTCGCCTGACCGAGATCTACGCCAATCGCGCTGAACGCATCATGTTCGTCAAGGGCGACGACAATGTGGACTTCCATTACATCGCCGAGGTCATCGATATCGGCCGTGCAGCGAACGTGGATCATATCGGATTGATGACGCCGAAGATCATGGCTGGTCAGTAGCAGGTTGCGCTGGCGTGCGCTCCCGTTCCGGGAGCGTGCGCGCAGGCTCCCGGCTTCAACCTCATGATTGCTGGTTCGGGCTTGATGCTCGGCTGGATGAGGGTCGAGAAGGCTAGTGATCGCAGTAAGTTCAGGCTGGGCTACTGGGCGATTGGGGAGGAATGGAATCCCCGTGCAGCTTCAGGGATACCAGCCCCGTCAGGATGCGGTTCATCCGGGCGGAAGACGGGAGTACAATTTTTTCAGCCTGGCTTCGGCATCTCCCGCCCGCGGCCAGCTCGACACGAGATTCCAGGCCCGCAGCCACTAGGCGCTCGCTTGAAGGAGAAGGATACGAAGATGAATGGACCCGCACGAATTACGGCGCTCGCGGTTGCCTTGGCCGGCATGGTGCTTTCCATCAGCGGGTGCGACCGCCTGCAAGCCCGTGACCAGTTGAACAAGGGAGTGGAAGCATACAAAGGCGCTCACTACGAGGAGGCGATCGGCCACTTCCAAAAGGCGACGCAACTCGACCCATCCCTGCCGATGGCCAAAAGCTACCTGGCGACCGCGCTTGCGCAGAACGTGGTTCCCGGACTGGATACGCCGGACAACCTGAAGACCGCGCAGCAGGCCATTGACATCTTCCAGGACGTTCTGGCCAAGGATCCGCACGATCTGAACAGCATGAAGCAGATCGCGGGCATTCAGTTCAGTATTAAGAAGCTGGACGAAGCCAAGGATTGGCAGAAGAAGGTTCTCGCCGAAGATCCGAAGGATCCCGAGGCAGCCTATACCGTTGGCGTGATCGACTGGATGGTTGCGCACCAGAACACTCTGGCCGTGCTGGTTCCCGCTGGCATCAATGACGACGGCGTCGGCAATGTCAAGGCTCCCAAGAATGTCATGGAGCCGCTCAAGGCGAAGAATGGCCCACTGGTCGACGAAGGTCTTCAGTACCTCAACCAGGCAGTGGCGAACCGGCCCAACTACGACGATGCCATGGCCTATCTGAACCTGATGTATCGCCGCAAGGCCGATGTGGACTTTGGCAATGAGGCAGCGCGGAAGGATGACGTGGCGAAGGCCGAAGAATGGCGCACCAAGGCGATGGGGACCCGCAAGGCCAATGAAGAGAAGAAGAATCAGGGCCCCGGCGGAATCACCATGGATTCCAGCGGCAACCTGAAGTAGCTCACAGTTAAGAACTTCTGAAACGGCCTCCGTCGATTGCGGAGGCCGTTTCAGTTTGTGCAGGATTTATTGAAATTGGTTGTGGGCTGGGATTGGGCCACGTTCCTCATTTTTGGGGAGCCAGATCCTCACGCGTCAGCTTGTCGAGTGACCTTGACCTCCGCACCAACTGTAAGCAGGCTGATCCAAGGCTTAGCCAAGTGAACGGCTTGATCGAGTGAACCTATGAAAGCGCTCGCGGCCCGGCGCAGGGTACGCTGAACGCACATAGGAGGCTCCATGCAGCCAGTTATCGGGTGTGACGCTCACAAACACTTTTCCGTATTCGTTTCCGTCGATCAGCA